>JAEAMG010001276.1_pt1 | contig 20133 bp, 27 predicted proteins | sample 8958741 | NCBI WGS metagenome assembly JAEAMG01 (sample SAMN16933256, study PRJNA681125) | bioreactor sludge metagenome | isolation source: anaerobic bioreactor treating anionic surfactant - SDBS | place: India: Bengaluru | collected 2019-02-28 | reverse complement strand
CCGAGAGTGCGGACAAATGTCGTGTACTACTGCCGCCTGGTATTTTCTTTTCTAATGCGTTCGCAGGCTGTGTTCCAACTGACCCCGTTTCGCCCCGAACCTTGACCTGACCTGCCGGATCAGAAATAACAGCATCCGAACTGTCCCGCTTCATCACAGGGTCCTCGACCGCGCCCCTTCGAATATTATCATCCTGCCTTGCTATTGTTTTTTCCGCTATCTGTTTTTCCTGTTGCGCCTGTTGACTGTTTAAATCCGGTTTTTGATTTTGACTTTGAGCTTTGAGCTTTGAGCTATGAACTTTCTCTCCTTGCCCATTCCCAATCATTCTCCCCTTCTCAATTGAAAAATCAAGGACCATCAGCTTTGGTTTTACGTACTGATCAAAGGGAACCCATAAAAAAAAGGTCACAATGATGATATGAAACAACAGAGAAACCGAAACGGCAAGTGAATGTTCTTTCATTATTGTTCCTCTGTCTGCAAACTTACGCGTCTGAAACCCATTGTTTTTACCGCATCAAGAACTTCAACAAAATTCTGGAGGGGCAGTTCCCGGTCAGCCCGTATAAGAAAAGGCGTATCTTTCGGCATACCACCAAGTTTCCCTTTAAGATCTGAAAGAGTAACAACCCCGCCCTGGTAATAGATAGTCCCTGATCTGTCTATCTCGATAATCTTTGTGCGCAGAGCATTTTCATATTTTCCTGTCACTTTCGGGAGTTCCACCGGAATGAGCCCGCTTGCCACGAAGGTACTTGTCATAAGAACAATGGTAAGGAGAACAAGCATCACGTCGATAAAGGGGACTACGTTGATATAGTTAAATTCTTTCTCTTCCATATTTGGCGTCCCACTGAAGAAGAGCAACTTTTACCTTTCTGACCAGATAATTGTAGAAAACAATTGACGGTATGGCTACGACAAGGCCAATAGCTGTTGCCTTCAGCGCGAGGGCCAGTCCTACCATAATTTTCGTCGCGTCCACATACCCTTCCCTGCCTATCGTGAAAAAGGTGAGCATAATTCCCAGCACCGTCCCAAGGAGACCTATATAGGGGGCATTACTGCCAATCGTAGCGATAATAGACATCCGTTTCGTTATCTCTATTTCGAAGCTTTTTCTGTCAACTGTTTGTTCATCAATAGTAAGTTTTTTAAAAAAAAGATACCGTTCGATAAAAATAGCCAGTGAAATAACGGAAAGCACAATGAGACATCCTATAATGCCATAATCTATTAAATATGCCAGCCAGTTCATGCAGTTAATTTATTATATATACTTACCGGTTGTCAAAACAACCTGCCCTGTGGTAAGGAGTGATTACAGACGAAAAAAATGTTACATTTTAGCAATGGCAGCTACCAATACAATATGTTCAGACAATTCAGCTTTTCAAAACCTCACGTGCAGCAATATTGACATAATAGACGGTGTCACTCTTGAAAACCATGTTTTTCTTATCTCTCAGCTTCCCTGCTGCGCTCAGCTTGCGCTGCCCTACCGGGCGAAAATAGCAGGCAGAATAAAGAATGACATGACCAAAGATGTCCTTCTTGCCGTTACGGTGACACTACGCGACAACAACGGCCTGGCGCTTGCAGAATATAATGATGTCATAGCCATTGATGAAAAACAAAAAGGAGAGTTTGAGGTAAAACTCATCGAATATGATGATCGGGCGAAAACATACTCGCTGACCGTAAAGAAAACTGAGCAATTTTAACGCATATGGAAAAAGAAGACATAAATAAACCTTTCGCCAATCTTCCTGAATTTCTGAAGACACATAAAATACGCATTAAGAAATTCACGGAAACAGCGGCGTCGATCAGCACTGGGAACGACACGGATCTCTTCTCCGATGCCATGCAAGGTGTGAAGGTTATCGATGAAGAGAAAAGAAAGATTGTTAAAAAACGAAGTATCAAACATCCTGAGCGTGCATCGAATGACGATAATCCCCGGAAACTCCTTGAAGAAGCAATCCATGAAGACCTTCAATTGAATGTGACAAATCTTCCTGAATTCATGGAAGGCTTTATTGAAGGTATCAACCCCATTACCATGGAAAAGCTGAGAAAGGGTGAATTCTCTGTTCAGAAAACGCTCGATCTCCATGGCTGTTCCATTGATAGTGCCGGTGAGCTTTTCCAAACTTTCATCAAAGAAGCTGTCCGTGAAGGATTGAAATGTGTCAAAATCATTCATGGCAGGGGCCTCAAATCAAAAGGCATGCCGGTTCTCAAAGAACACCTGAAAACATGGATCATCAAGGCAATGCACAGAAAATGGGTCATCGCCTTTTCCAATGCCCTTATGAATGATGGAGGACCAGGGGCCACATATATTCTCCTCAAGAATAAGCCGGTAAAAAAACAGATTCACATTATAGGGTAAAAAAACATTTCTGGGAACCCTGCCTCTTGCGAACAGCTTTGATCTGCATTATAATGAAACGAACAAGCATGGGGGTTTACTTACCTGTCATACTTAAAATGGCGTATCTAAGGAGCGTGTTTATGGTGAAATATCTTATATCTACTATTCTGTTGGTGCTTGTTGCTCTTGTTTACAGTCCTGTAAAAGCTGACGATACGCACGCGATGACGAAGGAGCAACTCCTTCCCTTGCTGGGAAAATCCGATGTAATCATCATTGATGTGCGTTCGAAATACGACTGGGATCAAAGTAAAGTAAAGATTAAAGGGGCTGTGAGAGAAGAGGGTTTGAAATTCGGTTCCTGGATGAAGAAGTACCCCAAAAATAAGACGATTGTCCTCTATTGTGCCTGAGTGAAGGATTCAACGAGTGTCAGTTTGGCACAAGAATACGTGAAGGCGGGCTGGCAGAAAGTTTATTATTTGAAGGGTAGCACCCTGAAGGGTGCCTGGCATGATTGGATCGAAGCCAAATATCCGACTGTCCCCAAGTAGCAATTTATATATTATCCAGCCGTTTCTAGCAACGGCTGGATAAACTGAAGGTTTTTCCTCTACCACACAAGATTTAGCCTTTTGCTCAACTTTTCTGAAAGTTTACTTCCAAGAGATACCCAGTAACGGCTCTTCTGGGATGAGAATAGAACTGTTACTGATAGTATGAAGACTATCGGATCCAGATATATGCTCCAAGAGGCCATCGTAGATCCGACAGCCCCGAAACAACCACATTCAATATCCCTTCCCTGTGAGAGCACGAAAGCCTTGACAATGAAAAATGAAATGCTCATCATGGTAGTACCAAGGGCAGATAGACGGGTAAACACGCCAAGCAGAAAACTGACCGCACAGGCAAACTCAATGAATGGGAGAGACCATCCGAAAGCGATCGCTAACGGCCCTGGCAGTATGTCGAAATTATACACTACGGCGACAGAGTAACGTTCGATATCCACTAATTTTCCAGATGAAGAAACAAAGAAGGTCCCTGCCAAAATAAAACGGAAAATAAGTACAATATACCGATTGTCGAAGATTATGTTTCGAACTTTAATATTTGTATCCACGGTTAATTGCTTTCCCATTACACGCCTCCGTTGATATTCGGACCGATCACTTTTCAAGATAAAAGTTCACATTTGGTTATCTGAGCGCCAGTCCGATACGGGTGCTATAACAACCTCTCTTTTTAACCTAATGCGTCCACGGTATAACGGCAAGTAGATCTTCATCATATAAGGTTAGATCCCATCCATATCTCGCCATATCAGACCCGCAATGTCATCATTGTAGAGGTATACTCATCAGTTTCCATAATAGGGATAATTGACAACCATATATAAAATGAATAGATTAGATTATGAATATTTATAAGGTTTTTCTTCTATGCAATTAAACGGCATTATCGCTCTCGGTTCGGGGATACTATCATTTTTTGCACCCTGTATGTTACCGATAGTACCTTCATACCTTGTATTTTTTATCATTTTTTGCACCCTGTATGTTACCGATAGTACCTTCATACCTTGTATTTTTAAGCGGCATGTCCATTAATGATTTTGATGAATTCAAAACAGCAAAATTCAAAAAAACTATGCTTATTCATTCCGTTGCTTTTGTATTAGGCTTTTCCTTTGTTTTTATGACGTTAGGCATTTCATCCTCAATAATCGGCGAATTTCTGTCCACTTATCAGACCTATATCTCCAGGATTGGGGGGATATTCCTCATTATTATGGGATTATTTGTTCTTAATCTCATCAAAATACCCTTCCTGAATCAAGATAAAATGATTAATTTAAAGAAAAAACCATTGGGTTTTTTTGGCTCATTTATCGTGGGCATTGTATTTTCTATTGGATGGACACCATGTATAGGCCCGGTTTTATCTTCCATTTTGTTTATTGCTTCAACAGAAGAAAGTGTCTGGCGAGGTGCATATCTGTTAGGCATGTATTCGCTTGGATTAGCTCTCCCCCTTGTCCTGTCAGCCCTTCTTTTTGATCAATTATTAAAATTCATCAAACGATACGGGTATGTTGTCAAATATACCATGAAGATTTTGGGTATACTCCTCATCGTTATCGGGGTATTGCTGGCATCTTCAAATTTTCATAGATTAAGTGTATGGATGGAAACCATTTTCTAAACATGCTAATTCTTAATCTTGATAATTTATATTATCTGTAAAATGAAAAATATCATCCTTACCCTACTGAACAGCCCTTTACATATTGGACGATCGGTCATAGAGTTTTTGTATAATCCAGGAGCACAAGGAGGAGATAATGAAAAAAGTGTTACTATTTTTTACAATAATTTTGCATTTAGTCCTTGTTCAGTCAGTAACGTGTGAGGAAAGATCCTTGAGCCCGGCGGATGTTCCAAGGATCTCTATCAAAGAGCTGAAGACAAAGTTTGGTGATCCTGGTATCGCCATTATTGATGTACGTTCTGCTCATGACTGGGAAGATAGTAGCTCCATGATTAAGGGAGCCGTCAGGGAAGATCCAGGTCAACTTGATTCCTGGATAAAGAAATACACGAAAGATAAAACGCTTGTTCTATACTGCAAATGACTGAACGAAGCAACCAGTGCCAGTGTGGCGCTGCAAATGATCAACCAAGGATATAAAAACGTGTATGTGCTGAAGGGTGGTTGGGCAGAATGGGAAAACGCGAAATATCCTGTTCAATCAAAAGATAAGAAAAAATAACAAAACGTCTGTATGGTAAATATCGATACAAGTATTTATTTACAATACTTATACAATTCATTATTTTCAGCGAATCATGTTTCTTAAAAAAAGACGTTCTGGAGTTTATCGAAAAAACCGTTATGTAAAAAAGTAGTTATATTTCTTAATTTTTTTATGAAAAAAGAGGTGGGAAAACCACCTCCTTTTTCATGTTTTTTCTTTAAAGGTCTGCTTATTTCACTGGTGTATTTCCATTGCGTAATTAATACCGCTGATCGCTTTATACTGGACCGTTGCTTTTGAACCTACTTTCAGACCTTTTGCCCGGTTGTATTCCTGGTCAAACTTTGCATAGTCGTCATTAAAAGTCATATCACCTTTTGAGGTTTTGAGAACGAGACAGTGGCACGCTACGTCATGGGCCACAACAGTGCCTTCGGCAGTCATAACCTTTGCACCCGCGAACGCAGGACTATTGGGAGCAAAACCCTCTGACTGCTGGGCAACACTTACACTCACAAAACCGGCTAACAACAACACTGCCATGAAAACTACTAATAATCTCTTCATAATATTTTCCTCCTATTTTAATATTTAGAATCTAATACCCTCTTCTTGTCGCGCCATGATACATACCAAATACGAGCTATCCTTGTGGCGTATTTCATACGTTTGATAGCCTTGCGCACACATTCGCGCCAATCCTTAAATCTTTTATTTGACAATTTATCACCTCCCTTTGTTAGATTTTGGGATACCGTCACCAATCGCATATTCCTAATCAATACAGATCCCTCTTTGGATAAGCATTTTAAAGTTCTATTCTTCAATGGTAATGGCCTCCACAGGACATGCCTCCGCAGCTTCCCGACAGCTTTCTTCATAATCTGCCAGTATCGCTTTATTGCCAAGTATATTTACTGCAACTTCATCCTGTATCTCGAAAACCTCAGGACATATTTCGACACAGGTGCCGCATCCGGTACAGATAGTTTCGTCGATTGCCACTTTCATATACGATCCTCTTGCATACATATATATTTTCTACGACATTCCCTATCACCGTACGTAATAATAACCGTCTTCCACGACTCGCTCATTTCTTTTCCAGCCACCATATGCCTCCTAATTATTATTGTGTACATGTTTAACGCGCATATTAACTTCTCACAAGCAATACTGGGCACTTAGCACCTTTTGTCACCCTTTCCGCCACACTCCCGATGAAGTAATGCAAAAGTCCCGTCGTCCCATGAGACGCGATAACAATGAGATCAATATTCTTTTCCTTCTGATTTTTAAGTATTTCTTCATATGGTGTTCCTTTTCTTACCTCGGGAATTATCGTGATTGTTTTCGATTCGGGAAATTTATCCGTCTCGTCAGTCATCATTTTTTTCGCTCTTTCGGTACTCTGTTTTTCCAGTTCCGCTACCACACTGTTATCCATGCAATAATCAACAGCACATTGTTGTACTATGCTGATAACGTGAAGAAGATGGATTGTTGAGCTGTGTTGCCTGGCTATATCGATTGCTTCTTTGAGCGCTTTATCGGAGTACTCGGAAAAATCTGTTGGTACGAGAATCTGTTTTGGTGCAAACATAAGGCCTCCTTTTATTTATGTAGTATTTCATTCCGCAATGATTTGTTCAGAAATCTATTCTCATAATCAGCAAACGAAGATGGGAGAGGTATAGGGGCAATCTTAAGAATATTTTTCTTTGCCAAGGGTATATATACATTAACCGTCGTGCCTTTATTGGGCGAGCTTTTGATGTTGATGATGCCATGATGATCTCTGATAATTCGAGAGGATATTGAAAAACCAAGACCTCGATTATGGCCTTCTCTCGTGGTGAAGAAAGGTTCATATATTCTCTCCAGTGTGTCAGTATCCATGCCCAACCCGGTATCAACAATCGAAACAAGCGCGCAGGCACCGTACAGATAATCCTTTCCTGTACCACCTGAGGCCTTGTTAAAAAATACTTCTTTCGAACACAACGCTAAAACTCCGCCCGAAGGCATTGCTTCAATGGCGTTTTCTACTAGCTTAAAGAGGGCTTCTTTTAACTTCAATAAGTCAGCCATAATAACCAACGCCCTATCATCAAGCTCTATCTTCAGATCTATCCCATTCGCCATTTTTATTAATAATATTTTTCCAAGTTCCCTGACGATATTGTTTAAATCGTATGCTTTCAGTCTCATTTTTGAGCCAGGATTAAAAAGCGGAAGACTTTTAAGGGCAAATAAATTATGATTCCGTTCCTGCATCACACAATCTCCTCAACTGACAATTTTATTTTCACTCTCAGATTCAATCATCTTAATCAGCACAAACACAACATCACTTACCGGATTATCATTGAAACTCAAATACCGTGGACGTATACTATGGCCCATTCTAATGGTTTTGCTCTCTCTATCGGGGAGAACAAGAATAATGCGGACACCATTGAGAAAAGGCCTGATTTTTAATATCTCTTCAAGATCTTCTTTGCCGGTAGCAAGCAGCACGGCAATATCATAGTTTTTCTGCGGCATATGCAGTCTTGACGATAAGTCAGAAATAGCCCCGTATGTCTCCACATTTGTCTGCGGCACCAACCCCGCGATTATTTCTTTAATAAGATTCCCTTTCATATCTTCTTCCTTGGCATACACAATAATCTTTATTTCGTTCTTCATCATTATGTTTATAAACATCCATAGAATACTTTTTATTTTCGTTTACACTTACCACATATGGGATACATTTCAAGATACGTGCCACAGTTTACAGAAAACACCACACATGACAATTATTCATAATATTGATGAGTTATAAGTCGAAGATCAATTATATTAGAGCAAGATATTTCTTTTATAAATCTTCTTAGACAAGAATTCCCTCATTAAATAAACCAAATGTCTCTCTTAACAAGACTTTCTTCCTAAATGAATTAAATGAAAAACAACTTTTTGACCTATTTTCTCAGGGATGTTGTACAGACGAGTTCTTGACGAACCTGTGTCAAATCATTATATCAATTATATATAAGCATAATAAATATACTAAGAGCTTATATAATAAAATACAACGGAGGTAAAATATGTCTAAAAAGATTGCTGTCTTTGTGGGAAGCCTTCGTAAAGATTCTTTCAATCAGAAAATGGCAAAAGCACTTATAGCGCTCACTCCTGAATCACTGAAGCTTGACATTATTGAGATCGGTGGGCTTCCGCTCTATAATCAGGACTATGATGATGAGGGGAAACCACCGTCAGCCTGGACTGAATTCAGGCAGCGTGTGAAATCATTTGACGGCTTCCTTTTTATAACACCCGAATACAATCGTTCGGTTCCCGCTGTACTGAAGAATGCGATCGATGTAGGATCGCGGCCATACGGGCAAAGCGTGTGGACAGGAAAGCCCGGCGCAGTAATGAGCGTTTCTCCAGGCGCAATTGGAGGTTTCGGGGCAAACCATCATCTCAGGCAATCACTCGTGTTCTTAGATGTTCCAACAATGCAGCAACCAGAAGCATACATTGGCAACGCTGCACAATTATATAATAAGAATGAAAAAAATCATTGTATTTGCAGCAATCGTTTTAACAATAACGTTGATGATGCTTACACTGCAAAGCTGTTTTACTCCTTACCCAGAAAGAGGAGATCCTCTGCGAGAACAAAGAGATAGAGAACTCAGGGAACAATTTGAAAAGATGATACAGGGCTAATGTGATGGCAGCTTAATCTTATCACACTTGTAAGCGGCCATGCCTGGCACATTTTTACTTTACTGTAATTGGTACATATTTAAGTTGATATTGACAGCGCTTTTTCTGTAACCGTCCTTTCAACGTTTTCAACAATTCTTTTTCTTCCGTTATCCCATCTCTCCTCAAACGCACGAAATACATCTGTTCGCTCTACGCCACCGGGCAAAGAATTATTTCCTGTTTCTTATTTAACGAGCAGAACCTCGCACTTTGCCCCTTTAATGACATTTGAGGTAACACTGCCAAGGAAAAATTTCGCTATGGCTGACCTGCCATGAGAGGCAATGACAATAAGATCAATTTTATTCAGATCCTGAAATTTCAGGATCTCTTCGTATGGAATTCCCTGACGAACCTCGGTTGAGATTTTTGTCTCATTTGGAGTGGTAAACTTCTCTACTTCCTTACGAAGACGATCCCGCGCACCTTCCAGCATATCCTTTTCAAGCTTTTCCATCTCATCTTCTTTAAAGCAATAGTCCACACTGCAGGCTTGGATATCCCGGTTAACAACATGAAGCAGCACAAGTTCTGCCTGATTTTGCCTCGCAATATCAAGTGCCCGTTCAAAAGCTTTACTTGAGTAACCCGAAAAATCAGTGGGTACAAGAATCTTTGTTGGCTTGAACATTTTAGACCTCCTAATATTAATCATCTTTTACTATCATTTATTAAAAAAGCATTGGAGCATTTCCAATAATGTATATATTAATATTGTATTTGCTGCCGTGTTTTGATATTCCTGTTGGCACTTTCCAGACCGAGCTCTGCAAGATTTTTCTGACAATGCGCTTTAAATTTCTTTACTATCCTCGTCTCTACCTGTCTGACCCTCTCTCGTGAGATCTGCCAGCTCTCTCCTATTTTGTGAAGAGACATCGGTTCGTCTGATACAAGACGGTTATTGAATATATAGAGGTCTCTGTTATCGAGAGTTGCTTTGAACTCCTTCAGTTTTTTTGAGAGCGCCGCAGTTATGTATCTCTCTGAAACTATTTCCTCCACGTCCTGGTTTGAACTTATTTCATCCATGAGAATTTCATCAGTCCCGTTATGAATAGGAACCTCTAAGCGCGCATCAGTAAAGGCAAGTCTCTTTTCCATGTCCTCCACTTCCTGTTCCTTGAGACCAAACTTCTTCGCAATGAGCTTCGGCGTGGGATAAATCCCCTGGTCTTCGAGGCGCCGTTTCTCTCTTTTTAGCCGATAAAATAGTTTTCTCTGGGCCTGTGTGGTCCCCACCTTCACCAAGCTCCAGGAATCCATTATATATTTCAGGATATAAGCTCTGATCCAGAATGACGCATATGTGGAAAATCGCGTTCCTTTATATGGATTGTATTTTTTCACAGCGTGAAGCAATCCAACATTGCCTTCCTGGATAAGATCGAGAATGTTGAGATACGCATTGTAATATTCGAGGGCAATTTTAACTACAAGCCTGAGATTTGAAACAGTAAGCTTGTGAGCTGCATATGAGTCTCCGTGGTGAAAGACAAGCCGGGAAATTTCGCTTTCTTCTTCTTTCGATAGTACAGGATGTCTTTGTATCTCCGCAAGATATCGTCTATACAGATCAAATGGAAGTTGTAAATCTTCGTCTTCAGCTTTCGTTACGTCCGTTCTGTCAAGATTCTTAGAACGTGTCTTATCAAACATTTTAGACCCTTTCACGATTATTATTTATAACCGCTTAAATTTTGATAACGCCTGTTCACCTTCATACCTGGCCGTAACACCGGATATAGGCAATCATTATCATTTCCATTTCAAGAATCATGCCATGCAGTATAATAGAAAGTGAAATGACGAATACGAAACTGATATTACAGCACTTTAGAAAATCAAGAGCGCAACATGCATGAGAAAAAATAATCAAAAAGAGGTATGTTTTACTCCAAAATGATTTATCTAACGAGACTGGTCTTGCTGAATAAGATTCTTTCATGACCTAATATTTTTGTGCTATAGTTGTGAAAAGCAATACGAGAAAAAGCTGGATTCGTCCATAAAGATTAAAGAATGCCAAAACATTAAAGAAAAACAGCTTGAAAAAAAGAATAATTGCTCTTTTTTGCTAAAATATTCCTTCCAGCGTTCTTGGCAGAAGCCTATCGATTTCTTCAGCTTCCTTATGAATAATTTCAAGATAGTTCATGGTAGTTTCCATGTTCTTTTCGCATAGTCTTCTTGCAAAACCTGATAACGGAACTATCTTGTTGACAACCTGATCCCTGAAGTGCTGGAGTATCGTGCCTTCCTGTGCGACCAACAAACTCATAAGATCACCAACTTCCGAACAGAAGAGAATTTTATCTTCATCGAATTCCTTTCCTTGAATTGTGTCAATTACTATAACACCGACCGCCTTGCTGTCTTCTTCAACATATATGGGAATATAGAGAATCTGAGATATGTTTTTTGCTTTAATCATGTCCTCAAAATAAGCGGTCCGTTCGTCAGTACGAGGATTTTTGATGAGCATAGTTCTTCCGTTATGAACTGATGCTCGGATGTCAGGATGCATATCAAGCAAATCTACAATGTCGGACTGTTTTAGATACTCCTCAACGGGGACACCTGCAATGATCTTGCATAACTCTCTCGAGGTCCCATTAATTTCTTCTTCGCGGGAAATTTTGAAAAGCACACATCTCTCCACACCAAGAATCCCGGCAAGTTCTTTCATTATGCGTTGCTTGATATGCTCGGATGGATCAATAAGACCGTTTCTTATACCAAGAACCATTGCTTTCGCTATTTGTAAAAAAGCTTTTCTTTCAATCATTATTTCTTGCTCCTGAAATCCATGTATCAAGAAACATGCCATATTTAAGAACAAGAGACGGCGCTGGCTTATCTTTGAGTTACAGCATATTAGAGAAGGCGGCAAAACAAAATTAGCCTGGTATAACGCTGAAGCTGTCTTCTATACGAAGAAAGAATAAGAGAATGTCTCCTCCGGCAAGACTGCAAACAAACCCTGTGATCTGTTAAATGCATATTTCATTTACTAAACAAGTCACTTATCCACCAGAGCCGGCAGCTTACCGGGTTTAGTTATCAGAAAATGTATATACCAATCTTAAAGGAATATACAATGACCCTCCCCGTGCATCTTCTAGCATCACTTTGTGAAATTTCTATCTTTTGAGACATTCTGTTACACGATAAGGCGCGCATCCTGGGCGCAGATCATGCTTCTGTAATGCTTCATCTTATCAGTGTCGTATTTTCAGCGCTATTCCGTCGGTTCCGCATGAAATTTGAACAAAAATGCAACTGTCGGCGGATAAGAGCCTTTTTCAGCACCGACAAGAATATCAGGCGCACCTGATTTCTTTAGCTTTGCATAGAGCTCAAAACTTTTTCCAAGCAAATAAAGGAATTGATGCACTGATTGCTTCACAAAGCCGGATGTCGCATTTCCGTTATGCTTCCTGTTTTCTATTTTATGAAATATATTCCGCAAACTTTATATCATGATAAACTGATCATCAGGACATTGAACAATATGATTTTTTATTTATTTTTTTGTAAGTTTTTTATTTCAGATCTATATTTTTCCGCGCAAACAGGACAAAGACCGTGGCTGAAGACTGCATTGGTGTGTTTACTGAAATAGGTTTCCAAATGATCCCAGTGGCCTTCATCATCTCGTATTTTCTTGCATGATGCGCAGATTGGTATAAATCCTTTCAATGTTTTAATTTCCGCGAGAGCTTCTTTGAGCTGGGATATGAGTATTTGCTGTTGTTTTTCTTTTTCTCTGAGGCCATCTTCAGCCAGCTTGATACGCTCCCCTGCCTGAATCCGCGCAAGAAACTCTTTATTGGAAATAGGACGGACAATATAGGCATCCGCCCCGATGTTAAGCCCGTCAGCCTGATGCTCTGATGATATCTGTATTCCTGAAGCAAGAATCACAAAAATGTCCTCAAGATTCTTATCGTTTTTTATCTGTCTGCATATTTCAATCCCTGTAATATCAGGTAGCATAACATCGAGAAGAACAAGATCAGGATGATGGGCTTGTACCATACTAAGGCATTCCTTTCCTGATGCCGCTTCCAGAATGCCATATCCGGCTTTTTCCAAAAGCATGGTCGACAAGATACGGATTTCCGGATCATCATCGGTGACAAGAACCTTGAATTGTTTGCTCACCTCAGACCTCGTCTCTCAGGCATAGATGCCTGTTGATGGTTGTTAATTTCCGTATACTTTTTTTAATATAATGACTAAAAAAGTAAAGTCAATAGCTTTGGCCAGAAGCAATTTTCCAGAGAATGGTGTATACTTGAAAAAGCAACAATTGTCTACAAAGGTTGAATACGTAAAGCTACACCCGCCTTCGATCTGGACATCACTCCGGGAGAATATATCCAGCTTGTGGTCAAAGATGCAGGCAGCGGTATGATCCCGGAAGTAATGAAAAGAATATTTGAACCCTTCTTTACCATACGGGAGGTGGGAAAAGAACGGGCATGGGGCTCGCTATGGCGTATGATATCGTTACGGACCTCCGCGGTGCCATCAGCGTCGAAAGCGAACCGGGAGTGGGCTCTGTTTTCCGTGTATTCCTCCCGAAGACAAAAGCTGAGGAAACAACTGAGGCGGTACAGACCGATGATATTCCGGAAGGAAAGAAACGGATCCTCTTTCTCGACAATGAGGAACTACTTGCCGAATGGGGCCATACAGCACTCACACGGCTGGGATATAAGGTAACTTCACTCACAGATAGCACAAAGGCCTTATGACCTTTTCTGCCGACCCCGCTCAATTCGATCTCGTTGTCGCTGATCAAACTATGCCCGGCTTGACGGGAATGCAACTTGCCCGGAAGCTTCTCAAAATACGGTCTGATATACCGATCATTCTCTGCACCGGCCACAGTGAAATGGCCACGCTGGAAGAAGTACAAGCGACGGGGATAAAAGAATTCTTTATGAAGCCTGTTAACAAAAGCGAGTTTGCCGGGGCCATACGCCGTTTACTGGATACAAAGAGTGAGATGTAGGAAAGCATGAAGGTAAAGTACCAACAAGCAGGGCACATTGCTCCTTGCTTCTTTCGTCAAATTGGGCTGTATATATCATCCCTGAGTTCTCTGTCTCTTACTCTATTTTTTCTATCTCTCTATTCCCGATCAGGGTTCCCTATCTCGGGGTAGGAAGTAAAAGAGCCTTGAAGATTGAGTGTGGCTAATATTATTACTAAAATTATTGCCATCAAAACAATAATTTTTTCATTCTGGCACTTTCAATATTTAATAACTGCCCATACGAACATTAGCTGATGTATTAGTTTGTAGAAACTAAACTGCCTGTTGTGTTGTTCCAATACCACCGGTTTCATTTTGCAAGCCAAGCTCCGCGAGGCTTCCCTGGAAGTGCGTTTTGAATTTCTTGACTATCCGGGTTTCTACCTGTCTTACCCGTTCCCGCGAAATCCGGCAACTGTCTCCTATCTCCCGAAGTGACATCGGCTCCTCCGCTACAACACGATGATCGAATATATAACGGTCTCTATCATCCAGAGTGGCCTTGAATTCCTTCATCATTTTTGATAATACTGCAGATTTGTGCCGCTCTGAAACTATCTCCTCTATATTCTGGTCAGAAATCACTCTATCCATAAGCGTTTCGTCGCTTCCATCATGAACGGGGACATCAAGGGCTACGTCGTTATAGGAAAGTCTCTTCTCCATATCCTCAACTTCCCGTTCTTTTAAGCCAAAGTTGTTTGCGAGGAGCTTCGGTGTGGGGTAAATCCCAAGTGTTTCGAGTCTCTGTTTCTCACCATTTAATCTGTAAAAGAGTTTTCTCTGACCCTGTGTGGTTCCGACCTTCACAAGACTCCAGGAATCCATGATGTGCTTAAGGATGTAAGCACGTATCCAAAAAGAAGCATACGTAGAGAATTTTGTCCCTTTATAAGGATTATACTTCTTCACCGCGTGGATGAGGCCAACATTACCTTCCTGAATGAGATCAAGAATATTGAGGGATGAATTGTGATATTCCGAGGCAATCTTAGCTACAATTCTGAGGTTAGATACGGTAAGTTTCTGAGCTGCCGACATGTCTTGATGGTCGAAGACAAGCCGGGAAATCTCACTTTCTTCTTCCTTCGTCAATAACGGATACTTCCGTATCTCTGCAAGGTACGCGCTGTATGGGTCAAAATGAAGGGACAAATCCTTATCTTCCATTGATTCCATCCCGTCGTCATCGTATGAATTTATTTCTTCAAACACAGTTATTACCCTCCTATAATTTTGATTTTGTTAACAACCGTACGTCATTATTCTTTTTGACAAACCTGAGCACTTCCGTGCCCTGCCGGAGTAACCGGAAAGATCGGATTTGTAACACATAATCAGAGTTTTACGATTTGGCGCCATGTTCTCCTTCGAGTGAATGTAATAGGTGGAGGATCATAGAAAATGTGAACAAAAACACCTCGAAGAAGCCTTTCTCAACTCCCGTCATCAAACCGCTGCTATTCATTGTATCGCCGCCAGATATAGACGGGATCTTAACCTGAGCTTCCATTCGTTTTTGCTTCCACCATGAGAATCTCATTTTGTAATACCTCCTCAGCGTGCAAACTGTGGATGAGCTGTTATTTCATCGGCCATACTATCTGTATCAAGATATATGCCATGGACTGCGGTAAAGGGGCGAATGCTGATATATTCTGAAATTACAGTATATTACAAGATAGGATCACGAAAATTAGCAGGGATAGAAATTTCAAAAGGGTCTTTTTAAATAAAGAAAACTTCTGATGAACAAGACATTGTCTTGTCAGACAAGACTACTTTTATTTATAGTCGTATTATTTTTTAAAATATGATTCTCCTTTCCGTTTTTACCATAAAATATTTGATATCCTTTGGTACGAAACCCAATTCACGCTGTTGCAACCATGCAAGATAAAATCACTATTTGCACCCGGTTGAGAAAAGGCTTATGTTACAAAGTGGAGTTCCGATGGTTTTTATAGGAGGAAAAAATGCTTAAATATCTGTTATATGTCCTGAGGTGGATTATTCTCGCGATACCGGGAGCATTGTTTTTTAATAAAGCGAAAGAAATTCTGGGGATTGAAAATGTCTACCTCGTTATGGTAATAAGCCAGGCTGTCATGGGCGCTATGGTCTATTTTCTCGATAGGTTAATTTTTAAATCTGGCGTGATATCTATACCGTGGGAAATAAAACCCCGCGGTGTGTGTGTCGAATGCGGGCGTGTCGGGAAATGTTACCGGGTGGGAGGAAATAGATGTTGTGAAATACCGGCTACGGCGAACGAAAAGGGGTTTATGTGCGAAGACTGCGCTGTGAAAAAGATACAACACATCAATGATTAACCGCTGATGTTGTTGGTCATTCTCTGCTGTTTCTTGAAAATAACCTACCACCTGCGACATATGTCAGTGTTTTTTTGTATTATAGAAATTACCACTTAAAGCTAAACTTGTTGAATCTATCTTTCGTACTTAGCATATAGAATAGAATAAAAGGAGGCCATTATGCCGACAGTAATAAAGAAAGGTGACAAAGCCAAAGATTTTATGCTTAATAACCAACACGACGAAGAAATTCGATTGTCGGAACTCCAGAAGAGGAAGGTGCTTCTTTCCTTTCATCCTCTTGCATGGACAAGTATATGCGCCGAACAGATGAAGGTGTTGGAAGCACATAAGAAAAAATTCGACGCTCTCAACACCGTTGCCCTGGGACTAAGCATCGACACTGTTCCGTCTAAGGACGCCTGGGCTAAAGAACTTGGTATTAAAGACACAATGCTGCTTTCTGATTTCTGGCCACACGGTGAGATCGCGAAAGCATACGGCATATTCAGAGAAAAAAATGGCTTTTCAGAGCGGGCAAATATTGTTCTTGATGAAGACCACCGCGTTCTATTCGTCAAAGTATATCCTATCAAAGAGTTGCCCGATATAGAGGAAATTATCCGGGTCCTTGCTGGCTGAAAACCAAGTCAACCTGTTGTTGCTTTCCCTTATGCATATCCCGTTAGTATGTCTTTATTCAACAAACAGTAACGTTGTTCCATCGAGAACATATTGACTGTTACTGAAAATTGCATTATGGTGAAAATTACGTGATAGGTATAAGATTTGGATCTTCCTAAAAATAAGACAAAAATTGTTTGCACAATCGGACCTGCATCGAATAGCGTGGAAATTATGGAACAGATGATCCATGCAGGAATGAATATAGCCAGGATTAATCTGTCACACGGCGATTTTGATAGCCACCGTCAATCGATTCACAACCTTCGCGGAGTAGCCGGGAACGTCGGTGTAAATTTGACTATCATGGCTGATCTTCCAGGACCAAAAATCAGAATTGGTCTCGTAACTCCTGAATCCTTTGAACTTAAACCCGGTGACAACTTTACTTTAACTACTGAGGATGTTATAGGTGACCCTGCAAGAGTATCCGTCACTTTTAAACAACTCCCTCAGGTATTGAAAACCGGGGACATCCTATTCCTGAATGACGGCATTATCGAATTAGAAGTAAAAACAGTGTTTTTAAAGGACGTTGCTTGCCGTGTTGTAGTTGGATGCGAGTTACGCTCCCGAAAGGGCCTTAACCTCCCGGGTATTAACCTCGGGATCAGCGCTTTTACTGAACGGGACCGTGAGTGCCTTGCCTTCGCAATGGAAGAGCATATTGAAGCAATCAGCCAGTCTTTCGTTGAATCGGCAGCTGATGTGATGGCTGTCCGACAAGCCGCAGCGGCCCTTGGCCAGAATCCTTTTATCATCGCAAAGATCGAGCGGGCAAGGGCCCTTGAGCACGTGGATGAAATCCTTGAAACGGCAGATGGTATCATGATTGCCCGAGGTGATCTCGGTGTTGAGATTCCCATCGAACAAATCGCCATAGTGCAGAAGGAGCTCACCCGAAAAGCGAACCTTACGGGAAAACCTGTTATCACGGCAACGCAGATGCTCGAATCCATGACCATTAACCGTCGCCCGACCAGAGCGGAGGCAACCGATGTAGCCAATGCAATTCTCGACGGTACAGACTGTGTTATGCTTTCTGAAGAATCGGCCATCGGCAGATATCCAGTGGAAGCAGTCTCAATGCTTGCGAAGATTGCCCGCACAATTGAACCTCTCAACCATGGGCACGCAGCAAAAGAGACACAGCTTCCCATAAGAACTCAACATGGAACACCAACCGGTGACCTGATTTCTCGTGGCGCTCAGAGTATTCTTGAGCATGAATCAGTTGCCTGTGTGATTATACCGAGCCGTGGCGGTTCAACAGCCCGCCGGTTAGCTCGTGCCAGGCTACCTGTTTGGATAGCAGCAGTAAGCTCACTCGAAACCACCTGTCACGGGCTACAGTTCTCTTATGGCGTTCATCCTGAGCATGAGCAGGACGAGCCGAATGACTGGGTAGAATTTGCCCGGGAATGGGTTCAAAATCACGGTGTTTTGGGACATTTCGTTATTCTCATCGAAGGTCCGTCATCGCAAAATCCCAAGGCAAATCATCGATTAGAGATTATTGATCTACAACGAGGTATGGACGTGTAATCATGCCCGAAAGCATACCATGAGTATCCATAAACTTGCCGGAAAACCAGCGCCAAGATCAATCCTCGTTGACGTATCGCGCCTTATTTCCACATACTATACTCATAAACCTGATGTTGCTGATCCGACTCAGAAAGTAGTCTTTGGCACATCCGGTCACAGAGGATCATCGTTCAAAAACAGTTTCAATGAGGATCATATACTCTCTATAAGCCAGGCAATCTGCGAATACAGAAGATCAAAAGGTATCACGGGTCCACTTTTTATGGGCATGGACACCCACGCACTCTCCGGGCCTGCCCACGGCACTGCCCTTGAGGTTTTTGCTGCTAATGGTTTAACCGTAATGATCCACGAAAAACTCCGTTATATTCCCACCCCGGTCATCTCACATGCCATCCTTACGTATAACCATGGACGAACGGAGGGCCTTGCCGATGGAATTGTCATTACGCCTTCCCATAATCCTCCGGAAGATGGAGGCTTTAAATACAATCCTCCCAATGGAGGACCTGCCGACACAGAAACCACAGGTATCATCGAAAAAAGGGCTAATGAGATCCTTTCATCAGGTCTGAAGGACGTCAAAAAAATATCAATCACAAAAGCTATGAACACAGAGTCGACCCATAAATATAACTACATAACGCCTTACATTAAAGACCTGAGAAACATCGTAAATATGGAGGCTATTGCTGATACGGGCCTCACCATAGGCGTGGACCCCCTGGGCGGAGCGGCAGTTGATTTCTGGGACCCCATCGCCGAAACATACAATCTTTCCTTGAAAGTCGTAAACCACCTTGTGGATCCTACTTTTTCTTTCATGACGGTCGATCATGACGGGAAGATACGAATGGACTGTTCATCACCTTATGCAATGGCACGTTTGATCCAGCACAAAGATAAATTTGATATCTCTTTCGGTAATGATACCGATGTTGATCGCCATGGCATCGTCACAAAAAGTGCAGGGCTTCTCAATCCAAATCATTACTTGTCTGTGGCAATCTGGTATCTCTTCCAGAACCGTCCATTCTGGAGCAAGGATGTAACAATCGGCAAGACAATCGTTTCCACATCAATGATTAATAGGATAGCCGCATACCTCGGCAGATTGCTTTCGGAGGTTCCTGTGGGATTCAAGTGGTTTGTGGACGGACTTTTTACAGGCTCTTACGGTTTTGCCGGAGAAGAAAGCGCCGGCGCTTCTTTCCTGAGAAAGGATGGCACCGTCTGGACAACGGATAAGGACGGAATCATAATGGGCCTTCTTGCCGCCGAGATAATGGCGGAGACGGGTAAAGATCCCGGCATTGTTTATAAGGAACTCGAGGAACGGTTTGGTAGATCATACTATATCCGTCTCGACACGCCGGCAACATCCCAGCAGAAGGCAATACTTCAGAAACTTTCCCCTGAATCAGTCATAACAAGAGAGTTGGCTGACGAACCAATCGTGGCCACGTTGACTCGGGCCCCCGGCAGCAACGTTGATATCGGCGGTCTTAAGGTTGTTACCAGGAATGGGTGGTTTGCGGCACGACCATCCGGTACTGAGAATGTTTACAAAATCTATGCTGAAAGCTTTTCAGGTGAAAACCATTTGCAGAAAATCCTTGAGGAGGCC
>JAEAMG010001294.1_pt1 | contig 20145 bp, 17 predicted proteins | sample 8958741 | NCBI WGS metagenome assembly JAEAMG01 (sample SAMN16933256, study PRJNA681125) | bioreactor sludge metagenome | isolation source: anaerobic bioreactor treating anionic surfactant - SDBS | place: India: Bengaluru | collected 2019-02-28 | reverse complement strand
TGTTCCTGGTGAACGAAAGTTTTTCGACCTGCTCCATCACCGATACCATGCCGTGTCGGTTTTTCGGCCACTGGCCCACCCTGTTCTTCTTTCCCGAACAGGAATTGACGACCCTCAAGGCCATCCGCCACTTCCAACTCCGAGGCGGCGAACCGACCTTCTGCCTGGGACTTGCCTTCGGCATTCGCGATCCGCGCTACCACTGCCAGCACACCTGCGGCGCGGGGGAATATGCCCAGATGATTTACCGCTATTACCTGCGCACCGGGGACAAGGCCTTTTTCGACGACTTCTATGATTCCGCGCGCGATTCCATCAACTTCATGATGTCTTTGGACAAGGATGGCGACGGGCTCGTGGAAGATCACGTGCACGCCATACCGGGCGAGACCTTCCCCGCGAACAATCCCATGGACAACTGGCCGTGGTACGGCGCGAGCAGTTACACCGCGGGGAAAGGGCTGGCCGCCCTCGTGTGCGGTATCAGGATGGCCGAGCTGGCCGGCGATGAAACCCAGGCAGCGCAATGGCGGGATACACTCGCGCGCGGGCAGCAGGCCTATGAGGACAAATTATGGACCGGGTCCTATTACCGCGTTTACAACGCTCCCGCCACGGGACGCGTCAACGACGCCTGTCCCGCGATGCAGTTGAGCGGGGTCTGGTCCACCCGCGTGCTCGGATTGGCTGATGCGCTGCCTGAGGACCGTATCCAAACCGCCCTGGATACTATCCTGAAACTCAATGTGCCCGCATCTCCCTACGGGATGGTGAACAGCATATATCCCGATGGACGGCTCTGCGAAGAAGGCGGTGGTTCCGGTATACCGGACACCCAGTGGTCCCGTGACATCTTTATTCAATGCAACGCGACTGCCGCCATGGTTTACTTCTATTACGGCCGCACTGAAGATGGTTTCGCCGCCGCGCGGGGCATGCTCGACACCATCTTCCGCGGACCCCATGCCATGCCCTGGGCGCAGCCGTGCGGCCTCAGTTCCAAAACCGGCGGCACCTGTCATGGACATGACTATTATGACCACATGGTCGTGTGGAGTTATCCGCTGGCCTTCGCCGGACAGGACATCGCCGCAGCCTGCGCCCCGGAAGGTATTATTGACAGACTGCTTAAGGCAGGTAGGTAAATCCCTGACATATCCACCTGGTCCTTGCCCACTAGCGTTGGACTAAACGGCTTCGCCGTGGATATTCTTTCCTGTGTCCGCAAAAAGGGGACTGACTGGAATGGCACTTAAATAAGGGGGCCACCCATTAAAAACGTTAATTGTAGGGTGGGTGAAGCGAAGCGTAACCCACCATCTTGGTGGTTTTTACAAGGTTCCGGTGGGTTACGCTTCGCTTCACCCACCCTACAATTGATGTATTTATTGGCGTTCTACGCTTAATTAATTGCCATTCGGGACAGACCACCAAATAGCGGCAAGGACTGACAAAGAGCCTCTATGCAGCAATCATGGGCTATTTGGCAGTCAGTCCCCTTTTTGCTCAGTCTTCTTTCTTGCGTTTAGTCCAACAAAGTTCTTCAGTTGGCAGGGCAACTGAAAAAGCGTATTCGTTTTACCTGTCGGTCAGTCCTTGTCGGACAAGCGCGTTTGCATTGTCCGCCCCCGGAGATACAAAATAGGGTTTTGGATGTATACCGCATGAGGGGAATATCATGGACCCATCGCAACTCAACTGGATTACCAATTTTATCTGGGGCATCGCCGACGACGTGCTGCGGGACTTGTACGTGCGGGGCAAATACCGGGACGTTATCCTGCCCATGACCGTCTTGCGGCGGCTGGATGCCGTGCTGGAACCCACCAAGCAGGCCGTCCTCGACATGAAGGCGTCGCTGGACAAGGCGAAGGTGACGAACCAGGATGCCGCCCTGCGCCAGGCGGCGGGCCAGGCCTTCTACAACATGTCGAAGTTCACCCTCCGCGATCTGCGCGCCCGCGCGAACCGGCAGCAGCTCAAGGCCGATTTCGAAGCCTATCTCGACGGGTTCTCGCCGAACGTGCAGGAAATCCTCGACAACTTCGAGTTCCGCAACCAGATTCCGCGCCTGTCCAAGGCGGACGCGCTGGGCACGCTCATCGAAAAGATGCTGGCGTCCGAGGTCAATCTCAGTCCGAACCCGGTGCTGCACGGCGACGGCTCGGTGAAACATCCCGGCCTCGACAACCACGGCATGGGCACGGTCTTCGAGGAACTCATACGCCGCTTCAACGAGGAGAACAACGAGGAGGCGGGCGAACACTGGACGCCCCGGGATGCCGTGAAACTGATGGCGCGCCTCATCTTCCTGCCCGTGGCCGACCGCATTGAATCGGGCACCTACCTGCTGTACGACGGCGCTTGCGGCACGGGCGGCATGCTCACCGTGGCCGAGGAAACGCTGAAGGAACTCGCCGCGCAGCATGGCGAGGAGGTAGCGACGCACCTCTACGGCCAGGAGATCAACGCCGAGACTTACGCCATCTGCAAGGCCGACCTGCTGCTCAAGGGCGAGGGCGAGGCGGCGGACAATATCGTGGGCGGGCCGGAATATTCCACCCTGTCGAACGACGCGTTTCCATCCCGGGAATTCGATTTCATGCTCTCCAATCCGCCCTACGGCAAAAGCTGGAAAAGCGACCAGGAACGCATGGGCGGCAAGTCCGGCATGAAGGACCCGCGCTTTGTCATCAGTCACGGCGGCGACGCGGAATACTCCCTCGTCACCCGGTCCAGCGACGGGCAGATGTTGTTCCTCGCTAACATGCTCAGTAAGATGAAATACGGCTCCAGGCTGGGCAGCCGCATCGCCGAGGTGCATAACGGCTCGTCCCTGTTCACGGGCGACGCGGGCCAGGGCGAAAGCAACATCCGCCGCTGGATCATCGAGAACGACTGGCTCGAGGCCATCGTCGCGCTGCCCCTGAACATGTTCTATAACACGGGTATCGCCACCTACATCTGGGTGCTGGGCAACCGCAAGCCCGAACACCGCCGGGGCAAGGTACAGCTCATTGACGCGACCCAATGGTACAAACCGCTCCGCAAGAACCTGGGCAAGAAGAACTGCGAACTGGCCGAAGAGGACATCGCGCGGATTTGCGACGCCTTTCTCGCCTTCGAGGAAACGGAACGGTCCAGGATCTTTCCCAATGAAGCCTTCGGCTATTGGAAGGTGACCGTCGAGCGGCCGCTCCTGTTCCGGGGCATTGACCCGGACCGGTCCTCTCCCACTAAAGAGATCAAGGCGCTCAAAGAAAGTTCCGAACGGGGTGAAGATGCGCCTCCGGTCATCAAGAAGATACACAAGAAAGGCGCTGTGGCCGACCCGCTGCGCGGTCTCTTTGCAACAACCATCAACGGCAAGCCCGCTGTGGTGGAGTACGAGCCCGACGGCGACCTGCGCGACACCGAGCAGATACCCCTGTTGGAGGAAGGCGGCATTGAGGCCTTTCTCAAGCGCGAAGTATTGCCCTATGCGCCCGACGCGTGGTATGTGCCGGACAGCGTCAAGACCGGCTATGAAATCAGCTTCACGCGGTATTTCTATAAGCCGCAACCCATGCGGACGCTGGAGGAGATACGCGCGGATATCCTGGCGTTGGAGAAGGAGACGGAAGGCTTGCTGGAAGACATTATTGGAAGGTAGAAAGTAAAAGGACACTTGAAGTGAAGAAAAAGAAAATACCTGAAAAGGATATAAAAGCTTCCAAGAAATCTGTGTCCCTATCCTCCGAACCTGCCTTCGAGGAAGTTGTCGGTATGATTGAGCAGGCCCGACAACGAGCTATGCATGCCGTGAATGTGGAAGTTGTAGGCTTGTATTGGCAGATCGGGGAATACCTGTCACTCAGGATTGCGACGGATGGATGGGGGAAAGGCACCGTAGAGGCATTGTCGGCGCATATTCAACGAAAACACCCAGGCATTCGAGGATTCTCGCCGCAGAACCTTTGGCGGATGCGCCAGTTTTTTGAAACTTGGCACGATTGTCCAAAACTCTCAACACTGTTGAGAGAATTGCCATGGTCCAGTCACCTGCATATCATGGGGCGCGCCAAAACCGCGGAGGAACGGGAGTTCTACCTTCGTATGGCGGTACAACACAAGTGGCAAGTACGGGAACTTGAGCGGCAGATAGCGGCATCGCTTTTTCAGCGGGTCGTGCTGAATCCGCCAAAACTCTCAACAGCGTTGAGAGATTTGCATCCCCAGGCGGAGGTCTGTTTCAGGGATGCATATTCGCTCGAATTTCTCTGCCTTCCCGCCGTGCATTCGGAGGCCGACCTGCATGCCGCCCTGTTACGCAATCTCGGGCGCTTTCTTGCTGAACTGGGCCGTGATTTCTGTTTCGTCGGGTCGGAGTATCCCGTACAGGTGGGCGGACGGGATTTTGCCCTGGACCTGCTGTTCTTCCACCGCGGCCTGAACTGCCTCGTAGCCATCGAACTGAAGGTGGGCCGTTTCGAGCCGGAGTATCTGGGTAAACTGGAATTTTACCTAGAAGCGCTGGACCGGGACCACCGCAAACCCCACGAGAATCCCGCCATCGGCGTGCTCCTTTGCGCCTCAAAAGACAATGAAGTGGTCGAATATGCGCTAAGCCGTTCCCTGTCCCCCGCGCTCATCGCCGAGTATCAGACCCGGCTGCCGGACAAGAAACTGCTGGCCGCAAAGTTGCACGAATTTTATGCGCTGAATACTAACGCGGATATTGAAGAAGGCGCAACGCCATCGGTGAATCGCAACAAAAAGGGAAGAAAAAGGAAATGACGTTGGATTTCATTTGGATAGATTCTCCTGTAAAAATTTGGGACATTTATGGGACATATGGGACATCCAACTACCCAAAAGATAATGTCTGGTATAACCTGTATCAAGACGTTCCACGTCACCCTGTCCGGCAAAAACAAGAAGATGTATTGAAAGAGGAAGCGTAAATGAATGCGGAAGAAATTTCAGCGATTGTGGTGGATGCCGCCTACCACTTGCACCGCGACCTGGGTCCGGGATTATTGGAATCGGTCTATGAGGCGGTCCTGGCACGGATGCTCGAGAAACGCGTGCTGCGGGTCGAACGACAGAAGACGGTCGCCTTCACCTTTGAGGACATGGTCTTCAATGAAGGCTTGCGCGTGGACCTGCTGGTGGAGGGAACGCTGGTGGTGGAACTTAAGTCAGTGGAGTCGTTCGCGCCGGTACATGCCAAACAGGTGCTCACCTATCTGCGATTGCTGAATTTGCCGCTGGGGCTGTTGATTAATTTCGGGGCGGCAACGTTCAAGGAGGGCGTGAAACGGGTGGTTAACGGGCACACGGACTTCGCGGCTTCGCGACTTCGCGTGAATCAGGGGTTGGGGGGCGCGCGAAGGCGCGAAGAACGCGAAGGTGAAGAACAGGCATGACTACCGACCTCAAGCCCTATCCGAAAATGAAAGACTCCGGCGTGCCCTGGCTCGGGGAGGTGCCGGAGCATTGGAAGGTGTTGCCCAATCGTGCAGTGTTTTCTGAAATAAACGAACGAGAACACCCCGACGAACAAATGTTATCAGTGACGATCACAAAAGGGGTTGTTCCTCAGCAGGCATTGCTTGAGGATAGTTCCAAGAAAGATAGTTCACGGCTGGACAAATCGGCTTATAAATTGGTTCGCCCAGGCGATATCGCGTATAACAAAATGCGGGCATGGCAAGGTGCCATAGGTGTTTCCGAGTATCAGGGGATTGTGAGCCCAGCCTATGTCATTCAAAGACCACGAACAGGAAATAATGCACGCTACTTACATTATCTGTTGCGGACACCGGCTTTTGCCAAGGAAGCCGAACGCTGGTCTTACGGCATTACATCCGACATGTGGAGTTTGAGACCTGAGCATTTCAAGATGATTTATACGTGTATCCCACCCGCGGAGGAGCAGGCGGCGATTGTGCGGTATCTGGATGGAGTGGATCGGAAAATCCGGCGGTTTATCCGCAATCGGCGGCGGCTGATAGAGGTGTTGAACGAGCATAAGCAGGCGATTATCAATCAGGTGGTCACAGGAAAGGTGGAAGTTAAAAAGGTAGAAGGGAAAAGGGAAAAGGAAAAAGAGAAGGTAGAAGGAAAAAGGGAAAAGGGAGAAGTGAAGGGTGAAGCGGGGGAAGAACGGTTTTGCCTGGTACCCCGGCCCGCGCAGTTAATGAAACCTTCCGGCGTCGACTGGCTGGGGGATATTCCGAAAGAGTGGGAGGTGAGGAGACTAAAATCTGTTGCAGGAATACGTTATGGACTAGGACAACCACCACGAGAATCAGAGACTGGGCTGCCATTGATACGTGCGACAAACGTTGACTATGGGAAGATTATTGAAGAAAACCTTGTGTATGTTGATCCAGAGGATGTGCCCAAATCACGAGATGCATTTTTATCAGAAGGAGAAATCATAGTCGTTAGAAGTGGTGCATACACTGCCGATTCAGCAATAGTTACTGCAAATTACGCAGGGGCTGTAGCGGGCTATGACATGGTTGTAACCCCAGTTTGTATCAACGCACAATTTTTGGCGTTTGTTTTGCTCAGTAGGTATGTTCGTAATGACCAGTTGATTATTTCCAGCATGAGGTCAGCACAACCTCATCTGAATGCCGAAGAGCTAGGCGCAGCTTTTATCCTTATGCCCACAGAAATAGAACAAGGCATTATCGTTAAGAAGTTGCACAATTTCTTGGCAACAACGGCCCAAGTTGAAAATCGTGTCCAGCGCGAAATTGATCTTATCCGTGAGTACCGGACGCGGTTGATAGCGGATGTGGTGACGGGGAAGGTGGACGTAAGAAAGGTAGAAGTGAGAAGTGAGAAGGTAGAAGAGGAAGAAGAAAGGGAAAAGGTAGAAGGGAGAAGGGAAAAGGAGGAGGAAGAAGAAATGGAAGAGGTTTTGGAGGAAGTGAAGGGGTTGGCGGAGGAAGGCGCGGCGGCGGAGGAAGAAGTTGAGGAAGAAGAAAGGTAGAAGGGAGAAGAAGCATTTGATGTCAAGACATTTCATCGTTTTGGCAGGACATCTATAAGTCGGGTAGAATAGAATCGCAGTAACGGTATAAAGGTGGTTACTGAAGTTGGAGACCGAAAGGAGTCGACATGACGTTGACGAATGCTGAGTTCGAGACAATATTGAATGATGAGACCAAATGTCTGGAGGGGGATATTGCCTGGCAAGAGGATGAAGATCGTTCGGTATGTGTAGAGTTTCGAGCCGATGTCCGTTCCAGCGCAGGGTGGCCTCTTTTCGTGAAAGGCAGTTACAACCGGGAAATTAAGACATTGACCTATGTGCTGATCCTGAAAACTGTGGGACGGGTGTATGGTCTGGATTTAGGCAAGGATCACCATAACCCCCAGTGTAATCAGGTGGGGGAAAAGCACAAACATACGTGGACAGAACAATTCAGAGACAAAGAGGCTTATATTCCTGAGGATATCACAGTGCCTGCGGAAGACCCGGTCGGCGTCTGGAATCAATTTTGTGCGGAGGCTCATCTGACGCACAATGGCAACATGACGGCGCCGCCGCCAATGCAAGGAGACTCGTTCACATGAACGCAGTAAGCATCCGTGAGGATTTCGAGAATGGTTTGAGTTCATTGTTTGTCTGCGCACCTTATGGCGACTATCAGCGTATACGCACGCCCTACCTTTATCCAGATGGAGACAATATAGACGTGTTTTGCAAGTCCCAGGGGGATGTGACTTTGGTCAGTGATCTTGGTGAGACTACACGCTGGCTGCGGATGCAGTCTGTTTCACCCCGTCGCTCCCCCAAACAAACCGCGTTAATTGAAGATGTATGCCTGACCCATGGAGTCGAATTTTATAAGGGTATGCTGCTGGCCCGGTGTCGCTCGAGCGAAGAGTTGACGCCCGTTGCGTTTAGGGTAGCGCAGGCGGCATTGCGCGTTTCAGACCTCTGGTTTACTTTCCGCACCCGCTCTGTAGAATCCTTGACAGACGAAGTCGCCGATTTTCTTTCTGAACGGCAGTTTAACTTTGAACGGGGCGAGAAACTTGCCGGCCGCTCCGGGCGTGTCTGGATGCCTGATTTTCACATTCGTTCCGTTCAGCGCAGTTCCCTGGTCTTTGTACTCGGCACCGGTTCCAAGTCGGCGGCACGTGGCGTGGTACATCAGGTACACACGGCGTTTTTCGATCTGAATCATCTTGCCGCAGGTCCTGAAGCGCTACAATTTGTTTCCTTGTTTGACGACACCGCTGATGTCTGGAGCGACGAGGACTTCAGGTTGGCGGAACAACTTTCGACAGTTACTCGATGGTCGAAACCCGAAGAGTTTGCTGAAACGCTCCAGGCAGCATAAGGCTATCGTGTAGAACTCCCGGTGGACCGGATTGGGCGTGGACTTTAATTGACGGGTAATTGATGGAATGGCCGTTAGATATGCCTGAAAATTTCTAACGTATTGAATATAAGTCATTTATAATTTTATTTTTAATTGATGGGTAATTGATGGAAGTGAGTTCATGACCACAGACACCAGCGAACACGGCTTGGAAAGCCTGATTGTTGCGGCGATGACGGGGCCGCCGCTTGCGCAGGTGGCGGAAGCGCCGGCCTTGTACGGTGGCGGCGGGTGGAGCCTGGGCGACTGGCATGATTATGACCGCGAGTATTGTGTGGACCTGCGCCAGCTGGCGGCATTCCTGAAAGATACCCAGGAGGACACGGCGGCGGCGCTGGACCTGGAAACGGACGGGCCGACGCGGCGGAAGTTCCTGGCGCGGCTGCAGGGTGAAATCACGAAACGGGGCGTCATTGACGTGTTGCGCCACGGGGTGAAGGACGGCCCGCATCACGTGGACCTGTTTTACGGGAAGCCGTCGCCGGACAACCCGGCCGCCGTGGAGCGGTATGGGAAAAACCGCTTTTCCGTGACCCGGCAGTTGCGGTACAGCCGGGACGAGACGCAACTGGCGCTGGACCTGGCCTTGTTCATCAACGGCCTGCCCATCGCCACCTTTGAATTGAAGAACAGCCTGACCAAGCAGACCGTGGACGACGCCATCCAGCAGTACAAACGGGACCGGGACCCGCGCGAGAAACTCTTCGAGTTCGGCCGGTGCGCGGCCCATTTCGCCGTGGACGACCATGAGGTGCGCTTCTGCACTCATCTCAAGGGCAAGGCGTCGTGGTTTCTGCCCTTTAACAAGGGCTGGAACGATGGTGCGGGCAACCCGCCCAATCCGCACGGGCTGAAGACGGAGTATTTATGGCGGCAGGCGCTTACCCGGGACAGCCTGACCGACGTCCTCGAAAATTACGCGCAGGTCGTAGAGCGCAAGGACGATAAAACGGGCCGGAAAAAGCGCGCCCAGATCTGGCCGCGCTATCATCAGCTGGACGTAGTGCGCCGGCTGCTGGCCGACGCTGCGCGGCACGGCGCGGGGCGGCGCTATCTCATCCAGCATTCGGCGGGCAGCGGCAAGAGCAATTCCATCGCGTGGCTCGCGCATCAGCTGATAGGTTTGAAGCAACAGTCGGACAAAAAAGAAATTTTCGATTCGATTATCGTGGTGACGGACCGGCGGATTCTGGACCAGCAGATCCGCGACACCATCAAGGGCTTCGCGCAGGTGGGCGCGACCGTGGGTCATGCGGAGCATTCGGGCGACCTGCGCAAGTTCATCGAGAGCGGTAAGAAGATTATCATCTCCACGGTGCAGAAGTTTCCGTTCATCCTGGACGAGATTGGCAGTGAGCACCGAAAACGGACCTTCGCTATCATCATTGACGAGGCGCACTCGAGCCAGGGCGGGCGTACTACGTCGGCCATGCACGAAGCGCTGGGCGGCGACCCGGAAGACACGGTCAATGACGCCCTTGAAAAGCGGATGAAGGCGCGCAAGATGCTCAAGAACGCCAGCTACTTCGCCTTCACCGCCACGCCGAAGAACAAGACCCTGGAACTGTTCGGCGAGCCCCTGCCGCAGGCGGACGGCACGGTCAAGCATGCGCCCTTTCACAGCTACACCATGAAGCAGGCCATCCAGGAGGGGTTTATCCTGGACGTGCTCCGCCACTACACGCCCGTGCACAGTTATTACCGACTCGTCAAGACCGTGGAAGGCGACCCGGAATTCGACACCAAGCGGGCGAAAAAGAAACTGCGCCGCTACGTGGAAGGTCATGAACACGCTGTCCGCCTGAAAGCGGAGATCATGGCGGACCATTTCCACGAGCAGGTGATCGCGCTGAACAAGATCGGCGGGCAGGCCCGCGCCATGGTAGTGACCGGCAGCATCGAACGGGCAATCCAATACTACCACGCCATACGGGACTACCTCGCCGAGCGTAAAAGTCCGTACAAAGCGATCGTCGCTTTCTCGGGTGAACATGAATACGGCGGTGTGAACGTGACCGAGGCGTCCCTGAACGGCTTCCCGTCAAATAAGATTGCCGAAGAAATACAGCAGGACCCGTACCGCTTTCTCATCTGTGCGGACAAGTTCCAGACCGGCTACGACGAGCCGCTGCTGCATACCATGTACGTGGACAAGGTGCTGGCGGGCATCAAGGCGGTGCAGACCCTGTCCCGGTTGAACCGGGCCCACCCGCAAAAGCACGACGTGTTTGTGCTGGATTTCATGAACGACGCGGACGGCATCGAGGCGGCCTTCGCCGACTATTACCGCACGACCATCCTCAGCGAAGAGACCGACCCGAACAAACTCCATGATTTGAAAGCGGCCCTGGACGGCAGCCAGGTCTATGACAACGAGCAGGTCAACCAGTTGGTTACCCTGTACCTGGAGGGGGCGGACCGGGACCGGCTCGACCCGATTCTCGACGCCTGTGTCGCCGTCTACACGGAGGAACTTGACGAAGACAGCCAGGTGGACTTCAAGGGCAAGGCCAAGGCCTTTCTGCGCACCTACAGCTTCCTTGCGTCCGTGCTACCCTACACCCAGGCCGACTGGGAAAAACTGTCCATCTTCCTGAATTTCCTGGTGCCGAAGTTGCCTGCGCCGGTGGAGGAAGACCTGTCGAAGGGCATCCTGGAAGCCATAGACATGGACAGTTACCGGGTGGAGAAACAGGCCGCCATGCGGGTGCAGCTGCCGGACGCGAACGCCGAGATCGGACCTGTACCCGCCAGTGGCGGCGGCCACAAACCGGAACCCGAACTGGACAAGCTGTCCAACATCATCAAGACCTTTAATGACCTGTTCGGGAACATTCCCTGGAGCCATACCGATCGCGTTCATAAACTCATCACCGAGGATATCCCGGAACGGGTGGCCGCGGACACGGCCTATCAGAACGCCCAAAAGAACTCGGACCGGCAGAACGCCCGCATCGAGCATGACAAGGCACTCCAGCGCGTGATGACTGCCGTTTTGAAGGATGACACGGAACTCTTCAAGCAATTTGTGGACAATGAATCGTTCCGGCGCTGGATGACGGATACGGTGTTCGGGTTGACGTATAACCAGCCTGCAGCGGGGGTGTGAGGGGAAAGATGTCGGACACTGTCGGACGGGGTCGTACAAAGCGTTAGCGTAAACGCCTTGAGGCGATGAACAGGAAAGGAAAAGGCATGGTGCGAGATAGTTTTCTTTTGGTAACAGTAGTTTTTGTGGCGTGTGCCGCGGCTGCCGCTGATGCCGTTTACATGGCCAATGGCATCAAGATGGGCGAGGTGACGCCGACGTCGGCGATAGTTTGGACGCGCCTGACGCGGGCGGCTGAACGCAATGCGGATGGTGCGCCCTTTCCGGAGGTGGCGGGTAAAGAGCGGGCGGGAGGCGACCTGTCCGTAACGGATATTACGGGCGGGCGCGCCCTCGAGGAGATGGAAGGGGCGGCGCCGGGTGCGCCGGGGCTGGTGCGGGTAACGTACTGGCCGGAAGAGGCGCCGGAATCCAAAGTGGAAAGCGATTGGCGGCCGGTGGATGAAGCCCGGGATTATACCCGTCAGTTTTCATTGACAGGATTGAAAGATCGTACACGGTATGCGTTGCTTGTGGAGGGGAAACCGACGGAGGTCGGTGAGGTGACCTGTCGCGTGGAAGGCCGCTTCCGCACCGCTCCGTTGCCGGAAGAGCCCGCGGAAGTGAACTTTGTCGTGGTGACCTGCGGGGATTACCCGCGCCGGGACGACCCGGACAGGGGACATAAGATTTATGACGCCATGTTGAAACTGGCCCCGGATTTCCTCGTACATACGGGCGACATTGAATATTATGACAAGGCACTGCCCTGGGGCCCGGCGCCGGAACTGGCCCGCTTCAAATGGAACCGCTTTTATGCCATGCCGTTCCAGCGCACCTTCCACTGGAATGTAGCAAGTTATTTCATGAAGGATGACCATGATACTTTGATGAATGACTGTTGGCCGGGACAGCGCTATGGTGCGTTGACGTGGGAGCAGGGCTTGGCCATCTTCCGCGAGCAGGCGCCCACGGGCGACAAGACGTATCGCACGTTCCGCTGGGGCAAAGACCTGCAGATTTGGCTGGTGGAGGGACGGGACTTCCGCAGTCCCAACACGATGCGGGATGACCCGGACAAATCCATCTGGGGTCCTGAACAGAAAGCGTGGTTCAAGCGTACGGTACAGGAGTCCGATGCGGCGTTCCGTGTGCTGATCAGCCCCACGCCGGTGGTGGGCCCGGACCGGGAAAACAAGAACGACAATCATGCCAACGAGGGATTCGCCCACGAGGGCAAGGAACTGCGCCAGTTTATGGCGGCCCAGGGCAACATGATTGTCATTAACGGCGACCGGCACTGGCAGTATGTGTCCGTGGATGACGATACCGGCTTGCGCGAGTTCGGCACGGGTCCCCACAGCAACGAACACGCCGGCGGCTGGAAACAGGAGGATGTGCGCCCCGAACACCGGTACCTGAAACTGCAGGGCGGTTTTCTGCAGGTGGCCGTTGCGCGTGAGGAAGGTATGCCCAAAATGACGTTGCGCCATCGGGATGTTGACGGCAGTGTCTGTAACGAAATGGTGCTGCCGGATACGAAGTAACATCCCATTCTGCACTTTGTTTTCCTACGATGCTTTTTTTGAATGGCCTGCCGGGTTTCTGTACACTAAGCGCGTTGTCCCGGGTTTTAGATCACATTCTTTATGAATAGGAGCCTGTCATGTTAACAGCGGAATTTCATCATTTTGGGGTGCCGACATCGGCAAAAGGCGAAAACGAGAACTATATCGAAGGGGCGAAGGTGTATGTAACGGATCCGGAAGCGAATCCGTTTCATATCGAATTTCTGCGCTTTGAAGAGGGAACACCAATGCCGCCGGAGGTGTCCAAGGGCGCCCATGCGGCTTTTCTCGTAAATTCCCTGGATGAGGCGATGGCGGGGCGCAAGGTAATCGTACCGCCGTTCGAAGCGACTGCGGAATTGCGCTGCGCCTTCATCATGGACGGTGACGCGGTGATTGAAGTGATGGAGAAACGATAAAACTGTAGCCCTTATTAATAACTTATCGCTTCGCATGGCCTATAAAAACAAGAAGTTTTGGTATGTTGTTCACGCTTGAGCGTGCCGGGTTAACGGGTTAAACTTGGGGTTATTCGTAAGCCCGGCACGCTAAAGCGTGAACAACATACACGGAATATTTTTTTCTGGGTTGCGGGCGTCTCCCGCGTTAGTAGAGACAAGAGAGCAATAACCGGCATATCTGTTACCGAGAGAAGGAATAAAAACCTATGGCGATGAAGAAACTGATCAATGAACCGGCCAATCTGGTCCAGGAACTGGTGGAGGGGTTTGCGCTAGCCCATGCGGGCAAGGTGGCGCTTGCGGGGCCGGACCTGGTGGTGCGTGCGAAAACGAAGTCACAGGACAAGGTCGCGCTGGTAACCCTTGGCGGCAGCGGGCATGAGCCGGCCCTGAGCGGCTTCGTGGGCGAGGGCATGCTCGATATCAGCGTGCCCGGCGAAATCTTTGCTGCGCCCGGGCCGCCGCGGGTGTTGGAGGCGCTACGCCTGGCGAAACGGGATGCCGGGATTTTGTTTATTGTATTGAACCATGCGGGTGATGTGCTTTCGGCGAAGGTAGCCATGGACCTGGCGGCAAAGGAGGGCATTCGTCTGCAGCGCGTGTTGACCCACGAAGATATGTCAGGCGGACCGCGCGGCGAGTCGGACGACCGGCGCGGCTTGTCGGGCTGTCTGCCGGTCATCAAGGTGGCGGGCGCCGCGGCGGAGCAGGGTCGTTCACTCGAAGAGTGCGCCGCTATCGCCGAGCGAATGGAAGCGGGCATGGCCACGTTGGCCTTGGCCGTGTCGGGCGCAACCCATCCCTGTACGGGGGATGTTATCGCGGAAATCCCGGAAGGTATGATGGTGGTCGGCATGGGCCAGCATGGTGAGGCGGGCGGTGGTACCCAGCCCATTAAGACCGCTGACGCCACAGCAGAGATCATGTTGGACGCTTTACTGGAGGATATTCAGGCCAAATCCGGAGAAGAGGTTTTTGTCATGCTGAACGGCGTGGGTTCCACCACCCTGATGGAGCTGTACCTCGTATTGCGCCGGGTAAAACAGTTGTTGGAAGCGAGAGGAATCACGCTGGCGCGTTCGCTGGTGGGCGAATTCCTGACTGTACAGGAAATGGGCGGTTTTCAGATGTGTGTCGGCCGCCTGGATGAGGAGTTGAAGTCCTTGTGGGATGCGCCCTGTAATTCGCCGGTATGGACGGCGAAGTAATTCCATGAACACCCTTACCCATGAGGCGCTGGTGCGCATGCTACGCGGCGCGGCCGCTGAGATCCGGGAACAACATGAATGGCTGTCCCAATTGGATTCGGTGGGCGGCGACGGCGATCACGGCACCACCATGTTGCGTGCCATGGCCAAGCTGGAACAGGCGCTGGAAGCGAATGCGTCCGACAAGATACACGCCCTGCTCCACGATGTGGGCTGGGCTATCCTTGGCGTGGATGGCGGCGCGACTGGACCGCTGTTGGGCATGTTTTTCGTCTCCATGGCCGCCGCGGCCGAAGGGCTGGAAACCGTGGACACGGAATCGCTGGCCACGCTTTTTGAAGCCGGGCTGGACGGGGTGCGCGCTCAGACCAAGGCGCAACCGGGGGACAAGACCTTGATAGACGCGCTGGTTCCGGCTGTGGAAGCACTGCGCGGCGCGGCCAACACCGGCAAAGAAATACTGGAAGCCTTACATCTGGCCGCCGAGGCGGCGGAAGCGGGCGCGAAAATGACGAGTACCCTGCAGGCCCGGTTCGGACGGGCACGCAATATCAAGGAACAAAGCATAGGAACCCAGGATCCGGGCGCCACTTCGATGGCCCTGTTGTTCCTGGGATTCAAGAAAGGACTTGAGAGCCATGCCTGATAATGACAAGACACAGGGCAGTGATGTGAAAGATTATGGAATCGGTATTCCCATGGAGACGCCCGGATTTTTCCTTAAAGGATCGGCCCATCTGTACTGGGGCATGAAAAACCGCCTGTCCCGGATATTCAACCCGGAATCCGGGCGTACCGTAATGCTGGCCTTTGACCACGGGTATATCATGGGCCCGACCTCGGGCCTGGAACGGATAGACCTGGTGGTGCCGCCGCTCATTCCCCATGTGGATTGTCTCATGTGCACCCGCGGTGCGCTGCGTGCCTGCATCAATCCGGAGGTACGCAAGCCTGTGGTCATGCGCTGCAGTACAGGCGCCACAGTGCTGAAAGACCTGAGCAACGAAGTCATCGGCGTCAGCGTCGAGGAGGCCATCGCCCTGAATGCCGCCGCCGTTACTACCCAGGTGTGCATCGGCGCCGAATATGAACGCGAAACACTGGATAATCTCGGCTATCTTATCAATGAAGGCAACCGGTACGGCGTGCCGACGCTGGGCGTTACCGCGGTAGGCAAGGAAATGGTGCGCGACGCCCGGTATCTCGGGCTGGCCTGCCGCGTTGTTGCGGAACTGGGGGCGCACTTTGTCAAAACCTATTATTGTGAACCGGGTTTCGACACGGTGGTGGCAGGGTGCCCCATTCCCGTCGTTATTGCCGGCGGCAAGAAACTGCCCGAACCGGATGCGCTCAAGATGGCCTACAAGGCCGTGGACCAGGGCGCGCTCGGCGTGGACATGGGCCGCAACATTTTCGGCGCGGATGACCCCGCCGCCATGGCGCAGGCGGTTGGCGCAGTTGTACATCGTTTCGAGAAACCCGAACAGGCCTTTGCTTTGTATAATGATTTGAAAGCGAATAAATAAGCGGCCGGGAATGTTTTACCGAAAGGTGAAAGGACTAAAAGGACACAAAGGACATAAAGGACTGGCCGAATGACTGTGAACGAAACAAATCCTGCGTCCTTTAATAGGCCAAAAGTAAACATAGGAGTACATGATATGGACATCACAAGAAGACATGTATTAACCGGACTCGCCGCCGCTGCGGCGGGCATTCTAATGAAAGGAAAAGTCATGGCCGATACTTCCAAGTCCCCCGTTATTCCCCGTTATCCCAATGAACATTTTTATAAATCGGACGGCACCTTTGATCCCGAAACGGCCAAGGCGGCTTTCTACGAGATGTTCGAAGCGTTCCACTATCCCATCGTGGACCGACTCCGCACGGACGATTTCTGGGTGGTGGACTTCGGGCTTGGCAAGTTCGCCGAGGTGGGCATGGGCGGCATCTTCTGGGTCAACAACAAGGAACATAATTATTTTGGCCATGACATTTACCTGCTGCCCGGCCAGATGATTCCCGAACACAAGCACGTGCGCACCGGCGACGCGGCTCCGAAGATGGAAGGTTGGCAGCCGCGTCATGGCTGGTGTTATATCTACGGTGAGGGCGACCCGACACCCGGCGTAGAGGCCAGGATTCCGCCGTCCCACCGCGAAATCGCCAAGGCGCGCGTGGAAAAGAAACTGTTGCCCGGCGAGGTCGGCATGCTTGCCGGGGCAGAACAGTGGCACTGGATGTATGCGCCCGAAGGCGCCATTGTCACGGAATATGCCACTTATCATGATGGCGCCGGATTGCGCTTTTCCCATCCGGACGCAAAATTATAAGCGGAGGCGCCTCTGGATAACAGATACGACAAATTTTTTAAGGCAAGGATTACCCCTTGATTCACCGATTCGGAATCAGGGGGTATTTCTATCTCCGTCCATTTCTTGCGGAAAACCTTGTTTCCATGCTATACTTACACCCCACAAATTCCCCCGACAAACGGGTGATACGAGAAATCACACTTTACGGAGAACTATCTGGTATGTCAGGTCATTCCAAGTGGAGCACGATTAAGCGCAAAAAAGGCGCCGCCGACGCCAAGCGCGGCAAGATCTTTTCCAAACTGGCTAAGGAGATTACGGTAGCGGCACGCTTGGGCGGCGGCGACCAAGAGACCAATGCGCGACTGCGAACCGTGTTGCTGGCGTGTCGGTCCGCGAACATGCCCAGCGACAACATTGATCGGGCGATCAAGAAAGGGACCGGTGAACTGCCGGGCGTCAGTTACGATGAAGTGCGTTATGAGGCTTACGGCCCTGGCGGTGTGGCCTTAGTGATTGATGTGTTGACAGACAACAAAAACCGTACGATCGCGGAGATTCGTCACATTGTAAACCGTCTGGGCGGCAATATGGCCGAAGCGGGCGCGGTTACCTGGAATTTTGAACCTCGCGGCAGCATTACAGTTGCCAAGGAAGGGATTAGCGAAGAGGATATTTTTGAAAAGGCGATTGAAGCGGGCGGGGATGATGTGGATACCGAGGGGGACTTCTATGAGATTTCGACTGCGCCGAACCAGTTACATGCCGTGGCTGAAGCGCTGGAATCCATGGCGATTACGCCGGCGGAAGTAAAACTGACCATGGAGCCGAAGACCACCATTGATGTGGAGGGCAGGACGCTCTCCTCGCTCCTGCGCCTGCTTGAAGAATTGGAAGATCATGACGATACACAGGATGTGTTTACGAATATGAACGCCAGCGACGAGGCCATGGCGGCGGCCATGGGAGACTAGATGCTGGTGGTCGGCTTTGACCCGGGCAGCGCCGTTACCGGGTATGGCGTGGTGGAGGGGCGCGGCAGCCGTCTGCGCCATATTGAGCACGGGGTTATCCGTACCTCCCCGGGTTTGCCCACAGCCCGGCGGTTGCAGGTGTTATATGATGAAGCTTGCCGGCTGTTGGATACCCACCATCCGGAATCGGTTGCCATCGAGCGTCTTTATTTCAAGCAGAATGTGACCACAGGAATCCATGTTGCCCAGGCGCGGGGAGTGCTCCTTTTGGCTGCGACGCAGGCGGGGTGTCCGGTGGGCGAATTCAGTCCCACAGAGATGAAAACGGCTGTCACGGGGTATGGCCGCGCGGAGAAAAGCCAGTTGCAGGAAATGGTCAAGCGTCTGCTCAATCTTGCCAATGTTCCCCGCCCCGATGATGCTGCCGATGCGCTGGCGCTGGCCATCTGTCAAATCCAGATTGGCGCCGTTCAATCGCGAATCCTTGCCTCGGATCGGCCGGATACTCCTTTGCCGGAATGAATAAAACGGCTCAACAATCGTCTTTTAAGGCAGATTGAGTTGGATGTGAATGCCGTTTCCTGCTAGAGTAGGCATAAGTAAAGGAGTACGCCATGAGATACATCATGATGTTCCTACTTGCAAGTATGGTTTTGACATTCGGTGCCTATGCCGGTCCTGTCGTTAAGGCGGATACCGGCGTCTCGAATGCCGCTTTCACCAAGATTGCCTTTAACCATCCGCCCAGACCGCCCCATCTGGTGAGGCCCATGCCTTTCCCGCCGCCCATCAGGCGTCCGGTACCGGCGCCTCCGATTGTCAGGCGACCGGTATTTGTACGGCCGATGACCCGGGTTGTAGCCCCCGTTATTACTGTGGCTCCTCCTCCTCCTCCTCCGGTTGTCGTGGCGCCTGCGCCATTGCCTGTGCGTCATGTCAGGCTACCGTTGGCGGAACCCGTAATGGTGGAATCACCTGCCGGCAGGGCGGGACATTATGAAACACGCCTGCGGGTCGCTCCTTCCGGGGAGCGTTACGAAGAGCAGGTGTGGGTTGCCGCTCCGTGAAGATGCGGCGAACATGGCGTATTGCCGGCATTTTATGCCTGATGTTATGCCTGATGATGGTTCTTATGGGCGGCGTGGTACTGCGCCCCGGCATGAACCGGATGCTGTTAGCCGGTTATTGGGTGGTGTTTGTACTGTTAATGATGGCTGCGCTGTGGATTGCCATGCTGGATGTGCGTTTTACCAGGCTGGAATACAAGATACGAGAACGTGCTCTGTTTCATGAGGCCTTCATGACCGATGAGTTTCGGCAGGCGCTGGAAGACGCCAAAAGGCAAAGGTCTGAAACGGGCGCGAAGAATGGGGAAGCCTGATACAAAGGTCAACCCCGCTGCGAGGTTTGTTCGTTTCCGGCGCGGCGGCTCACATAGCTTTCCAGTATCTCCAGAAAATCCTGCAAGAGAGTTTCCCGTGTGCCTTTCAGTGTTGCGATTTTTTCCCCTTCCAGAAAAACGGGGCAAAGAGGATTCTCCTGGTTGCCGGGCAGGCTGATGCCGACATGGGCAGCCTTGGATTCTCCGGGCCCGTTTACGATACATCCCATCACCGCAATGGTCAGTGTTTCCACATTGGAACCCATTTTCCGCCATTCGGGCATTCGGGACCGCACGTAGCGTTCCGTTTCCGCGGCCAGCCACTGAAAATCATCGCCGGAGGTGCGCCCGCATCCCGGGCAGGCGGTGACGGACGGCGCGAACTGGCGCAAACCAAGGGCTTGAAGCAGGTGCTGGGCCGCATATACTTCATCACAGCGGCTGCCGCCGGGGGCGGGCGTCAAAGAAACACGGACGGTGTCACCGATACCCTCCTCGAGCAGTACGCTCATGGCGGCGGCGCTCCATATTATCCCTTTCATGCCCAAACCGGCTTCGGTCAGACCCAGGTGAATCGGTTGTGACGTCTGCCGCGACAATTCCCTGTTTACAAAAATCAGATCTTTAGGCAGGCTGCTTTTACAGGAAAGCACTATGCGGTCCCTGCGAATGCCCAACGCTTCGGCTTGTTCCACGGATTGCAGGGCAGACTGCACCAAAAGGCCGCAGAATGGGGCATGCAGGAGCAATAATAGGAGGG
>JAEAMG010001293.1_pt1 | contig 20153 bp, 13 predicted proteins | sample 8958741 | NCBI WGS metagenome assembly JAEAMG01 (sample SAMN16933256, study PRJNA681125) | bioreactor sludge metagenome | isolation source: anaerobic bioreactor treating anionic surfactant - SDBS | place: India: Bengaluru | collected 2019-02-28 | reverse complement strand
GGACATTTAAACGCAGGGGAAAAACGGTTACAGTAAACCTCGCCGCATCCCAAGTGAAGACGTTTCAGAGAGCCATTGACAACAACCGAAAAGCCGAGAAAATATTAAGCGAAATGCGGGAACTCTCTCGCTTGATTCTGGATGCCTCAACACAAAGCGTAAGAAGACATAAGTTGTTCAAATAGAATATTTTGCACCTTAAGTTGGTGCAATTCTATACTGTCCCCGGAATTTTGAGATAAACAAGTTCATTACTATCCGGCCAAGGACCTGAATGCAAGCGTGTACCAGGCCAATCTGGAAAACGACATAAAACACATCATAAAGCGGGATATCGTGCATCTGAGGTAGAAGCCGCCACCACCCCAGTACAGGCATCCAGAACAGGAACGCGACCGTGCCATTCCATAAGAGTGATTTTTCTACATACAACAGCGAAAAAAATACAACAACAAAACCTATCATCGCCGGGACTGTCAGTGTCAAGTTCATCGCCTCTGAATCGTTCCCAACCGTAAACGCCAGCATAAAGGACACGTGAATGGCCAATAACGGCCAAATCATCCATAAGAACCGCTTATTCCTTGAGGTTGTCTCTTTCCCGCCGGCCCGGGCGTTTTCTTCTGTATAAAACCGATTAATAAACACCCTGCCGGTAGATTGAATGAAACAATGCGCCAAGGCAACTATCCCGATGCTGATTGCCACGGCGCCTACTTCCCTTTCCCAAACGGTTGTGGCGTCCGGCCTCGCCCAATGGAATCCGAGGACAGGCAACCAGAATACAAACGCGACAGCGCCGTTCCACAAAGGCGATTTTTCTGCGTACAGTAGTCTGATAAAGAAAACAACAAATAAGGCCACTTCCGGCACTATGAAAAGAAGGCGCAGATCGGGTGACAACTTGCCTGCGATCAGCATCGAATACAGGGGTACAATCGTCCCTATTGTCCATACGATGCATTTTTTCCGGACTGTCATAAGGACACCTTTCCGATACTGCCGTCTCGCTCAAAAATAGCCAAGGCTTCGGAGGGTCTCTTCCATTTCCTCGGACTGCTCCTCCGGGGTTGATTCAGGTTTCAGATACCCTTTCTCCTCAAGGAATATCCGGATGTCGTGGGTAATGACATTCGGTATGCGGCATATCTTGACCGGGTCGGGCACCTGGTCCGGGCACCGTTCCCGCAGGGCATTCAGGATGCCGTGCATGCGGTCGCGCAGCTCTGGCAGTACCTCCAGGATATTTTCTTTTTCCGCCGGGTCCGCCCTCCTATTGAAGAGCGCCTCGTATTGAAGGGGCCCCCACGGGTGCGGTGAGGGACGTATTCCCCGGAGCGTTTCCGAGCGCGCATCGGCCAGGTGTTGCGAAATCTTGACGCGTTCTTCCAAGGTCAACCATTTTGGGGCGGCAATATAAAGGTGGTCTCCCTCTACCACTGCACGGACGACATTGCGCACGGGGTTGAGCAGTTCGGCGATAATGGGCTTTTCTTTGGGCTTGGGCACCCAGGCACCATTTTCCCGCTGAAACAGCGGGGCACCGTCCACGGCATGTTCCGCCGGGGGCAGCCCCGCCAGTTCGAGCAGGCTGGGCAGGAGGTCTACCAAAGCGACGGGGGTCGGTATCCGTGCCGGAGTCAGCCGCCTTGGCATCCAGAAAAGCAGGGGAACGTGGATGGACTCCGAGAAGAGGGACCAGGCGTGCTCAACGGAGCCATGCTCTAAAAATTCCTCCCCATGGTCGGCGACAAAGACCAGCAGGGTATCCTCCAGCGTTCCCAAGGCCTTCAATCCTTCGAACAAAGCCTTGATGGCATCGTCGTCCTGGGCGATTTCGGCGTCATAGCGCAGCATCAGGTCCTCGAAGCGTGCCTCGCCCGGCCCGAAACCCTCAGCAAGCAGCGTGTCCAGGTGCGCGCGCACATCGTCTATGGCGTCCAGCGGTTCCGGATAAACCTCCGGAGCAAAACGCAGATAGTATTCATCGGGGGGCGTATAGGGTGTGTGTGGGCTGACGTAATGCAGGTAGGTAAACGTCTTTTGGTCTTTATGGTCCGCCATGGAGCGCAAGGCTCGTTCTGTCAGTCTCCCGCTTTGGCTTTTCTTGTCATAGGTCTTCGCAAGGAATTCATGTTCGTCAAAGGACCTATGCAGTTCCGTATAGTCCAGGGTGGGGTTGGTGGAGAAATACGCCGTATGGTATCCGCCTGCAGCAAGCAGTCGGGCCAGGTCCTTTACTTTAGGGTTGGTATTGGCGTACTGTCCGCCGCCCCAGGGATTGGCGGAGGGGTATATCCCGTAGAACAGGGACAGGGTGGATTCCACGGTAAAAGATGACTGGCTGTAGGCGCTTTCAAAAAGTACGCTGTCCGCCGCCAGCGAATCTATGAAAGGCGAGGTGTTACGTTCATAGCCGTAACACCCCAGGTGGTTGGCGCGCAACGCGTCCACCAGGACAATGACAATATGACATGGCGGGGCGTCCGGCACCACCGGACCCTCGTCACTGGCTGCAGCAAAGAGAAAAATAACGGCCATCATGCAGAATAGAAAAGTTCGAATGGGTAATGTCACGTCGGGCTTTCCGGTTGTGGTGTATGCGGTACTTTCTAAATGTTTTCGCGACTGTTTATATTGTCTGGACTCAGCGTAGCAAAAGGAGCTTGGAATACACAAGACAGGCCCTTTGACCGCGGTGGATGACTGTTGTAGTATAGGTCCTATATGACCTATGAGACCTATAAACAGGAGGTTTAATGAAGAACATACGCTATTGTGTAATCGCAGCTATGTTGTTGGCCGGATTTATAGCAGGATGTGCCTTTGCCGCGCCTGGTGACTTCAGTGGCAGGATTGGGCGGCCCGTGGTGGTGGCGGCGGCGGCCATCGGCTGCGGGGGCGACTATGGTAAGAAACTGCCGCTGGCGATGGACCATCTTCACGCCGCAGGCAAAGCGGGTGCGGATATCGTGTGCCTGCCGGAGGAATTCAGCGGGGGGGCGCCGGAGCCGGTGCCGGGCCCGACCACCGACGCCGTTGCCGCCCTGGCGAAGCAATATGGCATGTATGTGATTTGTCCGCTGAAGGAACGTTTTGAAGACAAGGAATACAATACGGCGGTGCTGATTGATCGTGAGGGTAACCTTGCCGGGCGCTACCGCAAGATATTTGTGTTCTGGGGTGAAAACGCCCATGCGGGCGAGGCGCGGGTGCCGTGGTTTGACACCGACTTCGGGCGTATCAGCATCTTGACCTGCTTTGATATCAATTTTCCCGAACTGTGGCTGGAGACGGCGCATAACGGGTCGGAAATCGTGTTCTGGCCGAGCGCGTTCGGTGGCGGGTTCCCGCTGAACGGGTACGCCGGTACAAACGCCTATTATGTCGTGTCCGTAGGGGATGGGAATTTTATTGACATGACGGGCGAGGCTATCGCGGCGGCATTGGAGCCCCTTGACGGGTTGCATATTGCGACACTGGATCTGGACCGCACGCTGGTGCATAAGGATTACAATCGGGAGAAAGTGGCTTCTTTACTGAAGGTACACCCGGATGAAATCGTTCTGGAACGGGACTGGCATCCGGAAGGGTGGTTCATGCTGCGGGCGTTGAAGCCGGGCGTCCGCACTCGCGACCTCTGCCGCCGGCATGACATTGAGACCTTACAGGAATACCGCCTGCGCAGTCGGGAGCAGATCAATGAGCGGAGGACGGCGGGAGTGCGCATCGGCGCCAACAACAACGGCGTACCGACGGGCATGGATAATGCCCCCGGGAAAGAAGAGGTTCCGGCATGGATACGTGCCTTTTCCGGACGCCTTATAGATGCCTGGCGACGCGGCCATCCTCTGCCCCAACTGAGCGCCGTCCATCCGGAGGCCACCCTGGCGGACGCCTACGCCATACAGCGGCAACTGGTTTTGGGTTCAGGTGTTTTTGGTGCGGTAGGTGGCTTCAAGGCGGCCGGTGTGGGCGGCCTGGGGGAAGCCGATTACCCGCCAATCGCGGTCATACCGGCTGCCGGTGTATTCTCTTCCACCGATACCATTGTTATCGCCCTGCGGGACGGGCCACCCCGTCACGTGGAAACGGAAATCGGTTACCGCATCGGCAAACCAATCTTCGTAACGCCGGGTTCGGTAGAAGAATTACGAGCGTATGTGGATGCGGTGATGGCGGTTGTCGAAGTGCCGGGCAATCCAGTGGCCTCCTTCCAGCCGGGTACCCGGGAAGACCTGGTCGCCTGGAATATCAATGGCAAGGAGATGATTATAGGCCCCGCCCACGACCCTTCCGCAATTGATCCGGACACCGTGGAAATCACCTTTGCGCGAGACGGAGAAACCATTAATACGGCGAGGGGCGACATGGCCGCTCTCGGGCAATGGCCGACGTTGCTTAAAACGGTGACGCAAATTTTACAGTACGGTTATACCCTTGAACCGGGCCATATCATTTCGAACGGCGCTCTCGGCAAGATTGTAAAGGCGATGCCGGGCGTCTATCGGGCGGACTTCGGCCCCTTGGGTGTAATAGCCTTTGAAGCACATTAAATAAGGGTGTAGTTGATGGAAAGACATTCTCATCTGGCACGCGGACACCCTTGCTTTGGACTGAAAATATGCTCCCAAGATATCTAAACCTCAACCTGTTGATATAAAATAAGTTGGGCAAACTCTGTTTTTTTTCACGAATCATCTCGGCTTTGAGATACCAGCATGAAACACAAATCGGCACAACCGTAATCATACGGTTTCTGTCCCGAGATACTCCCTGTACGCCGGCGTGCGCGACTCTTAAGCAACAAGGTCTTCTTGAACATAACAGATGGAGTATCCTATACTTCCCGCACGATAATAGATGATCGTTCGGTGGATGTGGGCCTTTTCCGTTCCCTATTTCTCCACCCAGGAAAGCAGAAATGACAATACCAGAATTACTTGAAGAACAGGCACGACACAACAGCGATCAGGTCATGCTTCTTTATGGCGAGGAACAAATCACCTACGGCACCATGCACGAACGTATCGGTTGGGTAGCCGGCAACTTGAAAACACTGGGGGTGAAACCAGGCGAAAAAATTGCGATTCTATTGGAAAACTGCTTGGAATATATCTATTGTTTCCTGGGTTTTGGGCGTATCGGTGCGGTGATGGTGCCCATCAATCCCGCATTGTGTTTCGAGGAATATGTATACATCATCAATGATTCCGAGGCGGAAACATTGGTGATCAAGCCCGACCTGCTCCGTCAGGTGGACAAGATTCGGAGCGCGTTGCCGCTTGTGAAACGTATTCTTGTGGTGGGTGCCTCTGAAAACGGAGTTCTGGATTTCAACTCGCTTCTCACCCCGGCACCCATACCGCCCACGGAAGTCGAAGAAGAAAGTGATGCCGCGCTCATTTACACTTCCGGCACCACAGGGAAGCCTAAAGGGGTAATTTTGACCCATGGGAATTACATCTGGGATGCGCGTGCCATCGCCAGTTCGAACCGTCTCAACGCGGAAGACCGTTTTCTTTGTGTGCTGCCCCTTTTTCATGTAAATGCACAGGTAGTATCTGTGATTACGCCGATTATGGTGCGGGCCACGATTGCCTTGGTGGGCGGCGCATTCAATCCCTTTAGCCTGTTGCATCTGATTGAACAATATCGTCCCACCATTATGAGCGGGGTTCCCACCATTTACGGCCTGCTTACGCGGCTACCCAAGTCGAGCAGCGCCGATGTCAGTTCCATTCGTTTTTTTGTTTCGGGCGCCGCGCCCATGCCCCAGGCCATTTACGAGTCGGTCCAACGGGTCTTCAAGAAGCCGCTCATCATGGGATACGGCCTGAGCGAGGCCACCTGCGCCAGCGCTGTTGCGAACCATGAAGATCCCATACGGTGGAACTCCTCCGGACCCGCCTTGCGCTATACCAACATCCGCATTGTGGACAAGAACGGCAAGGATCTGCCCGTTGGGGAAGTCGGTGAAATCCTCGTTTCCGGCCCCACCGTGATGAAGGGATATTACAAAAATCCACAGGCAACGGCGGAAGTACTGGCGGACGGCTGGTTGAAGACAGGCGATCTGGGACACTTCGACCATGACGGTTATCTCTATATTGTTGACCGGGTCAAGGACATGATCATTCGCGGCGGCATGAACATCTATTCCGCCCAGGTCGAGCAGGTCATTGCGGCCATGCCCGAAGTGCAGGAAGTCGCGGTCATCGGGGTGGAGGAACCGACCTGGGGACAGGAAGTGCTTGCTGTTATTGAACTGAAACCGGAACACACCCTCGAGGAAAAGGCGGTCATCGCTTTCTGCAAGGAACATTTGGCCACTTTCAAATGCCCCAAATATGTGCGCTTTGTGGAGACACTCCCCAAGACGGCCATCGGCAAGGTACGCAAGCATGAACTTGCGGCGCAGTATTCTTCTATCACCCAAAAAAAACGCCCTTAGTTTCCGGAATGCGCGGCGCCGAATAGAAAACAGGGACCCAGGGCGCCAGGCGCCAGAAAAGGACGGGGAAATTTAGTCGGCGCAACGCAATCCTCAGGGTTGCCTCTTCTGTTCTCGCTGTTTTTTTATCTCTTGTTGCTGTGTTTTTGTAGCGCCAAGAATACTGCCGCCGATACGGAAAATGGACAGAAACATTTGCCGGGGCGTGTCCAGCAGCTTCATGGCTTCTCCGGTCATTTCGGCTGCGCCGCTGACAAGAGTCACGCCCATGGGAGGAAGGCCGGCCAGTTCGCCGGTGGGACTGAAGGTGGGCCCCGTGATGTGAAAGCCCAGTTCGATATCGCGCTGGGTCATACGGAAACCCTCTACATTAAAACTGTCTCTCAAAATCTGTATTTGATCGGCCATGTCGGGGGTGACGGCGATGTTTATGCGATAATCCATGTCCCCTTCCATGATCCATACTCCGTTGCCCTTGATAGTCATGCCAGATGACTGCATCATGAGGTTATCGGTATATATGTGGTCACTTTCGATGCGAATGTCGGAGGATATTTTGTTGAATTGCAGCGCCGCGGGATGAAGTGCGGCAAAACTGTCGCTCAGGGCGTGCCTGAAGGTTTCACGCAGGGGATCGGCCAGGAAATGACCATCCGCGCATTCAAAGCGGCCTTCCGCGTGCATGGTGGTCCTGGGATCGTCCTGGTCCACTGTATAGGAAACGGCTCCGGTCGTATTGCCTTCGAGAATCTCAGGTAGCTCCAGATGCCGGATGATATACTTGGCGGGAATGGATTCCCAGGTTCCCTCCAAAAGGATAACGTTATTTTCTTTTTTCTGAAGGTAACGACCCTCAATATGGCCGCTGCCTATTGCAGCACTGAAAGAATCAAACCCTGTCTCTCTGTTATTACTGTAGCCTTTGGCAACCATGCCATTTCCTTCCCAAGGTGGTATGCTAATGGTATCGGCAGAGAGTTTGTAGAACCAGGGCCGTGATTCTTTGGCGGCATCTTCGGGGTGCTTCCTTACATTTTCAAGTGTATATTCATCCGCGTACGGAGGCTCTATGGAACCAAGCGGCAGTAGCCAGGTTTCGGAGAAAGGCGGGACATGCGCTTCGGCGGCGTGCACCACCATTTCCGCCAAACGTTCGCTTCCCTTGGCGGTGGTCAGTTTCACGGATACCTTTGCGTCTCTACAAGTCAGGGCAGTGGCGCCGCCATCGGGCAGGAAGGAAACGAAATCAAACACGCCCCCCAGCGTACTGATATTATCACCGTCCGTTTTATGGGTCGCGTTCCGCTCATAGAAACCATCCTTGCAGGAGCCCCCTGTGACTGTGTACGGAATGTGAATGCACTTCCCCGCACTGTTGACCTCAAGGTGGGGAATATCCAGCCGGATATGTTCGCTGAGCCACTTTCCCTTGCGCGGCAGGTACAGGAACGTACCGAGAAGATGGGTGTCTTCAATATAAGCCTCCCCCGTAATCTCCATTTTTTTTCCGGGAGCAATGGCAACGGACAGTTCTTGTATGGTCGCCCCGACGCCTATGGGTTTCCGCAACCACCAGTCGTAAGCCACCATTCCCCGGGTGACATCCGCCGATGCTTTCAGATTTATTGCGCCGCCTTGGACATACTGGCCACTGACATTAACGCCGATGTCTCCCGCAATATAGAGATACTTTGCTGCATCATGCAGAGACGTTTTTTCAATATCGGCCAGTGTACCGTTCAAGGTGAATTTCAGGGGACCGCTCGGCAGTTCATAGGATGCGGCGCCGGAAAAGGCTTTGTCGGAGTTTACCGCAACCAGAGGGCGTGCGGAAACCCCGTTTTGGTCCAGAGTTACCGTTCCCGCAATATCCTCCGCCTGTATTCCATAAGCGTCAGAGATCACCGTGCCTCCGGATATGTTTGCCGAGCCTGAAGGGAAGGCCGCGAGGCCGTCCCATTGGAAGTCGCCCTGCGTAAGAGTCAGGTTTCCCTTGGGCAGTTTTTTATTTGCGGGTGCAAAGGCTATATCCACGCGTGGCGCCCGTAGTCTGGCCGTGAGGACCGGCTTGACGAGAGGCCCCGTCACGGCAAGACGCACCTCCATGGTGTCGGGGAGGCTTATTTCAAGTTTGCCCCGTTTGGCAAAGGATTCCGGCAGCATTCGCGGGACAAGATTGTCGAGAGGAATGCCGGTAATAACAGCAGATAAATCTATTTCCGGGGTCTCTTGCTGAAAGTCCAGAAAACCTTCTGCGGTGATTTCGGCCAGCGCGGATGTGGCTGCGCAGTGGCGTATTTCCAGCCGTCGCGTGGAAATATCATACTGTAACAGGCTGTTTATAGAGGCATCTATGTTCTCGATAGGTATAGGCAACCCGGGATACTTGAAGCCACCCACCATCAGGTCCGCATCCGCCATCACTGTTTTTCCGGCATTACCCCAGACATGAATTTCACATTGGAGCTCACCTTTACTACCTTCAGGAAGAGGTACGAAGGCTTTTACATCCTGGGGATTAATTTCCTTGACGTCCAAGTTCGCATCGAAAGTACCCCCTTCACGATACTCTCCAGCAAGCGCAATAGCGGCGCGGCCTTCGCCCAGAACCAAGTCCGCCTGTAGTTCTCCGGACAAGAGGGATGCACCCGCCTGATTCGCTATCCTGAAATCCAGGTCCGTTATCTTAAGCGGCTCTCGTAATGCATCGGAACGCACTTCAACGGCGCATTCCGTTCCTTTTACGACAATCCCAAATAGTTTGAAGGGTGCAACCACCTTGCCGCCGGCATCGCCACCTCGCTTTCCCCTGGATGTGATTTCCAGCAAGAGGCGTCCGCCCTGTATGTCCGCCTCACCCACGGCAACCCGTCCCTGAAGCAATTCTGGAAGAGACAGGTAGAGCCGAAGGGAATCCGCCTCCAGGAAGCCTTTACCCAGCCCGGGCACAGGGAATGTCATTCGCAGTCCGGCGATATTCAATGCGCGCAGGCTATCTGTACGCAAAGCACTGAAAGAAAAATCCACCCCCAAACGTTCACGCACGGCATTCATGGAAAACAGGCGTGCATTCTCAAGCCGATACTTGAGAAATAACGCTCCCACCGAGAATAGCATGCCCGCCAGCACAAAAGCAGCGATCAGGCACGGTATCAGAAGACGCTGCCGTTTTTTTTGCAGAATGTTCACGCTATCAGGTCGCAGATTCCTTCTCCACATCCGAGGCGGATTTTTCGGCCCACGGAAGGTTCCTGGAATGGAGGATCTGGTCGCGAAGCCGCGTTATCAGTTCCGGGTGCTCCTTCAAGTATTGGCGCGTATTCTCGCGTCCCTGGCCCAGATTGTCTCCCTCATAAGAGAACCAGGCGCCGCTCTTTTGAATCAGTTTGTCTTCAATGGCCAGATCCAGGATATCCCCTTCGCGGCTGATGCCCTCGTCAAAAAGAATATCAAATTCGGCTTGCTTGAAGGGAGCGCTGACTTTATTCTTGACCACCTTTACCCGCACACGATTACCCACATTATCCTCGCGGTCCTTCAGTCCTGAAATACGCCGGATGTCCAGGCGCATACTGGCGTAAAATTTCAGGGCCCGGCCCCCGGTGGTGGTCTCAGGACTTCCAAACATCACCCCGATCTTTTCTCGAATCTGATTGATGAAGATCAACAGTGTTTTGGAACGGCTTATCACAGCCGTAAGTTTACGCAATGCCTGTGACATAAGCCGGGCCTGAAGGCCCATGTGGGAATCCCCCATTTCCCCTTCCACTTCCGCTTTGGGAACCAGAGCCGCCACGGAATCCACCACAATGACATCCACCGCATTACTGCGTACAAGGCTCTCACAAATTTCAAGGGCCTGCTCCGCCGTATCCGGCTGGGATACCAGTAGGTTGTCTATATCAACCCCAATCTTCTGGGCAAAACTCGGGTCCAGAGCATGTTCCGCGTCAATGTAACAGGCAATACCGCCCGACCGTTGTGCGTTGGCCACTACGTGCAGGGCCAGGGTGGTCTTGCCCGAGGATTCCGGGCCAAACACTTCCACAACGCGGCCCCGGGGAAATCCTCCTATTCCCGTGGCAATATCACAAGACAGACTTCCCGTAGAAATTACCTGGACTCCCTCTCGAAAGGAGTCGTCCCCCAGCCTTACCAAGGTACCCCGCCCAAATTGTTTCTCTAGTTGTGATACCGCAATTTCAAGCGCCTTGAGCTTTCCTTTATCATCCGTTGAAGCCGCCATCATAGTCTCCTTTGTTGAGATACTGAAATAATTTTCATGTATATCCAGTTTGCCATATTTCAACCCCGATGTCAAGTTTGACGCCACGACCTCCCCCACCCCGAAGTTCGAGCGGGAAAGCAACAATTGAAAGTGCAACCCTGTGATGATTACAATATCATACGATGAGTTCCTATAGTACAATCAATTTTTCCGTACTCGGCGGCGGCGGTGAGGTGGGCGCGAATTGCTTTGAACTTTCATTTAACGGTTCCCGTATCCTTCTGGATTGTGGTACACACCCCAAGAAGGAAGGAAGCGATTGCCTGCCCGCTTTCGATTTAATAACGCAAACGCCGGATGCGTATCTTGTTTCTCACGGGCATATAGACCATTGTGGGGCGATTCCCGTTTTCAACAAACTTTTTCCAAATGTTCCGGGATATGCTACCCCGCCGACACGGTATATTGTGGACCGGATGCTTCACAACAGCGTGGTGGTGATGGAGATGCTGGCCAAGGAAAGGGGCATACGCGAGTATCCGTTGTTTGATCATTATGACGTGGGATATGCCGCGCGTTTCCTCGATGCGCAGGGCTTTGACGTTCCCTTTACCCCCGGCGGGGCTTCCGACGTGGAAGTCACGTTCGTCCATGCCGGCCATGTGCTTGGCGGGGCCAGTATAGTAATCAAAATACAGGGACATACCCTGTTCTACTCGGGTGACATCTCCTGTACAAGGCAGTTGCTGCTTGCCGGATGTGTGCGGCCCCAGACAAACCTGCATGTAAACACCCTGATCATCGAGTCTACGCAGGGCGCAACGGACGATGATGAAAAATGTGCCTATGAAGAGGAGACGCATCGTCTGGGAAGTGTCATGCGGCGCGTATTGGAACGCGGCGGTTCGGTATTGCTGCCCAGTTTTGCATTGGGCCGCACCCAGGAGATGGTCAATATCGTCGCCCATCTTCAGATGAATGGGGAAATCCCCCCTACCCCGATTTACACTGTGGGACTTGGCAGGGCGGTATATGAGATTTACGACAAGTTTTCTTCCTATCTTCACCCGGAGGCGATTCTCAGGCCCCTCTCCAGCACCTGCCGTCTCGGAAATGTTTGGGACAAGAGCGTGGTAAATGATCTGTTGCGTAAACCCTGCATCATTATCGCCACCTCCGGCATGATGATGGAAAATACACCGTCAGCTCTGGTTGCCCAGGCAATGGTGCGCGAATCCCATCATGGAATTTTCTTTGTGGGCTATCTTGATCCGGATACCCTCGGGTACAAATTGCTGCACGCCTCCCCCGGGGATGCCCTACAGTTTGAGTTGAACAAGGCCCCCGTGGAAATCGTTCTGGATGAAATTGCCCAATACCGTTTCAGCGCCCATGCCTCACGGTCCGAACTGGTGGAAATGGTCCAACAGTTGAATCCGGAACACGTTATTTACGTCCATGGTGATCCGGACGCGTTGACGTGGATGCAAGACAACGCGGGAAATGGTGCGCGGTCCTATGTCCCCGAAGTCGGCCAAACGATAACGATCGAGGTTTAACTCCATGGCCAGGCGGCGTAATCGTCTGCGGCAGAACGCGCTTTATTGCGCCACGTTGGGATTTTTCACCTTGACCCGGTGCATGCCCTTAGGCCTGGCGCGGCGCCTGGCCATTCTGCTGGCCGACATCGCCTTCCATGTTCTGCCACGCGTCAAAACCATCGGCCGCGCAAATTTGGATATGGCTTACGGTAACTCGTTGTCCGAGACAGAAAAACGTCGGATTCTCCGCACATCAGTACGTAATGTAGGATTGGTTGCCGCCGAATTTTCCCATCTTCCCGCCCTGCTTTCGCGCGGCATCGCACCTCTGGTGCGGGTAAAAGGTCTTGAACACGTGGACAGGACCAAAAAGGTGATTCTCCTAGGGGCACACCAGGGCAACTGGGAACTCATGATCCCCGTAGGAGGCAAACTAGGGCTGCAGCCCGCGGCCGTAGTGCGTGAGTTTGAGGATCCAAGGATGAACGCGCTGGTTAACCGGGTACGCCAAGGGGAAGGAATAACCCTGGTCCCTAAAAACAATGCCATGAGCGTACTGGTGCGCGAGATAAACAATGGCGCCTGTATCGGCATACTTGCGGACCAGAATCCCCGGGAAAATGGGGTGCCTGTTACTTTTTTTGGTCAACAAACCTGGGGCTCCATCGGGCCGGCATTGCTGGCAATACGCGCAAAGGCGGACATCTACCCCATTTCCATAATACGCACCGAGGATGGAAACTATCTGTTCGAGTTTTATCCAGCACTGAAACTGATGCGCACCGGCAACCTGTTCCGTGACCTTCAGATCAATACCCAGCGTTGCCAGGATGCGCTGGAAACCCTTATTCGCGCGTATCCCGAACAATGGTTATGGTTGCACCGGCGCTGGAAAACAAGGGAACATCTGGAACAGGCCTGGAAAGAACGAGAAGCGAAAGAGACCGCGAAGATGAAATCCGCCCTCTCCGCCGACCATTTAGAGCCATAAATAAGGAGGAAAAATACATGGCGGCAATCGGCTCCTGCATGCTTGGCCCAACACCCCGCGTTGCCCTGGCTATTCGCGATGACATGTCAACCGAAGCTATCTACCACGCACTGTCAGCGGGTGTAGACTTGCTGGAGATGCGAATAGACCAGTTCACCGACAGGACGGCAGAACACGTTTTGAATGAAGTGAAACGATTTCCCGGCATTCCCCGAATAGGAACCATCCGAATGAAGCGGGAGGGGGGGGCGTGGCAGGGCACAGAAGAGGAGCGCCTGGATCTGTATACTGCCATTTTACCGGAGGTGGAAGCCGTAGATATTGAATTGTCGGCAACGGGAATTAATCGGCAAGTTATCAGCCGCGCCCTGCGTCTAGGCAGGACGGTTATAGGTTCGTTTCATGATTTCCAAAAGACTCCCCCGTCGGAAACGTTTTCGCCCCTTATACAGACGGCGGAAGAATTGGGCGTGACCATAATCAAGTTCGCAACTTATTGTTCCTGCGCGAAAGATGTGCGCCTATTGGCCCAGGTGCTGTTAAACCATCCGGATAAAAATATGGTCGTACTGGGCATGGGAATTCATGGGCGTATTTCGCGATTTTTATTACCCGCGTTGGGTTCACTCATTACATATACTTTTCTGGGAACGCCCTCCGCACCAGGACAGGCCACTCTCGAAGAAACGCTTCATCTCTTGAAACTGCTGTATGGCGCGAAAAAATAGAGCCGCAAGAACCGTCGTATGCCCACAAATAATAATTTCGAATTCCCCGGCTGATTTGGGTAAAAATCTATCCCAACAATTGTTCTTTGCCCCCAAGTGGCGGATATGCTACACTATGTGTGCGTCTTTAAAGTAAGGAAGGAAATATGAAGAATAAAATAACCGTTGTGTCACTGTTGTTGCTGGTGCTCGTGATGCTCTCCTCCTGTAAACCGGAACCGCCCCCACCCCCTCCCCCTCCCCCACCTCCGGAACCCACGGCAGAGGAATATTACCAACAGTTGCGGACCCTGATGGGAAATCTGTTGTTGTCCGGCATTGAAGCACAGCCTGATTCCACAATACCAGAATTGTTGACTCAACTGAATGGGCGCAAGGCCCAACTGAGCGCCTCGGAAAACGGGCGTGGTGCATTGCAGATGCTGTCGCGGGATGTGGAAGAAGCCATTCGCGTATCCCGAGAGCAAGAACGGTGGCGGAAAATTTCCGCTTTATGCCGTGTTTATTTGACCTTACATCCGGACAATACCCGATTTGAAAAAACACGGGAATATGCGGACCTGATGTTGCAGCGGCCGGTCCTGAAGGTGACGGGTTTCATGGAGTTGGATAATGAACTTTATGTGTTCATTGACTTGTTTGATCCCAAAACGGGAGAAACTAAGGCCTACAAGGTACGCGAAGGGGAAGAATTCCACGCTCGCGAAGGGGAAGATTTCCACATTATGCGTCTTGTAAAGATCATTGGCAATCAATACTCCGTCGAAGTTGAATACCTCCCTCTGAATTATTCGTGGGAGTGTATTGGCCCGAAAAAACGGGATGTGTTGGGCCCGAACATCAAGAAACAATAGCGGCCTGGCAACAATAGGGTGAAGGAGTATTATTTTCTCCCGGCGCAAGTTTAAAGCGTAACAGCGGGGCAGTTTTTTAGGTAGTGTATTATTCTTCACGCGGTGTTGGCCTGTCCGGCCTGGAGGATGTTTGCGCTCACCACGAGTGGCACCCACGAAAAAGACAGGCTGCGTGATGCGCGCCCTCATCACCATGGAGAACCAGCGGCCGGGCGCAGGAGAATTCATCCCGGATGAACTTAGGTGGCGCCGTGTCTTGCATGGATGTACAAAATAAAGATAACAGCACTTCCGAGACTCGGTTCTGTTGGGCAGTGATCCTGACAGTGGCATTGGTATGCGCCGCCGCCTATGTGAACACCCTGCCGGGCACATGGGTTTGGGATGACGTGTCCTCTGTGCTTATGCACAAGCATGTCCAGGATCCCGGCCAATTTTTCCAACTGTTTCGCGAAGACCAACATGCTTTTGGTCGAGGTCAGGGCAACTTTTACCGTCCTTTGGTTTCTGCCAGTTTTATGCTGGATTACCGCCTTTCCGGCGGTGCCAGGCCGGACGCGGACGGCAAAGGTAGTATTTCAGAGATATCCCCCTTTCTTTTTCACGTCACCAACATGTTACTCCATCTGGTGGCCGCCTTGTTGTTCTGGTATCTGCTTCACGGCATTGGCGCGCCGCGCCTGGTACAGATTTTTGCCCCGTTAATTTTTGTGGCCCATCCGCTTCACACGGAGGCCGTAGCCTATATCAGCGGCCGCGCGGATATGATGTCCGCCGCAGCGGTCTTCGGGGCGTTATGCTTTGTGAACTACTCTTTTCATCCTGGAAAAAGCATCTCAGGCCTGGTCGGTGCGGGTGTCTGTTTTGTTGTGGGACTGCTGAGCAAGGAATCTTCCCTGATTTATCCCGTATTGTTGCTGGCGCTTCTTCCGGTCATGCAGGAAAAGGCATCCTCCCAGGATGGCGGTACGAGACCGTCCAGGCTTCAAGTCGCATTGCCCGCGCTCATGGCAGGAGCCATTCTTGGAATTTATGTCGTGCTCCGGGCAACGCTCCTTCGTTTTGGCGAGGACACCGCATCCTCCCCACCGCCGTTGCTTCAGCGCCTTTTCGAAGCAATGCAGGCCTTGGGCTTGTATTTGAAACTTCTTTTCTTCCCGGTCAATTTGCACATGGAACGTGTGCTCGATACGACTTCCCGGGGATATGCGGTGCTTGGTATTGTATTCCTCCTGCTCCTCCTTGCGGGGATAGTTCTGGGTTGGCGGCGCGGAAACAGGCGTATTGCCGCGGGATTTGCCTGGTTTCTGGCGGCATGGCTGCCTATCTCGGGAATTTTCCCCTTGAATGCGCCCATGGCCGAACATTGGATGTATGTGCCTATGGCGGGGTTCTGGTGGGGAACGCTGGAACTGGCGTGCGTATTGTTCGGTAGCCAACGCATCAAAACCATTTTCTCCCTGGCCGCCGTTGCCCTGATCCTTATTTTTACCGGCATGACCGTGCGTCGCAATCTTGATTGGCGCGATAATGCTACGCTGTTTCGCTCCACATTGGCCCAAAACCCGAACAGCGCCCGCGCGCATTTCAACCTTGCGGTTACCTATGAAGACCTGGAGCATAATTACGCCGGTGCTCGTCGCCATTATGAGTGTTATCTGGAATTGCAGGCGATGCGGCGTGCCAAGTCTTCCGAGAAGCAACTCTTTATCCCGGATGAAGAAATAGAGGCGCGCATGGCGCTCGGGCGTGTTTTAATGCGACTCAAGGAATATGAAGATGCCGTGAATACTTTTGCGCCCCTGATCCTTCTGGCTGAAACGGAGGCGTGGAAAACGGCCGCCGCCTTTGCCGCGTACAAGACGGGGGAGGCGCTGCTCGCACTGGGGGAAATCACCCAGTCAAACGCTTACTTTAACCGGGCAATGCAGTTGGATTCCAACCTGATGAATGATATTGAAAACACCCTCTCCGGGAAACCGTTTTATGATGGTTATTAACAGGGGTGTTCATAAGTGAAGAAACTTCATTTCTCCGGGATAGGCGGTACCGCCATGGTGGCCGGCGCACGGCTGGCCATAGAAGCGGGTTTCGATGTGCGAGGAAGCGATGGGCCCCTCTATCCGCCCGCCTCCCACATGGTAGCCGCACTGAATGTCCCCGTGGCGCAGGGGTACGCCGCGGAAAATCTGGATTGGAACCCGGATACCGTCATCATAGGCAATGCCCTCAGCCGGGGCAATCCCGAGGTGGAAGCCGTGTTGTCGCGGCATCTGCATTACGCGAGTTTGCCCGAATGGCTGAAGGCAAACATACTTCGCGCGCGGTATCCTGTCGTGATTTGCGGCACCCACGGCAAAACGACCACTACGGCATTAACCGCTTATGTGCTGGACAAAGGCATGTCCGGGGTGGGTTACCTTATCGGCGGCGAAGCCCTTGCATTTCCCTATTCCGCGCATCTGGGAAGCCCTGCCGCGCCCTTTGTGATCGAAGGAGATGAATACGATACCGCGTTTTTTGACAAGCGCGCCAAGTTCCTGCACTATCTGCCGGATATCGCCGTAGTAACCTCCATGGAGTTTGATCATGGCGATATCTACCGGGATTTGGGGGAAATTGAAACGGCGTTCCAGCGCATGTTGCGCCAAATTCCACAGGACGGAACCCTGTTCCTTTGCGCGGACAATCATGCTGTTTCCCTTTCTTCATTTGCCTTTTCGAAGGTGGTCTCCTATGGAATTAACGCTCCGGCAGACTGGAGCGGAAGAATTCTGTCGGGACGGGACGGAACGCCCGTTCTCGAGGTGCGGCATCTGGGTGTACTGTGGGGAACCGTAACACCGTCGTTATTCGGGCGGCATAATCTCCAGAATACACTTGCCGCTGTGGCTGTAGCGGCAACCCTGGGCATGACGGCTCCGGATATTGCGGCCGCTGTGCGTGAGTTTCCCGGTGTGCGCCGCCGCATGGAGGTCTTTCATGATACGGGGAACGTCATTTTTGTGGATGATTTTGCCCATCACCCGACCGCCATTCGCGAAACCATTGCCGCGGCCCGTATGAGATGGCCGGACCGCCGTATACGGGCCGTGTTTGAGCCAAGGTCGAATACCACCGTGACCAATCGTTTCCAGAAAGAAATGGAAGAGGCTTTCAGCACCGCTGATGAAGTCTTCATCGGACCCATCCACCGGGCGGATACCATAGCCGAATCACAACGGCTCGACACAAGTTTGCTGGCAAACACTCTGCGAAATAAAGGGGTTGTCGCCCATGCCTTTGACGCTGTTGCCCTTCTGGCGGATACGGTACTGAAGACAGGCGGGAAACACGATGTCGTTCTGATTATGAGCAATGGCGCTTTCGGCGGCATTTACGATTTGTTCAGGAAACATGTGCCCTCGAACCAAGCCGCGCCTTCTTCATAACCGAATTTACAGCCTCCCCTTGAAGTACTTCGACCCGCTTGCGCCCGATGCGAGGGATTTGCCCCTAGAATTTTGGAGGTCCACCGTCAGCAGGCAGTTCTACGGGTACTAACGTATCTTGCGGGGGCGGCTCCAATGTAGGTTCTGTCGGCACGGGAAATGAGGGAAACATACCCTTGGGTTCCGGCGCATTCCCCGCCAGGTATTCTGCCAGAACGGCTTTGTCCACGCCGGCAAGGTTATCGCGCATGAATTCCAGCGCCTCTTTTGTCCGTGCTTTCACCTTTTCATCGCGTACACTGCCTTCTCCAATATGCCCGGCGATGGCCTCCGCAAACAGACTCATGCGCACGCCAAGCCGCCGCAATTCAGCGAACGTTTCCGAAGACAGTCCCAGGGAGTCCACGTCTACCGCCGCCGTATAGGTAAGCGGCTGTCCGGCTTCCAGCATGGTCTTTACCTTCGGATCATTCTTGAAAGCCGTCTCATATTGATCCAGAATATACTTCATGAAAACATCTATGGCAAGCACCTGGACAACAGGGTCTTCACCGGGATGAGACGCCACAAAGGACAGGATGTCTCGAAATTCCTGGTCCCTTGAACGGATGTACAGTGGCAGAGAAATGGAAAAAAGGCTTGGCGGGGCAAAACCCGCTACAGTACGTTCAAGCAAAAAACAGCGAAGTACAGGGTCATCGTCCCTGTTCTTGATAATAATGAAGAGGTCATCCAAATCTCCTTTTGAAGGTGGCGAGTCAGTGAAATGCATTTTCGCGCTGCTTTGGGGAGGACTATCTGGATTTTCCTTGATAATCAAAGGCAGATATTCCAAGGCAATGAGGATATTCTTCAGAACAAGCTGGTCCACTTCGACCGGTGACTTTCCAAGGCCTTCCTGTTGTCGCGCCACTGTCGCGCCTTCCCGGGCAGCACGAAGCAAATCCGACGTGCGTAAATGCCGGAAGGATTCAAAGGGATATTCCTGCCCGGGGGTTCGCAACCCGTCATTGATACTGATCGGCCGCGCCGGCTGAGACTCTATCTGCGTGACAACATCGTTCACCATTTGCCAATAGGGATAACGCGTGCGTGCTGTCGGGGCCATCGGCTCGGCAGCGATAAGGGCAAGCATCACACAAACCGTCGAAACTATCATGATAAATCTCCAACAACGCGGGCGTTACCCGCACCCGAAGAACAACGACAGTCCCTGAGTACAAAAGGGGACGGCCTCCGGCGCACGCAAAAGCCAAACGTGGTGTGCCTAATCCTGAACCGCGCCGATGGCTGTCCTTTTTTTTTGCGGGGGTGGCATACTGGACAGAAAATTTTGGTACAGCTCCATTTTTCTACGCAGATGTATGCATTCACCTTCCTGTTTTTTTATTGGTCTTATGGGCCAATAACGGTATAACGTAAAATGACACAAAAAGGTTCACGCGCTTCCGGTTTCTTTCAGTTCATAGTTTATAATCACGCGTTAGCCTGTGCGTACTTCTCTATTATAGGGTATATTCCGTATTTCAGGACAAAAATCCAATCCTATAGAAGAACCACGGTCCGCGTTCATTATATGCGAGGCCTATGACACGGAACAAGAGCCGTACAGAAACCCACCAGCGTTTAGGGTAAATCTCATCGCATCTTTCGCCAATAAAAAGGTCTGACGCGGCCTAAACGGCAGGGCTGGTGCCACAGCCTATCTTGTCCGCTCCCGCCGCCGGGTACAATGGCGTTCCCTGTATTTTATTGTCAAGTACCGCAATCCCCCGTTACCCAGAACTACCTCTGTAAAAAGGCATGGAAATACTATTGAAACGTAAGCGGCTGTATTTCATGCCTTGGCACACCTGCCAGCACCGGAAGTAAGGAGCCGTCAATGAATTATCTTTACAGATGCAGACAGATGAATAGTCCCGTAGA
>JAEAMG010001292.1_pt1 | contig 20168 bp, 20 predicted proteins | sample 8958741 | NCBI WGS metagenome assembly JAEAMG01 (sample SAMN16933256, study PRJNA681125) | bioreactor sludge metagenome | isolation source: anaerobic bioreactor treating anionic surfactant - SDBS | place: India: Bengaluru | collected 2019-02-28 | reverse complement strand
TGCAAGAACGTTTGTTTTGTAGAAATAGGAAAGAGGGGTTTTGTCGAATGCTTACGATATTTCGGTTTTAATCACTTCAAAATTTTTTGTATCAAATTCACTAAGTTGAATTTGTTGTCCACTTATAAACTCAAGTAAAATACCCGAATAGGTTCCAATTCTATTAATAAAAGGATAAGAACAAAAACCTAAAATTTCTGCATTTTCAAATCGCCTTCGAAAGATACCTAAGTAAACTATTTCAATGACTTTTTGGTCAGGTATAACAATAATTTGTCTTAAAGATTCGAGACCATAGAAAGAAAATAATATCGCAAACATCGATATCAATAGAAAGACAATTAGTCCAATGAATTTAAAGTCTGATATTATTACATTCAATATAAACATTGAAAATAATGCGAATCCGATTCCGAAAATTAAAATGATAATTTTCAAAAAATTCGGTCTTATTTTTGATTTCGTCTTCATATAATTACCCACAACGTTCCGCGTATATGATTAGGTGCGGATTGCGGGTTGCTTCCCTGTCGAAAAGCACCGAGGCTGATGCGGGAAATAATGCTGATTATCAGCACCGAAACCGCACTTAATTATATACGCTGTTGGCAACTGGGCTTTTTTACATCCAAATTCAGACTATTTATTTCTTCAAATTTTAAAAAATATTTCCTACCTTTGTGCGGTTATTTCCAATAAATTATACAACAAATGGCAAAGCCTTGGATAAAATAATAGGGTAATTCTCAAAATACCCACATTTTTTTAGATAGCTCTTCTCAGTGCTATCCATTTATTGTTGTATAATTTAATCAAGTTTATTTCATGGAGAACCAAAAATGGTTTAACACCTATATATTTATATGGGCTGGGCAATTTGTTTCAATGTTGACAAGTTATGCAGTCCAATTTGCTATTGTCATATGGCTTAGTCTGGAGTATCAATCCGCCGAGGTTTTAGCATATGCAGGTATAGCTGGAATGTTGCCACAAGCTATTATTGGCCCGTTAGCAGGGGTATATATAGACCGTACTAATCGAAAACGTATCATGATTCTTTCTGATACTTTCATTGCTGTATGTGCTATTGTCTTGATATTTATCCTTAACAAGGAAACGGTAAATCTTGTATGGATTTATATCATGTTAGGTTTACGTTCGGTTGGCAATGCCTTTCATTCACCGGCTCTACAAGCTTTGGCTCCGCTAATTGTGCCTAAAAAAGAATTGCTAAGAGTTGCTGGTATTAATCAAATGTTACATTCGATTTGTAGTATTGGTGGTCCTGCACTTGGTACAGTGGCAATTGCCATATTGCCTATTTCAAATGTTTTGTATCTTGATTTGATTGGAGCATTACTGGCAATTTCTTCGCTTATGATGGTAAGAATACCACAGACAATAAAAGGTTCTAAATTTTCTGTTCAGACAATATCAACCGAATTTATAGATGGGTTACATATCGTATCTAAAAATAGAGGTTTAAGTTACCTTTTTCTTTATGCCATGGCTATCACCTTTGTCATCATGCCTGCTGCAATTATGTTCCCACTACTGACAACAGGACATTATGGAGGAGGAAAATGGGAAATGGGCCTTGTTGAGATAGTTTGGGGGGGAGGCATGCTGATTGGTGGAGCTGTTTTAGGCTTGTTCAAAGTTGGGATGTCAAAGATTGTATTGGTTAATTCAATGTATATCATATTGGGGTTAGCATTCCTTCTTAGCGGAGTTTTCCCAAAAGAATGGTTCATTGGATTTGTTCTGGTAACAGCAATTGGAGGTATTGGTTTATCTGTTTTTTATGCATGTTTTACTGCTATTGTCCAGATAACAGTAAAACCTGAAATGCTGGGACGAGTCTTTTCTCTTTATTACAGTTTGGCGGTATTGCCAAGTATAATCGGTTTATTGTTCACAGGCGTGATTGCAGAAAATATAGGTATAAACATCACTTTTATCATAAGTGGATGTTTGGCTATCGTTATCGGGTTGCTTTCGTATGGCTCTGAGAAACTTATGCAGTTAGGTAATAATTTAAAAAAATAAAACAAATGAAAAATACAGACATTCAGAAACTTGCAGAAAGACATGGTTTAATGCTTTCAGACAAGATGAAATTCAACGAAATGGGAATAGATTTCAAGGTTGGTTTTGCAACAGACAAAGATGAAAATCAATGGCTGTTGCGTATTCCAAGAAGACCCGATTTGGGTAAGCAGATTGCAAAGGAAAAACTAATTCTACAGTTAGTTTGCAAACATCTCACTGCGCAAGTTCCAGATTGGAAAATTGCGAACGAAGAGCTGGTAGCGTATCCATTATTGAATGGAAAACCCGCTTTGACTTATGATGCTGAAACTTATGAGGTTTCTTGGAATATGGATAAAGATAGTCCAAACTACATTCAGTCATTGGCTAAAATTTTGGTGCAACTCCATGCTATTCCGAAAGAAGAAGTTGTTCTGAATGGATTGGAAGTTACTACACCTGAAAGTCTGAGAAGCGAGATTTCCGAACGATTACGCTTGGTAAAATCCGAACTTGGCATAAGTAATGATTTAGAAAATCGTTACAAAAAGTGGTTGGATAATGATACACTGTGGCCGAACTTCACAAAATTCATTCATGGTGATTTGTATGCAGGACATATTCTAACATATGCCGATGGTAATGTATGTGGAATTATTGACTGGTCAACAGCCCGAATCAGTGATATTTCCCAAGATTTTTCGGGACATCTCACTGTTTTCGGAGAAGAAAGTCTCAAGTCTTTAATTTCAGAGTATGAAAAACAAGGTGGCAAAATATGGAATATGATTTTTGAGCAGGCCGTTGAGCGAGCTGCGGCTGCACCCTTGGCTTATGGTTATTTTGCTGTTGAAACACAGGATGAAGTCCATATAAACGGTGCTAAAGTCCAGTTAGGTGTTCAGCGATAATCGTGATTAACTTTTTATTATTTAGGGCTGGTCTTATTTTTTGACCAGTCCTTTTATTAATCGAAACTTAATCTTTTTTCCTGGGGTTGATGTGTGTCGCTCTTAGCCTTGTTGCCAACTAATTTATAGATTCAAGTTTATTGAATATATCGTTCTAGAAAAGAGCGATATGTACATTATTATTGAACAATATATTTCTCATAAAAATTTTATTGTTTCAATTTTAAAAATCTCTTTTTAGTACAAGTTCCAATTAAATATTTTGGTTAAATATTTTCTTTTATTTGCGCTCGAGTTTTCATTTTTTTCGCGGAACTGCTAATGTTTATTAGGGAATCACCAGAATAACCCATCTGTAAGAGCGTCATTAAGTTAAGTATTATTATTTATTATTCAAATTTTCTTATACCCCACCATCTCCAATCCCAAATCTTCAATCAACATCGCCACCTCCTCCGCATTCTCAATATCCACATACTCCTTCATTTTCAAAAAGGCCGGATTTTTCATCGGATCCCTTTCCTCTTCAACCGGGGTTATACAAATATGTTCTCTCCGATATTGCCTAATCAGCAAGTCTGCAATATCCACATGATTTTCTCTATCCTCTGCAGAAGCACTCTTTTCCAGAATATCCGAAACCATTATGTCAAGTTCTTTGACCTGGGACAACTTCTCTTTCCACTCCTGGTATCCATCGACATCCGGGAAAGCCACAATTTTTCGACCTTTCAACACCTGCAACCGACTATTAAGCTGAGATTTTCCACCGGTGGCTAGCCAGATATACTCAGACCAAAAAGAGCTGCATATCACAGCTGTCTTCTCACTCTCAACAATAGCCACATTTTTAAATGGATATTGCTTCAAAAGATGTTCTCCGAATAAACACTGAGTTAAGTCCCATCTGTCAGGCAAACGCAATTTTGGATTATCGGACTTTTTCAAAATAGAGTGAACCCAGGTGATTTTTCCACCGACATTTTCATCCTTAATCCTGTGACCGGTCATCCGATTATACTTCATTATCTTCCCGGTACGACAGCGACCCTCTATGTCTATCTGGTAAAAGATCACATCTCTGCTTTTTGTGACTCCAATGCGGTAATCTCTTACCACCTTGAGGGTGTTTTCTCTGCCAATCACACTTGCCAGGAACAGCGTAAAATCGCTGTCTATTGAAGGATTTACAGAGCTGATTACAATATCTGATGTTATAGTCCATATTTGTCTATTTACTGTGGATTTTACGTTCTGCTGAGGTATGCTGAAGAAGTTGTCTTTCCAATTGGGACGAGCAGTCGGATTATCCGCGAAAAATTGCTTCGGGGTGTAATGGTAACCGCAGCTGCTTTCATGGTTGCACCTGCCAACCCCTTCATTAATGTAATCTCCATTTTCATCAATATAAAGAGAAAAACAGTGTTTGTCACCACAAGCCGGGCAAGTTAACCGGCTCCCGGGACCCTTATAGGGTTGTAGATAATAAGTATGTGAATCCTTCATAACACATCCTAATTCTCTTCAAGTTCAAAAACAAAAGAATCCTCATCTTCCTGATCATTAAAAAGAGAGCTACCCTGTCCCATTTGTCCCACCTGTCCCACGTCACTACTCGGGACAGAATCATCCTGTAAAAGCTCTTCCTTCCTCTTCTCCTGCATAATAATCCGGTGTACCGTAGTTTTACTCATATTGACCAAATCTGCTATTTCCCGCACAGATTTTCCATCCTTGTGAAGTGTCATAATGTTGGTGTGATTCTGTGAAATATCATCCTCCGTCCTTTCTCTTAAGTGCTCAGACTCCTTTCCATAACCCTTGTGGAGAAAATGGACATAACCATCCTCATTTGTAATCTCATAAATGATTACATTATCTGAATCATAGATATATTCACTAGCCCGGACCTTTACCTGTTTAACAAACTTGATACGCTTATCCTTTGCCGATTGACCTATGGCAAACACATTGTCAAAGAAGTTGTAGAGCTTCTTGGAACCGGCAAGGTCATTTTGAGTGATAGGGTTACTCAAATTTCGTTTGGGAGTGTGTGAGATAATTAAAAGCGTAAGAAAGTGTTTCTTTTTCAAGGCAATCAGCTTCATCATAAATAGGCCGGCCACATCTCCTTTTTCCGAACTGTTGCAGAGGTAAGTGAGATTGTCTATTATAACGATTTTTGAGCCCGTCTGTAGGGCCGCAGCCTCAATATCCTTTATAATTGCCTCCTCATAGTTATGGATCCCGATATGCTCAGGGTCAATTTCTGCCCGGTAAAAATTGTCAGAAAAGACATACCTAAATCCCAATTCCTTACTTGTGTACCTCAGCTGAAATTGCTTCTCCGACAGCTCGCAATCCACATAAAGAACTCTCCTTTGCCTGGAAATATAATCACCCATTTGTACAGCAAAAATTGATTTACCCGCGTTAGAATCCGCAAAGAGACAAGCCACTTCCCCCTCGTTGAGCAATCCATAATAAAGATCCACAGGATCCGGCATCTTCAAAGCATCTTCCACAGATTTGTTTGCCGTCTTGATTGAGAGCATGCCGACGTGTTTACAGTCATAGTTAACACTAGAATTTTTCTCAAGCTCCAAAGAAATCTTGTCTGTAAAACTATCGTCTGCACCCATTACCTTCTCTCCTTACCCGGGTTATTATTTTTTTCCATAGACCAGATAGGAGTACCGGTATTGTCGGTGATTTTTCCCTCAATGATTGCAGAGATATCCTTCCAACGCCACCGGCGTTCTGCTCCGACCATTACCGGATGCAGATAATTGTATTTCGCATCCCATCTCCAAAGTGTAGTTTCACTTATACCCAAAAGCTCCATCACCTCTTTTTTCGTGAAGAGGGTGTCCGGTAAAATCAAATCTTTAGTTTTGAATTCGTTTAATACGGCTAAATCCTTTGCAAAAACATGAGCCGCTTCAATCAGATCACTTGCTTTTACCTGAATTACCATTTCCGGAAACTCAGTCGCAAGAGTGTAAACATCAATTCCCATAATTAGAAGATTAAGGAATTGCACCCCTCCCCACCACCTCCAAGCAGCGGCTTTGTTCGGTGTATGGAGTCAAAATAATAACTTGGATTTTATCACCCGACCCGTCACAAATGTCTGTAAAAATGAATTGAATCAACAATTTATCGTGCTTACGTAAAATACATTACAGCGGGTAACAAATGAACTTTGCTCCATTCAACGAATTACAAAAACGGTTTATTGTTGAGGTAATAATCAGGTAACAATTAAAGGTAATTCATTGAAACTATATGAAAAAGTCAATGAATCAATAGACGATTGTCAATTGAGTGAAAGAATTTCATTGCCTGGGCCCGGGCCAAAGGAATAGTTCCTTTGTAATTTGACCTCCGGAGTCTAGCCGGTTTATAATTGTCGATTTTATCTGTAATTCCGAAGTGATTAAACACCGCCTGAAGTGTGTTGTTGTAGGTATCACACAGCAAATTGTTTTCCCAGGCAATAGCAATTACCGAGGCAATTTTTGCTATGTAAGAAACACCTTTCTGAGTGTTGAGAAAATTAAGATATTGGAATATTCTCGAGATACTTTGGCTGTCATATTCATAAACAAAGAAATTTGAGAGTTCGAATGAGTTTTTTTCGGTAGTAACGTAATTGCCGGTATCCTCCAGAAGAATATTGCTTCTGCTTGTAACGTCACACAATAAAGAGTAGGTCATAATTTTCCGTTTTGCCATCTCTTTATCGATTGTTGAATTAATCCTTGAAGAGTATACGGCAGCCCACTTATAAATTTCCGAGCGGAAATCTCGCAATGATACTATAAAGTCAATACTTGAAAACTTGGTTTCCACAGATTCCTCTATTGTTTTCATCGTCTGAATCAGATTATTCAGATGAAGTTTAGGCTGTATGAAATCCATTGCCAGGGCAAAATCATTCTCTTCTATTATGAATTTAAAAAGGTCCTCGAAGATCCGAACAGAAAGTTGGACGCTCACTTTTGTCAGATATTCATATCGTTGAGGTTCCCGGTAATAGTTTGCTATCTCCTTATCCTTCTCTTCCCACTTTTCAAGCAGAATAACATTCTTGTCTATATACAGGCTGCAAAGGTCATAGCAGTTCGCTATGACCTTATAGAGCCTGAGAATTACATTCACGAGGTGCCAGGCATCAACTTTTGACAAACCTTCCTCCTCCACGACTTAACATTTTAGAATATTGGCTTTCTTAAAAGCCACATCCTTAAAAGAATGATGAATTTCTTTAAAAATGGTTAGACTAATAAATTTAAAATAAAGAGAGCATTAAATTACCCGGGAACCGGTTTTAATACACATAGTTCAATGCGCTCCAAACATCAACTAAATTTTGCTTCGCCAATGCCTCATACTTGTCCACTTGCTTTTCGTTCCAGCATACGGCAACAAAATATTCTAACAGGAATCGTTTTTCGGGAGTAAGTTTCCCATACTCTCTCTCGACAATAGAAATCGGATTGCCCCCCTCTTCTGTAATAACATTACAGATAGAGATAACAATCTTGTCCACGAGCTCTTCAGCCCAGTCAAAAAAATAAGTGTTCTCTCCCATAGCTTTATTTGATTTGAGTTCAAACAAAAATAAACTAGTTATTCTACCCATACAAAAAAATGGGACGAAATAACTAGCTGATAAATAAAGTTTTTACGATTTTAAAAAAAATGAATGAAAACTATATTTTAAAAAAACTCCTTTTATGAATTTCTAAAAGTAAAAAATTGTGATGTTTGAAAAATTCAATTTAAAATAGAATTTTTAGGAGGGGATTGCAAGGCAGCCGCCTGTATTTGGAATGGTGCACAATGATTTTTTATATAATGGGGAGTATTATAAATAAACAAAATAGTATGATAGATTCTTTTGTAAAACGAATTTAAATTTTATAATTTTATGGTATAGAATACATAAGCCATGAAAAACAAATTTCGTATTATATCATTTGTCATTCTTTCTTTAATGCTTAATCTGGCCCTTAGCTGCAAAAAAGAACCAGTAAACGAAACTCCTACTGTAAAAACTGAAGATGCTACCAATATCACAGCGTCATCTGTAAAATGTAATGGGAAAATAATATCAGATGGTGCAGCAAGTATAATATCTAGAGGATTTTGTTGGAGTATTGACGAGTATCCAACAATCAATAATAAAAAAACTTCCGGTGGAGGTGATGTGGGAAACTTTACTGATAGCATTACTGGACTTAATTATCTAACAACTTATTATATTAGAGCATATGCTATTAACAGTATTGGAATAGGATATGGCAATCAGATAAAAATAACCACTTTGGCATTGAAACCAACAGTAAGATTACAGTCAGCAGACGCTATTGCCGAGAACTCTATTACTTGTGCAAGTTATGTCATTTCAGATGGTGGCTCTCCTGTAATTGCTCGAGGAGTCTGTTGGGATACAAATGAAAACCCTACAATTTCTATTAATAAGACTATTGACGGTTCTGGAACTGGTAGTTTTATAAGTTCAATAACTGGATTAACCTTTGCAACGAAATATTACATCAGAGCTTATGCAACAAATTTAATTGGCACTGTTTATTCTGATCAAGTTTCTGTAAGAACACACGCTATACTTCCTACTATAAACACTTCAAATATAAACTCTATAACATCAAATTCAGCTTCCTGTGGTGGTAACATTACAAATGATGGTGGAGCTAGAGTGACTGCCAGAGGTGTGTGTTGGAGTACAAATCAGAATCCAACTACATCCAACAATAAAACAGTCAATGGTACCGGTGTTGGAGAATTCACAGCTAATCTGACAGGACTGTTAGCAAACACAACATATAATGTACGAGCCTATGCAACAAACTCTGCTGGTACAGCCTATGGTCAGCAAGAAGTTTTTACAACAGGTATACAATTATCAGTTGCATCTGTCACCACTAATTCTGCATCTAACATAACAATAAATGGAGCCACATTGGGGGGTAATGTTTCATCTGATGGCAATGCTACTGTAACAGAAAGAGGAATTGTTTACACCTCCAGCATTTGGCAAAGCCCAACAATATCAGACAATAAAGTACCTATTGGAGGTGGCACAGGCACTTTCTCTGTAAATATAAGTGGTCTGGTGTCTAATACTATTTACAATGTAAGAGCTTATGCCATTAATAGCCAAGGAACAGCTTATGGCACACAAGTTAGTTTTAGAACTTTGGCTAATACAGGAAATACGATAACTGACATTGATGGCAATGTTTATAATACAGTCGTTATTGGGTCTCAAACTTGGATGAAAGAAAACCTGAAAACTACTAAATACCGTAATGGTGATGCGATTGGAACAACTACACCTACAAATAAAGATATAACAACTGAAAGCACTCCAAAATACCAATGGGTATATGCTGGCAATGAGGGATTCGCTTCGATTTATGGCAGGTTATATACATGGTATGCAGCGACTGATAGCAGAGGTATATGCCCAACAGGATGGCATGTTCCAAGTGATGAGGAATGGACAAAACTAACTACATTTTTAGGAGGAGAAGATGTAGCTGGTGGTAAACTTAAAGAAACAGGCACTAGTCATTGGCGAAGCCCGAATACTGAAGCAACAAATAGTAGTGGTTTCACTGCACTTCCTGGCGGTACACGTAACTACAATGGCTCATTCAACTCTCTTACTAATCTCGGGTTCTGGTGGAGCTCAACGGGTAACGGTCTAGATTACAGTCGATTCTGGTATATGTCCTTCAATGAAAACACTGTGCATATTGGCAGCTATAAACAAATGACCGGATTATCTGTTCGTTGTGTAAAGGATTAGATGTTAACTTCGGGGTGCCCTTAGAAGTAAGAAGTGGTCATAATCATCCTGGGATGGAGGTAAATATCGTTGGGATAAATAGTTGATAAAGAAAGTTTTTACGATTTTAAAAAATGGATGAAAACTAATTTTTTTTAAAATTTCACTTTTGGTAAACTATTTACTATATCTACAGTTTGAACACTAACATTGATTATGCTGAGGAGCAGATCCAAAATGTATCGTGGATTACCAACCTCTTTTGCCCAATCGTTAGGGTTGTTTTTGATTTGGCTTTTCTTTGTGGTTTTCAAATAAGCCTGAATTAATCGTTCAAATCGGTCGCCTTTATCTCTTTCGGAGAAAGAGATTTTACGGTATTTCTCTAGTATTTTTAAAAAGCTCATTATATGGCCTGTATTTCTGAATTCTGTTTAATATCAATTATGTGTATCGTTTGTCATGTTGTGTAAAATCTCAATGATTTACAGCATAATGACAACATTTTATCTAAGCAATATTAACATTTAATTTGCTAACTAAAAATTAAAAAATTACTTACCAATAGTAATATTTCATCTTTACTTGTCAAACAAGTTTCAATTGAACGATTACTAATGAATCCTACAAAATTGACTCTTATTGTGTTGATTGGATTAGTCTCCTTTATTGTGTTTATGTGGCTTCAATGAAGGAGTATTACCCGGTGTTTCTTTATTATCGCGTTGACGTTTATCAGGTTGTCCTGTCGTTTTTGCAATTCTTTTTGGTCCTGGTTTAATTCCCATAATCTTACCTCCTATTTATTTCATTCTATAAGTATTAATTTTTATATTGTGTGCAAACACAAATTAATTCCTTGGAGTACCTGGATTTACAGTTGTATAAGTTGTAGTTTGTGTTGCAAGATCTAGGTAATAATCTAGATTTTTTAAATGATCTATAATACTATCGTAAACAGATTCAGCTGCATCGTTCTCTATGAAATGTTTGAGTTTTTTGATAGCTTCTAGAAAGTCTTTTAAAAGTTTAGATACATTTAACGACTCGTTACCATCTATTGGATTTGAAACAAATAAATCTTGTGAATCATCATTTTTGCAAATGCCTGCGAAATTCCCTTTAAATTTTGGAAAAAAGTGGTGCATCATACCATGTCTGTAATTCCATATCTTTTCAATATCTTCATCGTTATATTCAGGGAACAACATTTGATTTTCAAATTTTATAAGATATGAAATATTACCGCTAGAATCGTTTGCTTTCCCATCTTCATTAAGTAACAATCCTAACAAATCCATAGAAGAAATAATAGTCATGGCCGTAGGTATTGTGCAACCCCTTAATCCAGTAATAGGATTTGGTGTAATTAGTGACAGCTCTTCTAAGTCGCCTATAATAAAATCTTCAATAAATATTCTATAAAACTCTAATACCATTCTCTTTTTCATGATTTTATTATTTATTAAGATTTATATTATACTTTTTAAGGAATGTGAGACATGAAAACCCACTGAAACCGTTATTTTAATGCCCTTTGTTGGGCATTGACATTATTTAATTTTCATCATCTTCAATTGAATTATCCACAAATTCGCCTTCTTCTTCAATCAATTGCTCTCTTGGTATTTGCTTCCCAATAACCTTTTCTATCCTTTGTAAAATCTGCTCTTTTCTATTGTTGAAGAATCCATAAAAATCATCTTTGTACATATAATCAGGACTTACAACATGCGAAAGCAGAATGTTATTAAAATCAGAATCGTTTACTCCAGCATATTTTTTTAATCTTTCCAAGTATTTACTTGGTGCATCACCACTCACAATCCTATTTGTCCTACCTGACAATGGCGTTTTATTAATGATACAATCAAAATCATTCCGGGAGATATTGTTTTTCTCACACCATGCTACTGGAAAAATATGATGTATATCAATTGATTCTGTAAAATATGTGCTAAAATCAATCTTTGTAGCAGAAAGCCAATCTCTTGTATTGTCATCCATCATTAAGGCATATACGCCTTTATATGCAGCACTATTCCTAGTACGTAGAGTATTTAATCGAGATGGAGAAAAGTTTGCATCATATATCGTTTTAGGTTCTTCTTCATTATTCTCAATCCATCCAGTAACTTGCATCATATCCAAAGCATAGCGAGTTTCATTTGCTGAACCATAAAGTTCACCGAAAACGCCACACCAAAACCAACGCATAAGTTTATTCTTATTGCCTATATTGTCAATTTTATCCCCAAGTTTAGCCAAAATCGGTGCCATTGGAACAAGCTGGGTACTATATGGTAAATCGCGAGCATTGAAAATGTGATTCTCTACAAGAATTTTAGATGTTTTAATAAAACCCTTGACGATATCATTTCGGTATTTATTATACTCTGATAGCGTTAAATTTAGCATTTCCTTACGTTTAGCACTTACGGAAGGAATATTTTCAGATAATCCAGATGAAATTGCTTCTAATCTTTTTTTGAATGTTGAATAAAGCGTAATTGCCTGTATTATGTCTGTATTGCTCGTATTATTAAGAATTTTGTAAGGCTTAAATTCGTTTTTGATATTTTCCCAATCTGCTTTTAAATCAAATTCATCAGATGCAAACGAAGCAGTTAATAATTCAAAAACAGTTAATGAAACTCCCCCGGTATTTACTTTCTCAAATACCTGACAAACCGCCTCTTTAGGATTTTCCTTTTTCATTACAATTACAGGCAGATTATATCCATTAAAACCTTTTATTATTTTCCTCTCGAACTCATTCCAGAATTTAATTTTCTCTCTATCATAATCCCAATATTCAGAAAATTTTGTACGCCACTCATCATAATCATCAACCATACTGACTGGATACATTAAATTTTTAAATTCATTTTCTTCTGTCGATAAATCTAAAACTATATCACGTCCAATATTTTCAGTAATAATTTTGTTTTCATTTATTGAGAAAATGGCTTCTTCTAAATCGGAATCAGGATCTAAAGCTTTAACCATATCGATGTAATACCAACGCTTTATCTCATATCCTTTAGAATTCCTAGTGTTTACAACCCTATTTGTTATAATTGCCTGATATAAAGATGTAATACGTTGTTGTCCATCAAGAATTAACATTTCAGGTTTTGTTCCATTTGATCTAACTACTCCTTCGACTGGCTTAGTCTTAAATCTTATATTTTCATTACCCGTTTCTAAAAGCATTATTGCTCCAATTGGAAAAGACTTGGCAACAGAAGCAATTATACCTTTAATCCTGTTATCATCCCAAACCCAACCTCTCTGAAAGTCTGGCAATTGTATTTTTCCTGAATTTACGTCTTTAAGTATTTCGTAAAGACTTCTCTTTGTTGAATCAAACGACTCCATTATTTGTGTTTTTTAATTATGTTTGATTTGCTCGATTTCTAAAAAAATATTGATTTCACTAAGTCTCGTCATTCGAAACTTTATGACAAAGGAATTATTGGATCATATTCTAACCACAGGTAAATTTAATAAAAAAGAACAAACTTATCCTTCGTAAAGCACAAAACATCAAATATGTGTCAGTCATTCTCCTTCTGCTCCACAAGTTCCGCTACAGTCGAATCACTGACCTGTGTTCACTTCCGCTAAGAGATTGTTGTCCTCCATTCCGCTATCGCTCCATTCCAGACAACAAACTCTATACGCTCCAGGAAGGAATCGGTATTCGCTCCGCTCATAAGCTGGAATAGAAATGAGCCCACGTCTGGATCGAAACTTCACCCATCAATAAAATGAACATATAAAACGAATAATTTCTCCGGATTCACTCCCAGACGCGTTCCATTTCTATCCAGCTTTCCTTATTATTCGTGCTCCACTTCGCTCCGCCCTCAATTAGGCCGCCCCTATTTAACATAATCTGAGCTTAGTTGTGCTCTTTCGTTCAGCTCGCTCCACTCCAGACACAACCCAGATTATGTATAAATAGGGTCGTCCACCCTCTGTTCAAATATGATAAAATCCGCAGGCTTTAGGCCTGCTCCCCATTTTCTCATATTTGCCCAGAGGAGAGATGAGCGGCACGGCCGCACCCACCTCACAGCCTCCGGCTGCTTTTAGCAGTTGCTCCCTCACGTCCGCCCATTTCATTCCTGCCCACCGCTCCACTCTTGGGCAGGAGCGCATTTCTCTATCTTAGTTGAAGCGGAAATACAGCACTACGCAAGGAAGTTCGCAAACTCACTACCATGCTTAATGCTGTATATCCGCAGCAGTTCCAATAAAACATTGTGCCCAGAAGCCACCACAGAGCCGGCAAGCCGTCCCTGAGGAGAGAGCGGAAAAGAGTTACGCTGCTTCGCAGCGGCTTTTACAAATATCAATCGAATCTGAAATGTTCCGTTTGGCATCCCTCCGGTGCCTGCTCAAGCCACTCCGTAGCTTCCGCGACCTCCGGGATACCAAACTCCACATATCCAATCTAGTACGCCCGAACCTCCACTGTGCCGGCTTCGCCGCCACAAAGGAGAGAGTTGTATGGCGATGTCGGGTTTTTCATTCCACTTCGTTGCATCCCAAACCCCACATTCGCCATTGATCAAAGGCGAGAGAGCTCCCTCCGCTCCGCTTCACTCGCACACTCGCTTGAGGTAAGGCGGTCGCGCTGCTTCGCATCGGCTTTTACAAATATCAATCGAGTCTGAAATGTTCCGTTTGGTATCCCTCCGGTGCCCGCTCCAGCCACTCCGTTGCTTCCGCGACCTCCGGGATACCAAACTCCACATATCCAATCTAGCACACCCGAGCCTCCACTGTGCCGGCTTCGCCGCCACATAGGAGAGAGTCGTATGGCGATGTCTGGTTCTTCATTCCACTTCGTTGCATTCCAAACCCCACATTCGCCATTGAGCAAAGGCGAGAGAGCTCCCTCCGCTCCGCTTCAGTCGCACACTCGCCATGTGATAAGTAAAAAATAAAAAAGTCTGCAAAGGAAGCCCCCGGGCAGTTCCTTGTCAAGGCCTTTCAGCCCTGTGGGTTCGCTCGATAAAAATCTCCACCATGAGGGTGGAAATGACCTTCTGATTTATCTTCGTAGAGGCATATGGTAGTATTTTTATCGGCTCAGCCTTGACTAGTCCTGCCCTGGGGCAGAAAAGCAGTCCTTTTTTATTTTCTTTCTTTTTTTTCTGTTTTTTTCTTTCTCTTTCTTTTTTCCGGAATTATTACATATGAGGGTGTGTCCAGCGGTTTAAAGGATTATCATTTACAGTCTTGATTTCCTATCTTTGCACTTAACCACAACTTTTACTTGTGGTTAAGACTTGTAACTTGTAAATGGTCCCGGAATCTATGCCTATCTATGAGCCAAATATCAAATTCTCTGACTGCTGGTCCTCAGTGGGAAATATCACATTCTATCATCGGAACGGGAAGTGTTATTGGCGTACCAAACCGGCCCCGGTGTTTCCCGGGACAATGGGGCAGATGGAACATCAGGCGGTGCATCTGCGTGCATTGGAATCCTGGCGTTCATTGAGTCAGGAGGTGCAGATGCAATGGTCAGTCTATGCAAAGGAAGTGGCCGCACACCGGCCTCCTTTCTTGAATGAGAATCATATAAGTGGATATAATCTGTTCGTTTCGGCTTATCATGGTTTTGCCACTTTAGATAATGAGCACATCCCGGCACCGGCAAAATTTGAGGAATTTCCTCCTTTTTATGCTGAGTTTATTTCTGCTGAGGTTGAGGAAGGATGCAATCTGTTGCTGAAGTTTTCTCTTTTTGTCGGGGGGACTGACAATCATACGAGATACAGAACTCTTGGGAAGATTCAGCTGGTAGAGCCCGGGAGGGGTTGTCACCCTGGGAAGCTTCGTAATTATTTGTCGGTTGAGGCTTCTCCTGATTCTTTAACTCCTCGCATAATTCTTTTTAATATTCAAGACTATCGGTCCGTATGTGGTTTGGATCTTCCGGAGTACACTGTGCACATTCGTTATTTACTCATAGACTCGCTAACCGGTTTTCGCAATTATCCTCACAAGCTATCTTGCTCATTTTCTTTATAAGCAATTAATTTACTTAATTAAATACTTTAAATAAACTTATTATATTTGCAGTATATTAATGCATTATATACATTTAATATTGCAATATTATGAAACTTTTACCTTCAGTTGCTTTTAATGACTTCTCCGGCTCTGCCGGTAATGTCACTGCACGAAAAACAGGAGACCGAACAGTCCTTTCGACCAGGACAAAACATTCCAAAAAGAAAACAACTTACCAGGCTGCAACTCGTTGTCGATTTACAGATACTGTCAGAGGGTATGTTGACATAACCGAGGAACAACGTCAGGGCTGGATATCTTTAGCAAATAATCTAGGTTCCTACCACACATCTACTGGGAAAGAATATTCAATGACCGGTCACAACCTTTTTGTTGCTATCAATACCTATCGTAAAATTTGTGGGAAACCACAGAGTGACATCGCACCTCCGGAGCTAAAGCCATCAAATTATATTAGACTAGATGATTGGTGGCTGACTCCTGAACACATCGTTTTAACAGGCCTGGGAGAAAAAGAGAATCCAAACGACGTTTTGTATGTTGAGATGTATGTTGCACAAAGCCCTGCTGAAAGCAATTGTTGGGATAAGACTGTTTTGGTAGCCATTTGTCCCAACACAGATTGGGGTGATATTGACCTAACTAACGCTTTTATAGAGAAATTCGGAACGCCGTTGAAGATTGGCCAGAAAGTTTATATTAAAATATGTTGGATAGATTCTGAATGTGGTTATATCAAATATTATTCACTAATAGGCCGCAATGCTCAAGAGACTTCTATCGAACGTAATGCCCCATACTTTCCTCGTGCTAAAATAACCATTGATCAGATTGATGCAATAGACGAAGATTCCCTAATCGAGTATTTTGATTACGAGATCTCTCCTGGTTCTAAGTTCACTTCCAATGAAATTGTCTCAAGATATTTTGAAGGCGTTTCTGCAGGTTGCAATTTTTTACATTACGGATTGTTGGATGTCTTTGAGTTTGAGCGCTCTTATCAGTATTCTAGAGGAACAGCAGAAATGGGTTATCAAATTCAATGTACTGAAGTACTAATTCGAAACGGTTTCACAAATATGATTAACCTTTCTTGTCGTACCGGAGGCTTACCTAGACATTTTGAGACTTTTGGAACCTATTACATAACTCAATAGCATTTAATATTATGATCATACTAAACTTCAATAATTTCGGAGGAGGTAGCGTAACTCTCAAGGATTACCAAAGTAAAGGTATCTGTGTCCTCAATGGAAAAATAACCGTTGACCCTACCAACTCGGCTTATATTACAGCAACAAGACTTGAACTTAATCTTCCTTCTAACTTTGCAATGACCAAAAGTGCAATATCAACCGCCATTCTTGTCTCCAATGCACCAATATTTCATTATGGGACCGTTTTACATTGTTGGATTGAAAACAACAAACTCTGTATTGAAAAGCTAACAGAATGGGATAATTATGGCAATTATGAAATCTATATCAATTCTGCCTTTGTTACTAGAGGCTACCGGGGTGATTTCACACAAACTTCAAAAAAAAACTTATCCATTCTTAACACTGACAATTTGTTCGCTTTCAATCAATACACCTATGTGGAAACAGCTGATTATGTTTTCTTTGTGGCTATGTTTTTGAGCTTTCCTCTATCTCTTTCACAAGGACAAGGCCCTTTTACTCTGCAACTATCAGATTTCGCCACGGATGTGAATGTTCAGATTCCTTTAATCGTTACTGATGCCAATACTCCGAAAACGATAGGTACTAATATTACTGTCGGAACTTTCGAAAACGGCAATTTGACTTTTAGCTATCCGAATAATACCTCCCGCATAGGTGGAGATGGCTCCTTTTTCAACTTTTTTGCTACACGCGGTTAATCAGATTTTACTTAATGTTATACTTTATATAACAATATTTATATACCTAATATATTGTATATTATAAAAATTATTATATTTGCAATACTTTCATCCTTCAAACACTAAACCTATATGAAGTACACTCCAAGTATTGCCTTTGATGAATTTGCAGGATCTGCAAAAGGCGTGACCGCAGCTAAGTCTCGTGGTCGCAAATACATCAGGAATAAGGGCTATGGCAACTCTTCTAACACGACTTCTCAAGGTGACATCAAAGCCATCTTCAGCCAACTTGCCAAAAGTTTCAAATCTCTTACTCAGGCGCAGATTGCTGCCTGGAATTCTCTCGCTCAGACTCAAGAGGGTAAATCTATCCTTGGTTCAAAAGCCAAGATTTCAGGGTTGAATCTTTACCTTCGTCTGAATCATTGGGTTGTAGCTGCTGGCGGTACTGCTTTGGTAACACCTCCGGTTCTTGCCGGTGTTCCGGCTCCAGCTGATGCAACTCTCTCCCTTACTGCCAGTGCGTTCACCCTTACACTCGCAAGTATACCGGATGATGTTACCAATCTGAAGCTCATCGTAAAAGCTTCAATGCCTCAGTCAAGCGGCATTAGCGATGCATATGCCAAGGCTGCCATCGTTGCAGAACCTCAAACCCCTGTAACCACAGCAATAGCTCTCAAAACATCTTATGATGCCAAGTTCGGAGCTCCATCAACAACATCTCCGAAGGTGTTCGTAAAATGGCTTTATGTCAACACCAATACCGGCGAAAAGTCTGGCGAGATGATGGGACTGGCTACACTGACCGCATAATAAGTTTTCACCACCCAACTTATCCTAATCCTAAACCTATTCTTTCCAATCCCTGCCTTGTAGTTACAATGCGGGGATTTTCTTAAACCAATAGTTATGACACCGGAATTAATAATACAGTCGATTGCAGCATTGTTGGGCACCGGAGGGTTTGTTGCATTATTTCTAATCATTGAAAAGAAAGCAGCTGCCCAGGTAGCCAATACAGAGAAAGTCAATGAGCAATGGCAACTAATCGTTGCACAGAAAGATCGTGACTTCACTACACTGAATCAAAAGTATGAAGCGGCCACGGAAAAAATTGAAAAACTCTATGATATCAACACAGAGTTGCGTACACAACTTGATGTGGCCAATACAAATTTTGCAGTATCAAAACTGATGCGTTGCCATGTTACTCAATGCATCAACAGAGTACCTCCCTTTGGTAGCACAGAAGAGGCAAAACAGATTCTTGATGGAGGACAGAAAACATGAAAACGCCTATATCCAAAAATTTTAATTATGAAGAGTTTGAATTCAGCCAGGACGCGAATGAACTCTGTATCGACAATCACATCACTTCCGACAAAGTGCGTTTTGCTATCAGGCTGCTTGTTTTGAATCTCTTGGAACCATTACAGAGTTTAGTAAATCATCCTCTAATATTGTCAAGCGGATATAGATGTCCTGAATTAAACAAAGCAATTGGAGGTGCAAAAAACTCCCAACACCTAATTGGCGAAGCTTCTGATATTCGTTGTGGGAGTGCTCTGGAAGTATTGCATCTTGCACAAATTGTTAAAAGGCACGGACTCCCATTTGATCAAATGATTCTTTATGGATCATTTCTTCATCTATCTTTTAAAGCTAACGGAAAACAAAGGCATCAGATCCTATATGACAAATCATACAAGGAGGCACAATTATGATTCTATCAAACCGAGTAAAACAAATTGTAAGAATATCCTTTATTACAATTTTTGCGATTCTGTGTTCTGTAGTAATTTTTAACATTGTCGGGTGTGGCAGAGGTGACGGCCGCATTTCAGAAATAGTCACCAATGTAGACACTTTATATCTGCATGACACTATCCGGATAGATAAGCCGACACCTAAAATAATAAGGAACATTGATACTATTCTTGTTGAGGTGAAAGACACCATCCACATAAAAGACACCGTTTACCTCAAACTACCCAGAGAACAAAAAATCTATCAGAACGAGAATTACCAAGCATGGATTTCCGGATATCGTCCGGAACTGGACAGCATCCACATATTCCGCAACACCCAGCAAATAATCACCTCAACAACCATCAACTCAAAGCAGAAGAGAGGTCGGTGGGGCATTGGGATTCATGCCGGCTACGGCCTCACTTTCCAAAACAATGCAATACAACCAGCCCCAAACATCGGCTTTGGCCTGAGTTACAATTTACTTATGTTCTAGGGAATTAGATAAATTTTTTCTATATTTGTACTATCAGATGACGAGAGTCATACGATACATTTAAGCAAAGAAAGCGTTGGATAATTATATTCAACGCTTTTTTATTCTTGCGGAATTTTTGCGGAATTTTTATGGAAACAAAAAAACCAAATTATTGCATTTCAATAATTTGGTTAAATCTATGGTGCCCAGAACAAGACTCGAACTTGCACACCGTAATCGGCACTACCCCCTCAA
>JAEAMG010001289.1_pt1 | contig 20203 bp, 23 predicted proteins | sample 8958741 | NCBI WGS metagenome assembly JAEAMG01 (sample SAMN16933256, study PRJNA681125) | bioreactor sludge metagenome | isolation source: anaerobic bioreactor treating anionic surfactant - SDBS | place: India: Bengaluru | collected 2019-02-28 | reverse complement strand
TTGGGCGCCATCATAGCGCCCGATGAAGGTGTCCAAAATCATTAGGCCAGTTCAGATGTGATCCGCCTGATCCTCAGCGGCTGCTCGAACAAGGAAGTGGCCGGCAAGCTGAGTATCTCGGCAGAGACCGTCAAGGTCCACCGCCGGCATGTCTACGCGAAGCTGAATATAAAATCGCCGCAAGAACTGTTTTCGCTTTTCCACAATGCCCAGGTGGAAAGCGTTTGAGTGTGAGCTAGCACTCCAAAGGTGCAGCGGGTGAACCTAGGCCGTGTCAAACAATCATCCGATGCCGGGCGATCGTTCCCATTCGTGAGCGGCTGCAATGGGTCGATAACGGCCCTTCACGATCATGGATATCGTCATGCCGACCTCTTCGTTATATTAGGCCTGATAAGCCACAGGTCATCCGAACCTATTGCAGCGTTGAGCGATGTGAAATTGACCGAGCCGGTATAGATGCCCTCCTCCAGCCGCTGGTGCTAACAGGAGTTGGCCGACAGCACCCGCGCCGCGGTTGAGGCATTCATCGCGGCAGGCGCTACGGCCAAGACCGTGCGTAGCTACCAGAGCGCCCGACTGTCTTATCTCCAACCCTATGCAAGATAACCCAGCAACAATTGCCGCACATTTTCCACTAGCACAGACTCCCCCTTACGCGGAGGAAGTAGCAGGAACCTGGCTTGCGCCAATTCAGGTAGGCCAGCCCTGTAGGGCTCGACACCAAGCGGTATGGCACTCGCGTTTAGGCACGCAATGCCAAGCCCTGCCTTCAATGCCGATTGCAACCCCGCCACCCCTGAGGTCGAGTAAACGATCTCATATCCGACATGGTCGCGTTCCAACACTTGGCAACTGTATTCTGACAATCCGCATCCGCTGATTGCGAGCAGTGGTAGCGGCTGCCCAGGCTCAGGAACCCAGCCAGAAGCGGCTACCCATTGCAGTGGTTCCCGCCTCACCTCAAAGGTGCTGGATGTGAACACGCGCTCGTTGAAACGCATTGCCAAGCCAATGTCCAGGTAGTCACTTGCATGGTCAATTTCCAGACTCTTTTTCATCACCACATGAAGTCGAAGCCGTGGATGCCATTCACGTAACTTTTTCAGCAGTCCGGCAATGTCGTCAGGGCGGAAGTAATCGGTTATCGCCAAGCGTATCTCACCTCGAATTGTTCGCCTCGAACATCAGACAGCGCCCGCTCCCCCAGGGTGAGGATCTGCTTGGCGTGGCGCAAAAGTCGCTCACCCGCAGGGGTGGGGTGAACACCTTGCTTGCTTCTAATGAGCAACTCGACTCCGATAGCATCTTCCAGCTTCCGCAGTTGTTCACTGATGGCGGAGGTTGAGCGAAACAGAGCCGGAGCGGCAGCAGAGATACTGCCTGCGTTACAGACTGCTACGTAGACGTAGAGCTGGGTGAGATCGAAGTGGTACATGCAAGTTCCGGATAAACAGGAAGATGAACACTGATTTTCCCGCTTTTTAGGATGATGTTCAAAGGCTAAGTTACTAGTACATCACTGACGAGGATTACTGAAATGCCTGGTATCACCCTAACCCTACCTGGTGCGCCTGATGCTGCCTTAGCGTCCCGACTCAGCCACGAGTTGACTGAACTGACTGCACGCGTTCTGGACAAGCAGCCATCACAAACGATGGTGATCGTTGGGTTCGTTGATCCTAGTTTGTGGTTTATCGACAGTAAATCGCTTGAGAGCTTGGGGCAAAATAGCTTTCGCCTGGAGATCACGATTACCGACGAGACGACCACAGTGGCGCAAAAACGGCGCTATCAGCGAGAGTCGTATGATTTGCTCTCAGAGCGCATTGGGAATGTGCACCCTCATTCGAACGTCCACATCATAGACGTGCGTGCTACGGCCTATGGCTATGGCGGCGTGCCGCAAGCGGAGAAACTATGGGGATGAAAAAAGATAATCCTCCGCCCAGCTTACCTTGCGTAAGCTAGGCCGGCACCCACTGATGCGGCAGCAATTGCCCGATCTCACTCGCCCGCTGTGATGGCAGGCGCGTGAGAACACCCTTCAGATACGCATACGGATTACGGCGTTACCAAACACCTATTTGATAGCTCGCAACGTTGCTGAAAGTGGTATGCGGACGGTTGCGAATGGCCGCTATGGGTAAATAGCAGCTATTCAGAGCAAGCCATTTAACCTGTGGATCCAGCCACTTCAACAGGAATTAAATCAGATCGGCCGGTATTCAACCGTCAGATGGTTGATTTCGTGAACTGGTTTGAGCCGTTCGCGAATGGTGTCAGCGTTCGCAGTTGCATCCCCAAGGACGCTTACGATAGCTGCATGGGCTTGTGGTCCAACTCGCCAGACATGCAAGTCCGTGATAGTGACATCCCCCTGTCTCTCAACCAGCTCGCGGATCTCCAAGGCGACGTGTTCATCTGTCTTATCCAGCAGTACTGCTGCGGAGGCCCCCATCAAGGTCCATGCCCAGCGCGCAATAACAATGGCGCCGACAATCCCCATGACCGGGTCCAGCCACACCCATCCGAGATACTGGCCGGCAAGCAATGCAGCAATAGCCAGAACGGAAGTCAGCGCGTCGGCAATGACGTGGACGTAGGCCGATTTCAGGTTGTTGTCGTTACCGTGGTGGGCGTGGGCATGGCTGTGATCGTGATCGTGATCGTGATCGTGCCCATGACTATGCCCGTGACCTAGCAGCAGGGCACTGACAATGTTGACGATCAAACCGGCAATCGCGATGAGCGTCGCGGGGCCGAACTGAACTTCTGTTGGCTGCGTGAGGCGCATGACAGACTCAACGCCCATTCCCACTGAGACCATTCCGAGAATCAGCGCCGAGGCGAATCCGCCCAAATCTCCAACCTTACCGGTACCGAAACTGTAGCGCTGGCTGGATGCGTGGCGTTTTGCGTATACATAAGCTGCCGCTGTGATGCCCAATGCGCCGGCATGAGTTGCCATGTGAAAGCCATCAGCCAGTAACGCCATCGAGCCCGTGATATAGCCAGCAGTGATCTCACCAACCATCATCACAACGGTCAGCGCCACAACCCAGAGCGTACGTTTGGCATTTTCGTCATGTGCCGAGCCAAGGAACACATGATCGTGAGCGTAATTTATGTTCGTGCTAGACATTAGCCTGATCCTGGATGCGTTCACTTGGAGTAACGGCGAATCGCTTCAAGAAGCTCCTGAACGCCTTTGTTACGCTCTTCTTCGCTGAGAGCAGGATTCGCGACATGCTCCCGCGCGTGGTCTTCGATGATTTCATCCATCAAGCCATTGATAGCTCCACGAGTAGCGGCGACAAGGTGCAGTGTTTTCGCGCAATCGAGGTCCGACTCCAATGCCCGCTCAACGGCTTGGATTTGTCCGGCGATACGTTTCACACGTTTGAGCAGATCGTCTTTGTTCGCTGCAATGTGACTCATGGGATACCCCGCCCTACCTATACGCCCTGTATGATAGGTATACCCCCTATACGTATGCAAGGGTTAGCGGTTGGAAGGCTTACCTACACGTCCTTGGGGGTGTAGTGACTTCATTTTCGAGTGTAAATCGAGGGGTTTGAAGAGCCCTTCTCGCCGATGACTACCCCCTTGCGACAGTCATTCGCGACTGGCTACTACCGACACAAAGCTGCCCCCCACCAAAAGCGGATGGCTTATGACTTCATCTGCATGGCGATCGCCGAAGAAAACCTCAACGTGAAAATCGTCTGCGGGTTGCCAGGCCTTATCACCGGTTATGGGCCAAGCCACCAAGCGACCGACGACCTGGCGATCTTCCGCGCCATGCCAAACCTGATGATTGTCGATCCCTGCGATGCCCTGGAAATCGAACAAGCGGTGCCCGCGATTGCGGAAAACCAAGGACCGGTGTACATGCAGCCTGCTGCGTGGCAACGTGCCGCTGCTGCTGGACGAGTACGGCTATATGTTCGAGATAGGCAAGGCCAAGACGCTACGATCAAGCCCTTGGATGAACACACCATTCTCAGCGAGGCCCGAAATCCGGGCGTTTGGTGGTAACCGCCGAGAACCACTCGATTATCGGCGGTCTTGGCGAAGCGGTCGCAGGTTTGCTGCTGCGCAACGGAGTGACACCCACCTTCCGTCAAATTGCCCTGCCGGATGCTTTCCTGGATGCCGGCGCATTGCCAACGTTGCATGATCGATACGGTATCTCTACAGAGGCGGTTTGCGCTCAGGTTAAAAGCTGGATGTGACGACGCAAAGGGGGCTCAGCCCTAATGCCTGTCCGTTAAGCGTTACTGGGGCTGCTTTGCAGCCCTTCGCGGGCACGCCCGCTCCCACACGTTTGGCGCTGAACTCAAGAAATGCGCGATCCCCTGTGGGAGCGGGCGTGCCCGCGAAGGGTCGCAAAGCGGCCCCAAATTACTTAATGGAATGGCATTAGGCTCAGCCCTCCCGTATTGATCCCTTCAGAACATGGCTGTGCCCCCAACGAACGAGGCGCTGTCAGCGCACGATCACCCTGGCTGCGGCTTTATTCCATAGCTACCGTTCAACGTGTAATGGATTTGCAGCTATTCAGATAGTTACAAGCCATGAGCGCACCGATTACGGCGTGCATGGAGGCCACTCCTCTCATGCGATCCATTTTAAAAGGTGAGGCTATTTCACTTCATTAGCGAAGCGCCCGATAGCCTCCACGACTTGCTTTGCCCCCTGTTGGATCTCGAGGATAACAGTACCCGCCTGATTGGCCAGTACCAGGCCTTCCTCGGCTTTCGCCCGACTGCTGAACATCTCGGCGACGGCTTTAGTAGCGAGCGCCTGGTTTTGCTGAACAACGTGCATAATCTCTCCGGTCGCTAAGCTCGTATGGCCTGCGAGTTTTCGGACTTCATCAGCAACTACAGCGAAGCCCCGCCCCTGTTCTCCGGCACGTGCTGCTTCAATCGCCGCTTTCAAGGCAAGAAGGTTGGTCTGCATAAGTACCCGTGAGTTGTCGTGGGTCAGCAGGAATTTGCTACCGGTCACGGTCCCCGTGCCGCCAAGAAAGGTGAGCTGCATGGTTCAAGGCTCCCACTGCTCGGCGACATCGGGGTGCACCGCGAGCACGCTGCAGGGTGGGTGGCTGACAATCTGCTCGGTGGTATCGCCCAACAGCTTGTCCAGCCCCCTTTGGGCTGCACGACCCCCATCACCAGCGCATCGATACCCAGCGCAACCACCTGTTCACGGATGACCTGCACCGGGCCGCCTTCCATGAAATGCCTGCACTCCGGCGCAACGCCCTCAGCGTCGGCCAAGGCGTCGAAGGGTTCCTGCTGCGCTCCACGCATCTCTTCCAGCCAAGCTTGGGTAACATTGGTGTCCGCGGCAAACACGCCGGCCAGGTTGTAGGCCGACAACAGGTGCAACGACGCGTCGCACTGCAGCGCCCACACATGATCGGCGTCACCCTGTTCGTCCGTGAGTCAACGGAACTGGTGGTCGCCGTTCTCCCTTCGTTCGGTTTCAGCTGGTTGTTGCCCCGCTTGCCACGTTTCCAGCAATTACAGCCGCATATCAGCGTCCGGCTGCAGCCCAGTCTCGCGCTATCTAACCTGGCGCGGGAATCTGTCGACGTCGGGATCCGCATGGGCAAGGGCGACTGGGATGGGGTGGAGCAGCACTTGCTCTTTCATGACGAGACGCTGGTGGTTGCCGCCCCGCACTTCAACGGTGGGGTGCATCCTCAGACCCCTGAAGAGATCATCGGCAGCAACATAATTTTCAACATGGAATCTTGGCAACCTTGGTGTCGAGCCGCTGGGCTGGATAGGGAAGTGCCGCGCATCGGCCTGTGCAGCAACGACTCCAACTTGGTACTCCAAGCCGTACGTTTGGGCCAGGGGATCGCCCTGGAGCGCCGCAGCCTTGTGCACGACGCCATTCAACGAGGGGAGTTGGTGCAACTCTCCCCCGTGATCGCGCCCTATCCCTACCCCTATTGGCTGGTATTGCCCAACCGTGAGCGTTCGGAAACAAAGCAGCAAGTGTTCTCGAGTTGGCTGAAACACGAGGTCGCTGAATATCTGAACGAACAGGATCATGGCAGCAAGCAGCGTCGACCAGCCCACCTCACCCGCCCTGCCGAGCGCGATGCAAGCCTTTAAACCTTGACCGGCGTTCTGGTTTTCCAGAGTGACAGCAACACGCCGCCAATAAGTAGGCCAATTGTAACGCTTAAAGAAATTTCGGCAGGCACCTTGCCAACAATGTCGTGCAGGAATATTTTCGCGCCTATGAAAACCAGTACCAGCGCCAAGGCGTATTTGAGATAGGCGAAGCGGCTTATCATCGCAGCCAATGCAAAATACAGTGCGCGCAAACCGAGTATCGCGAAAATGTTCGACGTATAGACAATGAAGGGGTCCTGCGTGATGGCAAAGATCGCTGGCACACTGTCAACAGCGAACACCAAGTCGGCGCACTCAATCAGAATCAACGCGAGAAATAGCGGCGTCACCCATAATACCCGCCTGCCGGAGGCATCAGGGATACGAACCAGGAAGTGCTGACCGTGCAACTCGTCAGTCACACGTAGATGACTGCGTAGGTACTTGACGAAGCGATTGTTTTCCAGATCGGGCTCATGATCCACGCGAGCGAACAGCATTTTCACACCCGTGAATACCAGGAAGGCGCCGAAGATGTAAAGAATCCAACTGAACTGCGTAATCAGCGCGGCGCCCAGGCCTATCATGATGGCCCTCAATACAATGACCCCCATGATCCCCCAGAACAGCACTCTGTGCTGGAATTCTCTGGGAATGGCAAGAAAACTGAAAATGAGGGCAATAACGAACACGTTGTCCATGGACAACGACTTCTCGATCAGAAAGCCAGTCACATAGTCCATGCTTGCGTCGCTGCCTTTCTGGAAATAGACCCAGACAGCAAATAGCAGGCCCATGCTGATGTAGCCAGCCGACAGGAGCAGGCTTTCCTTGACACCGATTTCTCGATTCCCACGATGGAGAACCCCTAGGTCAAGCGCCAGCAGCGTCAACACGACAGCGAAAAATGAAAGCCACAGCCAGAGATCAGTGCCAAGCACGTCTTGGGAGAGATACGCATTAAGGGCAGACATGAGCCCCTCCTATATAGTCGTAGTTTAACAACTATGACTCCGACATGGCGGCTACTTACCGTCAGAGGGGCCCGGCGTCACACCATCAGAATTTATCCAGTGCAAAAATGTTGCAAGGGCGAAAATTTTGCTATTTGTTTCTTCTGTGACTTCAGTTTCCGAACGCTACGACAATGGCACTCAATACCAGACACAAGCTCGCCACAACCGTCAAACGTACCCGCATAGGCATATACCAGCCTGGCATGAAGTTGGCCAGTTTACGGTCTTGCCAAAGGTGCACGGTAAATCCTGAAGCCAGTACCCAACAGCCCCATGACACCGGTAACAACATGGCAACCCAGCCGATCAGGGCTGGCATGACACTCCACACAAGCCGCTGTTGTCGCTCAATAGCAGGCAAGGCCGGCAACGTCATCGCGAACCCCCAATGCAGGGCCCCGACAAAACTCAGTATCACGGCCCCATAGCCAACCAACGCTTCAGCCAGGTTATCTCGATACTCACCGCCAAAACAAACCAGCAGTGCCAGACCCAGAAATGGAAGCAAGCCACCGTAGCCCAGGAGCGTAAAGCGGCTCGGAGATAACGTATCGAACACTGAACCCATGGGTGCGCCCTCCTCCACGGCTCAAAACCAAATTTCAGCTGTGTCGGCCAATCAGCGTGAGGAATTCATGCCGCGTGGTCGGGGAGTCTCTGAACTCGCCTAGCATGACCGAGGAAATCATCACCGAGTTCTGCTTTTCTACACCACGCATCATCATGCACATGTGCTTGGCTTCGATAACCACCCCAACCCCTGCCGCATCGGTCACTTCCTGCATGGCACAGGCAATCTGCCTGGTCAGGTTTTCCTGAATCTGCAAACGGCGGGCAAACATGTCCACCAAGCGCGCTACTTTGGAAAGCCCTAGTACTCGCCCTGTTGGCAGGTACGCGACATGTGCCTTCCCAATAAACGGCAACATGTGGTGCTCGCATAACGAGTACAGTTCAATGTCGCGAACGATAACCATCTCGTCGTTCTGGCTTTCGAACAGCGCCCCGTTGACGATTTCACTCAAGCTCTGGGTATAGCCATTGCATAGGTATTGCATCGCTTTGGCAGCACGCTGAGGCGTATCCAGAAGCCCTTCGCGCTGCGGGTTTTCACCCACGCCAACAAGGATTTCACGGTAGTGCTCGGCTAGCGAATGTGACATTTGGAGGCCTCACCTTTGCAACGTTGCCCGCCATCGGGATGGGGTAACCAGGCCAGACTTGGCCTCAAGCGACAGAACAATTTGTAAAGAACCGAAAGCACTGGACGCAACGGGCGCCACGCCAAGGGTGCTGCCCAAAGACCCAAACCAGCAGCACGCCAGGCCCACAGGGTCGCGTCCAAGCCGGTGACCCACTGCCCATTCGCGAACCTTGCGTGCAAACAGGACCGTAGTTCCTCAATCGTCAGGCCCAGCGGTATGGGATCGAACTCATCGCTGTCGATATCGACCAGGATGAGCTTTGCTGCCGTGCAACGCCTGCGCAGAAATGCGACCTCCCTGGCACACAATGGGCAGGCCCCGTCAAAATAAAGCGTCAGAGGCCACTCGCAATACATGTACAAGACCTCATTCATGTACAGGTTTTTGTACAAGTTAGCTGAAGCCAAAAAATACGCAATAGGCAAGATGATTTGCGACGACCGCAGAATGCCCTAACTCAGACACCCTTCGAGCACCAGCGCATTTCCCAGCGCAGCACCCGAAGCCGTGTTGTCGAAGACGCACCATGTTGCCGCGCCGGCAGCGTGGCTGCGCCGCAGCCGTTCAGCCAGCTGTAGCAGGTATTGTTGGGAATACTCGCTGCGGTAGATCCGCGGTTCGCCGTGCAGGCGCCAGTAGACCAAGCCTGGCCAGCCCGCGGGTTGTGCGTCGGTGCCAAAACGCGAAGGGCTCGCCGCCACTTGAGCGATATGCAAGTCGACCAGCATCGACTGCGCCGCTTGCCAACTGGCGTGCCTGGGTTCGACTGCCACCGGCCCGGCATGGCGCTGGCGCAAGCGTTCAAAGAAACGCCGGTCGCGGCCATCATCATGGGCCAGCGATGGCGGTAATTGTACGAGCAGGCAGCCAAGGCGGTCACCCAGGTGTTGGCATTGCCCAAGAAACGCATCAAGCGCTGCTTCAAAGCATTCCAGTTGCAACTCGTGGGTGATGTGCTTGGGTAGCTTCACCGCAAATCGGAAATCCGCCGGTACAGCGCAAGCCCACCGGGCATAGGTCGCCGGCAGGTGCGGCCGGTAGAACGAGCTGTTGATCTCGACGGCACCCAGCCGCGCGGCATAGCGCTGCAGGTGGCTACCCGGCTGCAAGAACGCCGCGGCGTACTGGCGCGGCAAGCTCCAGCCCGCGCATCCCACGTGGATCATCATGGCACTCCATGGCTCGCCGTTGCTGTAATGGAGTCGCCAGGTGCACTTGTTGTTCCATCGCCGCTACCCTCGGCGCGCTGGGGCCCATACCTATCACTGAGCATGCCGCCGTGCGGTTTTTGAAATCCGATCGACCTATGGCGCCGTCAGGGCATCCCATGAAAAGACCGTCATATCAATCCAGTCACCCAGGAGACCCACTGCTCATGAATGACCGCCTGATAGCCCTGTTCACCGAGACTACCTTGTTCGGCATTTCCATACTCAATTGGCTGCTGGCCCTGGTGGTGGCCATCGCGACCTTCCTGGTCGCCCGCGCAGCCATCAGCTTCCTGCTGCACCGCATCCGGCGCTGGGCCGAACACGACGGCGTGCTCAGCCATGTGCTGGCCAAGGTGATGGCCGGCACCAGCAACTTCCTGCTACTGCTCGCGTCCTTGCTGGTAGGCCTGAGCATGCTCGACCTGCCCGAACGCTGGCTGACGCGGGTCAGCAGCCTGTGGTTCGTGGTCGCCGCCCTGCAAATCGGGCTGTGGGCCAACCGCGCCATCGGCCTGGGGCTGGATCGCTACTTCGCCGGTCAACGCACCGACAGTCTTACCCAGGCCAGCGCACTGGCCACCCTGTCGGCGTGGGGGGCGCGGGTGCTGCTGTGGTCGGTGGTGGTACTGGCGATGCTGTCCAACCTGGGCGTCAACATCACCGCGTTCGTCGCCAGCCTTGGCGTCGGCGGCATCGCCGTGGCGCTGGCCGTGCAGAATATCCTCGGCGACCTGTTCGCCTCCCTGTCAATCGCCGTGGACAAACCCTTCGAGGTAGGCGACTTCATCGTCATTGGCCCGTTGGCGGGCACCGTTGAACATGTGGGCTTGAAAACCACACGCATCCGCAGCCTGGGTGGCGAGCAGATCGTCATGGCCAACGCCAGCATGATCAGCAGCACGATCCAGAACTACAAACGCCTGCAGGAACGCCGCATTGTGTTCGAGTTTGGCCTGTCCTACGACTCGCCCACGGAGGCCGTGAAAAAAGCCCCTGGCATCGTTGAGGAGGCTATCAAGGCGCAATCGCAGGTGCGCTTCGACCGTGCTCATTTGCGTGGTTTTGGCAAGGAAGCGTTGGAGTTCGAGTGCGTATACATCGTCCAGGACCCGGGCTACAACCTGTACATGGACATCCAGCAGGCGATTAACTTCCACCTGCTTGAGCGCTTTTCCAAAGTGGGCGCCAAATTCGCGGTACCGGTGCGGGCGATCAAGGTCACCGCATTGCCGCAACAAGCCAACTTGTCGGTGCCAGGGCGCGAGGGCCTGAGCATCAAGGGCGCGTGAGCGCCCCTCCCCATCCGCCCCCCCGTTGCGAGCGCAGGGTTCCCAGCAGCCCCTCGAATCGCTTCGAACTTAGAGGCTCCTCAGTACTCGTAGCGTTTAGACACACTAAATGGCAAGGCGAGGTCGACATGAAGATGATCCACGGCACATCACATTTTCGGCCCTATACCTCTGCAGCGGGCGGCTGGGGGTCGGCCCACTCCGTGCTGAATGTCCTTTGGCGCGAGCAGGCACTGATCAAAGGCACAACCGCCCTGCTCAAGCTGAACAAGCCCAAGGGTTTCGCCTGCGTGAGCTGTGCCTGGGCCAAGCCAGGCGACCCTCATGCCCTGGAATTTTGCGAGAATGGTGCCAAGGCCACGGCATGGGAATTGACGTCACGACGCACCTCGCCCGATTTTTTCAGGGCCCACTCCTTGACCGAGTTGCGCGGCTGGTCGGACTTTGACCTGGAGCAGCATGGCCGGTTAACCCACCCAATGCGTTACGACAAGCACACTGATCGCTACCAGGTCGTGACCTGGGAGCAAGCCTATGAAGCCATCGGCGCGCAGTTGCGCGCGCTCAGCCCCGACGAAGTCGTTTTTTATGCATCAGGGCGCGCATCGCTGGAAACATCGTTCATCTACCAGTTGTTCGCTCGTGCCTATGGCACGAACAATCTTCCCGACAGTTCCAACATGTGCCACGAAAGTACCTCGGTTGGCCTGCAGGAAAGCATCGGGGTCCCGGTTGGCACGGTCTCACTGGCCGATTTCGAGCATACCGACTGCATTCTATTCTTCGGGCAAAACGTAGGCAGCAACAGCCCGCGCATGCTTCACCCGCTTCAGGAGGTGCGCAAGCGCAACGTCCCGATCATCACCTTCAACCCGATCCGGGAACGTGGTCTGGAGCGTTTTGTAAACCCCCAGTCCCCCACTGAAATGCTCGGTCCGCAATCCACAGTCATCAGCACTCAATACCACCAAGTGGCCATCGGCGGTGACACCGCTGCCGTCATGGGGGTGGCCAAGGCGCTTCTGGAAATGGAGGAAAGGTCCAAAAGCAATGGCGAGCCGCCGGTGCTCGATCACGATTTTCTCGCACAACATACGGACGGCCTGGGCCATTTCATGGAGCGGGTGCGGCAATACACATGGGCTGAACTGGAGCGACGGTCCGGCCTGAGCCGAAGCGCGATGGAGGCCACGGCCACCGTTTACGCGCGCAGCGAGAAAGTGATGATCGTCTATGGCATGGGCATGACCCAGCATCGGCACGGGGTGGCCAACGTGCAGATGCTGGTGAATCTGCTATTGCTGCGCGGGAATATCGGTAAACCAGGGGCTGGTATCTGCCCGGTCAGAGGGCACTCGAACGTACAGGGCCAACGCACGGTAGGCATCACCGAGGACCCTGCGAAAGTACCCGGGGAGAAGATCGAGTCGCTGTTCGGCTTCAAGATTCCGGAGCACAAGGGCCTGGCGACGGTCGACACCTGCGAGGGCGTTCTCAATGGCAGTGTGAAGGGGTTCATCGGGCTTGGCGGTAACTTTCTGCGGGCCGTGCCCGATACCAGCCGGGTGGAACCCGCCTGGGCCCAGCTCAGCCTCAGTGTACAGATCGCAACCAAGCTCAATCGCACCCACCTGGTCCCTGGTGAAAGCACCTGGCTGCTGCCCTGCCTGGGCAGGATCGAGATCGACCGGCAGCTTGGCGTCGAACAAACCTACACCACTGAAGACAGCACCGGCTGCATCCGCGCCTGGCGCGGCCACGCCGAACCCGCAGGAGAGCAGCTACGCTCGGAGTTGGCGATCATCGCAGAGTTGGCCCTGGCGACGCTGGGCGACACGGTCGCCATTCCCTGGGCACACTGGAAGCACGACTATGCCCTGGTTCGTGAAGCCATCAGCAAGGTTTATCCAAGTATTTTCCATGACTTCGAGACGCGGATGTGGGAGCCCGGCGGGTTCCATCGCCCGCTGGGCGTGTCACAGCGGCAATGGGCCACGCCTTCAGGGAAGGCGCAGTTCATTACCCCAGGCACGCTGGATGAAGACGACGACGTGCTGACGGGCGAAGCCGGCCGTGATGTCCTGCAACTGATGACGTTGCGCAGCAATGACCAGTTCAACACCACCGTATACGGTTACGACGATCGCTTCAGGGGCGTAAAGGGCACGCGCAAAGTGGTGTTCCTCAACCGCAACGATATCGTCCGCCTGGGCTTCGTGCCGGGGGGCTGGGTTCGCTTGCGTACAGCTGTGGAACCGACAGTTCGCCGCGAGGCAGGCCCTTTTCAGATTATCGCCTATGACATACCGGTGGGCTGCGCCGCCGCTTACTACCCCGAGGCCAATGCGCTCGTGCCCTTGTGGCACTATGCCAAGCGAAGCAAAGTGCCCGCCGCGAAATCGGTGCCTGTCGTGCTCCTGCATGCTCGGCCCGATGCTGCAGATCTGGCACACGCCGTACCCGCAACAGATCAGGTCGTGTAGCACGCTTGAAACCGGCCCCCAGTAGCGAGGGGGCTGGCTGAAACGATGGTCATCCGTGACCCGCTGCTGCTTACAACGAGCTTGACCATGCCTCTACCAGCAAGCTGACTGCCGCGACCGTTATCAAAGGACAATGTATTGATTCCGTCGGCGTAACCCGGCATGCGGCCCCTCGACAAGGTGCACGAAACGCCCGCCCACCTGGTCAATGGGCAGGCAGTCGTCGACATCCAGCACTGCATCATTGTGAGCTTGCGACCAATGCGCCATGGCCTGTTTCTTGCCCTTCGCCATGGCCTCTCGTTTGTCCTTCGCGACCACCAGCAGATACTCGTGCGCCTCGCCAAAAGCCTGGGCGTCGTACCCGCCCAGGTTGATGAAATAGAGCCGCAGGGATTCAGCAGAAGGCGCCAGCGGGCTGAGCTCGATGCGCCAGTCGTCTACCCCATCGACCGCCATCCAGGCATCGATGTGCACGCCTTTGGGGCTGCCAAACCAACCGTCCCGTAGTTGCGGGTATGCCTGCTCCAGCGTATCCGCGGCCGCAAACACAATGTCGTGAACCTCAATCTTTGCCTGGGGGTGTTTGCCCCCAAGCAGCACCACGAAAAGCATCTAGTCGTCCACCTTGGTAAAAGTTCACCGAGCGCCGGCAGGCGCCAGGCTCCATATCAGATCGGTTCGGCGCTGAACGCTGGCAACGTTCGCGGCCCTAGCCGCACGGTGAAAGGCCTTCACGGCTGCGCCACCAGCCGGTTGTACCAGGCAGCATAAGGGGTGTTGGTAGCCTTGTAGCGGTTGTAATCAGGGCTACCGTCATCCCACCACACCGGCCCACGCTCGCCTAATGCAACCTTGGCATCATTGACCGCTGCCCTGGCCCGCTTCAAAGCGGCTGCATCGTCGCAGGCTTTTGCCTGCTTCACGGCCCGCCGCGCCTCCATCAACGCGCCCACCAGGTGCTGGCGCGCTTCGTCTGCAAGCGCAGGGTTGCTGCAGCGCCAGAGCTGGCCGTTGACGACGAAATAGCGCCCGTCCGGCGTGCGTGGGTATTTGGCGCCGGTCTGCGACCGGCTCATCTACCCGCCCGCAAAAAATCAGCCCACTTGCGCACCAGGTAATTATGCTCATCCATCACCGAGTTCCAGACCCTGATACGGCCCACACGCTCGGCGTAGGCGCCCCCTTCGCGTAGCTGCCCAGGCTCGATCAGCGGTTCGCCATCACTGCCCAGCAACTGCTCGCGGGCTGGCTTGCCCTCGTACCAGTAATCCCACTCAGCCGCCGACAGGTGATCGCGCGCGCGCAGTGGATTGGAAATGTAGGACCCTTGCCGGGCCATCATCGGGCCTGGCCAACCTGCCAACCACCAGTTCAGGTAGGCATAGGCCGCATCTTTCACCCCACCCTCAACGGCACGGGACAACGACAGGCCACCTAACCAGCCACGATAACTCTCCCTGGGCACGGCCTGGCGGTACTGAATGCCTTCGCGGTGCAGCTGCATCAAGGCAGGCGACCAGACACTGTCGATGTGCACCAGGCGCGAGCGCCGCGCCTGCCCTGGCCACTGGCGAAGATGCACAGGCGGATGCAGGCAGTGCTGTACGCCGTGAATGACGATAGGTTGTTCAGCATCGATCACATTCAAGATCCCTTCGACCCGCAGAATTCGGTCTCCGTGGCATCTTAGCAGCATCGACAACCAAACCCCGAAGGCGAGCCAGTCCAGCGGTATGTCGTACTCCAGTGCACACACCTGGGCGCCGCCGTGGTGCGGCTGCCCACACATGGCTCACCTCAAGGCATTACATCGCCGGAATTGGGGTTAAGGGTTTGCCCGACGAACAGGTTGCCGCCAGGCTCGCTCGCCAACAGCACGGCGATCCGTGCCACTTCTTCAGCCTTGCCGAAGCGGCCCAACGGCAGCTCCTTGGCCTTGGCAACCTTCCACGCCTGGCTGATCCCCTTCACCAGCGGGGTTTCAAAACGGATGCCCCTGGGGGCAAATTCCACCGCCAGGGAGCGGCACAGCCCGGGCACCCCAGCCTTGGCCGCTGCGTAATGCGCGTGGTCCTGCCAGCCATACACGCCACCGGCAATCGACGAAATGGCCACCAGTGCGCCGCCTTCCCCGGCAACTCCTGGTTATTTGACTGAAAGAGGTTCGACATGCCGGGCGGCAAGCATGATCAAGCCCGACAGGAAGCAAGGCAGCGCGCCGAACCCGAGCGCCGCGCTGTGCCATTCACCGCCAGTGGACAACACGCTGGTAATCCCCAGCCCGGCGACGATGGCGCCGATCGGCCCCATGGCATGCACAATGGCGCCGGCCAATTCGGTCACCCAGCCAACCGTGAACCAGGTAGCCGATGAAGCCCACCAGGTTGGACAACACCAGGATCCACAAGGAGTTCTCGAACGACAGCTTGTGAACACTCACGATCACCGACGTGCCCAGCACGCTGAACACCTGGATAGCCGACCAGTTCAGCAGGATCGCCAGGCTCAAGAACCTGACGCGCCGGGCTATCTGCAAAGGCTGGCCTGAGGCGTCGGCGGGCCTGCACCCTCCCCGCGTTAAAAAGCGTACCGGGTGCTGAACATGACATTGCGTGGCTCACCGTAGTAGCCGGTGAAGAAGGTCGGGTCCAGGGCGCTGAAATACTGCTTGTCGAACACGTTGTTGACGTTGACAGAAGCGCTCAGCTGCCGGGTGATGTCATAACGCGCCATCACGTTGAACACGGCATACTGTTCCTGCGTCGCCTTGCCCTGGCTCGTCGTCAGGCTCATGCCACTTTGCCAGTTCAGGCCCCCGCCGATGGTCAATGGGTTCAGGTCCCCTTGAAGACGGTAGGTCGTCCAGAGCTTTATCAAGTTAGCCGGTGCTTCGGTTCTGATGCGCTCATGGTCGGCATCCTTGGTAACGCTATGGCTGTAGCTTGCGCTGACATTCCAGTCCGGGAGCACTTCGCCAAAGATTTCCATGTCGATACCGCGCGTTTTCGCGCCGGCCACCGCGCGGTAGGCCGACTCGCGCACCGTGCCTTCCACGGTTTCGCCCGTGGGAACCCCCAGGTTGTCCTGTTTTATTCCATAAAGGGCAATGGCCGTGTTGACGCGGCCGTCGAAGAACTCGCTTTTCAGGCCAACTTCGTAGTTGTCCCCTTCCCTCGGCTCCAGGTTCCTGCCGTTTTGCTCTCGTAGGGCTTGGGGCTTGTAGATCGTCGTGTAGCTGGCGTACACCGAATGAATGTCATTGAGGTCATACACCACCCCGGCATAAGGCGTTATGAAGCCGCTTTCACGGCTTTCGGCAGTGCTGGACGAACGCGTGTAAGGCGGGTTGTAGATGGCTTTCTTCTTGTAGCTGTAGTCACCGACACGGGCACCGACAATCAGCGACAGATCGTCCGCCGGCTTGAAGCGTGCCACCATGTACGCCGCATCCTGGCGAATCGTGGTGTCGTCATTCATCAGTTTACCGACCGAAGTCGGCCGCTCGGTGTCGTTGTCCCAGGTATGGATATTGGCCGGGCGCATCTCCAGGTCGTCATCGTCCGGGTCGCTGTAGTCGTTAAACTGCGAAGCACTCAGGCCCAATACCAGTTCATGCTCGCGGCCCAGGAACTGGAACGGCCCCTGGGCTATGGCGTCCAGACCCAATTGCCGCTGGGAGCCATAGCCATCTCCCCCGTAAAGGTAGGCGCCCTCACCTGTTTCACGGTCAGGTGCCCCACCACTGAGCGAAGCCAGCGAATAGTCCCGGGTGCTGTACATGTTGTTCACGGCCAGCTTCAGTTTCCAGTCGTTGGCCAGGCCGTGCTCAAGGGTCGCGAAGGTATTGAGCGTGTTCTGCTGGCGATAGCTCCAGCGTGCCCCGGCGTTGATGGAGCGTGGGAAGTCAGTCTGCCCGCCGTCGCTGTAGAACAACGGGAAGCTGGCGAAGGATACGCCACGCGGGTCATTCTTCTGGTAGTCGAAACCGACTGTCAGCAGCGTACTGTCGGTGAGGTCAGCTTCCAGAATGCTGTAATACGTTTGTTTCTCCTGCTGGTAGTGGTCAATGAAGCTGTTGCCCTGCTGGTAAGCCATGACGGCGCGGCCGCGCAAGCGCGCATCGGTGGTCAGTGGGCCAGACACATCCACCTCGGTGCGATACGTGTCCCACGAGCCTGCGCCGGCACTGACCGAGCCCTGGAACCCGGCGGTTGGCCGCTTGCGGACCAGGTTGACACTGCCAGAGGGGTCGCCGGCACCGGTCATCAAACCGGTGGCGCCCCTGACGACTTCGACCCGGTCATAGACCGAGGTATCGATCAGGCTCTGCGGGCTTGCGCTGGTTTGCACGATCAAGGTGGTCGGGATGCCATCGAACTGGTAACTGTCCAGGGCATACCCACGCGAATAGATGTTCACGCGTTCACTGTCGATGTTCTGCACGGAAAGGCCTGGCGTCTGTTTCAGCACATCGCTCAGTGTGGTGAGTTGCTGGTCTTCCATGCGCTGGCGTGTCATCACGCTGACCGTTTGCGGGGTTTCGCGCAATGACAAGGCAAGCTTGGTGGCGGCGTTGGTGGCACCCGTGGTGTAGGCGCCGGTCCCTTCCGTGATGGCGCCCAGGCCTGCTGCATCGATGGTGGTAGCGCCCAGCTGCAGGGCCCCGCCGGCTTCCATGCTGGCGAGTACGAACCGTTTTTCGCCAGCCTGCACAATGCGCAACCCGCTGCCCTGAAGCACGTGGACGAAACCTTGCTCCACCTCGTAGCTACCGTGCAGCCCTGGCGAGCTCAAGCCCGCTGTTTGTTCCGAGCTGAAGGTGATCATTACGCCGCTGGCGGCAGCGAGCTGACTCAAGGTGGCGGCCAACGTGCCTGCGGGGATGTCATAGTCGATCGGCTTGGCCCAGGCAGGCGTTACCGCCAGTACGGCGCCAGCAAAGCACAGAGCCCGTGCTGTGGGTTGGCCGCAAAGGCCAGAAAAGAGGGGGCGTACTTGCATGAAAAGTTTCCTGTCAGCGTTGGCAATGGGTGCGTCTGATGCGCACATGCAGGTAGAGCCGAAACAGGAATGAAAATCTGTTACCCCTCTATGCAGAAAAATTCACCGTCATGCCGCCTGGCGCTCCAGCCTTACCCAGTAACGGGTCAGGCGGCGGACCCGAACCGGCAGTGAGGCCTCCAGGTTGGCCAGCGCGCCCTCGGTATCGTCGAGCAGAAAAGTGCCGGAGAGCCGCAGGCCGGCGATATCAGGCGAGCAGCTCAGCACACCGTGGCGATAGCGGGAGAGCTCGGCCAGTACCGCATCCAGGCGCCAGTCCACGACAACCAGCATGCCGCGCGCCCACGCAGAGCCCTGTTCTGGCGCTGGCTGCAGGGGCCCTATGGTGGTTGCGCTGAAGCTCACGGCCTGCCCCGCTTCAGCGCGCAGTGCCTGGCCGAGGCCCAGTTGCGGCCTGACCCGCACGGCATACGCTTGCACGGCAACCCGCGTAGTGCCATCGTCCTGACGCACCGTGAATCGGGTACCGAGCGCCTCGACACGCCCCTGCGCAGTCTGCACGCTCAGGGCGCGAGCATCTTTTGCGGTATCGACCAGAATGGCACCTTGGCGCAACACGATCAGCCGTTGCTGGGCATCGAACAGCACATCCACCCGCGTGGCGGTATCCAGCACCAGTACACTGCCATCGGCCAGCGTCAGCCGCTGCCGTTGGCCGACGCCCGTGCTGTAGTCGGCTGCAAAGGGCGAAGCCCGGTAGCCTGCCCAGCCGGTTGCACCGACCCCAAGCAGCACGGCCAGCTGTTTGAGTACCGCCCTTCTATGCTGGCGTGCCTGCTCGATGGTGGTGGAGACCACGCCAGCGGGTGCCAGGCTCAAACGTTGTTGCAACCGCTCTACACGCTGCCAGGCTTGTGCATGCACGGGGTCGGCATCCAGCCAGGCCTGCCATTGCGCGCGGGTGGCCTGGGTGGCGCTGCTGTCATTGAGACGAACATGCCATTCAACCGCCTGGGCCAGTACCTGGTTCATTCGCCATCCATCAACAGGCAGTGCATCAGGCCCTTGGCCAGGTGCTTGCGCACGGTGCTGACCGACACATTGAAACGCTCGGCGGTCTTCTCATACGTCAGCCCATCCAGTTGCACAGCAAGGAATATTTGCCGTGTACGCAGCCCCAGGCCGTCGAGCATGCGGTCTATGGCCAGCAGGCTTTCCAGAATGATTGCCCGGGTTTCGGCACAGGGCGCATGAACGTCCGGCCTGGACGCCAATGCTTGCAGGTACGCCTGCTCCAGGCTGCGGCGGCGATACAGGTCGATGACCAACCCGCGCGCGATGGTCGCCAGGTAATGACGCGGTTGCTGCAGCGAATGGGCGGTGCGCGCGACCATTACCCGTACGAACGTGTCCTGGGCGAGATCGGCAGCATCCGCCGAATTACTCAAACGTTCGCGCAACCAGCCGCGTAGCCACGTATTGTGATCCCGATACAGTCTGTGCAGGTGTTGATGGTGCGTCGTTTCCGTGACCGATCCGGACATCTTGTTACCCACGCGAAAACGAGAATAGGAATTCATCGCGATTGTAATGGGCTTGTATCTCGCTGGGAAGCTGACCCTGGAAAATCGGCACAAACGCCAGGCAGCAGAGAACCTTCGCTAGCGGGACGTTCACTTGAGTGTGATGTAACACACCCAATGGGGCTGCTGCGCAGCCCATCGCCGGCAAGCCAGCTCCCACAGGGGGCGCATCAGGGCTGATAGGTGTTTGTCACAAGATATGCAGTGCCTGTGAGATCGAGCGCCGCCCGCGCGGCGCTCGATCTCACAGGCGCTGAAGATGCTCCGGCTAC
>JAEAMG010001284.1_pt1 | contig 20231 bp, 20 predicted proteins | sample 8958741 | NCBI WGS metagenome assembly JAEAMG01 (sample SAMN16933256, study PRJNA681125) | bioreactor sludge metagenome | isolation source: anaerobic bioreactor treating anionic surfactant - SDBS | place: India: Bengaluru | collected 2019-02-28 | reverse complement strand
TATGATACGGATATATTCTTTTCGGTAATTTTGTCTTCCTTCGTTTGGCGACGGTGCTTTTGTTTGTGACTCTGGGCTCTCCTTTCTGTTATATTATATCGTTAGATTTATTACAGTTTTGCCTAATACAACATGGGGAACCGCCTAATGACTGTCCTTTACACGTGGAATGTCAATGGATTGCGTGCCGCGTTGAAAAATGGGTTTATGGACTGGTTTCAGCAGGCGCGTCCGGACCTCCTGCGCCTTCAGGAAACCCGTCTGGTGCCGGAGGAGGCGCCTCGGGAATTGCTGGAGGCCAAAGGGTATCAGAGTTTTTGGAATCCGGCAACCAAGCGGGGATATAGCGGCACGGCCACGTTCACGCGAGTAGCGCCGGAAGCGGTTACCCTGCTTGACCTGCCTGAATTCGACGAAGAGGGGCGTGTGCAGTTGCTCTATTTTAAGGAATATGTGCTGGTAAACAGTTATTGGCCGAACAGCCAGGAAGAGCGGAAACGGCTGCCCTACAAACTGGCGTTCTGCAAGGCGATAGGTAAGGCGCTGGACGCCCTGGTCAAGTCGGGACGCCATGTAATCATCTGTGGGGATTTCAATATCGCCCACACGGAGATAGACTTGGCCCGGCCCAAGCAAAATGAAAACAACGCGGGGTACTACATCGAGGAACGCGAGGCGATGACAGCCTTTCTTGCCCGGGGGTATGCGGACGTATTCCGCCGCCTGTACCCGGACAAGGTTGCCTATACCTGGTGGTCCTACCGGGGGCAGGCGCGCCCCAAGAATATCGGCTGGCGCCTGGATTATCATTGTGTGAATGAGGCGCTGCTGCCGCAGGTGAAAGACATACGAATCTGCGATGATGTCATGGGATCCGACCATTGCCCGGTCGCCCTGACGCTCAAAACCGTGGCGCGTAAAAGGGGGAAACTGGGGTGAAGCATGCCCGTGCCATCCTGCGAGTGATTTTGCTCGTCATTTTTTCTTTATGCATGCTGGGGTTGCGTCTTACCGTCTGGCCGACCGCCCTGGTTTCTCGCAGGTTGGACCGGCGCTTCCGCCGTGTCCTGCTTCAGGCATGGGCGATGGGATTCGCGTTCTTTGCGGGTGTACACACCGTTTCTGAAGGGACGAAACCCAAAGCACCCTTCTTCCTGGTCATGAACCATTTGACCTATCTGGACATGCTCGTTCTGGCGCGGGCTACGGGCTGTATTTTCGTTTCCAGGGAAGATGTGGAGCATTGGCCGTTTTTCGGGTTCATTGCCCGATCGCTGTATATTATCTTTATTAACCGCGCCTCGAAACGGGATACGCTACGGGTAAATGCCCTCATTCGGGAAACCATTCAGGAAGGGGACGGTATAGGCATTTTCGCGGAAAGCAGGGTCTCCTGTGGATTGACGGTAGAACCCTTCAAATCGCCTCTGCTTCAATCGGCAATAGACCTGAACATGCCCGTGCACTATGCGGCACTCACTTATAGGACGCCGGAAGGGGCGCCCAGGGAAGGGGAAATTGTGAGCTGGTGGCGGCCGGAACCCTTCTATGTTCACCTGTACCGCTTTCTTAAATATCCCGGGGTTACCGCAACCATCCGTTTTTGTGAGACGCCGATTTTTCACCCGGACCGAAAAGTGCTGGCGCAACAGCTGCATGCCGGGGTATTGGCAAAGTTTACCCCTCTGCGACAGGCTATTGTAGCGTATGCGGGTGGCCGCTTCCCGATTGAAATACCGTCTCCCTTCGCGGACTCTGAAGCCGGACAACCCGGGACGTCCCGTGAAGAACAGGTGGAGGTGAAATAGCGGGGGAGTGTTGGACTAAACGGCTTTGCCGTGGATATTCTTTCCTGTGTCCGCAAAAAGGGGATAGACAACCAAATAGTAGCAAGGACTGACGAACAGCCTCTATGCAGCAATCATGTGCTATTTGGCAGTCAGTCCCCTGTTTGCTCAGTCTTCTTACTTGCGTGTAGTCCAACAAAGTTTTTCAGTTGGCAGGGCAACTGAAAAAGCTTATTCGTTTTGCGCCTCCTCGGCCGGCATGATACCATAATCACGTCATGAAAATACTCACCTACGACAGCCGTGAAGAACGGCGATTCCTTCGTTTGGCGCCCGATTTGATTCGGGCCCGGCAACTGCTTTTCGACCTGGTCTGGAAGGACTTGCGGGTCCGGTATCGTTATGCCGTCATGGGTTTTCTATGGGCGGTCATCGAGCCGCTTGCGTTCACTTTCATTTTGACCTTCGTGTTCTCTTTTGTCCTTGCGGATCGCGCGGCCCTTGTACGGCCCGACGCCGGGCCGCCCTATGCCGTCATGTTGCTGTGCGGCCTTATTTTCTGGCAGCACTTCAGCGTTTCGCTGGCCGCTGCCGCAACGTCTGTGGTCGTCAATAAGAACCTGGTAAAGAAAGTACGGTTTACCCGGGAAGTGATTCCCATTGCCGCCTGTTGCATGCCTCTTGTGCAACTGGCGCTGGGCTTTATAATGCTTGTGGTTGCCCACCTGATTTTTGGAGGCAGGATTGGACTTTCATTGCTCTACATCCCCTTTCTTTTCGCCCTTCAGTTTATGATGACCGCAGGACTTGCCTTGTTATTTGCCTGCGGGCATGTACATTTTCGTGACGTGGGTAACCTGGTCAACGTGCTGTTATTGTTCGGTTTCTATGCAACCCCGGTTTTTTATCCTCTGGAGCTGGTGCGTAATGCCGGCTTGCCCCCTTGGCTGCATACTGTCTACATGATGAACCCCATGGCGGGTCTGTTGACCGCCTACCGCCAGGTGTTGTTCGAGCAGCGTTTTCCCGATATCCTCCTGGTGTCATGGCCCCTTTGTTGTGCCATGACCGCTGTCCTGATTGGCGCCTGGGTGTTCCGGCGTTATGCGGCCACTATGGCGGACTATCTGTAAGAAACGGAACAAATCAGATGCCGGTGTGTTCCTGTCAACGGGGCGTCAGTCGGTCGGAACTTTGAAAGGACTTGTATATGCAGGCAGTAATCATGGCGGCAGGCAAATCCACCCGGACCTGGCCGCTGACACTGACACGTCCCAAACCGCTGCTTCCGGTTATGGGAGTGCCCCTGCTGGCCCACCAACTACGGGCGCTGAAAGGCATCGCAGAGGAGGCGGTTGTCGTTATCGGCTACAGGGGTGGGATGATACGGGAACAGTTCGGCGAAACGTTTGAAGGCATCGGCATACGCTATGTCGAACAACATGAGCAACGGGGCACCGGTCATGCTATCCTCCAGACGGCCTCTGTGATTACCGGTCCGTTTATCGCGCTGAACGGCGATGACCTTTATGATCTGGGCGACCTGAAGAGCCTGGCGCTCAAGCCCGGTGTTGCCCTGGCGCGTGAGGTCGAACAACCGGAACGTTTCGGCGTGTTTGAAATTGACGCTGCTAATCGGGTCCTATGTCTGGAGGAAAAACCGAAACAGCCCCGGTCCAATCTTGCCAATATTGGCGCGTATTCTTTTGATCCCGATATTTTCGGACTCCTGGAGGGACTCACGCCGTCCCCACGCGGTGAAATTGAGGTCACGGATGCCCTGCAGTTGATGGCGGAGGCACGGACCCTTCACGTTGTGCATGCCACCGGCTATTACCTCACCATCGGATATGCCTGGCACCTGCTGGACGCCAACACCTATTGGCTTGATCATTTTCTGCGGGATGTGCGTCTTGGCACAATCAGTCCCATGGTCACTCTGACAGGAAGCATCCATATCGGCAAGGGGACCGTCGTGCATCCGGGAACGGTGATTGACGGACCTGTGTACATCGGGGAAGAGTGTGTCATTGGCCCCAATTGCTGGATTCGCCCTTATACTTCTCTGGGGAGGGGATGCCGTGTCGGCCAAGGCAGTGAAATCAAGGGCTCCATCCTTTTTGATGGCGCCGCCGCACCGCACCAGAACTACGTGGGGGACAGCATCCTAGGCGCTAATGTCAATCTGGGGTGTGGTGCCGTTACAGCAAATGTGCGACACGATGGGAAAAGTATCAAAAGCCTTGTCAAGGGAGAACTTGTGGACACGGGCAGGGAGAAATTCGGCGCCATTATCGGGGACGACGCCCACATCGGCGTCAATACCGCTATTTACCCCGGCCGCAATATATGGCCGCAATTGATTACACTGCCGGGAAGCGTGGTGTGTTTCGATATTACCGAATCACAATAACTGTCCGTTTCGTCAGGCGTCGTTATTGTTGGGCACGGGTGTACCGACCGTTCCACTCGCTTGAGTAAATATAGGGCCCATAGTTGAATGGCGTATCGCAGGGCAGTTCGTTTTGCAGGGTTCTATTATTGAATTCCCAGGCTATCTGCGGCGAGGCTTCACCTAGCCGGGTACGCGCACGGAAGTCGAAGTCCAGCACCTCGTTTCCGTTCAGGTCGCGCGTCAGGAGAAAATAGGCGCGCAGCCCCAGTATATGATACAAATCGCGGGAGTTGTCGGCGGTTTCCGCCTCAATCCCCAAAGGCTTCGGCAGTAGCCCGAATGTGCTGCCGCCCGGTCCCACACTTACCAACACAAAGGCGTCATAGGTGTGCGGGGGAAAGGCCATGCCCTATAAATTCACATTTTCAGGATCCCAGGTTTGGGCATATTCCGAACCAACACTAATCCAATATTTTTGTGCCCGCTTGAACTGTTGTTTGTTCACGGGGATATAAATAAAAGGTCGGCTATCGGCATTTAGTTGCCGGTCCATCTCCTCATCAAGGGCTGGCACGGCCTCACCCATGTACCTCGGCCACGCTGTCCAGTCAAACTTGTATTTCCCGTCAGGTTGGCGGTCACCGACATGGGCAAATTCCAACAGACTTAGTTGTCCGTCCCTGTCAGTATCATAGGAATCGGAAAACTCGTCGTACAGCCCTCCGTCGGCATGATACCCCATCAGATACATATAGGGAGCGAGGTGATAATATCCCGAATCGAGTGCCGGGTCAGCAGGCGCATCGCGATCTTTTTGATGCACAAAACTCACATAACCATAACCGGGCGGGAAGGTCATATTGTCAGTGTAATAGGCAGTCAGCGCCGTATTGACCTGGCGCAGCGCATTGTCCAAACGGCGCAGCTTTGCCCGCTCAATCACTCGGGGACCTACCGCCATGATCATGGCCGCAAGAATGGAAATGATGGCAAGCACGGTCAATAACTCAATAAGGGTGAATCCCTTCATACGCGAAGTTCCCATGAAATATCTCCTTTTGAATCTAATTTACGCTCCTCTTAGATAGTACCACAAAAAAGGGCTTGTGTACACCCATTTCCTGAAAAAAATACCCGTTCACATCGTCAACTCTTGAATAAGTCATCAAAAGAAGCAGGGGCGTCCTGTTGCTCTTTATCCCCGAACAGGCCGGAAAAGGCATCCTTGGCGCGTTTCAGCTTTTCTGACTCCCCCTTTGTATCGGGCATTCCCTCCCGAAACTCGAACTCCTCGCAAAAATTGAGACCGCTGCGATTGGCAACATAGTCCGTGTTCGGTATGTAGCACTGGTTATGGGCTGTCGGCGTATGGAAGCGGCAGTTCTTACAGCAATGCAGGTACGCACCGCAGCCCGGACACGTTTCTTTGAATCCGGGACGCCGCGTTTCACTTTCCCAGGGGGTTTTGCACTTGTGACAGTAGCGGACTTGCATCGCTTAAGTATGTCCCTGAACTTTATTTCGGCAGCGCCGCCGGCTCGGCCTTGCGTACCAGGGGGGTGTCCGGCGCGTCAGGCAGGGCATGTTCCAATAGCGCCCACAGCACATGGGTGGTGGTCATGCCGTTGGTGGCGCCGGAATCGTCAGAGCCCGGCGCCACAGACCAGCCCCCGTCTTTATTTTGCGCTTTTGCAATGCTTGTTAGCCAATTTTCCTCCACCATTTCTCCGTGACCAATCTCGAAGAGCAAGGCTAAGGCTTGTCCAGCCATATAGGCGTTGAGGCCATTGTCGCGCAGATGATTCCTGAATTTTACCGCCAGCGCGTCGCGCACCAGCATTCGTTTTGCATCCTCTTTCAGGCAACCGTGGTCGCGCAGAAACAGGTAGGCAATGCCAAGCGTGGGAAGAAACGGGGACATGCCCTGCTGAATCATCTCATTCATTTCATCCAGAAGTGTTGTTTCAACGGGATAAATATCGCAATACAACGCCCGTAAGGCGATGCGTTCCAAGGGTGACGCGTTCTCGATAGCAGACAGTTCGACCTTGAAGTTCGGGTCGGTCAGGCGCTTCATGTTACCCAGGTCGTCCTTCATATCGTCCAGCAAATGGGGCGCCCGGGTGGCCTTCAAACTGTACCGTTCAGGCAGGCCGTATTTCCGCTGCATATCATCCCACAATACGAGCCGGTAATTGCGGTTGCTGTCCCTGTCCTTAAAGGCGAGATAGGCGAGCGCCTTGTCAATCTGCGTCGCGTAGGGACTTTTGGCGTATGGACGTATGTCGCCGGGTATGGGGAGGACTTCGGGGAGCCCACCCTTGAAACGTATGCTTTCTGCGGTGGGCTTGGGCATGGATTGCTGCGGGTCCGGAGTGGCGGCGGCGGGCGTCTCCTCCGCAAAGACGGCCGGAACCGGCATCCCGCAAATCATAACCAGCATGAACATGCCTAAAATGAAGTGATGGACTAGGAAAAACGACTTGATATTCACCGCATTATCTCCCTGGCAGTTGCACGTGTATCCATACGCCCGGTTCCCCGCCTGGGGAACCGAGTAATAGTTAAGATAACGTTTGCTGCGGCGGTAAGGTCAACATGCCGCGGCACATTATGCCTGCATTCAGGCGGTTTCAGCCGGAGAGGCATCGGCTGGTTCTGCTGCCGCTTTCACTTTGAACAGCAGCAAGAAAAGGATGCCGACAACCAGCGATATCACGGCCGGCACGAGCCAGAACTGGGACCAATCCGTTGTTCCGGCCACTGTACATTGTTCCTGGATTTTTCCGGATAATATGGAACCAGCACCTTGGCCCAGGCCAAAGGTGATTAAAGCGATAAAGCCCTGGGCGCTGGCCTGGATGGCCTTGGGGGCTACCTTGCCGACATAGACTTGGCCGGCCGTGAAGAAAAATCCGTAGCAGATGCCGTGAATGATAATGGCAAGAATCCACAGGGAGAAGCCGGGGCCGGGATCGCCCATCATGATGAAATAACGCAAGGACCAGGAGAGCATGCCCGCCACCAGCATCCATTTGACGCCAATACTGGCGAAGAAAAAACCGAGCAGCGCGGTCAGTACGGCCTCGGAGATCTGGCCACCCGTCATCATCGCGGCGGGATAGGGCAGGCCTTCGGCGTTGAAGAACGGGTTGCTCCAATTAATATAAAAGGAGGTGGTCACACTAATCAGCAGAGAAGCAATCACAAAGACCAGGAAGTACCAGTCTTTCAGCAGGCCCCATGCCTCGATGCCGAAAATATCGCCAAGGGTGACTTTTTTACCGGCGCCTTTGGGCGGGGTGTGCGGCAGTGCAAAGCAATACAAGCCCATCAGCAGGGAAGCACCGGCGGCGATGCGCAGCGGTATATTGGTTTGTTCAATTCGTAAGTACCCAATCAGGAGGCCGACGACAATCCAGCCCAAAACGCCGATGGCGCGGATGAGAGGGAATTCCTTTTCCGTGTCTTTCATCTGGTTGAAGGCGATAGCATTGGCCAGCGACAACGTGGGCATGTAACACAGCGTATAGCCGAGCAGCACCCAGAAGAAGAGCCCCGGCGTTTGGACGGTGCTCGCCCAGAACATCAGGGCAGCGCCTCCCAGGTGCAGAACACCCTTCAGATACTGGGCCGGGAAAAATTTGTCCGCCACCATGCCGACAAAAATGGGGGAGATGACCGCGGCAATGGCCATGGTCAGGAAGGCATTGCCGACCTGCCCTCCCGTAAATTTCAGGCTAACCGTCAGATAGGTAGCGAGCGTCACGCACCACGCGCCCCAGATAAAAAACTCCAGAAACATCATGACCGAAAGTTTGACTCTAGTTGCACTGTTCATTCAGGGACCTCCCTTTTGTTGAAAATACACTGAAAACGAAGAAACAACGATAGCGATATTAGTCTACGGGTATTTGCTCCTGTTTTCAACCTTTTCCCCGACGGTTTGGCGTGTAGCGAACAATTGCGTTCCCAAATCCAATTATGCTGCTGACTCAAATATGCCTGCTCTTGTGTTTCTCTCGTGCAATGGCCTTTCTGCCTCACAAGCAGTATGATCATGCAAGTCGGTCGTATGTTTGAAGCGTGAGGAAAAGCAAAAGGATGAAGTCTTCAACTGCTTGTAGTATAATCAAAAATGGAGAGTTGAGTGATGAAGAAACCCATGCGGGTATATGCGGACACATCGGTATTCGGCGGCACACAGGACGCTATCTTTGAAACAGCAAGTGCCATGTTCTTCGAACAGGTGCGCAATAGACAGTTTCAACTTGTAGTCTCGGGCCTTGTGGAAAAAGAATTGCGTTGCGCTCCGGTTGCCATACGATCTTTCTTTGAGAGGCTGCTGCCTGTCATGGAAGTTGTTCAGGAATCGGAGGCGGCCTTGTTACTGCAACAGGCCTATCTTAACGCCGGAATAGTAACGCCTAACTGGGCGGACGATGCGTTGCATGTTGCGTTGGCAAGTGTTTCGGAGTGTGCGGTAATTGTCAGCTGGAATTTTACGCACATCGTCAACCTGAGACGAATTTCATTGTATAATGCTGTAAGCATGCTGCATGGTTAAAAATCCCTTGAAATTCGTTCGCCATTGGAGATTATAGACTATGACAACCCAGCACTCTAAAAACAAACGTTTCGACTGCGTCGAGATGATGTATCAAGGAGCGGCTCAGGTTCGGGAGGAACTTGCAGGCATGTCCCTTGACAAGCAGGCGGCCTATTGGCGCGAGTGTACACAGGCACTGCTTGAGCGTCAGGCAAGATTGCGGGAGCAAGGGATTCAGACCCGGGAACAGGAATGAAACGCAGCGGATGCGTCTTTGGGGCGAGACCGCTGATATATCCATTTAATACAAAAAGAGGATTAACTACATGAGTTCGCGACGTGAGTTTTTAAAAACCGCTGCCGGCGCGGCAGCAACCCTGAGCGCCTTTAGTTATGCCCAATCCACGGGGGCAAATGACCGTATTTCCATCGGATTGATTGGTTGCGGAAGCCGCATGAAAGGCGCCATCATGCCGTCTGTAAAAAACTACGCGGAATCCCAAAATGTGGAGATTACCGCTGTGTGCGACCCCTGGCGCCTTGCCCGCGAGGAAGCCGCCGCCATGTGTAAAGACTGGTTTGGCCGCGACCCGCTCCAATATGTCAGCTATCGTCAGTTGCTGGACGAATCCGGCGTGGACGCGGTGATGATTGCCAGTTGCGACCACGTGCACACCACCCATCTCAAGGCGGCGGCGGAACTCAAAAAAGACGCCTATTGCGAGAAACCCCTCGGAAAGGATTTGGAAGGCTTGAAAGCGGCCTATGATGCCGTTAAAGCCAACAACATCGTGTTTCAGGCCGGTACTCAGGTGCGTAGTTATCCGAGCATGCTCGGCGCCCGGCAGTATTTTGCCACGGGTGCGTTGGGCAAGGTCGGTCGCATTGAACAGTGCCGAAATGGCGCGAAGCCGTATTGGTACAGCCGCATTAAAGACGTCAAGGAAGAAGACGTGGATTTCGCCGAGTTTCTGGCGGACCGGCCCATGCGCCCCTTCGACTCCGTGCTCTATTCCGGCTGGTACGGGTACCGGGAATTTTCGGACGGTCCCGTGCCCGGCCTGGCAAGCCACTATATAGACCTGGTGCATTTCATCACCGGCGCAGGATTCCCCCGCAGCGTCGTGTCCATGCACAATACATATACCTGGAAAGATGAATACAAGTTTGACGCGCCCGACCACGCCACAGCCGTCTGGGAATACGACGAGGGCTTTGCCGCCCATTACTCGACCAATTTTGGCAACGGTGGCGGTAACAGTTTCAAGATTTTCGGAAACCAGGGGCTCATGGACCTTCAGGACTGGAGCAATATCTTCGTTTCCAATGAAGGCGCCTTCGACGAAACAAAACTGCCTAAAGAGCGGGTGCGCATTGATGATGTCCCATGTCCGGACCATATCGAAAACTGGCTGCAATGCCTCCGCAGCCGGAACGCCCCCAACGCGGATATCGAAGCCGGATATCAGCACGGCGTGGCGGTATTGATGGCCATGCGCGCTGCGGACACGGGAAAACGACAGATATACGATCGGGACAAACGCGAAATTTTGGATGCCTGATCCGCGCCGTTTTAATATTCCGCCGGGACTGCATGAGCCTTTGATTGTTTTCGTGCAGTCCCGGTTTTTGTATTCCGATCCGGACAGGCGCGGCACACGGAATCCACTGGGGGAAGAAGATGTGCCGTGTTTTGTATTTACACCCGTGTTGGCGCATAATGGACTTCTACACGGTCGAAAAGCAGGGGCCGTGATCCGCAATTTACCAAACAATCGAGAGGAAACATACCATGAGTTCACGCCGTGAGTTCCTGAAAACGGCCGCCGGTGCGGCGGCAACCCTGAGCGCCTTCAGTTATGCCAAATCGGCCGGGGCGAATGACCGCTTGTCCATCGGGCTGATCGGCTGCGGCAGCCGCATGAAAGGCGCCATCATGCCGTCAGTCAATACCTACGCGAAAACCTACAACATGGAAATCACCGCCCTGTGCGACCCCTGGCGCGTTGCCCGGGAGGAGGCTGCCGCCATGTGCAAGGACTGGTTCGGCCGCGACCCGCTCCAGTATGTCAGTTATCGGCAGCTGCTGGACGAGGCCAACGTGGACGTGGTAATGATTGCCAGTCCGGAACATCTGCACACCACCCATCTCAAGGCGGTCGCGGAGGCGAAAAAGGACGTCTATTGCGAGAAGCCGATGGGCAAGGAACTCGAACCCTTGAATGCGGCCTATGACGCGGTCAAGGCCAACAATATTGTATTTCAGGTGGGCACCCAGTTACGCAGTTATCCCGCCATGATGGGGGCCCGGCAGTATTATGCCACGGGTGCCCTGGGTAAGGTCGGCCGCATTGAACAGCACCGCAATTCTGCGCGTCCGTACTGGTACAGCTATATCCGTGAGGTCAAAGAGGAAGATGTGGACTGGGCGGAATTCCTGGGCCACCTGCCGATGCGCCCCTTTGACCCCGTCGTCTATTCCGGCTGGTACGGCTACCGCGAGTTTTCAGACGGCGCCGTGCCCAGCTGGGGCGCCCACTACATTGACCTGGTCCATTCCATTACCGGCGCCAAGATGCCGCTCAGCGTAACCGCCATGCACAATACCCATATCTGGAAAGACGACTATCACTTTGACGCACCCGACCATGCCACGGTAATGTGGGAATACGAAGAGGGTTTTGCGGTCCACTATTCGACTTTTTTTGGCAACGGTGGCAGCAACAATTTCAAGATCATGGGCAACCAGGGCACCATGGATCTGCAGGATTGGAGCAACGTGTATGTCTCCAGCGAAGGCGCCTACGGCGACACAAAACTGCCCAAAGAACCACTTCGCATTGATGATGTTGCCTGCCCGGACCATATCGAGAACTGGATGCAGTGCGTTCGCGACCGGAAAACACCCAACGCGGACATCGAGGCGGGCTACCAGCATGCGGTGGCCGTGATTATGGCCATGCGCGCCGCGGATACCGGAAGGCGGCAGATCTACGACCGGGAGAAGCGCGAAGTCCGGGAGGCGTGAAAACGTTAACGGTCAGCTCTTGAATCAAAGGAAGATTTTTATAATCCCGGATCTGATGTCTCATTTGAGTGCTGGAATGTATTCACGAAGATCAAACACCTTACATCCAATGCCATCTGCATAATCCGACGTTGCGAGCATAGCACGATGTTTTGAAATGCCCTGCAGGGGCTATGTAACACAGCCCTCAGTTGCGGTGGTGCCCTGCCCTTTAAGTCCTTTCTTTTGGCAGGGATTTTCGACGTTAACTGCGGCATCGTTTCATGAACACTGTGAGTGTAATGTGCTAGACTGACCCGGTATCCTAACCAACATAAAACGATGATACTAGTATGACATCCGATAAACTCCACAGATGGTATCAATCGGGCAGGTCCGGGCTTGCCCTGCTTAAGGTGATGGCCGGCCTTGGACGGGTTCCTTTGTTTGTCTCTTGGAATGTGACCTTCCGTTGCAATCTGCGCTGCGGGTATTGCGGCGCATCGGACGCGCCCCGCCGGGAATGTGAGACGGAGGAAATCAAGGTCGGCCTTCAAGAACTGTACCGCCTGGGAGGACGGTGGATTACCTTCGGCGGAGGAGAACCGCTGTTGCGCCGGGATTTGGGGGAACTGATAGTATATGCCAAATCTTTGGGCTTTCAGGTGTTTGTCAGCACCAACGGCCATTTTGTCCCGGAGCGTATCGAAGACCTGCGCCCGGTGGATAACTTGAATTTCAGCCTGGACGGTCCCCGCGAAGTGCATGACGCCGTGCGTGGTTCGGGCGCCTTCGAGGATACGTTGCGCGCGGTCCACGCTGCCCGCGAGGCAGGCCTGCCTTTCTCCTTTCAATGCGTGCTGGCGCGCCATAACCTTGCATGTATTGAGGACACGTTGGCGATTGCCCATGAGCAGGGGGGGGGGATGATGTTCCAGCCGGCCACGCAATGGCTGGATTCGTCCACCGCGCCCAATCCCCTGGCGCCACCCGTCGCGGAATATCGGAATGCGATGGCGCAACTGTTGCGACTAAAACAGGCGGGCGCACCGATTGCTAACTCCAAGGCGGGACTGCGCCATCTGGCGCGCTGGCCCGATGCTGCACGCATACTTTGCCTGGCGGGAAGGCTTATGGTCATGGTGGAGCCGGATGGCACGCTGCTATCCTGTCATCAGTGCGAGGTGGAGCGTTTCCTTACGGCCGAGGGCAAACCCGTCCAAACGCTGACACAACAGTTTCAAGGGACCCCGCCGCCCCGGGGTTGCGTACAGTGCTGGTGCGCGCCCGTGGTGGAACTGGCGTTGATTTGTTCCCTTAAACCGGAGCCTATTTACAATACACTCAGGCGTTTCTTCTGAAACAGCCTGATGACCCGCATGGGAGATACTTTTGTATGTGGCTGATTCGGTCTGTCCGCTTTATGGTATTCTGCAGTTTAATGATGGCGCTTCTCGCCCGCACAGCCACAGGCGCCCCGGGAGCGATGCAAGCGGCGCAGGCGTCGCTGCGCGCGGCGATTACGGACCTGTCGGAGCGGTTTCCGGAACAGTACGGCCGGGGAGGTGAATTTCTGGAACGCCTCAGGGCCTTTGAACAGCGGGCAACAACCTGGCCGGTTACGGCGGGAGAACGCAAGCGCTTCGAGGGACTACGACGGGAAGCGCTGCTCGCCCATCCCCTGCTGACCGCGCATCCCCTTATTTTCGTTACGCGCCGTCAGTTCAAACCGGATCACCACAACACGGCAACCATGTTTCAGACGGGTGAAATCAACACGAACAGTTTTGAGGGCGGCGGCGCGTTGCGCGTGCTGGAGTTGTCACCGGGCGGCGGAGTGCGCACCCTGCTCGAATCGCCGGAAGGGATTATTCGCGATCCGACGGTACACTTCGATGGTGGGCGCATTCTCTTTTCCATGCGCCGGAATATCGAAGACGACTATCACCTGTATGAAATAAACACGGACGGGTCCGGCCTCCGGCAGCTGACCTTCGCCGGGGGCGTCAGCGATATTGATCCCCTGTACCTGCCGGGCGGCGACATCGCCTTTTCCTCGACCCGGGAACCCAAGTTCTGCATGTGTAACCGCCATATCATGTGCAATCTGTTTCGCATGACGGGCGACGGCGCCAACATCCACCAGATTGGCAAGAGCACACTGTTCGAGGGCCACGGCACACTGCTGCCCGATGGCCGCATCCTGTATTACCGCTGGGAATACGTAGACCGCAATTTTGGGGACGCCCAGGGATTGTGGACCACCTATCCCGACGGCACCAACCACGCCGTGTATTGGGGCAACAACACCCAGTCGCCCGGCGCGGTCATCAATGCGGTGCCCGTTTTCGGTACCCACCAGGTCCTGTGCATCTTCAGTTCCTGCCATGACCGACCCTGGGGCGCCCTGGCGCTGATAGACCGTCGCCTTGGCGTGGATGGCGTAGTGAATGGCGTGCGCAGTCCTTCCGTGCTGCGTACCTGGCCCGAGTCCGCCCTGGACCTGGTGGGCGAAGGCGATGTTGCCCGTTTCAACTGGGACACCTTTATGCAAGTAACGCCCAAGTACGAGGATCCCTCCGCGCTGGACGAGCACTTTTTCCTCTGTTCACGCACCGTGGATAAGGGCGAAAAAACAGGGTTGTTCCTGGTGGATATCTTTGGCAATGAACTGCTCCTGTATGCCGAGGGCGATGATGCCTCCCCTGTGGGCTGTTACGACCCTATGCCGCTTGCGCCTTGGCCGCGTCCTCCCGAACTACCCGCCCGCGGCGATTTCAGCAAGGATACGGGATATTTTTATGTGGCCAATGTGTATGAGGGTACCCACCTTGAAGGCGTGGCGCCCGGAACCGTGAAGTACCTGCGCGTCATCGAATCCCCGGAGAAACGCACCTTTACGCATCCTTCCTGGGATGGCCAGGGCCAACAGGCGCCCGCCATGGCCTGGCATGATTTCAACAACAAGCGCATCCTCGGCACTGTGCCGGTCGAGGAGGACGGCTCCGCCTACTTCAGCGTGCCTGCCGAAACCTTTCTATACTTCCAACTGCTGGATGAAAAAGGGATGATGGTGCAATCCATGCGCAGCGGCACTATCGTGCAGCCCGGTGAAACGCAGGGGTGTATTGGCTGTCACGAGGAGCGCCGTGTCGCACCGTCTCTTGGACGCGCACCGGCAGTAGCGGCCCTGACCCGGCCGCCGAGCCCCATGACGGGGTGGTATGGCTCGCCGCGCTTTTTCAGCTATACCCGCGAGGTGCAGCCGGTGTTCGACCGGCACTGCGTGAGCTGCCACGATTACGGGCAGGAAGCGGGGAAAGTCCTGAATCTGTCGGGCGACCGGGACCTGGTGTTCAATACCTCTTACAACGAACTCTGGCGTAAGGGAGTTATAAAAGCTGTCGGTGGCGGTCCGGCCCAGATTCAGCCCGCCCTCACTTGGGGATCCCACGCCAGCCGATTGACACAAACCTTGATTAATCCCCATTACGAGGTGCAACTTGACTACGAAAGCCTGAACCGGTTGCTGACCTGGATGGACCTCAACGGGCCCTATTATCCCGAGTACGATTCGGCTTACCCGGATAACCCCGCCGGACGCAGCCCGCTCAATCCGCAACAGGTGGCGCGACTCGCAGAACTGACCGGCATTCCCCTGACCGGTCAGCTGGGCCATGGTGTCAACCAGGGTCCCCAGGTCTGTTTTGAACGCCCGGAATGCAGTCCCTGCCTCGGCAATCTGAAAGCGACCAATGCGGCAGGATATGAAGAGGCCTTACAGATTATTCGGGACGGCATGAATAGGCTGGCAACACATCCCCGGGCCGACATGGAAGGATTCCTTGCGGCGCCGGCACACCAGCAGCGACAGGAAAAATACCGCCTGCGCCGGGAAAAGGAGGCGCAAAATCGGGAAGCGATCCGCAAGTGTGAAACGCATTTCGACAGGGAATAACAAGGGGCAATAAAACCGATTTTACCTCCTCCACTCTGCTATAATACGCGCCATTCCCCCCTGGTTTCTTTATCCACTATCAATTACTGAGGCGCTATGCAAAAGCTTTTTACCATTATGCTGCTGATAGGTTCCAATATGTTCATGACCTATGCCTGGTACGGCCACCTGAAAGATCTGCGTCACCGTACCTTGTTCATGGTTATCGTGCTCAGCTGGAGCATCGCTTTTTTCGAATACTGCTTGCAGGTGCCCGCCAATCGCATCGGATACGGGCCGTTCTCCCTGGGCCAATTAAAGGTCATTCAAGAGGTTATCAGCGTCAGCGTGTTTGCGGCGTTTTCCATCCTGTACATGCGCGAGCCGTTGAAACTGGATTTTCTCTGGGCCGGATTGTGCCTGGTGGGGGCCGCCTACTTCATGTTCCGGGGTGCAGGCGCAACCTCTTGAAAAAGGCGCCGACGGCGGAGACACGCGAGGTTTTTTTCAATATGCGGGGGAATTTCATGTGGCATGCTTCTGTTGTAATATAAGAAGGAAGTTCAGTTTGGAGCACAAAAAAACATGATATACTCTGAAACCTGACAAGAAAGGATAACAGAACAATGAGTATGGTTAACGTTTCAAAACAGTTGTTGCTGGTGTGCCTGCTTTGTATCGCAGTAGTGCCTCTAAACGGATGCGCCTCGGAGTCCACATCCGCCTCCCCGAAGATCGGGAGTATCTTGCCAAACTTCGAATTGAAGGATTTGAAGGGCACGGTCCATACGTTGAAACAGTATGCGGGTAAAATCGTGGTTCTTGAGATGTGCAGCATCGAGTGCCCTTGGTCCAAGGGTGCAGACCCGCATCTTGTAGAACTGTCAAAACAGTATGCAGATGACGGCGTAGTGTTTATTGGAATTGATTCCCATAAAAGCACCACAGTGGAAGATATCAAGGCCTATGCGGAAAAGAACGGCAAGTCCTATACGATCCTGAAAGATGTGGACAATAAATATGCGGATGCCGTTGGTGCCAAAACCACGCCCGAAGTCTACGTGGTGGACAAAGTAGGCAAATTGGCGTATCACGGGGCGTTCGACAACCGCCAACAGGACACGGCAAAGGGCGATAAAGCCTATGTGGCCGATGCCATTGCGGCCGTGCTTGCCGGCAAGGTGCCGGACCCCAGCGAGGCGAAGTCATGGGGCTGTTCCATTAAGCGTAAGTAAACGGGACACCCAAATGAATCGTTTTTCTAGTCCTCGATTTCTTTGCAGTGTACTAACAGCGTTGTTGGTTGTCCTGATTTTGGGATGCGAGTGCGGCTCCAATCGGGAAAAGGAAGCGCTCCCGAGTGCCGCACCCGCAGCTGATGGTATTAATCCCATAACGGCCAAGGGCCTTAGTGTGCTGTTAGACACATCAAAAGGGAAGGTTGGCATCGTCAACTTTTGGGCTATTTGGTGTCCACCATGTGTCGCGGAACTACCGGAACTGGTGAAGTTTTACCACACCCAATCACGAGAGGATGTCGCCCTCCATGCCATCTCTTTGGATGCAGTTGAGGGCTTGGAAACCATTATAAAGCCCTTTTTAGAGAGCAAAAATGTCACTTTCCCTGTCCATATACTTGTCGAACGAGACATTGAGGCGGTGTCCAAGGCGGTCAAGGCGGAAATCAGCGGCGCCTTGCCCATAACCCTTATCTATGACCGTCAGGGAAACTTGGTTAAACTGTGGGAAGGCGGCATCACGCTGGAAGAACTGAATCAGATCGTAACTCCCCTACTTTAGGAAATTCCGGGGGCATCCGTTGCCGACCGGGTTGCGGAAGTCTTGAATGCAGTGAAAAGTCAAATAGTTGGCATTATGTTGATTGTATGCACCGCCCTCGGCGTCGTCGAAGGCGGTTCGTGAAACGGCGACAATGTCGTCTCCATCGAAAACCCAGTCCACGTATTGGAACCCGTGACATGCGGCATCGGGGTGATACAGCACGATACGCTCGGTTGCCCAGTGAACCAGGTCGGGTGAACTTAGCAGCGCCAACGTGTTTCGGACCCTGCTTGGAACCAGCCACTGATGCCGGGCCAGCATGGGATTGCTCAAGGCCCAGTATTGGTTGGACTGGGGATCATGCCGGAGGGTAAACTTTACCGCTCCGCCGGGGAACATGACAAAGCCCTCGTCGGGAGAGAACGACGCGGCCTTCCCGTCGTCGCTGACTTTCACGATGGCGGCCGTTTCCCCTATTGGATTGCGGCTTACGCGCAGGACGTTTGCGACGCTGCCATGGGTATCAACGACAGCGTTGCCCTCGAGCCAGCCGCTGAACCGCCCCCCCAACCATTCTCGCGACGGGATGACGGTGTTGCTCGAAGTCCATACATCCGCGTCAAGAAGATCGGCGTCCGCCGCAACGGACATCATGAATGGACGGAACCGGTATCCCCAACCACCAGGACCTGTGGCATCTTCCATGGCACGCCATAACCGCCCCCGGTGCTCAATTACCGGTACCGGCGCGCAGTGGAACTTACCCTTGTCGCGCAGCAAACCGGACTTGCGGTCCTTCGGAGCAGACCATGTCCGCCCGTCGTCCATGGACCTTACGATAATGACCTTGCCGTAGCCTTTGTTTGTTCCCATCATGTAGACGTCGCCCCGATGCACAAAGAGGGACGCCCAGGCAACACTGCGTACGGTGCTTCTCAAAGTCCAGGTCTCGCCCCGGTCCTTGGAAACGAACACGCGCGTCACTCGCGGTTTAGGTTGTTTCGGGCCGAAGAGGTCGTCTTTGGCCAGGTATTCGCCGCTTGGGAGTATCGTGATGCCTGGCGAGCCAATGTACTGTCCCGAAGAGGCCGGCGAATAGTCAATAACAACGCCCGGAACGACAATATCCCCTTGAGGGGCGCTCCTCGCCCATGCTGTTATTTCCGAAAATGCGCGGCGCAGATAGGAACCCAAGGGAACCCCCGCATACGACAATGCGAATGGTATGGCCAGTGAAATGGCCATGCCAAAGAACAAGATTCTACGTAAGGAAAAAATCTTCACGTTTCAATTACTTAAATCTGTTTCATATATTGGGCGCCAAGGAACTGCTCTCCTTGCCCGACGGCTGAGCATCTGCGGGGTTTTCCGGTTTTGAACGGGATGGAATCGGCGTGCTGATATCCCCAAATCGAACGACTTGAAATCCGATAGCCTCGTAGCGCTCGCTCTTGGCTTGGGTTAGACTTTCTGCCCGATAGTTGTCCCCCTTTTCGTACAACACGGCGATATCGGTTCCGTTGATGACGGTGATGTCCGAGTAGCCGGAAAAACTCGGGGCCGGTTTCGAATACAGGAAGCTTTTGGTCCAGCTGGCGCCGTTGTCTTCACTCAGTTTCAGGGTTCCGTTGACCCGTTCCACGCCGTCGCTGGGATTGGAGAAGAGAATGTTCGCCTTTCCGGTCTTCGCATTCAAGGAATGATTCAGGATGCTGCCAAAACAGCCGTTCTTGGGCTCGATCAAGGCTTCATCCACGTAGCAGCGGGAAAAGGAGTCGCCTCCGTCCGTGCTGATGGAAACCACGCGACCATGGTTCTTGACTTTGTTCCCGTTTCGGCTGTTGAGCATCAGGTCGCCATTGCTCAATTCGGCGATGCTGCTCTCATTGGTCTTTTCGCGCGGGGCGCTGCCCCCAATTTGCCACGTCTCGCCGTTGTCGTCCGAGTAGATGACATGGGAAATCATATCGGTGGTCTTGGAATTGTGACGGCAGGGAATCAATACCCTGCCTTTGTGTGGTTCCATGGCCTTCACAATGCCGTGGCATGGCCCTGCGCCATACCACTTCCAATCCTGCCGGTAAACGGAAGAGGTGATGTTGCGGGACTTCGACCAGGTCACCCCATCGTCGTCAGAATACGTTACGAATACCTCTCGCGTGGTCCGCGCTTTTTTCGATGGTATGGCCTTGTTCCACAGCCACACCACTAAAATCCTGCCGGTTTCAAGCACGACGGGACACGCATTTTTGCAGCGATTGTCTCCGTCGTTTTCCAGAACCTGAAGCGGCCCCCATGTTTGTCCACCGTCGTTGGACCGTTTGAGCACCACATCAATGTCACCTTCATCGCTGGAGTCGTTAACACGACCTTCGCAGAAGGCGAGCACCGTGCCCTTCTGGCTGATGACCATAGCCGGGGCGCGGTAGCAGGCATAGCCTTCATGGCCGCCAACGTAAGGATTCGAGGAGACTCTTGCCAGTTCGTCCTTCTCGCTGTTCGGTTGGTTTTGTGTATCCGGGGTTACGGTTCCCGCAACAGCGTACGAATGCAAAACAAAAAATGCAGCAATAACCACTTTCTTAGATTTCATAAAGATTCGTTTCATGATTTTCTCCGGTTCATGCCTGCGATTGGATTTCAAGTTTCATGTCCTGGCTGCCGCATAGCTTCTGATTTCGGGTTTCAATCCAGTGAATACTGTTCGCTGGTTGTCGGTCTGTTCCGGGTGGCGTTCACCGCCGATGCAATTCCGCGACGAAGGCCTTCATCCA
>JAEAMG010001281.1_pt1 | contig 20294 bp, 10 predicted proteins | sample 8958741 | NCBI WGS metagenome assembly JAEAMG01 (sample SAMN16933256, study PRJNA681125) | bioreactor sludge metagenome | isolation source: anaerobic bioreactor treating anionic surfactant - SDBS | place: India: Bengaluru | collected 2019-02-28 | reverse complement strand
CGCCATGTCCGTCAAATCCGGCGATGAACGACACCCCAGGTAAAAGAGTCACCGCTTCCGAGGTGTAGATCCTACCCTCATCCGCCGTTCGCGATTCGGCGGCGAGCGCGATGCCTAACATGTCAACGGTGTCCCAAAGCATAGACGGTGCAGTCAGATGCTTGGCCTTGACCGGCATCCCCTTCAGGTGGCAAGCTAAGCCGGCACCGTTCACCCAACGGGATAACGGCTTGGACGCCGTTTGTCGCCGGAGTACGGGAATTGAATCGAGCGGGTAGGCGGCCTTAAATTGAGCGATGGATGAGCGCGTCAAAGGTTCGAGCGCGACCACATTTTCATCCTGATCGGAAAAAACCGCCAGGTCTGCCGGGAGAGGGAACCAAGCCTGGCCGCCGGAGAAGAGAGCCAACCACGTCAGACGGAGCGATCCGGGTGCGTCGGCGGTGCCGACGGTTTTCAGAACTTGTGCATCCTTGAGCGTGCCCTTCAGAAAATGCGTCCAGTCGATTCCCCGATCTGCCAGGATGCGGGATCGAATCGCCCCGGAGAACACGGACGGCCAGGGCGGCATGGTGGTTTCGTTGTGTTCGCTGGTGGCCCCGAACAAGCGGTTACCGCGAAAGAGGCAAACGTCGATGGGGGATATGGTGACATAGGTGCTCATTGCCTTCCCTCCCGGGCGATGAATTCGCAAGTTGTCAGCAGTCGAGCCAGAAAATCCGGCCGATCAGCCTTTGTGATCGTGAGATCGGCAACCGTTTGCGCCAATGCCGCCAAAGCCTCTTTCTGTTTGTCATCCTTATTTTTCCGCTGGCGATAGAATTGGTACGCCATCAGGCGTTGCAACATGGCCACGTCGGCGTCCGGTGCTATCCCATCGAACCACACCTGCAGGTTGTAGGCGGCTCGGCGCGAGATAGTCTGTGCAAAAGCGTCGCGCATTTCCATCAGAATTGGAACGATCGGAATCTCACTGCCGTCATTACCCACACGCCATTTGGACGCCAGCTTGATCGAGCCACCCGAGCGCTTCTGAAGCATCACACAGAATGCATCGCGCCCTTGCCTTTTGGCGGTTCGCTCCGCTTGGCGCAGGTTCCGCAGCACCATCGCCAACGGCGCGGTATGGTGGGCGATCACCACACCTGCAGAGACTGTCGCTTTCTCGCCCATTGTCCGGAACAACCGCCCCTTCATCCAAACATAGCCGTCTTTAACTCGTACTTGGCTTCCTTCGAGCCATTTGGAACAGACAGCAGGGTTCGGTTCAACACCGGAGTACAAACAGCGGAGCGTTTCCATCGCCGGCAGCAGATCGTCCAAGCTCAGCAGGGCCAGAAGATCGTCACCGCCGGAATATAGAATTTTCCCCTTGAACTGCCGCTCCAGAACCCACGGTGCTATCTCCAGCGAAAAATGATTCAACGAAGTCGAAATGGCGTTGTGCCGTCCGGGCGACGGCAACCGCTGGGCATTTAGATAGTCAGTCAGCGGTCCCTGATCCAATCCTTTTTGGACGAGCATCTTGAGAATTTGGGGATGCCAAGCGTCCCGATATGCAGTACCCAAAGACGCTTCCGTGCCGCTGAGCCACGCGCCCATCCGATCACCATCCAAGAGAATCAAGGCGTAGTAGGTTTCCGGCTTGCTGCCGGAGAGCATCTGAACGATCGATTCGACCTTGCGCATGGCCTTGTCATCGCCGGCTTCACGAATCCGGTCCATCAGTGTCGGCAACCGTCGAATCAGATCTTCATTCTTGTTTTTGAACATTTGTTGGACCAGAGCTCGAGGCAGAGCGGATTCCCAAAGATCCTGGTCAAACACCTTGATCAGATCGGCCAGTTGGATCCAGGATGGATGTTGTGGATCCGCCGTCAGCATCCGCTCCATGCCTGCCGCGAGGGCCATAGTATGCGTCGAAACCGTGTAGCGCTGTACCCCGGCGGCCATCTGTTCCACCTCTGTCCGGAACAATGCGGGCCAGAACCTTTTCAACGTGCACAATGCGCAAAGATGCTCCCCTCGCTTGGCCAGAGCTGGCGCTTGTTCCGCCACGCGGGACCAGATACTTTGATCCCGCTGGCCCGGAGGTTCGGTGAGGAGGTCAGGATTGTCGGTGAGCCATTCCCGCTCGCCGCACAGGCTGCACCGATAACCCGCATGGACAACTTGCTCGAACGCGCGAAGCGACTTGCCAGCGGCCAACAGCCGGTCCGCCAGATCATAAATCACGGGATAGCACGTCCCCGGATTCGGCTGATAGAATTTCACCCCCGACACTTCAACCGTCCCACTGACCACCCGCCAGGACGGATGGTCGAAGAAACCGGAGGAGCCGTCCGGGTAAACCAGGGCCATTGATCGGCCCAATTCTTCCACTGCCGCCTTGAACTGGCCATCTTCTGTCCCAGCCGGCCAACGGACTGCACACCAATGGAATTCGGGGAATCCCAGGAGCTGCTTCTCAATCTGTGAGGCCATGCCAGCTGGAAGTTCAGCTGTGCGCCCTCCTTTTTGCAATAACAGCACGGCCGCCCCTTCAACCTGACGCCGGACCCAATCACGAATCCTCCGCTCCATTTCTGCCATGAATTCGTCAATTCCATCGGCGGGAATCAACGCAATGAAACGGTTGGGAAGTGCTGCGGTGAACAGGGGATTGGCATCCGATTTCAGATGCTTCCAGCCCGACACATCGGGGATTGAAACACCCAATTCTTCCAGCCAAGCGTCCACCAGTGGAGTCCCATGAAGATTCGGCAGCAGCAGTGCGTCGGGTCCGAACCGTTCGCAGACCATTTTCATCGCCTCCCAGCTCAGGCGGGAGATGAAATGCGAACCGGCCCACAGGTCGGATGTCGAGCGGGATTGGGCAATCCACGTCTGCACCGGGCCCATCGAAACCAGGACAAGGGCAGGTTGTCCTCCCGATGAGGAAGCCCCCGCGAAAGCCGATGTCAACCGGGCGTGTTCCCAGATGCTATGGTCCGGCACACGCGTATCGGCCGGGAGGATGCTCCACAGCTCGCCCAAATCATATTCTGTCTCTTCAGGGGGAAGCGGCGCCAGCCGCCACATCGCCAGAAACGTCAAACGGAGATCGATATTTCCCGCTGCATCCCGCCGGATGAGCTTCGAGAGATGCCGACTGGAAACATCCTTCATCCATTCCCATGGGATATCCTCAAGCTTCTGGCGGATTGCGTGACGACGACCGGACAGCGGATGAATGAACACCGGTTCCTTTGCATAATCGACCTGGGTCCAGCGCTCATACGGACCAGCCTGGCTCTCTCTCGGGAACTGTGGACGGTCGGCGGCGGAAGCCCAACGGTCCGCGCGCCGAATGACGGTGGATTCATCGGGCGACAGGTTGAGATGCAGCTGATCGGCGATCCAGGCGACGGTGCCCCCCTCGTGACCAGCCGGATCCTTCATGAGCACTAACGCTTTTTCAGGCGGATCATGAAGCAGGGCGGCCAGTTTCAGTCTCCAGAAATCGGATGTGTTCATCATGCCTCCTCAGCTACCAGCGCGACGCTTCGCGATCCAAATATTGATGAATCAGAGGCCAGACTTCTGACTCGTATTGTTTCACCTTGTTTTGGTCTTCGCGGAAAAGTAAGCGGATAATGTGATCTGGAATTCCAGCAGGCACGTGGACAATGCACCCCTTGAATCCATTTTGAACTTGAATCACTTTAAAGCGAAGTTGGTTGGGAAGTCTTTCGTTTTTCCAACTTGCAATTGAGTGATTTGTAATAGGATATGCAATCACATGTCGCTTGTCGAAATTTGTTCCCTTAAAACTGAATTGAGTGCGGAGGCCAATCTTTAATCGTGCTAATTCCTGCATTACTGAAGCCCAATTTGGGTAGCTTTGCTTGGTGGCCCAAACCAACAATCCTTTCGAGTCTTTTCCAACAGAGGCAGGCCAACATCGATCAATGCATTGCTGTAAGGGTTGCGCGACACCAGCGAGATCGGCTGATGGCTTAGTTGGTTTGAACTCGCAGCCTTCAGCACCCGCCACCATGAACGAACCCCAACCGTTGCGACTTCTTCCACCTAGGGATTCCAACCAATGCATGACAGCTATAGTCTGATCAAGTTGGGCCATGAGTGACTCCATACCACGACCAGACAATCTAATTTCCAGCTCTGTTTCCACATCAATAGCCGGTGGTGTTTTAAGGTCAGTTCTCCCTTTATAGTTAAGAGGGCCATATCCCAAGTAGAGGTGGGAACCGACCATCCCACCTGGTGCGCGTTCGACCTCAATGTGTTTGATTTTGGGATCATTGCCCCAATTGTTTAACAGCCTAATTTTCTTTGGATAAGCACTAATGCTGATTGGGCTACGCATAGCCCAAACCGCTCCGTTCTGCTTCAACCAAGCATGACCGAAGAGAATTCCCTCAGCCTCCCGGAGCTTTTGGTAATCGTATTGGTAGTTGTTCGCGACTGCCAAGCGCCAGCTGCGCCTTAAGAGCGCCTTGATCGGCGGCGTTCGGATCTCTGAGGAACCATCCGCACCTCCCAAGAATGCCGGCGTTGTGAAGCGAATGGTGATTGTCGCCGATTGAGGAGATGCCTTTTTTTCAGAGCCTGAGATTGAATGATCGGGCGAAGAAAACGTCATACTAATCCTCCCACGAGTTCCTGGAACTATAGAAGTCAAAATGGATCTAAAACAAAATTGTGATTAGTTGTCGAATTCCCCATGCCAGCCCTGTATGTCGTTCTGCCGCGAACGCCGGAAAGATCGCCGCCCCTGACGAGGGCGTTCGCGGCTGCCACCTGCTTGTGAATCGACACTGCCATGATAGGGGCAGCCCGAAAAAAAATGCAAGCGATAAATTCTAAACCTGTGACGAAGATCATGTTTTCCATTCCCACCGGGCGCCGTCTCCCGGTTGTATGGGGCGATTCCGCCGGCCGTCCGGAAAAAGTGCGTCACCCCCCAATCAGCCGGGCGGTGCTGCCGGTGCGCGGGGGGATCACATCGAGCCGCGTGTCGATGCGCTCGCGCATCTCGGCTACGTGGGAGATCACCGCCACGAGCCGCCCGCCGGCGCGGACATCTCTTTCAGCAGCTCAACCATTCAATCACGCGAATCCCGCGACGAGTTTCTGTCGAAATTGCACTTAAATACATTACCAACCAGATTCAGTCTGACAACAAGTACATCGCTACACTAAGTAGTACTTGAGATTTTTCGACTGACGTTACTTTTTCGCAAATGATTTGAGCAGCTGGGCGGCTTTGCGGATGGATTGCTGCTGCCTGGCGTTGCCAGTTTTTTGCTCTCCGGTCAGGAAGACAAGTCGATTCTCGCAACAACCATAGTAAAGTCGGTAGGCGCCTTTACGATATTCAAGTACTTTAGGTTCTGATTTAGTCGGCTCACCGTGTTGCTCACCGCTGATCAGGGCGTGAATGGAATTCAAGATTGTTTGGCATTTTTCGAAATCGGTCATCATGATTTCAACTAGAAAACACCGTATATCCTGACTGAAGTCTGCTTGGACGGAATAGGCTTTCAGAATCTGTTCAACCAATTGGCGGGATTTCGGGCGGATCGGTTCCAGCTTGGCGAGTATCGATTGCATCTCCCTAGCGCTTTCGTCTTGCGTCTGGCTTGGCAGTTTCAACTGTGCTTCGCGTTCTTCGAGTCTGGCCTCAAGGTCGGCGATGTGTTTCATCAGGTCCGTATTGTTCTTTTCACTGCCATGGCAACTGTTCTCGGCATCGGACAGTTCCCTTTCCAGTTCTTCGATCTCCTCAGTCAACTGGTCGCAACGAGCGGCAGCCTGCATGGAATTCTGATGGGCGTCTTCATACAGTGCCAAATCCTCCTTATGAACTTCGCGCTCGGCATCCAGATCCCGGATGAGGGTTTCGATCTGTTTCAGATGATCCTCATTGGCCTGAAAGACCTCCAGCATAATTTTCAGGCGTTCCATGCGCTCATGGCATTCATGCTCATCAATTGCCACGAAAGGATCGTGCCCTTTTGGAGGCCGACTGAGTGCGGTCTTGATGCGAAGATGCACCTGGGCCAAATCGTCTCGGAGAAAACCCTTCACCCAATACTCGTCCACCATGGACATTCGCTCGTCCTTCTCCAGATCTTCATGCTGGCTCAACAGAAAAACGAGAATATCTGAACCGTGCGCCTTGATGAGCGGGACGATATCCAACCCGTTGACGTCGTCGCCGAAACTCTGATCGAGAACGACCGCTCTGACGTGGGCAACCCGGACGTTCTCGATCACCTCAACGGGCGTGCAGCAGTAGATGGGAGTGCACACATCGGTCAATGCATCGATCAGCGGGCGAACCACTTCAAACTGGTCGTCGGCCACGATCACAATCGGTTTCTCGGTGTCCATGTGAACCTCCTATTTCGCCGCAACCGCCCGGGTAACGTCATCCACGAGCTCGGACAGGTTGAGCGGCTTGGAATGGAACGCAAACGCTCCCAGACTGCACGCGGCGTCTCTCATCTCGGCACTGTCGTGGGTGGCCGTCATGATGATGACCGGCAAATCGGGATGGGATTGATGGATCATCTGGAGCGCTTCCAGCCCATCGATGTCGTCGTCAAACCGAACGTCCAGGATCACCACCCGCACCTCCGGTTTCTCGCGCACTGCTCGGACGGCCTGTGTTGAAGAGGTCAGGGCGATCACCTCGAACGCCTCAGACAGGGCAACCGCGACCGTCTTCAGAATCTCGACGTTGTCGTCGGCCACCACCACCAGACCGCATTTCGGAGTCATTTCCTCGTCAAGCATGGGATGAGAACCTCCTGCAGCGTGCCCTTGTCGGGAGCGCTCTCCAGCACGCGGATCGATCCGCCGATGTCGCACAAGTATCGGGCCACCAGAATGGCTCCGTTGCCGCCGGCCTGACCGGGGCGGGTCGTCACCGGCTGCCGATAGAGTTTGTCCCGCACCTCCGTCGACATGCCCACACCATTGTCCGCGATGAGGATCTTCCAGAACAAACCATCCTGGCTGACACGGAAGCGCACACTTGGGGCGAACCCGGCCCCGGCCGCGTGGATCTCCCGCATCCGCACCGAGCGCATGGAATTCTGGATCAAGTTGTCAAAGATCACATTGAGGCGGTGCTCATCGGCCAGCACCTGCATGCGCTCAATGCCATCCGATCCGCCGACCTGCAGACTGATCACATGTTGACGGACGGGCGAATCCTCCAACTGGTGCTGCAGGATCTCGAGCAAATCGACGGTGCGCAGAATCGGCTTGGCCCAAAACCGGCGGATTTTTTGAATCTGTTTCCAGAATCGGTCGAAGAACTGGTCGATCGTGTCGATGAACCGGAGTGCGTCTTCATGATCCCAGGTCCGGCATTCACGGCGCCCCTGATCTGTGACCGCCTTGAGTTCATCCAGCTTGTTCATCAGATCATGAACGTCGCCGCGCACCTTGAACCGGAAATCAGACCGGACCTTCTCGATGGGCACCAGGTAGTTGCTCAAGTCGTCCAGCATCCTGCCGTACACCTGGGCTTCAGCTTGCCGAACCGAGCGGTTTTCCACATCCTCAAATTCGTCCAAGGCGATGCCGATCAAGTCAAACAGGCATTCGCCGAGCTGACGCGCGAAATCGACATTGGCACCCGGCCAGGGGAACAGGATGAGGTAATCCCGGATCGCCACACTCACAAACCACGGTGCGTTTCCCAGCGCCTCGATGACGTGGGTGGCTTGGGGCGGAATATCTTTGTTGCTGAGGATCCTGACTCCCTTGCGAGACTCCATGCCCCTGGAGAACCACGCGTTTTGAAGTGGTTGGTTTTCTATCCGGTCAAAGCCATCTATGGGCCAGGACGTCACCGGCAGGTAGTCATCGGTCTCGATCCGCTTTCGGCAGAGCAACACCCAGGCGTTGGAGAGCTCGGCCAAATGCTTGAGCATCGGCTCGAAGAAGGAATCGGGGGTGGTGATTTCATTTTTCGTGATTCGTTGGATATCCGCCACGATGGCCGGTATGCCAGTTTGCTTCCCGCTGCTGCGGACAGCCCGTTGACTCAGCGCGTCGTCAGCCAGACGGGCGATTTGAAACAACTTGATCATCCGGGAAGCCGGATCGGGATCGTTCTGCCAACCGGCTTCGTCAATCGCCTCCGACAGGATGGCGCAGGCTTTTTCCTTGCTCAAGTGGGCGAAGGGGAGGCCGTCATACATCTCATCCAACAAGCGCTGCAATTCGCCTAACTCATCGTCTGGCAAACTGCATGATCTGAGCTGTTCGGGAGTTCGGGCCTGGTGCAATTGCTCCAGTTTCCCAAAACGGATCAGCTCCTTGATGAGCCGGCTTCTCACGGAGTTTATGAAATCGGGCAAATTCCGATACGGCGGAATTGCGGCCAGAATTTCTTGAGCTACTGGAATTCGATGAAAAATCGGAACTCTCAAGATTCTCTCAATGCTCTCGCCGGAGAGTGATTCCGACAGGAGAATATCGTCAAGAGCCTGTGAGCATCGAGCCACTTCCAGGACCGCTTTAACCAGGCAGCCTTCCAGGGTTTCGGGATATTTTCTACAAACAATTCGATCATCCTTGTCCACCGATCGAACCAGATGCGGATTGATTTCCAAATCCACACAATTCAAGATCCCGTCACGGACTTCCACGGTCAGATTGAGTCCCTGGTGTTCATATCCCTGGTTGCCGCGAGAGACGAGATACAAGGACAGGAGACTGCTCGGAAATTCAGTTATTCCCAACTTGGACGCGTGTTCGTTCAGAACCTCGCGGCCCAATCGGCCGAAGACGGGGGCACCCAGGAAATGCCCCAAGGCGATGGCCGTGGTGAGGCGGTCGTTCAACCGGGCTTCCTCGGCCAGGGATGAGGCTAACGACATGACCTCCATCGTCTGGGTCAGCGGGGAACGAAATGGAATCTCGCCGGCCAATGAATAGTTGTACAGGAGTGTTTTCTTCGCCAGGTTGCGGAACGGCATGGAATGGATGATCCGCTGAGCGTCCCTGAAAAACGGATCTCTGTTTGGATCCTCCGGTTCCCGGTAGTGGCGCTCCAGGCTCTGTTTCACCTCGAATTTTGAAAATTCATGCACGGCTTTTCCCCTGTTCAATAGCCTACGCAGCCATGGGTATCGGTTCTTGAATACCCGGTTAAGGGTCTATTTATTTCACCTCACCTCTTATTCCATGTTCTGCCTGTTCACTACAACGCCACCACGGTCGCGTCGCCGATGGCGGCGTAGCGTTCGGGGAGGCAGGTGAAGATCACGATCTGGCACTCCCGGGCCGCCCGGGCGAGCACCGCGCCCATGAGTCGCAGGCGCTCCGGGTCGGTGTAGCCGAGCGCGTCGTCCAGGATCAGGGGCATGCCGCCCTCGCCGGCCACGATCATGGCGCAGGCGGCCCGGAACACCAGCGACAGCTGCTCCCGCGTGCCGCCGCTCAGCGAGTCGAACGACACGGTGACGCCGCCGAGGGTCCGGCTCTCGATGCGCAGCTCCTCGCTCACCTCCACCCCGAACGTGGGGTCGAACACCAGCCGGCCCAGCCCCTCGATCTTCTCCTTGAGCGGCGCCACGTACGCCCGCCGCGCCTTCTCCCGCTCCTCGCGCATGGTCTCGAAGAGGCACCGGGCCGCCGCGGCCCGCCGCAGCAGGGCGCCGGTCTCCGTCCGCCGGCGCTCCAGGTCGATCTCGGCCTGGCGCAGCTTCTCGTGGAGCCCTTCCTCGCCGCGGATCTTGAGCCGCGTCCGGACCTCGGTGAGCTCCGTCTGGGCGGCGGCTCGCCGCTGCTGTACGGTCCGCAGCGAGCCGGCGGCCGTCTCGGCGAGCGCCCGCACCTTGTCGGGGTTCTTCGCCTGGAGCGACGTCTCGGCGGCGCGGACGGCGGCGGCCGTATCCGCCACGGCCCGTTCGGCCGCCTCAAGCGCCGCCGCCAGCGCGTCGTCCGCCGCCGCGGCCCGCGCCCGCTCCAGGCTCCCGTTCGCCTTGTCGCGCTCACCGGCGAAGAGCTCCCGCTGGACCCGCCGCGCCTGGTGTTCCGCGTTCAGCTCGTCCCACACGCCGCGGGCGGCCTCCAGCGCCGCCTGGGCGGACTCCCACCGCCCGGCCGCCTCCTTCAGCCGTGTCTCGGCCTCGGCCCGCTCCCGCTTCGCGGCGCCCAGGTCGGCGGCCATGGGCGGATCGGCCGGCCGTTTCGCCCGGTACTCGGCCACCGCCGCCCCCAGGCCCCGCACCTTCCGGTCGAGCTCGTCGTAGGTCAGGTCCCGCAGGTTGTCCTTCTCCACCTGCCCCACGGCGTCCGCCACCCGCCGGGCCTCGCGGCGATCTTCGAACGCCTGCCGGGCCGCGTCGGGATCGGCGACCTCCGCCTTGGCGCAGGCTGCCGCCAGGATCCGGCGCGCCTCGTCCACTTCGCGGGCCAGGGCGTCGGCGCCGGCGCCCGCGGTGATGGCCACCTCCAGCACGCCCGGCAGGGTGAGACAGGATTTCTCCGTGACGGCCAGCGTCCGAGTGCCGCCCTTCTCCAGCCGGACCTCCCGGCCGTCGACGTCCAGTTGCACCGCGGCCAGGCCCCGCAGGGTCACCTCCGGCGCCTCGGTCCGCTGGCGCGCTGCGGCTTCGAGCAGCCCCCGCTCGGCCTCCTGGATCGCCTTCAGGACTCGGTCGGTCACCTTGTTGCGCGCGAGCTCGGCTTCCGCCTGCCCGGCGCTCGCCCGCGCCGCGTCGATGCGCCCCTGGCGCTCCCGCAGCTGGTCGAGATTGAGCTGATTGTTGAAGAAGTCAAAGTCGTCGCGCCGCCGGGCGGCGTGCGCCTCCGCCTCCTTCCGCCGGCCGTCCGCATCGCCGAACGCTCGCTGGGCCTCCTTCAATCCGGCCTCGGCCCGGGTGAGGGCCGGATGCGACTCCGCGTCCGCTTTCTCCAGGCGGTCCAGCTCCGCGGCGGCGCGTTCCGCCGCCTCGATCAGCGCCCCGCGCTCCTTCAGGTCGCGCCCGGCGACCTGCTCGGACTTCTGCGCCGTCTGCAGCCGGAGGCCGGCTTCCGAGCACGCCTTCTCCAGCCGCTCGATTTCCTCGAGATCGGCCGCGTGCGCCGCCTGCTCCCGCGCCAGCTCCGCCTCCTGCCGCTCGAGCTGCGCCAGCTCCCGCCCCAGCGCCGCCGCGCGCTCGGCGTCCGCCTCGAGCTCGCCCAGGGCCTGCCGGAGGGCGGCCGCCGCCGCCTCGCCGTCGGCCAGCGCCTGGCGGGCGTCCGCGAGCTCACGCTTCTCCGCACCGCGCTCGGCGGTGAAATAGTTGCCGTACTCCGCCTGCACCCGGTCGAACAGGCTGTCCTGCCGCCGGTCGGCGGCCTGCCCGCCCGACGCCCGGTCCAGGGCGGCGGAGAGCGCCGTCTGCCCCTTCAAGTCGGGCTGCCGGATGGCGTCCCCCTGCTCGATGATGAGCGCCCGCCAGAGGTCGTAATCCAGCGTCTCCCGCAGGATGGCCAGGGCGCGGTCGTGGGCCTCGCGGCCGGTGAGGTTTTCGGATCGGGGCGCGTGGACGGTGAGCCGGGTCTCCGGCCGCTTGAGGAACCGCTTGAAGTAGGTGAAGATGTAAGGGCCGCTCTCCGCCTCCAGTTCCACCTCCGGCCCCTCGTCCAGGTGCACCGGCTTGACCGCTTTCACTTCCTCTCGTTTGCTGGAGTCATAGCAATCGAACAGGAGCCCGACGGCCTCCCGGAGGCTGGACTTGCCCGCCTCGTTGGGGCCCTGCACCAGGGTGATCCCTGCCGGGCCGAACACCACTTCAGCATGGGCGAGGCCGCGGTAGTTGGCGACGCGGAGCCGGATGAACCTCATACGGTCTCCTTCGCCAGCCGGACCAGGAGCATCAGGGCGTCGCGGGCGGCGCGGCCCTCCTCCCCGCCCCCCTCGATCCGCTCCCGGAGCCGCCGGACGGTGGCGTCGGCAAAGCCGGAGAAGCCGAGGTCGGCGAAATCCGGGTCGTCGGGCGTCACGACGAGGCCGGCGTCGCGGACCTCGAACGCCGCAAACAGCTCCCTGGCGGCGTCCAGCTCGCGCTGGAGCGCCGCCGCCAGGGCCAGCGAGAGCGTCCCCACCAGGTTCAGCCGCACGACGGTGCGCGCCTTCTCCTCCAAGCCGCCCAACTCCAAACGCAGAGTGTCTATGTCGCCGGCCGTGTTGAGGTCCACCCGCGCCCGTTCCACGAATCGCCACCCGCCCACGGCGACCTCGCGGGCGGCCGCGCCCGCCGGCCCGACCTCGACGACCAGGGCGCGGCCCGACCGCACCTCGTCGAAGTCCGTGGCCTCGGGCGTGCCCGAGTACCAGATCCGCCCGCCGGCGCCGAGCTCGGTGAGGGAGTGCCGGTCGCCTAAGGCGACGTAGTGGAGCCTCCCCTCGGCGACGGCCCCCTCGAGGTCGTCCACGGCGATGAGCCCGGCGGCTTCGCGGTCGGGCGTGAACCGGTCCGCGGCGCCGTGCCCGGCGCCGATGCGGACGACGCCGGCGGCAGGGGCCGGCGCACGGAGCACCTCCTGGATGGGATGGGCGGCGGGGCGCTTCGACAGCCACGGCGCCCCCGCCAGCTCCACCCCCTCGGCGACGGGAACGGGCTCGGTGTTTTTGATCACGTGCACGTGGGGCGGCTTCCGCTCGAGGAAGGTGGCGGAGCGGTACACCGACGCCTCGTTCAGGGGGTCGTGGTTGCCCGGCAGCAGGTACACCGGGACCGGCACGTCGCGGAGCGCCTCCAGGGCGCGGGCTACGGTGCGGCGGTCCACCTGGTTCGACTCGAAGGCGTCGCCGCACACCAGCATGAAGCGGCAGTCCTCGTCCCGGGCGATGCGGCCCAGGGCGCGGACGGCGTCGAACCGCGCCTGGGCGTACCGCTCCTGGGCCCCCTCGTCCAGGAAGTGCCGCCGCATCCCCAGCTGCCAGTCGCTCGTGTGGAGAAAACGAACCATCGCCGCCCCCTGATGAAAGATCGTCAGCCCGTATCCGGCCCTCGCCGGCATCGCCTGTTCAGCCTGTCTCCGCTCGCCAGCCACCGCTCGGCCGGCACCCGCACGCTCGATCCTTACGCAGCTTGTCCTCGATCACTCCTAGATCCGCTCGATATCCATGCGCGATCAGTCATCGAGAAGCTCGCAATTTCCTTCATTCACTATCAATGAGCGATGCCGTTGGGCATGCCGTCCGGCACCTGCTTCCCCGGGGCACCCGTGAAGCGATCCGTTCACCTGACCTGGAAAATCCGACGCATCACGACGGCGCCCCCTCGGCCCCTTGTTCTCGTCCCCGGTCATTTCATCTTGCATATGACGTTCTAAGGATACTCATGGAACAGCGTCCGCGCAAGAGCAAGTCCCCCGAACCGTGATGATAATCACAACTGGAGCAAGCAGACTGCTGTTTCGGGTCCAGGGAGCCAAGACCTATGACTTCAGCGTTTATAATTCGGAGTTCGTTTTTCAGGGTTGATGGAATCCAGATATTTATACGCTGTCTCGAGATCTGCCTGATGGTTCCTGAATTCCCGGCTCCACGCATTGCACACAGCAGTATAAAGTCTGTTGTACATTCGTCTGCCTTCAGCATCGGGGCCACCACTCTCAGCCCAACGGATCCTCCGCTGGAGGTGAAACAAGCAGCACCGCAGATCTTCGAATGGCCCATCCCATGAACCATCTGCTGCTTGATAACTTGGTATCTTTTCGTTTAGATCTACTGCTTTCCAAACCTGCTCTGCGTATTCGTATCCGTCTATGGTCAAGGAATAGGGGTAGTTTGAATCAAACGACCTCAGCCGCCGATTGGGGCGCAACCACATCAGCGTGCGCCAATGTTCCTCCGGCAAGTAATTTATTACCCAATGCGGATCGAAAACTCGCCAATGTAAACTCATCGTTTGCCTCTTCTAGAATCACCGGTCCTCAACTCTGTGATTCCCTGATGAGTGCTAGAAATTTCTTCTTGGCGTCAGCGGGCAATGCTCGATATTTCTCTATCAGCCATTCGATTGCCAGTTCAGCCAAGCGGGACTCGGTTTTTTGAACAAGCGTTTTTAACTGTTTTCGGTGTTGGTCGGTTAAGGTTTCCGGTGGTTTTTCCAAGCGGGAGTGAATCCGATTCGCCTCCTCCACCGACATCCGGGCAACACCTTTGACTTCCTTTTCCAAAGCCGAAATCCAATCCAGGCTGTTCTGTTCTCTAATTTTCGAGATTTCCACGGTGAATGCCGAATAAATCTCTTCCGGTGACCAGGGGATCTCTGCTTCCTCGAGCAATTGGATCGCTGCTCCTTGTAACTTCTTCCCCATCTTCTCAAATTCGCCCCAGGTCAACTGCAGATCAGATAAGGCCAAATAATCCCGCTGAAATACTTTGAGCGCACTCAGCATTTCGTGGAGGTCTTCTAGATCCTGTTCACAGTGCTCATAGATTGAGAGAAGGGACTCCAGCTCATCCTTGAGATGATCGATATCCTTAAAGGAGCATAGATTTGTTTTGAAGATCTTTGAGAGACGATCTTTTGCAGCTTTCTCATTACTTGTCAGCTTCTCGAGCACCGTCATCAATTGTTCACGGATTTTTCGAATATCCGGGGATAGGAACTTGTCGGGAATGGCTTTCAACCTGTCGGCATATACCTTGCCGGCATCGCGGAGCGATCGAATGTCGGCCACTTTCACGATGTGCTTGCAGTCTTTCAGCGGCAGCAACCACCGCTGGACATCCAGGGCCAATTGGGTGGCTTCTGCGATCGCTTCGATGTTCTTCAGCAGTTGGACTGTCCGTGCATTCGTCTTCTCCGCAAGCTCGTCGAGGTCCAGCAGGGTCAAATTTCCAGCGATCTGCTTCATCTTGGCTTTCAATTCACCAACAGCCTCTGGAGTCGCTCCTTTCGGCCTCACTCCCGATAACCATTCATTGAAATTTTGAATGATGTACTGTCGCGCGCGTTCAATCTCAGGGCGCATTTCCTCAATCTGGTGGTCTGTCCAATGAGGCTGGTCGAGCGACATGGACTCGCTCAGCTTCTCCAGCTCGGCGGCACCCCAACTAACCAAAGCGAGTTTCCCTTTTTGATAACCGGCTTCGATTTTCTCTAACGCACCGCTCTGGGCATCACTCATGTTGTCCAGTTTTTCTATCGCCTTCTGTGCCTGTTCTTCCAAGGCGTTGACCTTGTAGCGTAAGGTGGGTGGAACATGAACCCGCTTCTTCAACAGGCCTGCTTTTTCGAAGAAGTGTTTCCGGTCCAGATAACTTTCTGCGTCTTCCCACTCGTCTAGAAACTTTTCCCATTCGGATGACTCCTTTCCCACCAAGCAGATGGCGTCATCCCCCAAAAGCTCTAGATCAAACAGTTTGTTCCGGTAAAGGTTGTCACCCATCCATTGAGCGATGGTGAATTTCCCGTCTTTACGCACGATGTTCAACTGCTCGGCTCTTTGGGCGATGAAGACACCAAGCAGCAATCCGGCAGACGCCAAGTTAGCTCCATAGGGCGGCAGGCAAATCTCTCGCAATGCCTCAGCGATACAAAGCTGCCCGTTGGGTTCGGAAAGCTGGTCTTGCCACTTCGAGATGCACTTTCCCACAACGGGATTGCCCGGGCGTTTGGCGATCGCACCGGATTGAGTAAACGCTTTCCAGGACTCCTTGAGTACGGTGACGGCCCGGTTTTTCTGTCGGGAGGGTTTTTGGATAACTGAATCGTAGTCGAGCCTGCCCGAGAACAACTCCAAGGTCAGTTGATGACAATCGTCCGCGGCGTTTCCCCGCGCTGTGCTGAATCCGTCGAAAGGAAAGGGCAGGGGTGAAGTGTAGATGCGACTGAAGAGTTCTGTCCCGACACGATCGATCAGATTCGCTTTGAAATCATCCTTCAGAGCAGAGAAAAACCTTCTTTGTTTAAGAAGGTCCTCTGTTTTTTGAACAACGAGCTTTCGAATTTTATCCCGATGCGCCTCAACCAAATGCCCGAAACGCTCTCGATCCTGATTGGTGAGGCCATTGGTCAGAAAATCCAATTCCGCCAATGCCTGCCCCAATTCTCCCGTTTCATCATAGAGAAAGACAACGAGGATCGGCACGGCAGGCACTTGGTTCTTCTGCGCAACCTCGCGGAGCATCTTGACCGTCTCCGCGGCGACCTTTTCCATCAAACGGTTGCGTTCGACATAACAATAAATGATGGTTCCCCGCGGGCTATCCACACCTAGGGCTCGCTTCCATCGATCGAGGGCAAACTGGATCTGGGTCGGCAGGTTGAGAAGATTCGATGTGACTCCCTGGTATGCCCATTCTTTAGTGGTAATCTTGTTCTCTTCACCGAAGTCGCTGCTCCGGTCTCCCAAGAATTCACAACATTCAAGGGCTCGGCTGGCGAAGAGTTTGGTCTGCTCCAGCTCAGAATATTTTTTAACAACATTTTGCCTGATGAACGCGAGAAACTGGGTCTTGGGCACCGCGTCGCCCAGGATATCGAAAGATTTGAATGCATCATCCCAGCCGATGACGTTGAACTCCTGCTCGAGGTCTGTGAGACCATGGTCAGTCTCTGACTCCGACAGCCCGGCTAGTTCCGCTAATGCGCGAGTGGCTTCGGCACGGCTCGCGACCTGGAGCCCCAACTTGGAAGCAAGGACCACCGCCCGCAGGATATATATCGATTGTTCAGAAAGACTATCGCCATGACGGGCGATCACCGACGCATACGAATGCGTAATGGCACCCCGCTGGCCGGATTCTTCCGCGTTTAGCAATTCCTGCTGCAGCGCATCAGACCACAGCTGAGCGGGCGTTATCGAAAAAAAACGTTCCTCCAATAAGCGGAACTTGCCAAATCTGTCAAAGACTTCCCCGAGGATTGCGATCGCCGAGCGCTCTTGCAGGTGCTTGCCCGCAGCCGACAGATAGTACAGAAGCCAGGTTGAATATGGGGATAAAGGCCAGCAGCCCATCTGGATGACCGTGTGAAACTGGCTTACATCGCACCACAAGCGGTGGCTTTTCGTCTGCGGGAACCACTTGCCCAAGTTACCAACAATCGCAGCGGCAGCCTTCGTTCCCGCTGAGGTATCCAACCATTTTTTCAAGTAATCGGTATCTCTTTTCTCGATCAGATGGGCGATGAGCGTTTCCAGGTTAGTCGAGAGATACGAGCGGTTGGCAGTCTGATATCGGGTCACATACCGCAAGATCTCGTTCTTATATTCAGGGGCGACTCGCTGCACATACGCATTCAGCTCAAATTGAATAAAACCGACAAAGCAGGCGCATCCGGAATTCGCCTGAACACCTTCAAACAAATCCTGCAACACGCCGCTCCCCGCGATCTGACTCCGCATCGTGGCAAATTCAGTGTATCGGCCGAATTCATCGAAGAGGATGACCAGAGATTTGAACGTCTTGCCTTCCCCACAATACTCCTTTGCGATCACGTCGATCACGTCTCGCAAAGACTCGCCTCCCAGAGCACGGATTGGCATGCCCAGAGAGGAATAGAAATTGTGAACTCCCTCGTAGACCTGTTCGTCCTGCTGAGACAACCCATCGAAAATCTGGTCCACCGTGTCCAACGCCAAGGCCGTCAAAAGATCTTTGACCACTCTCTTCTCAGACATCTTGATCAGTTTGATCGCCTGATTGAAACGCGGGCGCAGGTCTTCGATGGGCTTCGGATTCAGCCCCGCTTTTTGAATGGAGTGGAGAACTTGCCGAATCAACTCTGCGGTAAGGTCAAAACTCTGCATCCCGTTCAGCGCAACCACCAGACACGGTTGCTTGTATTCAGCCAATAACGCTCCGATGTCCGATCCACAGGGCTCGTCGGCAGCTTCAATATTCGAGACAATCTGACGCGCCTGCGGGCTTGAGGGATCTCGCAAGAGTACCGCGAGAGTGAGCGCTAGATGAGATTTCCCCGTTCCATATCCCGCGATGGCCAGATTGAACGGTTGTTCCTCCACTCCGTAACAACACCGCAAGAGCGAGCGGGTGAAGGACGCAGTGTCCTGGAGCGTATGACCGTGGGCGGTGCCGACGTCTTCTTGCGAGACCCCATGATATTCCGGACCGTGAAAGACGAAAGACCCGGCGGCCGCCTGGCTTCTATCCTCATCGCTCGTGAACCAGCTGATGTTGACCGCTCCGTTGAAGAGCCGGTCCCCCCGAAAAGTGACGAATTCCCCCAAACGTTTCCCCATGTCAGCCTCCTCTTAGATCAGGTCATTGTAAATGCCTTTCCACACAGCCTGCGTATCGGCAGTCGGTCTGAGCAGCCAAGGGTCCATGTGCCGGTCAACCGCAATCAAGCCCTTGTTTTGAATTGAGCGAAGAATCTGGTTGAAAGCCTCGGGCTCCCATCCGGGTATTCTGCAACAGCCGATCATCGCGTCGAGGTCCGAAAGAGACACCTGTTCCCGTCCGGGAAAATGATCCTGCATGGCTTGGAGAAGCCAGGCACCATAGGCGCGGCTGTACCCTTCACTGACAGGTGCGATTTTCCGTTGGACCACGCCGCCCGTTTCGGCCAGCGCGCCACAGACCCGAAAAGCGGCTTCATCCTCATACATGCCGATCAGGGGGCCGATCAGGTTACGGGATTGGACGCCATACATGACCGACAGAAAAGAATCAAGCTGCCGTCGCGAGAACGTCATCCCCAAGGAATGTCCCCCTGAACAGAAGGCCTGATACCAAACATCGGCGCCGGTGACGGGGCTGCACAAGTTGAAGTGAGCGATCCATTGGCTGATTCCCAGCTTCAGGAACGGATCGTCCAGCAATACCGCGCGACCAAACATTGTCAGTTGAGGCTTTCGAGTGGCACCATTTTTTGAACTGTCGAATGTGACCAATCCCATCCCCCGGCAGTAATCCAACGTCGGATCGACTTTACCGCTGGATTTCCCCGTCGGAATTCCAGTCGCCTCGCTGATCGCCTGAATATCCCCTTCCGCACCAGAAGCAGCGAAACGTAGCATGGACGCGATGTACTGCCGCTCGGGTTTGAACGTGCGATGAAAGTTCCGGGACAGTCGACTGTTCTGTCGGTCGTCAGGCATGGAACCCCCGGTCTTCCAACGCAGCGATCCGGATGCGTTGTGCCTGGAACGTGAGCTTTCCGGTACCCTCATTGAGGCTCCGCCCAAGAGACCAGCATTCGCCGATCTGGAGAGATGCCAGCCTTTTCACCCATTCTTGCAAGGTTACGCTGCTTATCGCGTTATGCAGCAATTGTGCATGCTCGCGCATCTCGTTTTCGGTGGGCTTGAAAAACAGCTTGTGTTCCGCCTGAAACAGCCGGCTTACCCGCGCATCGCTCACGCCCCCAACACCTTTGACTGTTTGCGTCGCGGTGATCAAGGCCAGGCCGTGTTTCCGCCCTTCCGTCAGGTACTTGGCGACGGGGGCGTCCGCCCCAAGATCGAGATTCTGGACTTCGTCCAGAACAACAATCCTTGGCGTATTTTTATTTCCGCAGCTTGTGACAAACGAATACAGATCCCAAAGGACGAACTCGATCACCGCGCGAGCGGAATGCTTGTCCACCATGTGGAACTGGAAGATGTGACAACGATGTTCCAGGTCGGTGAAAAGCTGTTGCCAACCGATACCCGCCCGATCATCCGCGAAGGGATTGCTGGAAATGAACTGTTTGAGCTTACTGATGGTTGTCCTTACCGGCCCGCTTGAATGAGAGCGGTCGTTGATGTAGGTTTCTAGAATGTCAAGGACTTGTGTCAGGCTGAAGGTATCACCGTACTGGCGCACCCCCACAGTTACTGCATCGATCAGAACAGAGAACTGTTGATCGCCCAAGTCGTAGACGCTTCTGAAGATCGCCGCGACGCGTTTGGCGATGGTGATTGGATTATCCTTAAACTCGATGCCCGCCTCATAACTGACCTGTCCCTTAAACGGGTTGATTGGGAGAGGTGATTTATGGATGAAGTGTTGTTTGGGTTTTAAATACAGTTGCGTCGCATTCTCCAGCTTGCTCGGAATGAACCCGTCCGTGTAATCGATGATGAGCGTGTTCTGCCCCGCTCGACCTGACTCACACAGCAAGCATTGGATGGCGTATGTTTTTCCCATACCGGACGTGCCAAAGATCAACATGTGGCGATTGGCGAGTTCGGGATGTCCGAATTCCCAGTGCACCGGACGTCCGCCGCTGATCGTCTTGCCGAGTAAAATACGGTCAGGAATTTGGTTTGCAGCAGATATTTCCGGCTGCAGCGATTCGGTAGCGGTACCT
>JAEAMG010001277.1_pt1 | contig 20329 bp, 16 predicted proteins | sample 8958741 | NCBI WGS metagenome assembly JAEAMG01 (sample SAMN16933256, study PRJNA681125) | bioreactor sludge metagenome | isolation source: anaerobic bioreactor treating anionic surfactant - SDBS | place: India: Bengaluru | collected 2019-02-28 | reverse complement strand
AATACCGGGGCGTTCAGGGTGAACCCCCGACCTCTCCCCTCACCGATCTCATCGATCCATCCTGATCCCGGGAAGGCATTTCTCTGGTGGATAGAGCAGAAGAGCACCCGGTCGCTCTGGTAAAAGATCTTCTGCGTTCCATTCCCATGGTGGAGATCCCAGTCGATAATGGCGACACGGTCGATCGTTTGGAGGGCCCATGCAGCGGCAACCGCTGCATTGTTGAAGAGGCAGAATCCCATCGCCCGGTCTGGTTCGGCGTGGTGCCCTGGCGGCCGGATGAGGGCAAAGCAGTGTTCCCCGTCCAATGCCCTGCTGCATGCCCTGATGGACGATCCGGCAGCGAGGAGTGCAGTGGCATAGGAATTCTCAGTCACGTAGGTGTCCATGTCGATATAATGGAGACCATGATACGAGCTGAACTCCTCAATCATCCGGATATGCCGGGGATCATGGACCCGTTCGAGATCTCCTGCCCGTGCCGGTTCAGGAGGATAACGTCTGACGTAATTCGGGATGCGGCTGATGACGTTCTCGATGCGTGCCCGGTTCTCGCGGGAGATCGCCATATCGTGGGCGGTAAATTCCTCCCCGCAGATGGCCGAGCACTGGGATGTCATCGTTCAGGTGATCTGAAGGCCTCTCATGATCGCGTCTTCTGAAACCGAGATCTGCCTTCCGGTTCCGGTAATCTTGTACTTGCCAGCCGCCCGTACATCATAGGGATTCCCCTCGGTAGAATAGGGTACGACAAACTCCCCATTCGTACTCTGCTGGCGGTACACAAACGCTCTCCCGGTGTTGGAAACCAGAGGCAGTTCGATGATCCCTTCTCCCTTGATCCGGGCCCCTGGGACATACTCAAATATCTTTACGTACTTCACATCGGGAGAAGAACCAGAGAACACATTGGTCGGCGATTCATGGACAAGCCGGTAATGGCTGAGCGCTGGGATATTGGTTGTCGGCTGGATGAAATTCGTACTTATTACAGCAGCACCAGTCCCGGGTTGTGCCTGCTGGTTATACCGGGCTGCGGAGGCATTTGCTTCCTCGGCATCCATGACAGTAGCCTTGGCGATTACCATCTGGTCTGACCTGGTACCGATCGAGGTGGTATACTCGACATAATAAACTTCTCCAGCGGGAGTGTAGGAACCATCGAAGTTGTGTAATCTCGATACCGTGGTCAGGAAATACAGGTCCGTGTATGCAGTGAGGGGTTGATAGGTACCTGGATTCGCGGGATCGGGGATGTAGTAGGTCGGTTGATAGGGTGCCTGCTTTTCGGTGGTATTGTACCACGTCGCCATCGCCCAGAACTTGCCTGTCGCCATCTCGATGTCGGTCACCACATACCGGGTGCTCTGATTGTTCGCGACTTCGTTGGTGGCCGATTCCATCCCTGATACGAAGAACGTCGCAGAACCGTTCGGTCCAGCTACTCCCGCCTGGAATGGGTTTGCATTCGGGATGCGGTTAGCGAGATAGGTGATCATGTGTCCGTAATCCCACCAGGACATGACCCCGTATGCTGTTGCAGGGTACGTGAAGGTGTCCTTTTCATAGATAGTGTAATAGTCAACCCCAGTTTCAGGAGTGTGTGTGTTCATCCATTCCAGCGACTCCCTCCAGTCCTGATTCATCCGTATCCCACCAGAAGATGCCACGGCATACTGCTGCTGTAACGATAATATCGCGAAGATGATAGCGAAGGCACAGGCAAGGCCGGCAAGGAGAATATTGGCATAGTTGATCTTTGTTTTCGAAACAGCTTTCCTGGTTGCTTTCTGCGAGATCCGGTCAGCCTTTTTCTTTTTCGCCGATCCCTTCACCTGCTGTTGCTCTGGTTCCGGCTCCTTTACAGCAGTCCTTTTTCCCATTGCCAATATATCCGGCCAGGCACGCTCGAGGACATACGCGACACAGATGCCCCCGAGCAGGGCAATGTTCACTGCCAGGTAGTATTCGTACCGGACTTCCCGGAATGCTGCGATGATGACAAAGAACGACCAGACAAGGACAAAAATATTTCCGGGCCGGTATTCCTTCCAGTTCTTATACAGGAGGACGAGGATGCCTCCGATCATCAGCAGGAGGCCGAAGTTGAAGACCGCCCAGGCCTCACCAAGGGTCCATGGCCGCGCCTCCTGGATGGTAACGGTATAGGGACTGAGGCCGAAGAATGATTGCAGCCCTTCTATAAATGTTTGGAAAAGGGCTGGAAGCGTTAAAGCCATGACCAGGATACCGACTACCATGAGCGCAATGACGATAGCTGGATAGCTGTACCAAGGTTTTCCCTTCAGGAATCGGGAGAGAACATACAGGATGATTGTACCGATAATCAGGAGCAGGTAGGAGATGGGGTGTCCAATTGAATAGAAGTAAAGCGCAAATCCGCTGGAAGGCTGGAAAAAGAGGGAGACGACTAGTGCAATGCCAAACACCACTGTATTGATCACGACAATGTATTCCCCGTGTCTCCCATGGTAATATTCGTAAATGAAGAGACCAATAGTGGTGAGGGCAGTGATGAAGGCAAAGAGGATCATGGTCGGCATGGTGAGGAAGCCGAGGACATAAGCAACGCCGGCAATGCAGGAGACCACGATTGGATATTTAAGAGTGTGCCATTGTTTGAAGTCGATTGAACTCTTCCGGCAGAAATCAAGAGCGTAGAGATAGGCTATGCAGTAGATGGTGCTGAAGAATACCTCTGCTATGTGGTGGTCAAGGTACCCCGCCAAAGAACGGAAGAAGAATTGTCCACCGATAACGGCGATCAGGGCTGCAGCAATCAGGCCGGCTTTCCAGTCCCAGATTTTTCTGACAAGAAAAAAGATGACCGGGACCATCAGTGCCCCGAGGATGGGGGGTACCCAGAGCGCCGCCTGGATGATTTCCGTCCGGGTTGTTGCTCCTGCCAGAAGGCATACAACACTGCAGATAAAGGTGAACAAAGGTCCCCATGGCACAGTCTGGCCCGTTGGAAAGAGTGTCATTGCCTCAAACCAGCTGTAGCCCGGGAAGTTAGCAATGATCTGTTCGATCTGCCGGAGGTTATAGAGGGGATCATCACTCCCTACAATATTGAGAACATCGGTAGTACCCAGGTTAATCAGGGGTAAAGCCCGGATATATAAAACCAAAAAAAAGAGCACTACCAGGATCACTGCCACAAAAATTGTTCTTTTATCCTTCATCTTTGCCAATATTTCCATGCTATCTCCTGATCACAAGTATCTGAATGGGGATGTATAAGGGTATGTCTCGGTATGTCTCTCACTTTGTATATCTCTAAAGAAGGTCGGGCATCATTTTCGAACAATGTCCGGAGTATCATCCGGATATGCTTTTTATAAGTTACACTAATCCAACACAGACACTGCCGTTTCATGAGAGGGGGATTACTGATTGGTTTTTTTGCTATCGAATAATTCTTTCAATCGGAACTCAATACACAGAGATGAGTCACACCATGAACTCGAATCGGTCAGAACGTATCGATCCTTGGAGAAAATAGTTACTAAAAAAAATTACAGGCTCCCTTGAGGATCACAAGCATGCAAGTTGAAAAGCCATAGATAATTTCGTAAGAATTCCAAAAAATGACCTATTGGCCATAGCCAGGGAGAATTTTAAAAATTGAGCCGTTTTCTTCAGATTGGTACTGAACTACGAATTATCAGAGAAATGTCTATATCCTTACTCCACCGTTACACTCTTTGCCAGGTTTCGTGGCTTGTCGATATCCCGCTTGAGGGCATTCGCAGTATGGTAGGCAAGGAGCTGCAGAATAACCGTAGCCGATAGAAGCCCGGCAACTGAACTTGCCCAGGGCAATGGTATGAAAACATCAGAGATTTCCTCGAGATCGCGGTCGTCTTTTTCCCCGAGAAGGATCAAAGGTGTTCCCCGCGCTTTCATTTCGCGGATATTAGACATCATGACTCCATAGCTATCACCAGGGGGACAGATGGCAATAACGGGGGTATGCTCTGACAACAGGGCGAAGGGACCATGCTTGATCTCCCCGGCAGCATATCCCTCAGCATGAATGTAGGAGATCTCTTTCATCTTGAGAGCCCCTTCAAGTGCAATCGGGTAATACGCACCTCTCCCTACAAAGAAAATATCCTTTGCAGGAAGACAACATTCCACAGCGAGAGAGAGATCAAGGAGGAGAGCCTCATCGATAGCACGGTGAGCATAATCGAGCCGGGCTGCGCAAGCCCCCTCACGAATCATATCGATCAGGTGGAGGAATACGGCAAGCTCCGCGATAAATGACTTTGTCGCTGCTACACTGATCTCCGGGCCGGCACGCATGAGTATCGTGTGATCAGCGATTCGTGAGACTGAGCTCCCCACAACGTTCGCAATTGCAAGCGTGGAACAATTATGGAGGGCTGCTATCCGGAGCGCCATCAGGGTATCTGCCGTTTCTCCGGATTGGGTGATCCCGATTACGAGACCCTCTACTGGAGGAGTGAAATAACGGAATTCTGAAGCATACTCAACCCTCGCCGGAATTCTGCACCGTTCTTCAAGAAGATACTTGAAGACCAATGCTGCATGATAGGAGCTCCCACACGCGATGAGGGTTACCTGCGGTACTTCCTTTAGCAAGGAGGGAGGGTCCTCACTTCGGAGGGTCCGGATGGTATCAGAGAAGACATCCGGCTGTTCGAAGATCTCCTTGATCATGAAGTGCGGAAATCCTCCCTTTCTGGCCGCATCGACCGACCACCGGATGATCTCTTCCTTCCGCTCTACGGGATTGCCACCGTTCGATATCTGGATCGTATCAGGAGTGAGACTTGCGATATCCCCATCCTCGAGTATCATCACCCTCCGGGTATGTTCAACAATAGGAGTCATATCCGATGCAGCAAAAGAAGCCCCATCCCCCATTCCAAGAACGAGCGGACTATGCTGGCGGGCCGCAATGATCCGGGTATCCCCCCGGGCTATCACAAGAAGGGCGTAAGAACCTTTTATCCGCGGAAGTATCGTCTCCACTGCGCATTTCAGGTCGCCGTGGTATACCTCCTCCAGAAGATGGGCGATCACCTCAGTGTCGGTCTCCGATCGGAATACATGCCCGCGGGCGACAAGTTCCCGTTTCAGAATTGAATAGTTCTCGATAATGCCGTTATGAACAACAGCCAATGTCCCAGTACAGTCCAGATGGGGATGCGCATTCGCATCGCTCGGTACACCATGCGTCGCCCAGCGGGTGTGCCCGATCGCAACCGGGCCGGAAAGGGAGGCCGCGCAATCACCCGCGTCTGAGATACGCCCCTGCTTTTTTACGACCTGGAGGGGATTACCAGGTACTGCGATTCCAAAAGAATCGTAACCCCGATATTCAAGGCGTTTTAATCCCTCGAGTACGATCTCAGGTGCCCTACCTCTCCCGATATACCCAAAGATGCCACACACCTCAGACCACCAGTACCCCGTCCTGGAACGCTTCGAGCCCGGAGATCATCTTCCCTCCCCTTATTCGAGAATTGTTCCCCACAATCGCCCCCTGATAGATGCAGAACGGATCGGATCGAACGTGGTCACCAAGCACACATCCGAACCTTCCCCGGATGAGCGTATCCTCAATCTCAAGCATCGGTACACCCGGTGCTATGGTGGTATGATCACCCAACACTGATCCCTCCCCGATTACCGCTTCAGTAACCTGTGAATGGGATCCGATCGCGGCATCATTCATAAGGAGCGCATTCTGCAGCATTGTAAAGGGTTCGAGCTTCACCCTTGCTCCTATGCTCACATTGGGTCCGATGCAACAATGAGACCCTATGACAGCGTTCTCACCGATCACCACCGGGCCGGTAATAGTGGTGAAAGGGCCGATGGTAGATCCTCTTCCGATCCGGACTGCCCCACTTATCCGTGCATCGCTGGTAATGATACCGGATTTTTGGGGGATTATCATTGACAGGGTCTTCACATTAAGGGCTAACAGATCCCAGGGATAGACCGCATCCTGCCAGTCATCCGCGGTGACTGCAGAGAGATGCCCCCCCTGCTTTATCATCTCATTGATCGAATCGGTGAGATCGTTGCTGGTCAGCTGCGAGAGAAACTCACAAGGGAGAGAGAATATTCCTGTTGAGACTGTAAATGAGGGTGCCCGCTCGGGTTTTTCGAGGATACAACTCACTTCTCCACCTTTCATCAGAACGACGCCGAAATTGGAGGGGTAGGGGTGCTCCTTGACAAGAACGGCATTTTTCTTATTGAGGATTTTTGCAATGGATCCCTGGTTAATGTAATTGTCACCGGGTACGATGAGAAAATCTTCTTTAATCAGGGGCTCAGCACATGACAGGGCATTAGCTGTTCCGAGCTGTTTTTTCTGTTCAACGATCTGCACAGGGATGTCCAACCGATCCAGATAGCGGATTACGTGGTCTTTCCTGTAACCTACCACCACAATAATATCACGAACTCCGCATCCGGAGAGAGCTTGGATGGGATAATCGATTATTGGGTTGTTGGCTACCGGAAGGAGTGCCTTTGGCCGGTTCCGAGTGAGGGGCCTCAGTCGTTTCCCTTCCCCTGCTGCAATTATCACTGCCTGCATCGCTCACCTACCGAACTTTCGTCTCATCTGCGATCCAACCTTCAATGAAGCAATGGGGTGCAACGCTCACCCTGCTCCCGATTACTGTCCCTACGTTGACAGAACAATTGATCCCGAATCGCACATCGTCTCCTATAACGGCTCCCATCTTTGATCGACGGGTATCAATGCCGCGGATTTTCACTGTGCCATGATCATGACGCAGGTTCGCCACCTTTGTCCCGGCACCAAAATTGCACCCGCTCCCCACCACACTGTCACCAATGTAATTGAAGTGAGGAATTTTTGTATTTTTCATAATCACGGAATTCTTTATCTCGGTACTGTGCCCGATGTGACATCCATTTCCGATTGTAGTAGCCCCTCGTAAGAACGCATGAGGTCCGATAGTACAATTGTCCCCTATAAAACAGGGGCCTTCAATATAAGATCCTGATTTAACAACCGTCCCATTCCCGATTGACACTTTGCCTCTGATTTGGACATCATCCTCGAGGATTCCAAAATTGGTACAGGAGATATGTTCTAAAAGAACTGCATTAGCATCGAGCAGATCCCAGGGATACCCGACATCAATCCAGGATGATAAGAGATAGCCGGTAAGCTCGCGATTCGCGATGGAGATCATGAGTGCATCGGTAAGCTCATACTCCCCCCGGGGTGATGATGACAGATCTTTGAGTACACTGAAAATACCGGGAGTGAGAAGGTACATGCCAGCATTGATCAGAGAGCCTCTCGGCCGCTCTGATTTCTCCTCGAGAGCGGTTACCTTGTCCCCCTCCATTACAATAACTCCGTAGTCCTTGGGGTGATCCGAACGGTAAATACCAATTGATGGAGGCGTCATTTCCAAAAATTTGGTGATATCCTGGCTTTTCACGACCATATCCCCATTCATCATCAGGAACCTGCCGGAAATCATACCTTCTGCCACCCTAAGGGCATCAGCTGTTCCCCTCTGATAACGCTGGGTGGCGTACCTGATTTTGACTCCGAAATCAGTTCCGTCTCCGAAATAATCCCTGACTTCCTGCTCCTGATACCCGACAACAAAAATAAAATCTGAAATTCCGGCTTCGCGGGCTTCGAAGAGAAGGTGCGCTGCCATGGGTTTGTTTGCGAGGGGGAGCATCACCTTAGGGCGATTCGCGGTGAGGGGGCGCATTCTCTTTCCCTCACCAGCTGCCAGGATGACGCACTGCATGCTGATATCATCGCGCTTTCGACTTAAGCACTTTTCCACTTTTTGAGCAGCTCACGCCCGTTCCTGATCATTGTTTTCGCAATCATTCGATTCGTTCCTTCTGCCGTTAACCGGATTTTTGGTTCGGTCCCCGATGCACGGATGAGACACCAACCGTTTTCTTCTTCAATGCGGATTCCATCAGTTGGATTCTCCGCCCCGAGCGCAAAGAGTATTTCTCGGGACCTTTCGCAGGGAAGGGATTCGCGGATAATCGGATACGTGGGCAGTGCATCTATCTCTTCGGCAATATCCCATTCAGATGCTATCTCGCAGAAGAGGGACGCCGCATATGGCCCATCAGGACAGAGCGAGTGTTCAGGAAATATCCAGGCACCGGAAGGTTCCCCCCCAAACTGCCCCCACTTCGTGAGCTCGGCCGATACAAATGAATCTCCCACCGGGGTTCTCCTCACAGTGGCGATCTCCTCAATCGCCATCGATGCATCAGACGTTGTAACGATCGAATGAAGCCCGAGATATTTGACAAAGAGCATCAGAAGGTGGTCTCCGCTTATGAAACGCCCCTGGCAATCGAAAGCCATCATCCTATCAGCGTCACCGTCATGCATAACGGCTCCATCAGCGCCCGCCTCTTTTACCAGGGTTCCAATATAGGTGAGGTTCTCAGCAATAGGCTCAGAGGGACGGGCAAATATCCCTGACGTGTTGCAGTTGATGCAGGATACCGCTGCTCCCTGCGAAGAGAGCAGCCTCGGACTGATTACACTTCCTGCCCCATTCCCACAATCAAGGAAGAGGCTGAGATCAGACACTGCAGTCCGGCTCTCCAGCACTGCAGTGAGATAGGGAGTTGATGCATCAACATCATGCAATGTCCCCTGGTGATCCCAGGCACTCCATGGGGGATTTGTTATTCCTCCCTCGATGAAGGTTTGCTGTGCAGAGGAAATTGATGATCCGTCGCGATTGAAGATTTTTAAACCGTTATATTCTTCCGGATTATGCGATGCCGTAATCATCACCCCAAGATCATATAGGCGAGCCCCCCACCCGATCACAGGTGTTGGAACAATTCCGGCATCCCATACGTTCCCCCCTCCCCCAAGAATTCCCGCACATATGAGATTTTTCAGGACCGGTCCGGTAGCCCGTGTGTCGGTCCCAAGAAGGATACGACCACCCGTAGAAGGAAGGGAGGGTCCGATGAGTAAAGAGAGGTCAAAAAGTTCCTGCCCGAACTTCCTGCGCACCCCTGAAGAGCCAAAAAGCATGGAAAGATGTTGACACGGGGGGATGTTATCCCTATGCCCGTCCGAAGGGGCACCAGTGCTCGCATCCCAGCAGGGCACTTACCCCGCCTGTGGAGGGGGAGAGGAAGAGGATCCTTTTTTCTTCCCGATATTTTTCAATAAGATCGCCGATCTCAGGGTGGATCAGTCCATCACCAACGACCAGAATAATCTCTGCAGCATGGGGGTCAGTCACCAGATGGGAGAATTTTTCCTTTGCTGCCGCCATCATCCCAACCGGGTATACCGGGACATCCCCCATCTCGCACCTGAGCGCACCGAGGCACTCACGATGACATTCGGGCGGGCACGACTTGAGGACACGGGAAATACAGAAAAATCCTGCAACCACGTTCAGGATAGCGCATGCTGCAGCCCGTTGCCGCGATTGTTCCAGCTTTGCACCGAACATGAATCCGATCCGGGTTGTTGCCGTCAATGGATCTATAGTGACAAACTCGGAGGACCGCCCGCCGTACGCTGCTTTCAGGCAGGCACCCATCTCATACTGGCAGACAACCCTGTCAGGATCAATATCAATCCTGACTACTCCTTCCTCTGATCCCGATCCTTCGATCCTCGTTTGCAGTCTCTTTATTGCACTTCGTATAAGGTCCATGATGGGTGTTCCTCCTCCCACCCCTCGAACAGGAGAGCTCGGCAGGGAGAGCCATCAAGCCCGCTCAACCGCAGCGGAAGGGCAATCATCCAGTAGTCTCCTTCCGGAATTCTCCAGAGATCGAGCATTTCGATAACCACCGTCCCTGCCGAGAGGAGGGTCCTGTGAACTGATCCGCTGCAGTTGTATTGTTCAATGGACGGGGCATCGGTTCCCACGCAATGAATACGCTGAGCTGCAAGGAATTCCGCAGCCTCAATCCCAAGTGACGGATAGTCCTCGACAAATTCGTTCTGGTCTGAAAATGAGGTCTTGAAAAGAACTTTTTTCGCACCACTACTCTTCCCTTCAAGATCGCTTTTTTTTATCTCCCCCTGGATATGGGTGACGTCGATTACCCGGCACCAGCCCATCAGGTGGGTAAGAGGAATCTCATCGACGCCTGCACCCTGCTTGAGAAAGTGGGATGGAGCGTCGATATGGGTACCGGAATGACTGCTGATTCGTATCTCGGTGATCAGGTAATTCCCGTGATCTTCCTGGGCAAATCCCGGGACGATGTCTCCCGGATACACGATGCATCCGGGAGCAAGCGGCCGGGTGATATCGTAGATCCTACCGTTTTTAACCACTACTTCCACCCATATTCCCCGAGCAGGGGCACAAAGACCACCCCGCCAAAGGACTCGCGGGTCAGGTCATGACCTTTCCTCGTCAGCCGTACCAGCTCCTGGAGGTCCCTTGATCCCACAGGGGCAACGATTCTCCCCCCTTCCGCGAGCTGTTCAACCAGCGGCGACGGAATTGAGGGGGTTGCGGCCGTGATCAGCACACCGTTATATGGGGCACCGCCTGGAAATCCCAGGGTGCCATCACCAATGACAACCGTGACATTGGTGATTCCAGCATCGGCAAGATTCTTCTTCGCAAGCTGCGCCACCTCAGGGATACGTTCGATCGAGATGACCTCCCGCGCCAGAATTCCAAGGACCGCTGCCTGATACCCGCTCCCAGATCCAATCTCAAGTAAACGGTCATCCGGCTGGATCTGGAGCAGGGAGGTCATCATCGCAACGATGTAGGGCTGGGAGATGGTCTGGCCGTGTCCGATGGGGAGAGGATAGTCGCTGTATGCGGACCCGCGTACTTCCGCAGGTACAAAAAGATGGCGGGGGACCCGGCGCATTGCTGCCAGGACCTTTTCATCGCCGACTCCGCGTGCCGCAATCTGGGTTGCGACCATCCGTTCCCGAGCAGACTCCCAGGGGTCGGTGCCTGTCATCCCGCCCTCTCTTTTTTTAGAATCCGCTCTTCTCCGCAGCATCGATCGCGGAGTCTATCTGTTTCTGCAGGACCTCGGGGAGGCCTTCAATCTTCACGTCAAGGAACCCCCTGATTATGGTAGAGGTCGCCACGCTCTCATCCAGCCCCCGCGACATGAGGTACTCAATCTCATCACGGGCGATCTTCCCCACCGCAGCCTCATGAGAGAGCTCGGTATCCACAACATTCCCTTTAATCTCGGGAATGGCATGGATAATCCCGTCTTTGAGGATGAGGCCTTTGCACTCGATATGGCCTTTCGTGTGCCCCACCTCCCCTTCAATCAATCCCCGTGAGATGAGCGTGCCGCCAGTGGTGATTGCCCTGGTGAGCAGCTCGGCACCTGTTCCTTCGGCTGAGAGGTGAACCACTGATCCCAAGTCCATGTACGATCCAGGGGTGGTGACGGTGATGCTTGAGAACCGGCCTATTGCATTTCTCCCTTTGAGGTACGCCACAGGAGCCATCTGGATCTTTCGCACCGGCTGCATGCAGACATAATTGGAGAGGAAGACCCCGTCCTCTTCGACAAGGGCTGCACTCCGTGGGAAGACACTGATCTCTTCACCCCAGTTATGGATCATGGTTGAAGTCACCCTGGCTCCCTTCCCGACATAGAACTCGCTCACCCCCACATGAGATCCCGTCTTTGTGTAGGAAGCACTTGCACACCCTGATATGATATGGAGCTCTGCACCTTCTTCTGCGATAATGAGGTTGTGGACATGCTGGACCGGGGTCTTTGATAGGAAGAGGCAGGCCTGCAGGGGATATAACGTCTTGCTTCCCTTCCGGGCAATGATCACAAATCCCCGGGGTTCAGGCTGATCGGCAACGAATCTGGTGTACTGATCCTTGTCCTTTGGCACCAGTTTCCAGTAATAGTCCTGCAGCCAGTCATACTTTTTGAGTGCCTCACCAATGGCAAGGACTTCGATACCCTTTTCCAGCGATGCAACCTGCCGTATATCATGATCGACCTGGAAGAAGCTGCCTGAGCGGTTCTTCATATCGACTTCGAGACCTGTCTGTGCGAGCCGCTCCTTTTCTGTGCTGGAGAGGTCCTCCATCTGCTCTATATCTTCTGGCATGCAAGGCACTCCTTGTAACCCGATGTCTTGATCACCTTGAGTATCTCCCGAGGATTTCCATGACACCTGAAGACTCCGTCGCACATGACGTGCCCGAAGTCTGCATCCAGATAGTCGAGGATATAGCCGGTATGGGTGATCACAAGCCCGCTCTTCTTCCGGTTAACGATATGGACATCCTTGTCGACCAGCTTGGCGATAGCGTTGCCGATAAGGGATATATTCTCGAGGTCAACCCCGCTCTCCGGTTCATCGAGCATTACAAAATCCGGTTTCTGGATCATCAGCTGGAGGACTTCGCTCCTTTTGATCTCACCCCCGGAGAATCCGAGGTTGATCGACCGGTCGAGGAACTTATCCATGTGCAGGTACTCGGAGTACTCGGTTACCCGGTTCAGATCTCCTCCTGAAGTAACCTCGAGCAACTTGCCAAGCTTGAGACCGGCGATGGTAGGGGGTCTCTGGAAGAGCATCCCCATCCCCAGCTGTGCCCGTTCATGAAGGGGCATATGGGTGATGTCATGTCCTTTGAAGGTGATCCGACCTTCGGTTATGCTCAGCCCGGCAAAACCCATGATAGCCCGAAGAAGGGTTGTCTTTCCGGACCCGTTCGGGCCCATCAGGACATGCGTCTCCCCCTCCCCAATCTGGAGGTTGATATCTTGTAGCACCTCCTTGCCCCCTATCTCCACATGGAGATCCTGTATTTCCAGCATCTGTGATCGTCTTTAGTGTATATGCACCCCGGGATTAAACGGTTTTCACCCTGCCATATCGCCCGGCACAATAAAGGCTCGACAGCCCCCATTAGAATCAGATGCCAGGAAAGAGGCGGGAGGAGAAGGTCACGGACAAGGCCGGAAAATCCCTCATCAGGGGGGGAAGCCGGCGTTCGAATGCAATAATTCCCGCAGAGGAACCAGAGGGAGTGCACCCGTTCATCAACCGGATATTCTGTGGCGATGCCGCGAAGATCCTGAACAGGATCCCGGACAACAGCGTGGATATCATTGTTACATCACCCCCCTACAACTTCGGGCAGAGATATGCGGAGGATCCCCACGATGACACCCATGAGTGGAATGCTTATTTTTCAGAACTATTTGGGATCTGGCAGGAATGCACACGGATCCTTAAACCGGGAGGGAGGCTCGCTGTGAACATCCAGCCTCTCTTCTCAGACTACATCCCGACCCACCACATCATCTCTTCGCAGCTCATGAGACTGGGCCTCCTTTGGAAGGCCGAGATCCTCTGGGAGAAGAACAATTACAATGCAAAATACACGGCCTGGGGGAGCTGGAAATCTCCCTCCATGCCCTATCTCAAGTATACCTGGGAGTTCGTGGAGGTCTTTGACAAGGAGACCCATAAAAAGGTGGGCTTGAAAGAGGATATCGATATCACTGATGAGGAGTTCAAGGAGTGGGTAATAGGGAGATGGAGCATCCCGCCAGAGGCTCGTATGAAGGAATACGGTCACCCCGCCATGTTTCCGGAAGAGATCCCCCGGAGGTTACTGAAGCTGTTCTCTTACCGGAATGACATCGTCCTTGATCCCTTCAACGGTGCAGGGACGACGACCCTGGTCGCCTGGAAACAATTCCGGAGATTTATCGGGATTGATATATCCCCTCAGTACTGCCAGAAAGCAATTGAACGGATCGAACGATCCGAGGTCTTAGCCGGAACGAGGAGAGTTCCGGAACTCGAATTTTACCAGGATTCATCATAACTCATCAGTATCCGTTTTAAAAAAGGTAGCCGGGCCCTGTTCGAAGGAAGCGGATGATAAAAGAACCTCTCTCTGGTTTTGCTATTCTCTGTGCAAAGGATGGACAGAAATTCCAAAGGATTTTAAGAAGGTCCCTTGTTGTCTTCCAATAATAAAGGAGTACCGGGATACGATCGCCGGGCAACGATTTCAGAGATGTCCCCCGGTGCTCTCTTACCATTGCTCACCAAATAAATAGCGATAGGTTCCTTCCCGGTCATGCTCATGCGAGATGATGTAATTGTACCGTTCGGCAAGACGGGTGTACTCATCAGAGATTTTCTGATATGCTTCAAGATCCTGGTTATAATCACCGACCTTGGTATTGTACTCCGATACCAGCCGGTTATATCTGAAATAATCTCCTTCTGCCAGCATCATTTCAAGCTGGCGGTCCATGGTCTCAATGTCTGAACGGCGGGAAAGGAGAGAGGACTCCCGACCACGGAGCTCTTTCGCGAGTAATTCCAGGCGTGCGCTGATGTTGAACAGCTCGTTATTGATCGCACGTATCTCACCACAACGAGTATATCCTTTCGTCCCACTCCCTATGGGGATGACGAGCGGATCCGATACGAGCGTAATGTTCCCTTCAAGCGATCCAGCCTCGCTCCCGACAAAACTCACTCTCGTGGTCTCGATATAAGCGTAACCGGTATCACGGTATCCCTCTTCCTGACAGGCCACCCCCACCGCCATATGCTGTTCGGGCCCGAAATAAAGGAGGGAGACATTATAGCCTTCATGTGCAAGGAGGCTGGCAAGCAGCATGCTCTTATCATCGCAATCCCCTTCCCGGTCATAATACGTCTCGACGGGATATTTTGGGCTCGAGAGATTCTGGTTCCTGTATTGGAGGGACTGGACGAACACCGTCATCACTTCGAGATACTCATCTGAGTCGAGATCATACGTGGCTCTGACCTGACTGAACTCCCCGGTCAGGTTGTCAAAGAACGTACCCTGAGCAGGGTCCAGGGTCATAGCCCTGTAGAGGCCTGATCGCCATTCATCATCGCCAATCGAAGTATCGTATATCCTCACCCCTTTCTCGGCCGATTGGGCCCCTGCATAGACTTCCGGGTCGACGTCTGAAGAGAGGGTGACATAAAAATCCTCAAATGGATAGATATAGTCAGGGACAGCGGGGATCGTCGCCCCCCGCTGTGGTTCGATTTCAGGGTAAGATGCTGCGGGAAAAAAACTGTGGAGGTAACTTACACAACCGGAAGAGAGGAGGAATACGGCCAGTATGGCAAAAAACGTCATGGAAAGAGGCTTTTTCGTCATTGATCCGGACAGAGCTCCCCTGAAGCAAGGAGGCGGGGCAGTTCGGCAATCGAGGATATGATCTTTTTCGGGATCATAGGGGCACTTTCAAGGGCTTCCTGCCGGAACTTACCGGTCCTGACAAGGATTCCTGAAAGGCCGGCAGCCGCCGCTCCTCCAATATCGGTGATAATATCATCCCCAATCATGACAGTACGGGCAGGGTCCGCATTCATGGAGGCAAGGGAACGCATGAAAAATTCGCGGGAGGGCTTTCCCATCACCGCCGCCCTGGCTCCCGTGGCGAACTCAAGTGCTGCGACAAATGGTCCTGCGGAGAGCATAAGCCCGTCATTTCCCATCCAGTACCGGTCCTTTTCCAGCGCGATAAGTTCCGCTCCTCCAATGATAAGGCGGAATGCTTTGTTCAGGACGGAATAGCCGAAGAGATCTCCACCGTCGCCAACAATGACGAACCTGGGAGCATCCTCCCTGTTTTGTATGCCGTCACGGACTATTTCTGCAGAAACATCGGGGGTGGTAAGGATTGCAGCTTCGGTTCCGCCTTTTCCTGTGATATACGACACCGCTGCCATTGAAGGAGTAAAAATATGGGGGACGGGGATATCAAATCCCATGGATTCCAGCTGCCGGGAGATGGTTGCCCGGGACTTCCTTGTCGTGTTGGATACGAACCGGAAGGGATAGCCGTTCTCCCGCAGGTATGATATCGCAGCGATAGCACCCGGAACCGGTGATCCCCCAACATAGAGGACTCCATCGATATCAATCAGGAAGGCTTCAGGTTCCATTCCGATAACTCCCGTTCAAAAAAGTTCCATAGAGCCCATTACAGATCCGCCGGGGTTCATCAAGCGAGGATGTTGCCTCAGATTGCAGCCACACGGTAACTTCTGACACGCTTTTTATCATCGTTGAACCAGGGACATTCCTCTTCATTACTGACGCTCTCCACACCACCAGAGATGAGTTCCCTGCAGCGTACTTTTCCTGTTTTATAGAGTGAACAGTTGTAATACGCAGCCTGATCAAGAAGACGCTTGAACATCCATCGGGAATCCTCCTTGCTATGAATGGAGATGTCGATCAAATGTCTCGCCTTTACTGCTGCTCATCCCGGCAATCAGGCCGGTTCTGATATCGAGATACTTACAAATAGATACCGGGAATATATGGGATTTTCGAACCCCTGGTCACTTTCACCGTGCACGCCCCGGATTAAAGGGAGAGAGGACCAAGAGCAGCATGGCGCGAATGGAATCAGGTCATGTTTATCCCTCGATAAGCAGGCAATGGCGATCCCGGATCGGGGAATCCCATGATTATGCTGTCATCCGGAATGATTCCATATTCCGAACCGGTTTCCATGACAGGTATGTCTTCGAGTCCCTGCATACACAGGCAACAGCACAATTGCATGCCGCTATGGCAACCTACGGAGATAAAACGCTCGATGAGATTTTTCATGGTCGGGAATGTGACACCTACGAAGGGACCTGTTACTGCATCCCTTCCCGCGAGCCACTGGATCTGAAGGGGATCAATAAAGCCGCAATCCGGTCCATTCTTCTCTCGGACCTCACGCTTGTCTATGGTATCGGGAGGAGAAAAGAGAGGGAGTTGAAGGCCAGGGGATATGCCACGATTGTCGATCTTGCCGTTCACCGGAGATATGGGAAAGCTGCCCGTGAAACCATGGCAATCCTTTCAGGACATGAGATTCAGCCAATCGAACAACTCATCTCCCGGTGGCTCTCACCCTCCCATCCCTCATGCCTTCTCACTGCCGGGTTCTACCATCCCCGCGATCTGATCTTCATCGACATCGAGACCCTCGGCCTCTTCTCCCGGCCCATCATACTTTTCGGGCTTGCAGAGGTCCGTTCCGGTACGCTGTTCATCTCCCAGTATCTGCTGAGGGACATCAGCGAAGAGATCCCGGCCCTTTCAGTTGTCATGGATCAGCTGGAGGGGGACCGGGTTCTGGTCAGCTATAACGGGAAAGCATTTGATATCCCGTACCTTGCAGGACGTGCTGCATTTTACGGCAGGCCGGCCGTGATAGGAAATCCCCATTACGATCTGCTCCATTTCTCGCGGAGGCGCTGGAGAGGTGAACTTCCCGACTGCCGGCTGGTGACCCTTGAACAGCGTATCCTTGGCACCGGAAGAGAGGATGATATCCCGGGTGCGATGGTGCCGGAATTTTACGAAGCGTTCCTGACAACAGGGAATCCCGGCCCCCTCGTCCCAATCGTGACCCACAACAGGCAGGATCTTGTTTCGCTTGCCCGGCTCTTCTGTCTTCTGCAGGGGGAGTGTGTATCGTGACCGTGAGCTCCCTCCTGCATGCCCTTTCAGAAGACCCCTCTTTTTCAAGGCATATCTTCACCGAGAAGGAATTTACCCGGAGCGATGGAGAATACGGCACTTGTTCTCTCTCCTCCCGCATCAGTACCTATCTCAACACGAGGGGTATCCGGCTTTACCGCCACCAGGCTGCAGCCATGGATGCGGCCATGAGTGGTGAGAACATCGTCCTTGCCACTTCCACCGCATCAGGAAAGACCCTTGCCTTCCTCCTCCCTGTGTTTGAAACCCTGGGTCGGGATCCCGAATCGACAGCACTGTTTCTGTACCCGACAAAGGCACTTGCCAATGATCAGCTGAAAGCTGTGCAGGAGCTGGAGAAAGGTACCCGGATAAGGGTTTCACCAGCCCTTTATGATGGGGATACACCGGCAGACAAGCGACCGCGTATCAGAAGATCTGCACGCATTATCCTGACCAATCCGCATGAACTGCACCAGATACTGCCATGGCACCACCAGTGGAGTTCATTCTTCAGGGGTCTCTCCTTCATCGTGATTGATGAAGCCCACCGATACCGCGGAGTTTTGGGTTCCCAGATGGCCTTTCTGATCCGGAGGCTTTTGCGCCTATGCCGGCATTACGGGTCAGATCCCCGTTGTTTCCTTCCCAGCGCAACCCTTGCCAATCCCCTGGAGTTTGCCGAACGGTGCTGCGGGCTTCCATTTACCCTTATTGAAGGAGACAGTGCACCCCGTGGATCCAGGCATTTTGTCATGATCAATCCCTATGACGATCCGGACCGGCCGTCGTCCCTCAACAAGGAGGCCGCTGACCTGATAACCGAATGTATCCGTCACCACATCCAGACTCTCGCATTTACCGGGTCACGGAAGACCGCCGAACTGGTTGCGCTCATGGCGAGGGAGAGGATGGTCCGGACCAGGCAAGGGAGACCGGAGGAGCTCTGTTCCTACCGTGCAGGGTATCTTCCCGAAGAGCGCCGGATGATCGAAGAACGGTTGAAATCAGGAGATCTTCGATGCGTGGTATCGACAAACGCACTCGAGCTTGGGATAGATATCGGGTCCCTTGATGCAGTCATCATGGCCGGGTATCCGGGGACTATTATGGCGACATGGCAGCAGGCCGGGAGGGCCGGCAGGAATGGAACTCCATCGGCTGCATTCCTGATTGCCGGCGGGGATCCGCTCGACCAGTACTTCCTGCGTCATCCCGATCTCTTCTTTGGTGCCCCCCTCGAGCGTGCAATCATAGATCTGGGAAATCCGTACATTCTCTCCGGGCAGATCCTCTGTGCTGCCGCAGAGCTGCCAATCACCACGGAGAACTTCGCACTTTTTGGCACAGAGACCGGTCCCGCGATCGATGCCCTGGAAAAGGAACGGCTCATCTCAAAAACTCCCCGGGGATTCGTCTATTCCGGGAGCAGGAGACCGCACGAACTCGTCCGGATGGGAAGCATTTCGCCCGACTCCTTCAGGGTTGTGACGGAAGGCCGGACCCTCGAGACCCTGGACCGGAACCAGGCGTTCAGGGAGGCCCACCAGGGAGCAGTTCTCCTTCACCAGGGTGACCAGTATCTCGTTGACTCCATGGATATGGCTCACGGTATCATCCGGGTCAGCAAAACTGAGGTTGATTATTACACCCGACCCCTGAAATCAGTGGAGATCGCCGTCCGCGAAGTCATCGAGACAAAAAACATCTATGATGTCCCCGTCAGTTTCGGTGATGTCGAAGTGACCGAGCAGTATTATGCATATAAAATTATCCGTGGGGATACCCTTCTTGGGGTGGAGGCTCTGGATCTCCCCCCCCTCGCCGTTTCTACAAAAGCCCTTTGGTTCTCCCCCGCTGACAGGACCGGAGCGGAAATCCGATGTGAAGGGCGTGATCCTGATGGCGGGCTGCACGGTGCTGAACACGCATTTATCGCCATGATGCCATTGTATGTCCTGTGTGACCGATGGGACATCGGGGGTGTTTCTATCCCGATGCACAAAGAGGCCGAAAAGCCAGTAGTGTTCATATACGACGGATACGAAGGTGGAATCGGGCTTTCGGAAAGGGCATATCATCTGTTTGAGGAGATTGCCGCCCATGCTCTCCGTCTTGTTGAAGAGTGCCCCTGCGAAACGGGATGTCCTTCCTGTATCTTTTCGCCCAAGTGCGGCAACGATAACCAGCCCCTTGACAAGCGAGCAACGGTGACGATCCTGAAATCACTCTGTCCGAGCGGGCACCCAGATGGAGCGATCCCTTTTTTACCGGCATCCACGGTATCTAATGATGAGTCATCCAAAAAATGAAGACCGCCCCGGGGCTTTCAGCCATTATACTCAGAGATTTCGTGGGCTCGGGATTCCAGTAAGTCTTAAAAAATCACCTGATCGCCGTTGAGAGACATCCATCCAGGAAGAATGTGCAGGAGGTACTTTCATAGGAACCGCCTTAGACCGGTGTCCGGCCTAGAATAAAGGATGAAACTGCGGGAGCATTCTGGCAAGAAAATCACATCCGCGATTTTCATCAGGAAGGCATCTGACCTATCGGTATAATAGGCGTTTCATTCGAAAAAAAAGGATTTACGCCTTTTCCCTGAGCACACAGATCGAGGCAGGCTCCCTCACGAGAAGGGCAAGACTCTCGGAGATAGAGAACTCGAGGCTATCTCCGACCGGCCCGACAAATCCTGTGGTCATATCCTGGCCGAGGACGATCGATGCATACTGTTTCCCAGTCGCGAGAAGAACCCCGCCGCTCTTCAGCGCCGGGGCTTTAAAGACTCCCCC
>JAEAMG010001273.1_pt1 | contig 20387 bp, 13 predicted proteins | sample 8958741 | NCBI WGS metagenome assembly JAEAMG01 (sample SAMN16933256, study PRJNA681125) | bioreactor sludge metagenome | isolation source: anaerobic bioreactor treating anionic surfactant - SDBS | place: India: Bengaluru | collected 2019-02-28 | reverse complement strand
CTATCATGTCGGAGGGAAGCATATCGTCCACAAGTTGCGCCGCGGCCAATTCGGTAAGTCCGGGTTGACCATCAATGAGCCGCCGACTCCTTTCACGGACCATTTCCTCGGTGGAAATACACTTTCCTAAAAAAGCCGTTGCGGGCCGGGAAACGATCGCCTGTTCCAGTTGATGGCATACGTTAGTGATATCGGCGACATAGCGCATCCCCCCCCTGTGGAGCGGGTCCCGGTTATCGGTCCGCGGTGACAGGTGTATATACGGTGTATCCAATGAACGCAGATGTTTCTGAAGTTGTTTGGATACTACAATGTCACCAAGATGCAGGACACAGTCAGGGGTTAAATATTCTCTGAATTTGACGGACCTCAATAGAATGTCATGATGAGAGAGGATGTTTGGACAGACATCTCTACGACGGCATCCGGAGGTGATGTCCGCCACTACAGGCCATCCCAGCTTATTCGCCAATTTTAAGGCTGCTTCCTGTTCCCTTGATCCCTGCATGCCTCCCAGGACAAGTAGCCCCCTTTCTATGGAGGCAAGCATGTTTGCAAGGGCTTCACACTGCGAGGGGGGGATGACTTTTGGGGCTACTTCCCATCGTTTAAAAGGAGCTGTGCCATTCTGCCAGTGATTGATCTTCGATAAATAGGATGCGTGCCATGCCTCGTTGACCTCAGTAGGCGCGAGGGGTTCCCGGAACATGCAATTTATGTGCACAGGACCTGGTTGGTCACCAATCCCTGCCGCCAAGGCAGCGTTGATCCTCCCCAGTATCGCTTCCGGGGGAACGGAAGTGTCCGGACAGTGAAGTTCCAGGTGCGCGCGCACATGCGTTCCAAAAATGCGTTCCTGCTCCATAGTCTGATTGGCGGCGCACCCGTGCAATTCCGGGGGACGGTCCGCGCTCACTATCAATAAGGGTACCGAGGAATAATAAGCCTCCGCAACCGCCGGCCAGCAATTCACCACGGCCGTACCCGAGGTACATATAACGGCAGCCGGTCTGCCCATCCGTCCGCATCCCAGCGCAAAGAAGGCTGCACCACGTTCGTCAAAATGTGTCACGACTTCCGCATTGGTGTTTTTAAATGCCGACACTGCCAGGGGAGCACTCCGGGAACCGGGAGCGATAACAAATATCCCGACGTTATTCCGGACCAGTTCCTCGACAAGCAGGCCAGCCCACAGATAGTTCAGGTTAGGTGCGGTCATAGGCGCCATTCTCCGAAAGAATGTCCAGAAACTGAGCCAGTTTCGTGTTCAATTCCCGCCATTCTTCTTGAGGATCCGACCCGGGCACAATACCCGCTCCCGCATAGAGGGTCAGGGTTTTACCAAGGATAAGTCCACTTCGGATGCCCACGCAGAATTCGGCCTCATCCTTGCCTACCCAACCCACCGGAGATGCATAGATTCCCCGTTCAAACGGTTCCTTTTCCAGAATCCAGCACATGGCATCGCGGGAGGGTTTACCGCCAACCGCGGGTGTCGGGTGCAAAGCCTGAAGTAACATCTCATCTGTAACACCAGGCTTCAATGCGCCTTCGATAGGAGTATGTAAATGCTGACAATGGGCAAGTGTGATGATACCGGGTGCGACGGCGGCATGGAGGTCCGTACAAAACACCCCAAGGGTTTCCTTGATGGCATCCACAACAATGGAATGCTCACGATTGTCCTTCTCATTGCGGCGCAGGGCACTTACGAAGACGAGATCTTCGCTAGGGGTATTTCCCCTCGGACAGGTTCCCGCCAGTGCTTCACTGTAAATCCGGCCGTTATGCCGCTGATACAGACACTCGGGTGACGCACCGATAAATGCACGTTCCGGGCCGGGTTGAAAACAAAACAAATACACGCCTGTCGTTTTTTGCGCAAGACGTTGTATCAGCGCCATGGGATTGATGGTTTCGGATGCTTGAAAACATGTCTGCCGGGCGAGGACCACTTTCTCCAGATCAGTGCGATCGAAATCCGACAGTGCGGCACGCACCATGGTGCACCATGCAGTGTAATCGGGCGAATCATACCTGTCATAAAAACGGGGGAGGGAGGCCTGCTTCCCGCTGGAGGAAAATGACGCTTCCCGTAACAGGTTTCTAACGGCCTGCCGGCTCGATTCTTCCTTCAATGTACAGGCAAGCCGATACGAATCCTTTTCCCGATAAATTTCCAGCAAAGGAGCCACAAAACGACAAAGTTTAAAATTATGCCATGCCGGGTCATCATTATTGTTGAAATGGAAGCGAAATCCCCCGTAAAAGCGTACATCGCCGCCATATTCTGCCAAATATTCACGGATTCGACTGAAAGCATCGCTAATACAGGAGTTCCCTGTCGGGGCAATGACCAGAGCGTCACCAATACCTGCCATTTCCATGCCTTGCTGTCGGTCGCACCAGTAATAACGCGATACATGATGTTGCGCAGCCAGCCAGTCCGGCAAACTTACTGCCGGGATTCCCACTTCACACCGCAGGAACCCGCGCCCGGGAATGGTTGCTTTATCTATTTGAGACAACAACGCCTCACGCGCTTCATTAAGAATAGCGCGTATTTCATCCTGGTATGGGGAATCCGGGTATGGGCGTGTCATTGACTTGCACTACATGGGTGTATAAATCTTGGAAACACAGCAATCTTGTCTCGATAGGATAATCCAAATTGGTGTCAGGACCAAAACCTGCGACGTTATCCCTATTTTCCGATCTTGTCCGCATCTGTCACAGGAACAGGCGATCACACCTAAATGAACAGGTTCACAGAGGCATTTTCCGCTACACCCAGATAGGCGCCCACGCCGCCGATTTCAATGCCATCTATCAGTTCTTCCTTTTGAATACCCATAACATCCATACTCATGGAGCAGGCGACGAGTCTGATACCTGCCGCCCTGGCCGCATCCACCAGTTCCTCGGGAGACATGACATGCTTCGTTTTCATGACATGTCGCATCATGTGCGAACCAAGTCCGGCCATGTGCATTTTGGAAAGCCGAAGATTACCGGGACCCTTGGGCATCATCATGCCGAACATCCGATCAAGAAGACCTTTGACTACCTTTGGCGGATGGGTTTTCTTCAGTACATTAAGTCCCCAGAATGTGAAAAAGATGGTGACATCACTATCCATGGCGGCTGCCCCATTGGCAATGACAAAGGTTGCCATGACCCGGTCAAGATCATCACTGAAACATATAATGGTTTTTGATTTTTTCCCGGAAGCGGCCGGTTCCGGCGGCGACGGCAGCGGCGAAGATGTGGCGACCAGGCCGCGGCTGATTCGCGCGATGTAGCGGCTTCCATCGGGCCGTACCTCCAAAAGTGTGTTGCCGGTGCTCGCACACCAGGCCGGTATGTCTGCAATAAAACCGACATCGGTGGAGATGACCTCAAGTGTGGTGCCTGGCGCCAGTCCCTTCATGGCCTGCTTGACCCTGGTGATAGGACCGGGACATTGCAGACCGCATACATCGAGTATTTGCGCTGACAAAGGAGAACCCGGCTGAGCGACCTGACCACCGCAGGGAGCCTGACATGGAATGGTTTCGGGATTTTTAGCGGCGGCGTGAAACCATCCCCAGGTGCGATAACCACCGTTCAGGTTCGCAACGTCGAATCCATGCTGCTTCAGTTGGCGATAGGCGATATACCCGCGCAATCCTACCGCACAATAAGTCACTATCTTTTTGTTTCGTGGCAATTCATTATGGCGGTTGCGCAGTTCCTCCAGGGGGATAACGGTTGCCCCCGGGATTATCCCCAGTTCCGTTTCATCCTGCATGCGTACGTCCAGTAAAAAGGCCGTATCAGCCAAGGCATCCGCCTCTGTCTGGAAGGTGTCCTTTTTTACTACATTGTTCGCGGTAAATCCCAACATATTGATACCGCTTTTGGCGGAGTCATACTGCGGGGAATAAGCCAGTTCCATGTGTTCCAGCGTGGCGGCACTCATGCGCTGGCTGACGGCGACCGCCAGCACATCAATGGCAGCATGGACACCTTCCGTACCGACCACCTGCGCGCCCAGCAACGTTCCCTCCGGACTGAACAGTCCCTTGATGCTGACTGGAACGGCGCCTGGGTAATATTTGGCATGTTGCATGGGATGCACGTATACGCGGAAATAAGGAGTGTTTGACTTTTTAAGCCGCTTTTCACTCAAGCCGGTGCAGGCGGCTGTCTGGTTGAATGCCTTGACGATGGAAGTGCCCAATACACCCGGATAAGCGGCTGCACGGCCGCAGATCACATCGGCGGCAATACGCCCCTGCCGATTGGCCGGTCCCGCCAGAGGAACGGCAGTCGTTTCGCCGGTGAGCAGGTCCCGTATTTGCACGGCATCGCCCACAGCATAAATGTCCGGCTCGCTGGTACGCATCTGCTCATCAACCACGATATGTCCACGCGGTCCCAAGGTCAACCCTGCCTCTCGGGCTATCTCTGTACGCGGCAAGACCCCGGCGCACAGGCAAATCAGGTCCGCGGCGATGCGGGAACCGTCACTTAATACTACTCCGGACGCGTCAATGGAAGCGGCGGAAAGACCAAGCAGAACTTTGACGCCATTGAGGCGGAGTTCCTGCAGAAGCGGTGTGGTCATCTCCTTGTCCAAAGGCGGCAATATCTGGTCAAGCATTTCGATCAAGGAAACTTCCATGCCGCGCTTACGCAGGTTTTCCGCCAGTTCAATACCGATGAAGCCCCCGCCTATAATACATGCCCCGCGCGAAGAGACCGCCCGCTTTTTCAAGTCATCCATATCATAGAGACTATTCAATGTACAAACAGTTGGTGTATCCAAACCGGGAATGGCAGGCCTGATCGGCGCGGCGCCAGGCGCCAAAACCAGTACATCATAGGATTGGCGGCTTACAGCACCGGAACTGAGCTCACGCACTTCTACCGCCTTTTCCCTTGGGAAAATACGTATTACTTCGTGTCCCGTGCGGATGGCAAGGCCATAACGTCCCTTTAGTGTCTCCGCACTTTGCACTATCATGTTCGCACGATCCTCGATGACGCCGCCAACATAATAGGGCATGCCACAGTTGGCGAAAGAAACCGACTCTCCTTTTTCATAAACAATAACATTCGCGGTCTCATCCATCCGTTTTATGCGTGCAGCGCAGCTCATCCCACCTGCGACACCGCCGATGATAACAATAGTCCTGGACATATGGTTTTCCTTGTGGTTTAGTTTTACCTTACAGGCATCCGCATCCGGCTACCTCACCCAAAACGTCCGAAACTTTCCATTAGTTCCTTAAAAAAACGCTTTCGCGTTTCACTGTTCTCCATAGCCTCTTCAAAACAGGTATCCATGTGTTCGGCAATAATTAGTTTCGCAACCGAGCGTAACGCGGCGTCGGTGGCCGCCAATTGCCGTAAAACATCCGAGCAGCGGCGTTCGCCTTCAACCATTTTTTTAATACCGCGTATCTGACCTTCGATTCGGTTTAAGCGCGCAAGAACATTTTCGCGGGGTGCTGTTATAGTGGGTTTCATAGCCGTTTTCCTGGGACACGCAAATACCCGTACCGGGTATAAGTATACCAGATTATTTTAAAAAATACAACTCTTGTTTCCGCGATATTTTTACACGCTCACGTACGACACAAAAAAAATATTATTTCTACAATATAAGGTATAGGATGGCCGCGGATTACACAAAATATAGGGTTTTAGGCTTGCTTTTAATGCCCCCAAAATGGTATACTTTATTCAATACAGAATGTATGTCTCGATCCTTCAATTTACAGAGGAAACTATCATGGCAACTAATGAATACGGCGCTGGATCCATCCGGATATTGGAGGGGCTACAGGCGGTTCGCAAACGTCCCGCCATGTACATTGGTGACACGTCCACCCGTGGCCTTCATCACCTGGTGTATGAAGTGGTAGACAACAGTATTGACGAAGCGCTGGCAGGTTTTTGCACGCAGATTTCCGTTACGGTACATATAGACAACAGTATTTCGGTCGAGGACAACGGCCGTGGCATACCGGTTGATTTTCATCCGGATCCCAAGTACCGCAAGAAGACGGCGCTCGAAGTTGCGCTGACAATACTGCACGCGGGAGGCAAATTCGATAACAGCTCTTATAAGGTTTCCGGAGGCCTTCACGGAGTGGGCGTATCCTGCGTTAATGCTTTGTCCAAATGGCTGGAGGCAGAAATAAAACGGGACGGTTATGTCCATTTTATGGCGTTTGAACGGGGTATACCCAAGGGTCCTCTGGAGAAACGCGGCAGAACCCGGGCCAGCGGCACCAAGATTACCTTTCTTCCCGACGCGGATATCTTTGAGGAAACGGCATACAACGCAGAGACCCTGCTCACTCGTCTTCGGGAATTGGCGTTCCTAAATAAAGGGATTAAAATCATCTTTGAGGATGAGCGCACCGATGATGAGGCCGTGGTGATGCAATACAAGGGCGGTATTATTGAGTATGTAAAATATTTGAACCGCAACAAGGAACCACTGCATCGTGCTCCCATTTACATGGAACTGGCCAAAGAGGATGTCGAAGTGGAAGTGGCTCTCCAGTATACGGATGTGTACACGGAGGTGGTTTTCAGTTTCGCTAACAATATCAACACCCACGAGGGAGGAACGCATCTTAGCGGTTTCCGGTCCGCCCTGACCAAGAGTCTGAATGATTATGCGCGTAAAAACAACATGTTCAAGAAAACCAACGCGGTTATTTCCGGCGATGATACACGGGAAGGGTTGACGGCCATAATCTCCGTCCGGCTCCGTAATCCCCAGTTTGAAGGCCAGACCAAAATGAAACTGGGGAACAGCGATGTACAGGGAATCGTCAGTTCCCTGGTTTATGAAGGCCTGCAAACGTACTTTGAGGAAAATCCAACGGTTGCCAACCGTATCATAAACAAGACCATAGAAGCCGCCCGGGCACGCGAGGCCGCCCGCAAAGCCCGCGAACTGACACGCAGAAAGAGCGCCTTGGATGGATTGGGCCATGCGGCAAAACTTGCGGACTGTTCGGAGCGCGACCCCGAGCGTTGTGAGATTTTCATCGTTGAGGGCGACAGCGCGGGTGGTTCCGCCAAACAAGGCCGGGATCGCCGCTTTCAGGCGATATTGCCGCTTCGCGGCAAGGTGTTGAACGTGGAGAAGGCGCGCGAGGACAAGATGTTGAGCAACAAGGAAATCTGTTCTCTCATTACCAGCCTTGGAATTGGGTTTGGGAAGGAGGAGTTTGATGTCAGCAAACTGCGCTACCACAAAGTCATCATTATGACCGATGCTGATGTGGATGGCGCCCATATCCGCACGTTGCTGCTGACTTTTTTCTTCCGTCAAATGCCCGAACTTATCCGCCGCGGACACTTGTTTATCGCCCAGCCGCCGCTCTACCAGATTCGCAAGGGGAAAAAATCCCGCTATGTGAACACTGAAACCGAATATGAAGACTTTCTTTTTGAAGTGGCGCTGGACACCCTGAGTGTATTCTCAAAGGGGACAACGAAGGGTACGCCCCTCGATATGAAGCATCTGCTTCGCGCCATTCGCGCTTCGCAGGAACAGGAGCGCATGATGAACCGCGCCCATCGCGTGTATGGCGTAGAACATACCGCATTGAAAAAATGCCTGGCACTGCCCAGGGAAAAGTATATCAATCCGGCAAGCTTATCCTATTCCGAAACGATTGCGCTTTTTGGAGAAGATGCAGAGGTTATTAACACGCTTGCCGTCCAAGGGGAACTGGAAGAAAACGGTAACGGTAATGCTAACGGTAATGCTAACGGTAATGGGCATCCCAAACCCAAGCCCGCCGTCATAAGAAAGAAAAATCAGGTGGACCTTGCGTTTTTCAAAAGTCATGAATTTTCGGCGCTATTGGGACATAACGAACCTATTACTGCTGCCGGCCCGCCACCCTACCTCGTCACGCAATCCAATGACGTCACGAAAACGCCGGTATTCCAGGCGGAAGAATTGCTCAGCCTGCGTGAATTTCTGCTGGATAGCGGACGTAAAGGACTTTTTGTGCAGCGCTATAAAGGTCTTGGCGAAATGAACCCGGAACAACTACTTGAGACGACCATGGATCCGCAGAACAGGGTATTGCTCGCGGTTACGGCGGAAGACGAGGCGATTGCCGACGACATGTTTACCATGCTGATGGGAGATCTGGTGGAGCCTCGCAAAGATTTTATAGAAAAGCATGCCGCAGAAGTTCAAAACCTGGATATTTAGCCATTTCCGAAACACTATGGCATCCCAATCCTGCAACCACAGAAAGTGTATGAGCAAATGGAGCCCACAGACCGGATAAAGCCCATATCTATTGAGCTGGAACTGAAGAATTCATTCCTGGATTACTCCATGAGTGTAATCGTAAGCCGTGCTCTTCCCGACGTGCGGGACGGACTCAAACCAGTGCACCGGCGCGTCCTGTACGCCATGCATAACCTGAATCTTAGCAAGGGGCGCCCATACCGAAAGTCCGCCGCTATTGTGGGCGATACCATGGGTAAATACCATCCCCACGGCGATGCTTCCATCTATGACACTCTGGTGCGCATGGCACAGGAATGGAGCATGCGTTATCCCCTTGTGGACGGTCAGGGTAACTTTGGCTCCATTGACGGCGACAGTCCCGCGGCCATGCGGTATACGGAATCGCGCATGGAAGCCATTACCGCGCTTATGCTGAACGATATTGAAAAACAGACCGTGGACATGGTGGACAATTACGACGGGCGCGAGCAGGAGCCCAAGGTGCTTCCCGCAGCCATACCCAACCTTCTGGTAAACGGGTCCTACGGCATTGCCGTGGGGATGGCCACCAGCTGCCCTCCCCACAATCTCACCGAGGTTTGTAACGCGTTGATTCATCTTATAGACAATCCGGAAGCCACGCCAAGGGATCTGATGCGTTTCATAAAAGGGCCGGATTTCCCCACAGGCGGCATTATATGCGGACGCGGCGGCATTTATGAAGCTTATATGACAGGCCGCGGCCGTGTTACCGTACGCGCTAAAATAGCCGTGGAATCGCGTAAGGACAGCGGCAAGGAAAGACTTATTGTTCAAGAAATCCCCTACCAGGTAAACAAGACCAGACTCATTGAAAATATCGCCGAACTCGTTCAGAACAAAACCATCGAAGGCATCACGGACCTGCGCGATGAATCCGACAAGGATGGCATGCGCATCGTAATCGAATTGCGTAAGGGAGAAGAACCGGAAGTGGTGTTGAACCAGCTTTACAAGCATACCCAGTTGCAGGCGACCGCCAGCATTATCATGCTTGCCCTGGTTAACAATACACCGCGCGTACTCAACCTTCGGGAACTGCTTTACTATTACATCCAACACCGCGCTGAAATTGTAGAGAGGCGTACCCGTTTCGACCTCACCAAAGCGGAGGAACGCGCCCATATTGTGGAAGGGCTGCTTAAAGCGATTGACAATATTGATGAGGTCATCAAGATTATCAGGGAGTCCGCGGACACCGATGAAGCCCAACAACGGCTGATGGATCGCTTCAGTTTTTCAGAAGCCCAGGCCAACGCCATTCTTGCCATGCGTTTGCGACGCCTGACCGGGCTGGAACGCTCCGAACTTGAGCAGGAATATCGCGATCTTATCATGGAGATTGAACGGCTTCGTCATATTCTTTCCAGCGAGAAAACCATTCTGGCCGAGGTGCGCCGGGAAGTGGAGAAGGTGCGCGAGGACTATGGCGATGCACGGCGCACCGAAATCCTTGACGAACTGGGGGAATTCAGGGTGGAAGACCTCATCGCTGACGAGAATATGGTGGTCACGGTGTCCAATCAGGGATATATCAAACGTCTTCCGGTCAGCACCTATCGGAAACAGAGACGGGGCGGCAAGGGGGTTACCGGAATGGACACCAAAGATGACGACTTTGTGCGCGACCTGTTCATTGCCTCGGCGCATCAGTATATGTTGTTTTTTACGAATCTTGGACGGCTCTATTGGCGCAAGGTGCATGAACTTCCCAAGGCAAGCCGCACTGCCCGCGGGCGTGCCATCGTAAATGTATTGAATCTCGCCCCGGATGAAACGGTCACTGCGTTTCTGCCCGTACGCGATTTGAACGAGGAGGGGCGTTTTGTATTCATGGTGACCCGAAAGGGAACCATCAAGAAAACGGCCTTGAAAGCCTTCAGCAACCCGCGTGCCGCGGGCATTATCGCCATAGACCTGGATGAAGGGGATACGTTGTGGGATACGCTGATTACTTCTGGGAAGGACAATATCCTGATAGCGACCAATCAGGGCCTTGCCATACGTTTTCCGGAAAAGGACGTGCGGCCCATGGGCCGCACGGCGCGCGGCGTAATTGGCATCCGGCTTCAGCCCAATGATTATGTGGTGGGCGTCTCACTGGCGGAAGATGAAAAAACCGTTTTAAGTGTTACGGAAAACGGGTACGGAAAGCGCACCAAGGTCGGTGAGTATCGCTTGCAGCATCGTGGCGGCCAGGGAATCATCAATATCAAGACCACCGAACGGAATGGTAACGTGGTAGCCATGCTGACCGTGGATGATGACGATGAAGTGGTACTGGTCAGCACTGACGGAACAGTTATTCGCACCGGTGTAGCCGGTATCAGTACTATTGGCCGGAACACCCAGGGCGTAAAAATCATGAAGCCACAGCCGGGGGCCGTGGTCAGTGCTGTCGCCCGCGCGCTGGGAGAGAAAAAGGAAGAGGACGCCACCGAGTCCGCCCCGATGGAAGTGAACGAAGCGAGCCAGGAAAACCAGAATGGGAGTGGTGTTCCAGAACAGCTTGAGATGGACGATGAATTCGAAGGGGAAGACGAAGAATAACGAATTCCCTTTCCCGGGTATAAAAATGGCGCCCCGAACAGGAATCGAACCTGTGTTTAACGCTTAGGAGGCGTTCGTTCTATCCACTGAACTATCGGGGCGCTTACAAGCGGGAAAGCGGGTGCTCACACCGGCGTTACTTCATAACCAAGATAGGTTTCAAAAGCATCTTTTACGGGCGCCATGACCAGGCCCGGCGTTACCGCCGTATGATGGCGGTGTCCACCCAGGCCAACGGTCAGCAGGGTTTGCTGGAGGTCGGGAAACACCGCGACACCGGCGCATCCGAAAAAGTCCGCCGGAATCTTATCGGCGGTAAACTTCCCTTCACCAAGGTAAAATTTTAGTTTGCCCTGGTCGGTGATGACATTGCCGAACGTGAAGGGGGTCGGTTTGATGCGGCCTTCATTGCATCCATAGGCGCATCCCTTGCCCACGGTATTGGCAAGGATGGCATGATCGGAAATCGAACCGGTACAAGTCATCATGGATTGCGGTACCGGACCGCAATGGAAGAGGATGCACTTGTTGTCGTCTTTGCCGTAATTGTTATTCCAGTCAAGACAGGTGGCCACATCACCTGACGCCGCCTGCAGCGCGCACATGGTAACGGCGCTCCCCACATCAACCTCACAGGCCACGGGAACTTTCCTGTTGTTCATCTCGCTGAGCAGCACACAGCAGGAAATGCCGTATTGCTGCTGCAGTTCAATCCAGCAGCGGACCGCCATGGCGTCCAGGCACAGTTCTTTCACAATCGCGTCCAGAACCACACCCAGTCTGGCGATGGTTTCAAAGGCCTGTCGCGGCGTGTCCTTCCAATTGGTGTAACTTTCCAGGATTTTGGCTTTCTTTACCACGGCCTTGTCCGTCATTTTCAACGCGTTCATGCGCGCGAACACATCCGACATGTCGAGCGTTTCCATTGTGATGCCATGACGCTGCAATGCCAGTTCGTCAATTCGCACCGTCTTGAACGCGGTGGTGCGCGCGCCGATGGCGCCCACGATCATTGACCGCATCTTTTTTACCACCCGACACATCCGATCGAAGTGATCGATGTTCTCCGCAAAGCGTTTTTCGGTTGGATGTACCGTATGCGGCTTGAGCGCGGTGAATTTCAGCCCATACTGGCAAAACACGTCCATAATGGAGAACTTGCCGCAGAAAGAATCCCGGCGCACTTCCGGCGCCATTTTGTCCAGTTCATCCGGATACGCCTGGATAAAAATCGGCACGCCGGCATCTTTCAATGCGGCCACCGCTCCCGTCTCATCACCGAAATTGGGAAGAGACAAAATTACACCGTCGAACTTGCCCGCGTTCTCACGCAAAAAATTGGCGTATACCTGTCCTTCCATCGGTGTTTCCACCGCCCCGTGACGAGTCGCCTTGGCATCCAGCGTCAATACCTTATGGCCGAGGTTCTTGAGTGCCGCCATCATTTCCTTCCGCGCGCCCGCCTGCAGGGAAGCCGGGAAGAAACCCCGATTTCCGAAAAATAACGCAAAGGTACTCTTGTCGGTTTTCATACGCATCTCCTTTGTTACCGGACTCAGTCCTGTACCGTGCCGGGATTAATTAGATCCACCGAGTTTGTCAACTCCAATTCATCTTCAATGATAGTACGCGTTGCATGATAAACAGCTGCTTCCGCCTCTTTCGGCGCCTCTTCCATCATCGCTTCATAAGGCTGCCGGATGGCCGTCGCTATGTTTATTTTAGCGATACCATGCCGTATCGCGTCAAGTAGGCATTCCTTGCGTATCCCTGTGCCTCCGTGCAGTACGAGGGGCACCCCCGTTTTTCGGCGTATCGCATCGAGACGATCTATGCTTATACGCGCCTCCACTTTTTTGGCGCGGCGTGCGGATGCCGATATCGCCCCATGCACGCTGCCCACAGCCACAGATAGCCAGTCCACCCCTGTTTCTCTAACAAATATTTCGGCTTCTTCCGAATCCGTAAACCCCTTCCCCGTCTCGAACAATACCTCATAAGGGGGAAGCGGGCCGGATTCATGGCCGAGCACCGCCCCCAGTTCGGCTTCCACAGCAACGTTGGCCGCATGGGCTATTTTCACGACATGCCGGGTCGCGGCAATATTTTCACGCAGCGGAAGCCGAGAAGCGTCAATCATAACAGAATCGTAACCCATTTCAACGGCTTCCAGAATAATTTTATCATATTCCACGGCAAGTTGATCTTCATCAATCACCGGCACGTGGTCCAGGTGCAGGCGGGTATACTGTTCATCCTTTGCCTGTTGATAGGCATCGTAAATGGTGCGCAGGCTGCCAGCCGCAAATTTGACCCATTCGAGGCGCGCCACCATGATTAACCCGAAACACCGCGTATCGCGCAAAGCCTGTACTACCGGCTCCATCATAGGGAGGTAAGGAATATTAAAGCCCGGAATAGCCGTGTGTGCGTGCGTGGCACACAACATAAGTTCCTTCATTGTCGGCGCATAAAGGGTCATGGTCGCTCCTGCATTTGAAATAATATCAGACTGTCCAACAAAAATCATCCCGCTGTACGTACGATATCACCAGGCGACACTATTACACAACTTTAATATAGCGCTCCTGACTACATTTCCAACCTTTTTTAAAATCTCCCAAAAGAACAAAATAAGGTATAATTTCCGCAAAGACGCGAACGCGATTATGCCTGAAGGGTAGGTTATTTTCTTGCTGCGAATGCGGCAAAAGGCCAAAGAACATTTAAAAACCGTGAATGATTGGAAAGGAGTACATTATGGATGGATTGAATAAGATCGGTCAACTTGGCGGGAAAAAGGCATTTTCTTTCATCTCTGAATTTAAAGATTTCGCCTTTAAGGGTAATTTAATTGATATGGCCGTGGGTGTGATTATTGGTGGTGCTTTCGGAAAACTGCTGGATTCTTTTGTAAAAAACGTAATCATGCCCGCCGTCAGCCTTGTTATGCCGGGCGAGCAGGGATATGTGGATTGGAAACTAACCATCGGGGAAAAGACCATTCCTTACGGACTGTTTCTGGGGGAAATTGTCAGTTTCCTGCTGATTGCCTTGGTATTGTTTATTTTTATGGTGAAAATAATCGGTTGGTTCACGCGAACAAAAGAGGAGGAAGTAACTGCCCCGGCTCCCCTGACCAAGGACCAGGAACTGCTGTCCGAGATTCGGGACCTTCTGAGTAAAAATTCCACCGCATCGGCCTGATAGCCGACCTGCGCGTTTCCCGCGGAACAACCTTGTGGAGCCAAGAAAACGCTAGGGAATTTTTTGTCCGACACAACTCGAGTTCGCAGCCGCACGTGCTGGTAGTCTGCTTTTGCCAGGAAATATATCGTATCCGTTACGCTATTTAGGGAATGGCATGACGGAAGCGGACCCAAGAATGAATATCCACGGCGAAGCCGTTTTGTTCAACTGTTTCCAGTGACACTGATGCAAATTTTGTTCCTGCGGTATTTTCCATAAGTGCGACTAACAGCCATCTGCGTGCCCATACACCACATTGAAGAAGCATCGGATAAGGGGGGATAGGGCCAGAGAACTTATGCATGCCGGGATTAGAGATCAGGATGCTTCCGGCGGAAGGTTATGTTTGTCCGTTCTGGCCTTGTCCACTTGAGACAGCAGAAGTGAGGCAACAACGGCCAGGGAGGCACCTATACTGAATGCGGTGGGGGCCCCAAAGAGTTTCCACGCCCATCCGAACAAAACGCTTGCCGGCAGGGCGCCAAGGCCAATCGCCGCATGATAGTATCCGAGTGTCTCGCCTATCCTGTGTTTGGGTGCCATGTCCGCAATCCATGCACGTTCAACAGGTTCAGTCAATCCATAATAAATGCCATAGATGAGGAAGACCACACTCAGGGGAAGCAGTGAATCCAACCAGGCAAAAGCCAGGTACACTGCGCTGTATAGCAGCCATCCAGCCAATACGATGGGTTTGCGACCCATCCGGTCGGACAATACACCTCCATACCACGACGCAAGCATTTTGACGATATGGTGGGCTGCCCAGATTAGCGACAGGCCATATACGGGCATACCGGCGTTGGTAAGATGCAAGAGAATGAAGGCATCTGTCGAGTTGCCCAGGGTAAAGATCAACAAGGACAAGAGATACAGGTGTATGGAAGGTCCGAGTTTGCGCCAATGCCCAAACAACGGCTCTTTCTGGACGGTTGACGGCACCTTGGGAATCTCGCGAACGCCAATAGCAAGGACAAACAGGACAGCCACTGCGGGAACGAAGGCCAGCAGAAATACATGACGAAGAGACAACCCTCCCAACATAAGGAGGGTGGCTGCCGCGATGGGACCCGTTACGGCGCCGGCATGGTCCAGGGCGCGTTGAAAACCGAATGCGGCGCCCCGGTCTGCGGCGAGCACGGCGTCCACAATCAGGGCGTCACGGGGAGCGGTACGCAGGCCTTTTCCAATACGGTCCGTGAAACGCATGGCAAGGACGAACAGCCATCCCGTGGCAAGACCGATGAGGGGTCGCGCCAATCCCGCCAGGCCGTACCCGAATAATACAAAGGGCTTCCTATGCGATACGCGGTCGGACCAGACACCCGACAGTAGCTTTAAAAATGACGCTGTTGTTTCCGCAATTCCTTCAACAATACCCAGAGACACGGCGCCGGCGCCCAGTACCGAAGTCAAAAAGACCGGCAACAGGGGATAAATCATCTCACTGGACATATCGGTGAAAAAACTGGCAAGGCCGAGCGCAATAACAACTGCGGGAAAACGATGGTGTTTCCCGGTTGATTCTTTGAGTGTATTGATTGTCATGGGCACATTATGCGTTGCGGGATGGGGTGAAACAAAAGTTGCGTCCATGTTTCCGCCGTGCAAAATCCACCTATACGGCAAGGAGTTGGCCGGTTTTTGACAAGAGGAGGCTATCCCTATAATAATAGCCGTTACCGTCCTGTCCCGTGCAAATGGTGCGCGGTTTTTCGATAGGCAGGTCCATTAACAAAAGAGGGATTTTGAATAATGAAAATGAAATATGCGCATACTACACGAATTCTTTTTTGTACGACCATTTCACTACTCATGCCGGCAATATCGGGGGCTGGCGAGGAGATGGCGATATGCGGCGAAAGTCTCGTGCTGGCAGGAGAAACACCGGGGTATCTTTGTTTTAATGAACTCGTTCCCGGTTCCGTATCGGCCCGAAATGCCTATGATTCCACGAAGGAGGGAGTCCTGATTTACGAACCGGAACGCGATTATGTGGTGGACTATGCCAAGGGGACTATTGTGCGGACGCCAGGGTCGCGTATTCCGGATTTCACCACCAATATTCTTTATGGGAAGAAGGAATTTGATCATAACCAGTTTCCGGGTTTCGGAAATACGGCTTTCTTCGTTTATGTGGACTATACGACGCGAAATGGTTCTGTCTTGTTTCCCCCTACCGACCAGCCGGACGTATTGAAGCAGACGCGAGAACGATTGCAGAAGGGCGGCCCCTTTAAAGTCATCGCTTTTGGCGACAGCATTACCTACGGTGGCGATGCGACGGAAGAGCGCCTCCAGTTTACACAACGGTATGCCCAATGGCTTCAGGAACAGTTCCCCAAAGCACAGGTTGCCTTTGAAAATGGGGCAACTGGCGGGGATAGTACTGTATCAGGGCTCGCCCGTCTGGAGGAAAAGGTATTGACACGACAGCCGGACCTGGTATTGCTCGGTTTCGGGATGAATGATCATAACATTGGCGGACCGGAGCCGGAGGTCTTCCATGACAATCTGGTGCAACTCGTACGAACGATTCGCGACCGCACCGGGGCCGAAGTACTTATGTTTTCCACGTTTCCACCAAATCCCGACTGGAAATACGGTTCCCATCGCATGGAACTGTTCGCGGCCGCAACGGAACGGGCCGCCAAAACGGCCGGGTGCGCCTATGCGGATATTTTTACGGCATGGAATAAAACGCTCAAAAGAAAAGACTGCTCCAGCATGCTTGGCAATAACATCAACCATCCCAGTGATTTCGGCCACTGGCTCTACTTTGAAGTCCTTAAAAGTGTCCGTTTTTAATGCCCCTCTTTCACAAGGAGCATACACCTGCTCACGATTTAATGAAGAAAAGACTGTGCAGTGATAAGATATACCTTGAAGACAAAGAAAGAAAACCCTTCCGGATAAAGTATCCCTGAAGGTAAAAGACAAGATGGCCACTTCTAACCCGAGGCGCTGCGTTGAAGTGCAGGAATGGTATGCGATATGCAGGGATAAATCGAAACGACTTCGTTTATTGAAATTTTGGATTGCAGAAGGACTCTTTCTTTTTTCTGGCGATCTATGCGGTATAGCGAATGCAATATGGAAACACGGTCTGTTGTTGTTTTACAGATCCACCGCACAAATGCTTCCCGTCAATTTACAGTACGCAGTTGCTCCGCATCTTGTGCCGCCTTCTGGCGGAAGGAGGCCATGTCCACCACTTGTCCGGAACGGCGCGCTTCTTCCGCAGCGAACACAAGAAGATGACTATCCACCACATTTTGCGCGCTTGTCAACGTGGTGTTACCTCGCGGATGCCTGATTGCCTCGACGAACTCGAGCAACAGCCGTTCATCGCCGCCACCGTGAAATATCCCGTGATACCGGATACGTTTCTTTTGAATCCGTGCGGGATTGAAGGTACGCAGTTCAAGTCTTCCAGAAAAATCCCGGGACCGGAGTTCCCCCCGGGTCCCATGGAAGTTGCAGGTTCGTTCCCAGGCCACGCTGAACGCCGACAGGGAAAAGGAAACGGTTACCCCGTTTTCGTATGCAATGCTCACCGTCTGGTGGTCCACTACGTCATTGTCACAATGGAACACGCAGCGCCCGTGGGGGCCTTCCTGCAACGCTTTCAACACGCTCTGCGGCCGGATATCGCGGATGATGGTGGAGGCCAACGTGCGCAGGCGCGGTTCCCGTACGTAATCGAGCAGCGCCTGCAGCGACATACCGCTTAACAGAGCGGCGGGTATTTCGGGTTTGCCGGGGTCAAGATATTGTTTTACGGCATCGAATTCACATCTGTCCTGTACGGGACATCCGTTGGTACAACGTTCCGGCACCCCGGCAGGAGCATGTTCCTGGTTGAAAAAGGATAGGCTGCCGAAGGACGATACCCGCGTGGCGCGTGCGCCGGAAAACCAGTTGATAAGGTCCATATCATGGATGCCTTTGGCCAACAGAAAGGAATGGGACTCCCGGGAACGGCTATGCATGCCGCGCACGTAACTCATGATGTAATGCCAATACCCGATATCTTCTGAACAGTCAATATTCATCAGCTGGCCGATACAATCACTTCGCAACATCTGCGTGATATCCGTGTAGATATCGTTGTACCGGCACTGCAGGGCCACCATGAGAATTCGCCGCGCCTCCTGCGCCTTGCGAGCCAAATGCAGACATTCGCCAGCGGATTGGGCCATCGGTTTTTCCAGCAGCACGTGATATCCCGCGTCCAGTGCCGCGAGTGCGGAGGAATAGTGCAGGTGGCAGGGAAGCGCAATAAGGGCTGCATCCGCCAGCCGCGGGCGTGCCGCCAGTTCCCGCCAATCGCTGAAGGCTTGTTCCCGCCGAATGCCGTAGTCCTGAATAAAACGCTCCCGCCGTTCTTCATCACGCTCTGCCACCGCAGTAAACTGCATGATTCCCGGATGGCGTTTTAACAGGTAACCAAGGTTCAACTCACCGCGGCTGCCTGCCCCCAAGAGTGCTATGGTAACCGGATTACGGTCGTTCATGGATGGTCTCCCATATTCATGTGAATATTTCACGGCATACCATACGTCGGAAAGGGGATATCTATGGGATAATCATGAAAAAGCCAATCTTGGACGAGGACACCATCCTGTGCAAGACCCAGCCAACTCAGAATAATTCGCCCGGGTCCGGCAGCGGGATCGAGACGGATGGCTGTCAGCGGTGCGTTCGTTTCAAAAGAGATCTCGTATTTATGAGAGTTGTTGTCGTGATGTGGGGTAAAATCGATCCGTTGTTGGGGACCGAAGTCCCGAGAGGTCCGCGTAGCCCAGAAAAACTGTCCCGGCCCGCTGCTTTGAGACTGCATATAAAAATGTAAGGTTAATTTTCCGGAAACTTCCGGAACGGCGTGGGTGAAGATATATGGGTCTTTCCCCGTGCTGTTGATGAGAAGGCCTGGTATTTCATGCTTTAGCCAGCACTGTCCGCTTGCGGTCCAGCCGTCGACCTCGCGAACGGCGCCAGGCTGATAATCGGGATTGGGTTTGGGCACAAGCGCACCGGTTTCGGCAAGGTGCCGGTCCAGTAGCGCCTCGAGTTCACCCGCCAAGGCAGCTTCTTTCTCGGCCCGGTTGTACAGCTCTCCGATATCCTCCCGCAGATTATAGAGCTCGATACGGTTGGGAAAATAGTTATCCTGTTCATAAAAGCGGATAAGCTTCCAATCTCCGGCGCGCACCCAGCTCGCCGGACGGCAGGGCACCGCCTCCGTATGGTGCGGGAAATGGCCGTAGACGGCTTTTCGTTCCAACCCCTTGCCAAGCAGGGCGGGCACGATTGAAGTACCGTCGAACACTTGGTCTTTTGCCGGCGTGATATCCAGCATATCAAGGAGAGTCGGATAAACATCCACACTGCAAACCGCCTCGGCGCAAACCGTATCACCCCGCGTCTTACCCGGCCAGTAGATAACAGCGGGCACGCGTATGCCGCCCTCATACACGGAACCTTTCCCGCCCCGCAGCGGCGCGTTGTTCGTGGGGGTGCGTCCTTCAGGCGCCCAGGCGCCCAGGTTTGTTCCATCCCGGGCCGTGCGGTCGTACATGTTTCCCCCGTTATCGGAAGAGAAAATAATAATGGTGTTGTCCATAAGCGCGTGTTTTTCAAGCGTGTCTAAAACACGCCCCAGGCTTTCGTCCATACTTTTTATCATGGCGCCCATGACCGCATTGTCTTGGGCTGCGCGGGGGTCCTGCTTTTGCTCGAAGTGAAGACGATACGCTTCTTTCCCCTGGTAGGGGGCATGGACGGCGTACTGCCAGAAGTTGAGCAGGAAGGGGCCGTCTTTGGAGTTTTCGATAAACCGCACCGCCTCATCGGTCAGCCGGTCGGCAATATATTCACCGTCAGGACCGTCAGGAAGCGTGTCGATATGATAGGGTGAAAAATAACTGGGCGGCCCGGGCCATCGGCCGCCGCCGATATTTTCGTCAAAGCCCTGGTGCTCCGGCCAGCATTCAGGATCATGGCCCAGATGCCACTTGCCCACAAAGCCGGTGCGGTACCCCGCGTCATGTAACGCTTCCGCGTAGGTGTATTCCTCCAGGGGCAGATATCCCTGACACCGGGGTAAAAGTGTTTTTTGCCAGGGCACAGCCGACTCGGGCATCAGTGAATCATTTGAAGCGGGCAGGTGACCAGACGCGCCGGTGACATGCAGGCGGGCAGGGTATTTGCCGGTCATCAGGCTCGCGCGTGTGGCAGTGCATAACGGTGCCGCTGAATAGGCCTGCGTAAAACGGACTCCGAGGGC
>JAEAMG010001272.1_pt1 | contig 20387 bp, 14 predicted proteins | sample 8958741 | NCBI WGS metagenome assembly JAEAMG01 (sample SAMN16933256, study PRJNA681125) | bioreactor sludge metagenome | isolation source: anaerobic bioreactor treating anionic surfactant - SDBS | place: India: Bengaluru | collected 2019-02-28 | reverse complement strand
TATACTTCCAGCGACAGCAACTATGTGCTGCTGCAGCCGACCGGCTTGAGCGCCAGCGTCACGCCGGCCGTGCTGCAGGTCAGCGGCTTGAGCCTGGCGGCGGCCAAAACCTATGACGGCACGCGCAACGTGGCCTTGTCGGGCACGCCGACCGTCACGGGTTTCGATGGTGAAGTGGTGACGGTCGGCGGTGTGGGTACCGGCCAGTTCGCCGACAAAAATGTCGGCACGGGCAAGGCGATTACCCTGGCCGGCTATGCCGCCAGCGACAGCAACTACGTCATCGGCCAGCAGCCGGGACTGGTGGGCAGCATCACGCCCGCCGCGATCACCGTGACGGGCGTGCGCGCCAACAGCAAGACCTTCGACGGCAACGCCACGGCCACCTTGAACGGCACGGCCGCCATCAATGTGATCGGCGCAGACGAGGTGGCATTGACCGGCACGGCCAGCGCCACCTTTGCCGACGCCACGGCCGGCACGGCCAAGCCGGTGAGCGTCAGCGGTTATGCGCTGGCCGGCGGCGACGCCGGCAACTACGTCCTGAGCCAGCCGCAGGGCCTGAGCGCCGATATCGCCGACGCGGCCGTGCAAGTGCCGCCGCCGGTGGTGGTGACGCCACCACCGCTGCCGGCCCTGCCGCTGGCCGAACAGCGCGTGGCGCCGGGCCTGAGCATGCCGCCGCTCGGCGACTTGCCAGGCACCGGAGCGGGAACGGGAGCCGGTTTGAGCAGCACGGCGCCCGCAGCCACGCCGGCCGCGAACAGCGCGACGCCGACGGCAAAAGCCGATACGGCAGGCATCACGGTAGCGCTGGTGCGTCCGGCGTCACAGCAGCAAAGCGGCGCGATTGCGGTCTCGGTGCCCAAGCAGATCGTCGACGCCGGCAACGGCTTCGGCTTCCCGCTACCGGCGCAGGTGATCGAAGCGGCCGCCGTCAACCGCGTGCCGGTGCAGGCGCAACTGGCCGACGGCAGCGCGCTGCCATCCTGGATCAGCTATAACGCCGACAGCAAGTCGTTCGTGGTCCAGCAGGTACCGAATGGCGCCCTGCCTCTGGAAATCGTGCTGGTGATCGGTAGCCAGCGCGCGACCATGGTGGTAGCGGAACGCTGACAAGGAAGAAGTGGAAAACGCGGCAGGAATGGCGCGTCCCGCACGGGACGCGCCTTTTTTTACGTCAGTGCGCCGGGATGAACTGCTCGCGCACGGCCTTGGCCAACAGGTACGGCGGCAGCAGGCCCTGGCCCAGCAGGAAGTTATTAAAGGCCAGGCGGTCGAATTTCGCGCCCAGCGCCAGCTCCGTTTCCGCGCGCAATTGCAGGATGCGCGTATAGCCATAAAAATAGCTGCCCGCCTGGCCCGGCATGTTGAAGGTATAGCGGTCCAGTTCCTGGCGCGCCATCGCCTTCGACAGCATCACTTCGTCCGTCAGGATGCGCCCCGCTTCCTCGCGCGTGACCTGTCCCAGGTTCAGCATCGGGTCGAGCATGGCGCGCGCCGCACGCAGCATGCGGAACTGCAGCGCGATGAACTGGCCTTCGGCCGGTTCGTAGGGAATCATCTCCGCTTCCGCGTACAGCGCCCAGCCTTCCACGTTGACACTGTTGAACGCGTACAGGCTGCGCGCCTGCGACACGCCCCGCTCCACCATGGCGCTGAACTGCAGCTCGTGGCCGGGGCGGCCTTCGTGCGCGCTCAAGGTCCATGCGGCGCCCGCGAAATTAAAATCGTCATACGCTTCGCCCTTGCCGCTGGCGGCCGGATTGCTGACGGGGAGGACGAACTGGCCGTGTTCTCCCGTATTGCCGATCAGCGGAGGCGGACGCATATGCGGTGCCGGCTGCGCCGCCGATTCGGCGGCGGACGCCAGGCGCATGGTCATGGCGCGCGCAGGGATATCGACCACGCGCTGCCGGGCGATGCGTTCTTCGAGCTGCGTATTGACGCCCTTGTAGTGCGCCTCGAGCTGCTCGTTGGGGATGGAATCGGCCTTCAGTGCGCGCAGCACCTGACGGTAATCCGAGCCGTCGACTCCCTCCAAGGCCAGCTTGGCCGACACCACGGGCGCCAGCGCCTGCATGGCGGCGCGCGTTTCCAGGTAGGCCACCTGCGCCCGTTCGACCAGCTCGCGTGGCTCGATGTCGATGCCCACCTGTTTCAGGCGGAATGCATACAGCTCGGGCGCCATGCGGAAATCCGTACGCGACAGAGGCAGCACCACCTGTCTTTCCCACGCCGCGTACGCGTTTAGCTGCTGCTCCATGGCCGCCAGCGCAGGTTCGGCGCCAGTGATTTTCATGTCGGCAAACAGCTTGCGGATGCCGGCGATATACGTCGGCACGTTTTCCAGCGACTGCTCCACCTGCAGGCGCACGGGTCCCGCCAGGCCAGGCTTGCCGATTTTTTCCGCGAAGCGCGCCTTCGCCTGCTGCGTGATCGGCGTGCTGCCCGGAAACTGGCCCACGTAGCGCTGCAGGCGCTCGAGCGCCTTGGCGCGGCGCGCGGCCGGGCGCTGTTCCTGCAGCAGGCTTTGCATGCTGCCGAAGACCATTTGCGGCACATCGACCCACGGCAAGGTGTACTTGGCGTCCAGCTGGGCGCCCATGATTTCCTGGTCGACGGCGTTCATCAGAATTTGCAGATCCTGGCGGATGCGTTCATCTTTCTCCGCCACCAGCTTTTGCTGCAATTGCGCGCGCGCCTTCTGCATGGCCGCCACCTGGCGTTCGACAATATTGGGTCCCAGGTCGGCGGCCAGGCCGTCGTACTGGGCCAGGCCCGTGTCGGAAGCGTTTTCGGGCGAGAACTGCGCCTGCGCCGCCAGCACGATGGCCGCGTTACGGTTGCTGGCCTCGACCCAGGCCGATGAAGCGCTGGCAGTTGCAGGGACGGCGGCCATGGCGGGCATGGCCAGCGCGGTTGCAAGCGCGGCGACTAGCACGGTCTTGCACAATTGCGGAGTGACGGACATCGGGGTTTCCTTCCTGGCAGAATCGGCGAACAAAACGGCCAGTATCGGCGAGCGCAAGGGTGCTGTCAATCGGGCAGGAACAGGCCGCGCCGGGCGGCCCGTCCCGCTCCTGTCAGTACGCCAAGCCGTAACCGAACTTGTACAGCGGATGGGCCGTGTCATACGGCAGGTCCGATTTCTGCACCTGCACTTCGGCCATCGACGATGGCAGCTCGAACGGCAGCTTGCCTTGCGGCTTGGCCTTGCCCGTCAGGACATCGAACAGCGCGCCGTCGCTGACGCCGAAGTTGGCGAGGATGGCGCTGGCCTTGTCCTGCACGTTGCCGAGGATGGCCGGGCGGTCCAGGTACACCGTCACCACCGTCTTCGGCGCGTTCTTCGCCGCGTTCTTGATCGCCTCGTAGTCGGCGTCGCCATCGACATAGTTCAGGCGGCCCTCGTGCTGCATGCTGCCGAAGATGTAGTTCGGGTGCAAGGTTTCATACGGCGCGGCCACGCGCAGCAGGGCCACGTCCGCTTCATGTGGCGTGGCCACCACCGTGTAGCCATACTGCTGCGCCACGGCTGCATCGATGCCATACAGGTAGATCTTCTTGACGCTGGCCGCCAGCGGCAAGACCTTGTCCTTGTTTTCCAGCAGGACCAGCGAGCGGCGCTGGGCATCCAGGCCCGCCTCGATGAAGTCCGCCTTGCCCACGGTGGCGGCCGCCTTGGCCGCATCGACGAACGGATGCTCGAACAGGCCTTGCTTGAATTTCTGGATCAGGATGCGCCGCGCCGAGGCGTTGACGCGCGCTTCCGTCAGCTGGCCCCGCTGCACGGCCTGCGTCAGGTAAGGCGCTTCCGTCACGCCGCCAAACTGGTCCATCCCCGCCGTGACGGCCTTCACGTAGCGCTCGGCCTTGGTGGCGTCTTCCATGCCCCACGGCGTGCCGAAGCCGATGAAGGAAGGCGCCACGCCCGGCGCCGTGCCGTTGCGGCAGTTGGCATCGCAGTCAGAAGTGATGCCCCAGTCGGACAGGATCACGCCTTCAAAACCGTATTTGCCGCGCAGCAGATCCGTCAGCATGGTCTTGCTGAAGCCGGCCGCCACTTGTTCCAGGGTGATGCCATCGATGGTGATATTGCCGTCCGGCAGAGCGTAGGTGGGCATGACGGAAGCCGCCTTGGCCGTGAAGGCGCCCTCGAACGGTTTCACGTGATAGGCAAAATTATTGCCTGGATAGGTCATGTAGCGGCCATAGTAATTGTGGCCGTCGTAGCCCTCTTTCGTGGCGCCGTAGCCGACCCAGTGCTTGACGACGGCCACCACGCTGCCGTCATGCAAACCCGTATTGCCATCCTGGAAGCCCTCGATATAGTGCTGCACCATGCGTTTGGCCAAGTCCGCATCTTCGCCGAAGGTGCCGTTGATGCGCGACCAGCGCGGTTCGGTGGCCAGATCGGCCTGCGGCGACAGCGCTTGCGTGATACCGACGGCCAGGTATTCCTGGCGCGCGATGTCGCCGAAGCGGCGCACCAGCGCATCGTCGCCGATGGCGGCCAGGCCCAGGGTTTCCGGCCACTGCGAGAAACCCTTGGTACCGGCGCTGGCGCCCACCGTGTACTGGAAATGGTGGCGCGGGTCCGTGCTGATGGAGACGGGAATGCCATGGCGCGAGGTTTCGCTCAGGGCCTGCACCTTGTTGTACTGGGACGCCATGTTGGCCGTGTCGCCCGCCATGCGCGTGATGAAGGTGTTGACGTACTGCTTGACGATCAGGTCTTGCAGGGCCGTCAAGTCATACGCGCCGCCCAGGCCGATGCCCGAAGGGTCGGACACGGTAGGCGCCGTGCCGTGCATCATCAGGCCCGCTTTTTCATCAAGGCTCATACGCGACAACAAGTCGTCAGCGCGCGCCTCGGCCGGCAGGCGCCAGTCTTCGTAAGGGTCGATCTTGCCGTTGCGGTTCATATCCTTGAAGGCATAGCCGTCGACATTCAGCTGGGTGTAGGTGGTGGTGCCAAACACGGGCTGCGTGTACTGCTCGCTGTCGTTATTGCCGCAGGCGGCCAGGGCAAGCGTGGCAACGCAGCCGGCGACCACGCGGGCCATCGGTTTCAAAGTGCAATTCATCATTATCTCCAAGACTGTTTTTGTAGGTATCAAGGCGCGGCAGCAAGGCCGGCCGAAAACAATATAGCGTGAGAATGCGTGAGTTTCTTGACCCCGCAGCACGCGTTTTATACCCGCGAGAACAATTTTTGGTTAGACGGTATGACAACCAACAATTTCCTACAAAGTGCTAATATTTGTGAAAAATTACTACAACAAGCAGAATACGCAGAATAAGCAGGAGGCACCCTTGCACAAACCCGACACGCGCACGGTTTCGAACCGCATCGCGCAGCAATGCGCGCGCGCCATGCAGGCCGATGGGCACGACCCCGCCGACTTTTTCCGCCACACGGGCATCACGCCGGCGCAGCTCACGGAACCTGGCGGGCGCATCAACGCCGAACGGCACCGCCGCATGACGGCCTACGCCCAGCAATTGCCGCAGCACCGCGGCCTGCTTGATCTCGACGTGACGCACTGGTTCGCGCATTACTCGGGCATCGCCCACGTCTGCTTCAACCGCCCCACCCTGCGCAGCGCGCTGCACGAGCTGCTGCACTTGCGGGGCCTGATCGGCGAATTCGACTTCATGCTGATGAGCGAGAATGGCACGCGCATCGAAATCGAATACCTGTCCGAGTTCTGCCCGCTGGGGGGCGCCATGCAGGCGCTGGCCAATTTCCGCATGCTGTCGCTGGTCGCGCGCGCCTACGACGATGGTGCTGCCACCGCCTTCCATGCCAGCTTCCAGGGCAAGGCGCCGTGGTACGCGCCCGCCATTGCCGAGTGCTTCGGCGCCGCCGCAAGCTTCGGCCAGGCGCGCAACACGCTGACGTTCGACGCGCCGGCGCTGGACCGGCCCTTTGCCCAGTTCAACGCCATGCTGGCGCCGCACGCGCTGCGGCACGCGCAGGGGCAATTGCAACAGTTGCAGGGCGCGCAGCTGTTTTCGGCCCGCGTGGAGCAAGCCATCATCGATTTGCTGGGCCGGCAGGCCGACGTGGACGGCACCTCGCTGCTGCCAGCCCTGTGCGACGGCCTGGCGATGAACCGCTGGACCTTGCAGCGCCAGCTGCAGCAGGAGCAGACCTCGTTCCGCGCGCTGGAATTGCGCGCCAAGAGCCGCGAATCGCGCCGCCTGCTGCGCGAAACGAACCTGAGCGTGGCGGACATCAGCGAACGCCTGGGCTTTTCCTCGCAAAGCGCCTTCACCCGCTTTTTCAAGAACCAGTTCGAACTGCCGCCAGCGCGCTACCGGCAGGATGCGGCTGGAGTTTAACAAGTCCGAAACCCAGGCTCCCCGGGCCAAGCGAGCCTGAAAAATGTCGAGGGCAAGGCGCAGCGACGCAGACAGTACGCCAGTACGGCAAGGAAGCTGCAACGCCGCCATCGGCATTTTCTCAGGCCCGCGTCTCCGGCCAGCTTTTCAAGCTATACAGCCTGCGGCCGTATTCTGAACCAGATCGCATACATCGCCGGCAGAAACACCAAGGTCAGCACCGTGCCGGCAAACGTGCCGCCGATCAGGGTGTAGGCCAGCGTGCCCCAGAAGACCGAATGGGTCAGCGGAATGAAGGCCAGGATGGCCGCCAGGGCGGTAAGGATCACCGGCCTGGCGCGCTGCACGGTCGCTTCGACGACGGCATCGAAAGGCGCCAGCCCGGCCGCCTCGTTATGGTGGATCTGGCCGATCAGGATCAGCGTGTTGCGCATCAAAATGCCCGACAGTGCGATCAGGCCGACCAGCGCATTGATGCCGAACGGCTGCTGGAACAGGATCAGGGTGGGCACGACGCCGATCAAGCCCAGTGGACTGGTCAGGAAGACCATGACCATGGCCGACATCGAGCGCACCTGCAGAATGATCATCAGCAGGGTCAACGCCAGCATGATGGGGAACAGGGGCAGCATGGCCCGCGTCGCCTTCGCCGATTCCTCGATCGAGCCGGCCTGCTCGATGCGGTAGCCGCCTGGCAGTGTATCGATGATGGAGCGCAGCTGCGCCGTGATGGCGCCCGACACGTCGGGCGGCTGCATGCCGTCGGCGATGTCGCCGCGCACGGTGATCGTCGGCTGGCGATCTCTCCGGCGCAGCACCGGTTCTTCCCAGCGTACCTCGACCGTGCCCACCTGCGACAGCGCGATGCGCTCGCCGTTGGCGCCAGCCAGGGTCAGGTCGGCGATACGGGCCGGGTCCAGGCGCATGTCGCCGGCCGCGCGCGCCACCACCTGCACCGTGCGGATATCTTCACGCACGGCGGTGACGGGTACGCCGCTGAGCAGGAACTGCAGCTGCTGCGCCACGGCGCCTGAGCTCAGCCCCATGGCTTGCAAGCGGTCCTGCTGCAGGCTGAAATGCAGGGTGGGGGTGCGCGTGCCCCAGTCGGTATTGACGGTGCGCATCATGGGACTGGCCTGCATCACGCGCTGCACCTGGCCGGCGATGGTGCGCAGCACCTCGGGGTCCGGGCCGCTGACGCGGTAGGCGACGGGAAACGGCGAATACGGGCCGAACACCAGTTGCGTGACCCGCACGCGCGCCTCCGGCGCCAGGCCAGCGGCAATGGCCACGCGCAAACGCTGCTTGAGGATGTCCCGCGCTTGCTGGCTGTCGGTGCGCACGACGATCTTGGCAAACGAAGGATCGGGCAATTCCGGCCCCATCGCCAGGTAAAAGCGCGGTGCGCCCTGGCCAACATAGGCAGTGACGATCTTCGCCTCGGGCTGGCACGCCAGCCAGGCTTCCACTTTCGCCGCCGCGCCGCTGGTCTGCCCGATCGCGCTGCCGTAAGGCAGTTGCACTTCGATCAGCACTTCGGGACGGTCGGAGATGGGGAAAAACTGTTTCTTGACGACGGCCATGCCCAGCACGGCCAGCACGAACAGGCCGATCACGGTGGCGAACACCAGCCATTTACTGGCGATCACGCGTCCCAGCAGGCGGCGAAAGCGGTGGTAGCGCGGCGTGTCGTACAACGCATCATGGCCGCCGGCGACCTTTTTCAGCTCGGGCAGGAGCTTCACGCCCAGGTAAGGCGTAAACACCACGGCCACCACCCATGAGGCGATCAGGGCGATACCGACGATCCAGAACATATTGCTGGTGTACTCGCCGGCGCTGGAGCGGGCAAAGCCGTTGGGCATGAAGCCGACGGCCGTGACCAGGGTGCCCGCCAGCATGGGCGCGGCCGTATGGCTCCAGGCATAGGCGGAAGCGGCAATGCGGCTGTAGCCCTCTTCCATCCTGACCACCATCATCTCGATGGCGATGATGGCGTCGTCCACCAGCAGGCCCAGTCCCAGGATCAGGGAACCGAGGGTGATGCGGTCGAAATTCTTGCCTGTCGCGGCCATCACGATGAACACGACGGCAAGGGTCAGCGGCACGGCGGCGGCAACGACGATGCCGACGCGCCAGCCCATGCTGACAAAACACACCAGCATCACCACCAGCAGCGCGGCGAGGAACTTGAGCATGAATTCATCCACGGCCGCGCCGATATTGACAGCCTGGTCGGTGACCTTGGCCAGGCTCATACCCAGCGGCATTTCACTGCCGATGGCCGTCACTTCCTGCTCCAGCGCCTTGCCCAAGTCCAGGCCATTCCAGCCATCGCGCATGACCACACCCAGCAACAGCGCCGGCTCTCCGCCATTGCGCACCATGAAGCTGGCCGGGTCCTCGTGGCCGCGACGCACGGTGGCGATATCGGACAGGGCCAAGGTGCGGCCCTGCGCCACCACCGGCGTGTCGCGGATCTTTTGCAGCGCGTCGAGCGCGCCGTCGAGACGGATGAACACCTGCGGCCCCCGCGTCTGGACCGAACCGGCTGGCGTGAGTGCATTCTGGCCGTGCAACGCCGCAAACACGTCCTGCGCCCTGATGCCCAGGGTGGCCAGGCGCTCCTGGGAAAACTCGACATAGATGCGTTCGGCCTGCTCGCCGATGATATTGACCTTCTTCACGCCCGGCACGTGCAGCAGGCGCTGGCGCAAGGTTTCAGCCTCGCGCACCAGCAGGCGCTGCGGCTCGCCCCGCGCCTTGAGCGCAAACAGGGCAAAGGTGACGTCCGCGTATTCGTCGTTGATCATGGGGCCGATGACGCCGGACGGCAGGTTGGCCGCCTCGTCGCCAGCCTTCTTGCGCGCCTGGTAAAACTCGGCCTGCACCTGGTCGGGCGGCGTGCTATCGAGCAGGGTCAGGGTAGTGAACGCCAGGCCGGGCGTGGTATAGGTTTCGGCGCGCTCGTACCAGCGCAACTCCTGCAGGCGCTTTTCGATCTTTTCGGCCACCTGGTCCTGCATTTCGCGCGCGCTGGCGCCTGGCCAGGCGGTGACGATGGTCATCACCTTGACCGTGAAGGCTGGGTCTTCCGCCCGTCCCAGCTTGAAGAAGGACAACAGGCCGGCCAGCGATATCAGGCAGATCAGGAACAGCGTGACGGAACGCTCGCGCACGGCCAGCGCCGACAGGTTGAAGCCGCCGCTCATGGCCGCGCTCCCGCGCCCGCTTGCTCAAGTGCGACCTGCTCGCCGTCGCGCAGCAGGTGGGCGCCCAGCGCGACGATGCGTTCGCCGCTTTTGAGCTGGCCGCTGACGTCGGCGCCATCATCGTGCAGGCGGCGCACCTTGACGGGCCGCCAGGCAAGCCGCGCCGGCTCGCCCTGGATCAGCCACACGCCCGGCCCCTTGCCTCCGTCGTGCAGAGCCGCGAGCGGTACCCGTACGGCATCGCCGGCATCGGCGCTACCGGCAATGCGCACCGTGATGGTGGCGCCCAGTGGCGCGCCCGACAGCGCTGCATCGAGCACATAGCGCGCCTCGAAGGTACGCGTTTGCCGGTCCGCGTTCTGCGACAGCTGCCGCAGCGTGGCCGGCACACTGGCGCCCGGCCTGCCAAATAGCGTGGCCTGGGCGGTCGAACCAAGCGCCGGGCGCAAGGTTTCCGGCAGCTGAATCGCCGCTTCGCGCCGCCCGTCATGGGCCAGGCGCACCGCCGGCTGGCCGGCAGCGAGCACCTGGCCCGGTTCGGCCAGCGTCTCCGTCACGATCCCATCGGCATCGGCCACCAGCACGGCGTAGCGCAGGGCATTGCGTGCCACGTCGGCCTGGGCTTCGGCTGCCTTGAGCTGGGCCGCAGCGGCGTCGGCCAGCGCCCTGACCTGGTCGTAGGCTGATGCCGAGATGGCGCCGGTGCCGCGCAAGTCGCGATAACGCGCCTCCTCGTCGGCCGTCTGGCGCGCGCGGGCGCGCTCGGCCGTGACCGCGTCCTGGCGTGCCTGGGCCAGCAGTTGCAAGTCCTGCGCATCCAGGCGCATCAAGGCCTGGCCCCGCCGCACGGCCTGGCCGGCATCAACCAGGCGCTCTTGCACCTTGCCAGCGACCCGAAAACCCAGTTCGCTTTGCACGCGTGGCGCGACGACACCGGTAAAGGTACGCGCACCCGACTCGGCACCCTGCACCGTTGCGGCGCGCACCAGCGGCATGGCGGTACGCGGATCGGCTTGCGCCTTCTCGCCGCAGGCGGTCAGGCCCAGGGACAAGGCCAGGGGCAAGGCGGAGATGACAGCAGATGAGGCAAGACGGCGCCAGCGCATAAGAATCCCATGAACGAATTGAACAGGGTTCTCATTTTGGTACTAGTGACCAAATAAGTCAACAGTCACAAACCGGCGTTGTGACTAGGGTGACAAGCTGCGCAACACCAGGCTGGACAATTGTGCCGGCGCCGTCTCGCTCGTCTCCAGGCTGTGCTGCAGCAGCAAGGGATTGATGTAGGGGCGCATCACCAGGTAGATCGCGCTGGCTGTTTCGTCGAGCGGCGTCTTGCGCTCGAAGTCGCCGGTCTTGCGGCCCTGCTGCAAGATATCCTGCAGCAAGGCACCCATGGCCAGCTCATAGGCCTGCACCGTCGGCCAGCGCCCGGTGGCGGCCGACGCGGCGATGTCGTACAGCTTGCGGTCCTGGAAGAACAGCCGCAGGCTGGCCTCGACGCTGGCCTTGAACATGCGCCGCAGCTTCTCTGGCGGCTGGGCAGCGGCATCCACCGCCGCCCTGACCTCGGTTTCGATCTGGCGCAGACAGTTGCCGCAGATATGCTCGCCGATGGCTTGCTTGGACTCGAAGAACTTGTAGATATACGCCTTGGAAAAGCCGATGGCCTTGGCCAGGTCGGACACGGTGGTCTTTTCGTAGCCATACAGGCTGAAATATTCGGTGGCGGCGACGACGATCTGCTCGCGCACGTCGTGGCCGGCCGGGCCGCGCGCGGGCGACGGCATTGTTGGATGCAGTGTGGTGTGGTTCATGGCAACAGCTTAACGCGCCACGCCAAAATGCACAATCAGTGACCAAAATGTATTATAGTCACAAATATTCCCTTTTTGACGAACAGGACGATCCCCATGCCCATCCCGCCCCTTCTGCGCCTCCCCCTCATGCTGCTTGCCGCCAGCCTGGCCGCCGGCTGCACCGCCGGTGCCGATTACCAGCGGCCCGCACTGCCGCAAGCGGCGCAGTATCTGCACCAGTCGGCAGTCGGCTTGCGCCAGGACGCCGATGCAGCCGAACTGCAGCAGTGGTGGACGGCGTTTGGCGATCAGCACCTGACCCGCCTGGTGACGCTGGCGCTAGCGCAAAACCTCGACCTGGCACAGGCGGCGGCCAGGGTGCGGCAGGCGCGCGCAGCGCTGGGCGCGGCCGACGCCGCCTTGCTGCCTTCCGCCAATCTCGATGGCCAGACCGCACGCGCCTATCAATCGGTGCAAACGCCGCTGGGCAAGGTGCTCGATGCCGCGCCGGGGTTTGCGCGCGCCGGCAGCGCGCACGAAGTCAACCTGGAAGCGTCGTGGGAACTCGACCTGTTCGGCGGCCTGCGCCGCGAACGCGAAGCGGCGCGCGCCGACTACGAAGCGACGGCAGCGGGATGGGCGGCGGCGAGGCTGGCCGTGGCGGCGCAGACGGCCGACTTGTACCTGACCATCCAGGGCCTGCAAACGCGGCACGATCTGGCACGCAGGCAGGTCGATACCCAGGCGGCGGCACTGGACATCGCGGCGCTGTTGTATGGCAAGGGGCTGGTGAACGAGCCGGCGCTGCGGCAGGCCGAGGCGGCACTGGCGCAGGCGCGCGCGGCCATGCCTGGCCTGGAAACGGCGCGCGACGTGGCACTGCATGCGCTCGACGTGATGCTGGGCGCGGCGCCCGGCACCCATGGCCAGGAACTGCCCGCCAGCGCCATCATCGCGGTCGCGCCACGCATCACGGCCGGCGGTACGCCAGGCGACCTGCTGCGGCGCCGGCCCGACCTGATCGTGGCCGAGCGGCGCCTGGCCGCGGCGAGCGCGCGCACCGGCGCGCAAGTGGCCGAGTATTATCCCAAACTGAGCCTGGGCGCCCTGCTCGGCAGCACCACCGCCGGCGGCTCCCTGTTTGCCAGCGGCTCCGGCCAGGCCGCGGGCGTACTCGGCATGCGCTGGCGCCTGTTCGATTTCGGCCGCATCGCGGCACAGATCGACGCCGCCCGGGGCCAGGAAGCCGAGTTGCTGGCGGCCTACCGGCTGGCCGTGCTGCATGCCACGGAAGACGTGGAGAATGCCTGTTCGGCACTGCTCGGATACGAACAGCAGTCAGGCCTGCAGGCGCAAAGCGTCGAATCGCTGGAGCGCGCGCGCGCCGCTGCGCTGGCGGCCTTCCACAAGGGCGTGATCGGCCGCCACGATGTGCTGCAGGCAGACGCCCAGCTGTTGCGGGCCGAGGATGCGCGCGCGCAGGCGCAAACGGCGGCCGCACGCGCGGCGGTCGCCACCTACAAGGCGCTGGGCGGCGGCTGGCAGGCGCCTGCGCCTGCGGCCCTTGCTGCGCGGTAAAGCTGGGACAGCGCTCAGAAAAAGTGGCGCACGCCGGCCATCACGCCATTTTGCGTGCGCCCCGCGCCCACGGTGCCGCCCGCGTCCAGCGCCACGGCGGCCGCGCCATCGTTATCCATGCGGCCGATGGCGCCGTAGATGGCCGTGCGCTTGGACAGGTGATACGTCAGGCGCGCGGTGGCCAAGGTGGCATCGTTCGGGCTGTCCTTCACGGCCAGCCTGGCGAGCTGTCCATCGAGGACCAGCGCGGGAGCGACCGGCCAGGCCGCGCCCACATACAGCAGTTGCGAATCAACTGGCCCCGTGACGGCGCGGATCGTGCGGTCGATGATGCCGCCGCCGATTTTCAGCTTATCAACCATGGCATAGGCGCTGGCGATCACGCGGCGGTCGAAATTGCGGCTCGACGTCAGGCCGTTGGCCCCGCCCGCGTTGCCGTACAGGATGTCGTACGACGCCGTGGCGCCGTAGCGGCCCGTGTCGTAGCCGAGCAAAGCGGTGATCTGGCGGCAAGCCTTCGCATTGCCCGCCACTTCGCCCGCGCAGCCCGTGGCCGCCGGCCCGCCCGCCGCCGAGGCATCGCGCCCCAGGCTGTAGGTGGCGCCCAGGGTCACGTTGGAAAACGTGCCCAGGTAGCCGATCGCGTTGTCGCTGCGCGCATTCGGCAGGTACAGATCGAGGCTGCTGATGGAAAACAGGGCCGGCCCCATGATGTCGGACTTTTGCGTGGCCCAGAACGACATGTTCATCTGCCGCCCCAGCATCACGCTGCCATAGCGTCCCTTCAAGCCCACGTAGGACTGGCGGCCGAACAGTCTCCCGCCCTGCCCCGCGATACCCGTATCGACGCCGAAGCCCGATTCCAGCGCGAAGATCGCCTGCAGGCCGCCGCCCAGGTCTTCCACGCCCCTGAAACCTAAGCGCGACGGCAATGAACCGGTCAAGGTGGGCATCTTGGTGACGCTGTCGCCGGCCGCATTGGCATTGCTTGTGTAAGCCACCGAGCTGTCGAGCACTCCGTACAGGGTGACGCCGCTTTGCGCGTAAGCGCCTGTGGTCACGCCGCAGGCGCACGCGCCCAGCAGCGCCAGCGCAGTCAGCTTGCGTGTGGCGTTGATTTTTCTCATGCTTGTCTCCGTCTATTGTGGTTTTTATTCTGCGTCTGGCTGTGCATCCGGGTGCGCGTGCTGGAACGCCGGCAGCGCCTCGCAGTGCGCGACGATGCGCAGGATCGTGGGATACGGCGCCAGGTCGCACTGGAAGCGCCGCGCGTTGTACACCTGCGGCACCAGGCAGCAGTCGGCCAGGGTCGGCGTGTCGCCATGGCAGAACCGGCCCGTGTGGGGACTATTTGCCAGCTGCGCTTCCAGCGCGGCCAGGCCCAGATGCGTCCAGTGCTGGTACCAGGCGTTCTTCTGCTCCTGCGACAGGGCCAAAGGCCCCGTCAGGTAATTGAGGACGCGCAGGTTGTTCAGCGGATGGATGTCGCAGGCGCAGACCATGGCCAGCTGGCGCACGCGGGCGCGGCCCAGGGCGTCGGCCGGCAGCAGTTTTTGCCCTGTTTGCGTCTCGTCCAGATATTCGATGATGGCCAAGGATTGCGTCAGCACGGCGCCGCCGTCCTCCAGCACGGGCAGCAGGTGCTGCGGGTTCAGGCTGGAAAACGCCGGCGTGAACTGCTCGCCGCCATTGCGGCTCAGATGCACATAGGCAGTGTCGGCGTGCAGCTGTTTCAGGTTCAGCGCGATGCGCACGCGGTAGGATGCGGAGCTGCGGTAATAGCCATGCAATTTCATACGGTGCTCTCTTTCAGGGTAGCGGGAACGGCGCCGACGGCAGTCCGGGTGCGCATCAAACGCCCCATGGCCAGCAAGGCCAGGGACGCCAGCACGGCCGGAATGGCCAGCAGGAAGAAGATGGTTTCGTTATCGAGTTTCAGGGTCAGCATCAGGCCGCCGGCCATGGAACCGAGCACGGAACCGCTGCGGCCCACGGCAGCGGCCCAGCTGACACCCGTGGCGCGGCTCGACGTGGGGTAAAAGGCGGCGGCCAGCGCATTGGCGCCCACTTGCGAGCCGCTCACGCCGAAGCCCACGCCAAACACGGCCAGCACCAGCAGGGCCAGGCTGCTGCCCGACAGCGCCACGACGACGATGCAGCCGGCGGCGGCCAGGTAGGCGATGCTCAGCACTTTGTGCGGGCTGTAGCGATCCATCCAGCGCCCCAGCATGATGGCGCCGACGGTGCCGCCCACCTGGAACATCATCGTCACCAGCGAGGCGTTCGACAGGGACAGGCCATTGCCATTCAACAGCGTCGGCATCCAGCTCGATAGCAGATAGATGATCAATAAACTCATGAAAAACGTGGACCATAGCAGCAAGGTACCGCCAATCACGCCGGGACGGAACAATTCGGCCATGGGCGAGCCGGCGAGTTTTTTATCGCTGACGACCAGGCGCGGCAAGGCAGCCACGGTGGGTGCGATGCGGCGCACGATGTTCAGCACCTGGCTGCCATCGCGGCTTTTCAGCACCAGCCAGCGCAGTGATTCAGGCAGCGCCAGCAGCAGCACGGGCACCAGCAGCAGCGGCAAGGCGCCACCGAGCATCAGCACGCCGCGCCAGCCGATCAGGTGCAGCAGCTGCGCCGAGGCCAGGCCGCCCAGCGCGGAACCGATGGTAAAGCCGCAGAACATCATGGTCACCAGGCCGGAACGGCGCTGTTGCGGGCAGTATTCGGACGTCATGGTCACCGACGTCGGCATGGCGCCACCCAGGCCCAGCCCCGTCAAAAAACGCAGCACCAGCAGCATCGTCAGATCCGTCGACCAGGCCGACAGCAGGCTGGCCGCGCCAAAAAACGCCACGGAGACGATCAGCACGGGACGCCGGCCGTAGCGGTCCGCCAGGGGGCCGAACAAAAACGAGCCGGCCATCAGGCCAAACAGGCCGGCGCCGAACAGGGGCGCCAGCGCGGCGGGCGTCAAGCCCCATTCGGCGCGGATGGCGGGCGCGATGAAGCCGATCGAGGCCGTGTCGAAGCCGTCGATGGCGACGATCAGAAAGCATAGCCAGAGGATCAGCTTCTGGTAGCGGGAAAACGGGTGGCTGTCGAGGAAGTGCTGGACGTCGGTGCCGGCGTGGGTAGTCATTGTCTTGTCTCCATTGTTATTGTTCGCTTGGGCTGCGCGATCTGTGCCGCGCTGGCCCGATGGTGTTTACTGCACGGCGACGGTGATCGGCGTCAGCCCGGCGATGCGCGCTTCCATGGTTTGCCCGCGGGTGACGGCGCCCACGCCTTCGGGCGTGCCCGTCATGATGATGTCGCCCGGCTGCAGCTCGAACAGCGTGGACAGATTGGCGATGACTTCATTGACGGACCAGATCAGGTGCGTCAGGTCGCTCGTCTGCACGATTTTTCCATCCACTTCCAGCACGATGGCGCCCGTGCTGATCTCGCCGGATACCGCGATGGGCGTGAGCGCGCCGATGGGGGCCGAATAGTCGAAAGCCTTGCCGATCTCCCACGGACGGCCCTGTTCGCGCATGCGCATCTGCAGGTCGCGCCGCGTCATGTCCAGGCCCACGCCGTAGCCGAAGATGTGCGACGCCGCGTCCGCCAGGGCGATGTCCTTGCCACCCTTGCCGATGGCGACTACCAGTTCGATTTCATGGTGGTAGTTCGATGTCTGCGCCGGATACGGCACGGTGGCCGTCACGCCGGGCAGCACGGGCACGACGGATTGGTCGTCATTCGGCTTGCAAAAGAAGAATGGCGGTTCGCGGTCGGGATCAAACCCCATTTCGCGCGCATGGGCGGCGTAGTTGCGGCCCACGCAGTAGATGCGGCGCACGGGGAACTGGCTGTCGGCGCCAACGATGGGCAGGCCGGCGATGGCTTGGGGTTCAAAAATGAAGTTGGTCATGGTGAAATCCTGTTTGAAAAATCAATCGGTCAAAAACTGCTCGCGCAGCACGCCCATCGCTTGCTGTACGGGGCGGTCGGAAAAACTGAACAGCACGACATCGTCCTGCGGGCAGTCGAAGGCCACGCTGGCCCACGACGGCACGACGAAGGTGTCGCGCGGGGCGAAGTCAAACACCTGCGCGTTGATCGTCACCTTGCCGTGGCCTTCGACGACGCTGTAGACGGTGCCGTCGGTGCTGCGCGCGCGCTTGCCCTTGAAACCTTTGGGCAGCAGCTGCATGAAGGTGGCCATGGTGGGCATGGGCGAGCCGCCCGTCAGCGGATTCGTGTAGCGCAGCTTGTAGCCGTGCCAGGCGTCGATGGCGTCGGTGCGCGACAGCAGATCCAGCGCTTCGCGCGAACGGGCATACGGGTAGTTGAAGACGGGCGAAGTGGCGCCCTGGTGCAGCGACTTGACGGGTGCCATGTTGTAGCCGTAGCGGGCGAAGCTCTGGCCTTCCGGGCGGCTGACCGCCTGGCTGTCCTGCGTGTCGTTTTCCGCGAAACCGGAATCGAAATAGCGCAGCATGGGAATGTCGAGGCCATCGAGCCAGACGACCGGCTCGCAGACGCCATCGACGCCCAGGTTGCCATGATCATGCCAGGTCCACGACGGCGTGATGATGAAGTCGCCCGGATGCATGGTGGTGCGCTCGCCCGCCACTGTCGTGTAGGCGCCCTGCCCTTCGATCACGAAACGCAGCGCCGACTGGCTGTGGCGGTGCGACGGCGCCACTTCGCCGGGCAAAATCAGCTGCAGGCCCGCGTACAGCGATTGCGTAATCGATGAACGGCCCGGCAAGGCCGGGTTTTCCAGCACCAGCACGCGGCGCACGGCTTCGTGGGCGGTGATCACTTCGCCGGCGCGCGCCAGCTGCGGCGCGATGTCGGCATAGCGCCACAGGGCGGCGGCATACGGCGCCGTCGGGTGCGGCGGCACCAGCGTGTGCAGGGATTGCCACAGTGGCGACAGATGCATGCCGCTCAGGGCTGCATATAAAGCCTCGCGTTCGGGCGTTTGATGGGAAGTCATGCTGCATCCTTCTCGGTGGTGGCCAGGCAGGTGTGCGCCGTCCAGCCATACAGCCAGGCCAGCGCTTCATAGAATTGCGCGGGCGTGCGGCCGCGCCACAAGTCATTGCGCACCAGGCGTTCGACGCCTTTGGCGTGATACAGCCGGCCCATTTCGCGCGCCGACAGCACCACGCGGGCCGTGCGGGCGATGCGCGAGGTTTGATACAGCTGGAAGGCGGCGGCCATGTCGAAGTCGCAGGCGCGCACGGCTTCGCCCAGGGTGACGGCGTCTTCCAGCGCCATGCAGGCGCCCTGCGCCAGGTATTGCAGCATCGGGTGGGCCGAGTCGCCCAGCAGGGTCATGCGCTTCGTGCTCCAGTTGGCGACGGGGTCGCGGTCGGCCGTGCTCCAGCGTTTCCAGCTGGTCGGCTTGTGCAGCAGCTGGCGCGGCTGCGCATGCACGCCGTCGAAGTAGGACAGCACTTCTTCCTTGCTGCCGTCCGTGACGCTCCACGCTTCCTGCTCGCGGCTGTGGAAAGTCACCACCAGGTTGTATTGCTCGCCATTGCGCAGCGGGTAGTGCACGAGGTGGCAGTTCGGGCCGGCCCAGACGACGGGCGCATTCCAGCGCAAGTCGGCCGGCATGTCGGCGGCCGGCACCACGGCGCGGTACACCACGTGGCCGGAGACGCGGACCGCATCGCCCACGATGCGCTCGCGGATGACGGACTTGACGCCATCGCAGCCGATCAGCACCTCGGCGCGGAAGCTGCGCCCTGCCGCATCGACCACGGTGACGCCGTCCGCATCTTCCACAACGTCCGTCACCTGCGAGGACGTCACAAAGGTAATCAGTGGCGAAGTGCGCACCGCGTCGAGGATGGCGCCATGGATGTCGGCGCGGTGGATGACGGCGTAGGGATTGCTGAAGCGCTGGCGGAAGGCCGCATCGACGACGAAAGTGCCTACCTCGGTCGCGTCGACGGCGTCCATCATCACCAGGCGCTCCGTGAAGACAGCCTTGGCACGCGTGCGTTCGCCCACGCCCAAGGCATCGAGCGCGGCGAAGGCGTTGGGCGCCAGCTGGATGCCGGCGCCGATCTCGCCCAGGGTCGAGGCCTGTTCCAGCACGGTGACGGCCAGCCCCAGGCGCGACAGGGACAGGGCGGCGGCCATGCCGCCGATACCGCCGCCGACGATCAGCACGGACGGTTTGTGGGTAGCTTCCATTTCTTTCCTCCAATTGATCTGTGTGCTTGCGCGATGCACGTTTGCCGTGCTCTTGGTATGGCAAGCAGTGTGCCGACAGGTCAATATTTGGTAAAGCGATGGAATACAATAACAACAATCACATTTTTAAATAATGGTGGAATCCTCTTATGTCGCGCTTCGATATCGAACTGCTGTTCATCTTTGACGAGATCTATAAAAGCCGCAATGTGACGCGCGCGGCGGAAAACCTGGGCTTGCCGCAATCGACGGTGAGCATCGGCCTGGGGAAATTGCGCACGCATTTCGGCGACCGCCTGTTCGCGCGCACCTCGAAAGGCATGGAGCCGACGCCGCGCGCGCAGAACGCGGTACAGGACGTGCGCGCCGCGATCGCCGCCTGGCAGCATGCGCTGGCCGACCAGCCCGTGTTCGACCCGGCCGCCAGCACGCGCGAATTTGCCATCTGCATGACGGACATCAGTGAAATCGTGCTGCTGCCCACGCTGCTCAACCATTTGCAGCAGATCGGCCCCCGCATCACGCTGGACGTGTCGAAGATCGCCACCGACACGCCGGCGCGCCTGGAAGGAGGCGAAGTGGACCTGGCCGTGGGCTTCATGCCGCACCTGGAATCGGGGTTTTATCAGCAGAAACTGTTCGACCAGCATTTTGTCTGCCTGGTGGCCAGCAGCCACCCGCGCATCCGCGACACGATTACTGTGGCAGAATTCCTGGCGGAGGGGCATATCGAGGTGAAAAGCTCGGGCACCGGCCACTCCATCGTGGAAAAGGTACTGGCGGCGGCCGGCGTGCAGCGGCGCATCGTGCTGAAACTGCCCAGCTTCCTCGGTGTATCGCGCATCGTCGCCGAAACCGAGTACATCGTCACGGTACCGTACCGCTACGCGCTGCAAATGCGCGGGCACGAAACGTTCCGCATCCTGCCCCTGCCCGTGGCGCTGCCCAGCTTCTCAGTCAAGCAGCACTGGCACGAGCGCTACCATGAGGATGCTTCGAACCGCTGGCTGCGCCAGGCCATGGCGCAGTTGTTTGGGGCGGGCGACAGCACAACATTGCCAATCGTGTAATTTTTCCCCATACTGGCAAGCCTTGTCCTTACATTCCATTGATTGAACATGCTCATCAGCCTGCGCCCCGTCACCGTCGACAATTTCGACCTCATCAGCGACCTGCCTTTGCTGCCCCAGCAGCGCGACTACCTGGCCAGCAACGACTATTCCATGGCGCAAGC
>JAEAMG010001264.1_pt1 | contig 20451 bp, 15 predicted proteins | sample 8958741 | NCBI WGS metagenome assembly JAEAMG01 (sample SAMN16933256, study PRJNA681125) | bioreactor sludge metagenome | isolation source: anaerobic bioreactor treating anionic surfactant - SDBS | place: India: Bengaluru | collected 2019-02-28 | reverse complement strand
GCCGTACCGTTCCTACTTCCCCCACGCCGGCCTGTTACTGCCGGAGACGGAACGCCTGACGCAGCGGGTGATGTCGCTGCCCACCGGCACCGCTGTGGGGCCGTCCGAGATTGAGGGCGTCTGTGCCCTCATCCGGCTGGCCGTCGCCCACGGCCCGGAGCTGCGCGCCCGGCTGGCGGCGCCGGCGGAGCAGGATATGGCATGACCATCCCTGACGACGAGCCGTGCCCCAAAGTCAGCGTGGCCATGATCACCTACAACCACGAGCGGTACGTGGCGCAGGCGATCGAAAGCGCCCTGATGCAGCGCACCGCGTTCGACTATGAGATCGTGATCGGCGAGGATTGCTCCACCGACCACACCCGCGATATCGTTATCGGCTTGCAGCGGCAGCACCCCGGCCGTGTCCGCCTGCTGCTGCGCGAGTCCAACCTTGGCATGATGCGCAACTATGTGTCCACGTTGCAGGCCTGCCGCGGACAGTATGTCGCTTACCTGGAGGGTGATGATTACTGGACGTCGCCGACCAAGCTCCAGCGCCAGGCCGAGCTCATGGATCAGGACCCTGACTGTGCGCTGTGCTTTCACAACGTCCATGTCGAGTACGAGGACGGGACGCGCGCGCTCGAGCCCTATTGCCCGGCCGGACAGAAGACCAGTCTCACAGTAGAGGACCTGCTGCGGACCAACCCCATCCCACACGGCTCGGTCATGATGCGCCGGCGTCTACTGGGTGAGTTCCCCGGCTGGTACTATGAGCTGGCTGCGGCCGACCGGCCGCTGTTCCTGATGCTGGCTCAGAGTGGCACGGTTCGCTACCTGGACGACGTGATGGGTGTCTATCGCTTGCACGGAGGCGGCGTCTACACCAGCCGGAGTTATGATCAGCGCTTTGCCGAGGCACTGCGCATGTACGAGGCGTTCAGCGCCCACCTGGGACCGTCTTATGATCAAGCCATTGCCGAGGCCAAGCGCGACTATGCCGCAGAGCTGGTGACGGAAAAGGCCAAGGCCGCCGCTTCCTTCCGGGAGGGGATGGCAGCCGCTCAGCACGCCCTGGACGAGTGGCAGACTGCCTATGCTCTGCCCGGCGCGTGGCGCGACAACGCGCTGGGGCGGGTCTATGCCTACTACCTGTTCAGCAGCCGCAGTGGGGAGGTCGACCGCTCCACAGCGCGGCATTGCTTCCTGCAAATGGCGCGCCATGACCCATCCTGGCTGCGCAACCGCGGCGTGTGGTCGCTGGCAGGCGATGCCTTCCTGGGACGACCGGCTATGGACTGGCTGCGCCGCGCGTCCGGTTTCGGGCGCGCCCGACCCCGCCACAGTGAGGAGAGATAGCACAACATGGATCGTCGTCGCTGGCCACAATGGTCGATTGTTTGGACGGTTCCGCTCCTTCTGGCCCTGGCCGCGGGCCGCTTGACCGGCCCCACTATCCTGGGCTCCACTCCGGTCCGGGCGCAGGGCGCTGCGGACTGGTCCGCCCCGGCGCTTCTCTACGCCGGAGCCGCGAACAGTTTTCAGAGCGCCCTGGTAGCAGACCAGTATGGCGCTGCGCACCTGGTATTCACGCTTGCCGATGACGAGGCCACTTACTACTATAGCCGCTGGGATGGGACAGGTTGGACGACGCCGCTCGATGTGCTGGTGGGAACTCATCCGTGGGGAGTGGGCGTTCCCTCCCTGGTGGCCGCCGCCGATGGCAGGTTGCATCTCTTCTGGGCCACGGACTATGTCATGCACAGCTGGGCCTGGGCCGATGCGGCGGGCTCGGCACGCGCCTGGTCAGCCCCGGAGGCGATTGTCTATCCCGACAGGTCCGCTTCCGGGCCAGTGTGTGCCAGACAGGACCTTTCCGGCACCTTGCACCTGGTCTATGCACTGGGCACTGGCGATGTCTACTACACTCGCTTCGATGGCGATGGTCTGAAGTGGTCGGAGCCATCCCGGGTGAGCCAGGTGACGCCGGACAGAACCGCTGCTGGCCCGCGGCTGGACATCGGGCCGGACGGCCGGGTCCATGTTGTCTGGGCCGAGTATCCCTGGGAAGAAGGACCCTCCAGGTTGGGAGAAGTGTACTACGCACACTCTGATGACGGGGTGTCCTGGTCTACCCCACGCCGGCTGGGCGAGCTGGCCAACAGCGGCGGCAATGTTCTGGCGGCGGGGGATGGCACCGTGTACCTGGCCTGGCAGGCCGGCATAGCCAGCCGAACCCCGGGCCGGTTCTTACAGCGCTCCACGGATGGCGGGGAGAACTGGGAGGTCCCGCTCAATTTCAGTACCACCGTGGGCCAGTCCGGCTATCCGGGCATGGCACTGGACGCCGCGGGGACGCTGCACGTGATTACCGGCGAGGGCGAGTACGTCCGGTGGGACGGCCAGACGATCTCGGAGCCCGCCGACCTGCGCCCTCTGGACGAGCAGACGGAGAACGCGCGGCTGGTTGTGGTATCCGGTAACCAGCTGCTGGCTGGGGACAGGCCATGTCTCAGCCCGGGCGTGTACTATTCGGTCAGGCAGTTGTCCCTGACCGCGCTGCCCACGGCCGGGCCGCCGGCGCGCCCGGCGGCGACCCGGGTGCCCACACCAACGACCGCAGCTACAAGCACCAGGCCGGCGACGGCGGCCACCTCTACGGGTCAAGGCTTCAGCGGGCCACCACGCGTAAGCGTGGACTCGTTCAACACGCCAGCATTGCTGCTCAGCGCCGGCCTGTCTCTAGCTCTGGTGTTGGCGGTCGTGATCATCCAGTTGAGCCGTCGTCGCCATTAAGGCCCGCCGCTGGGCAGGCCGCAAAGACAACACACATGCGCATCTGCTTTGTAACACCGGAGTATGCCCTATCGCCACCTTTCGGCGGAATCGCTACGTATGTCTGCGATTCGGCGCGGTGGCTGGTCGCTCATGGCCACAAAGTGCACGTGGTGTTGGTATCACGGGCGGAGGTGCCGCGCGACCTCCAGGACGCCGGCGTTCAGGTGCATTTTGTGCCGCCGGTGCGCATCCGGCCGCGCCGGCTGCTAAAGCCGCTGTCGCGTTTGCCCGGGCTATCGTTCCTGCGCGAAGCGTTCTCCGGGTGGGACCTGATGGAGAACTCGGCAGGCGCCTGGCGCGCGGTTCATGCCCTGTCCTCACCGCTGCCGTTTGACGTAATCGAGGTAGCGGACTGGGGTGGGCTGGGCTTCTGGGGAACGGCGAACCCGTTTCGCCGTGTGCCGATTCTGATCCGCAGCCACGGCTATGCCAACACAAGCTTGCCGGGCTGGGACTGGGACGGAATACGGTTCCAGCTGGCCCTGGAGCGGTTCGCCATCCGGCACGCCGATTTCGTGCTCACGGCATCCAGGGAGCGAGTGGCGCACTACCGGTCAATCTTTGGCATCGACGCCGCGCGGATTGCTGCCCTGGCTTACGGCATCGACACTGCCAGGTTCTGCGGGGATCAGGCCGGCCCGCGACGTGTGGATAGCGACGATGTCTCGATTCTGTACCTGGGCCGTGTGGAGCGCAGAAAGGGGTGCGATGTGCTGTTCGATGCACTGCGGATGGTGCATGAGCGTTGCCCCCCGGCACGCGCCACCTTCGTCGGGCCCGTTGCGGCCGATATGAAGGACGAGCTCGCGGCTTTTTTGCGGGAGGCGCAGGGCTGGGTGGAACACGTGGGGCCCGTGCCGCAGGACCAGGCGCGTGCTTACCTGGGACGGAGCGACCTGATCGTGCTGCCCTCGCGCTTTGAGACCTTGCCCAGGGTGCTGATCGAAGCACTGGCGGCCGGAGTGCCGCAGGTCGCGTCGGCGGCGAATGGCATCTCGGAGATCGTGGAGCACGGTCTCACCGGTTTGATTGTGGACCCTGTCACTCCCGCGGCCCTCGCCGAAGGCATTCTCCGGCTCTGCTCTTCTGCCGGGCTCCGGGCTCTGATGTCTCAGCGGTCGCGCGAGCGTGCCATAGCCAGGTTTGGGATCAATAGCGTCATGGAGACGCAAGTACGGGTGTACAGGGCTCTGGCAGAGGGAGAGTCACCGCTCAAAGCCCTGGCTGGCTAGGCCGTCCGTTACGGGGCTCGCGGACTCGTGCCATGCCGTCTCCTGAGGTCCGTGCCAACGCCAGGTACTCCGTACCCCCTTTGTGGGGGATGCGGTCAGTGTCCGGGTCTGTGCAGGAGCCGTTTTCCCAGACTTGAGCATGGCAGCTCGCAGAAGCGATAGTAGAGAGCGGATAGCGGTACCGTGATTAAGAACGAGAGAATAAGCGAAATGGGGATGGACAGGTGCCGTACTGCTGCGCTGGCAAGCGCCTGATTCGACAGCTCTACAGCCGGGGCAATAAGCGGCGCATGGAGGAGGTACAGGCTATGACTCCAGAGGCCCGTAGTCTGCAAAGGACCGAGCCAGGAAGGCATTAGACAATTCCCTCCCCTGCCCCGGGTCAGGCGCCTGGCAATGCAGGAGGCAGTCAATATGCAGACACAGACGAACGTCAAGGGCGCCAAGGGTCTCACGAAGTAGGTCAGGGGTACAAGAACGAGCCACAGCCCGATAGGACTGCGGCTGAACGGCAAGGGATGGCCGTGCAGGAACTCATCCGCCAGGTAGGCCCCGATCGACCAGCTGTACCAGAAGGCGAATGGGGAGATCTCGAACCAGGCTGGCAGGGTGGATCCGACAACTGTATAGTAGATGCCGGCGAAGCCGCGTATCGACAGCTCAAGCACGCCGATGTAGAGCAGGGTGCGCTTCCAGCCCAGCCTGGAGACGAGCGCGACCAACACCGGAAAAAGCAGATACAGTTGGACCTCAACAGCGAGGCTCCAGAATGCCCCGTTGATCCCAAAGAGCGACCTGGCATCCAGGTTGTGCACGAGGAACAGGTGGCTGCCGAGCTGCGCCCAATCCCATCGTGTGGCAAAGCCCAGCCTTGTCGGGGGAAAAGCGATGGCGTACAAGAGCAAAGCGACAAGGTAGGGGGGATAGATACGGAAGAACCGCCGCAGGTAAAAGGCCCGTAATCCGGCATGGGGGTTTCTGGCATAGCTTAGCTGGATGCAAAAACCACTGATGACAAAAAAGACGGCCACGCCCAGATAGCCAAGGCACAGCGGGGACAGCACCAGGAACGCCGGGGTCACCGAGAGACTGCGGATGGCCCCCCGCCAGGGAAGATCATAGCGGCCGAATGCTATTCCCAGCCAGTGGTATGCGACAACTGCAAGAATCGCGATTCCGCGGAGATGGTCGAGGAAATCAAACCGTGTGTCACCACGAGTATTCATCATGTCGCAGCCTGATTGGAGTGTGGCCGGATTCGCTCATCTTGGGATTGCTGTTGGCGAGGATTATATCATCGTTTCGAGAGTGTGCCAATCCAGGGGCTGTTTGACATCCCGCTCTGCTTTGCGCATCGCCTGCAGACGATCGCGCGCCTCCGGAACTGCGCAGACAGATGGGCCTGCGCTCGCGGCGGCAAGCTCGGAGCCGATTTGATCTCGACGAGGCCATGACCGGGTACGTACGCGCACTTGAGACACTCGTCCTGGGTAGAGGCCCGCTTTGTGTTGGAACAGAGTGGCGATTTCAATCTTGTTCACTCTGATGGGGGGCAGTGATGACATACCAATGGATGGAAAGCCTCCTGGTCCGTTATGACCGGCGGCTGCAATTGCTGAGAGGGCAAATGCTGCGGTGGCGCGGCGCACAGGCCGGCGTGCGATTTGGGGTGGGTCGCCACGTGCAGATATGGCACCCGGATTGCCTGGCGGCCGGGCACGACGTGACCATTCTTGACTGTGCCTACATCCGGTCAGGTCATCCCGGGACTGTTCGCGTCGGCAACCACACGGCTTTCCACGTTGGGTTTTGGCTCGACTGCGGAACTGCGGATGACCCTCCAGGCATCTTTACCATCGGCAGTCACTGTCTGGTCCAGGCATACGGTGTCATGAATATGGGGGCAGGAAGGATCACGATCGGAGATCACGTGATCATGGGGCAGATGGTTACCATACACGTTGGGGATCACATTTTCGAGGATCGAACCAGGCGTATTGATGAGCAAGGCGTTGTACATCAAGGCGTGGTCATTGGGGATGATTGCTGGATTGGGGCGAAGGTCGCCGTGCTGGATGGCGTGACGATAGGGCAGGGGAGTGTGATCGGAGCCGGCTCGGTCGTCACGCGTAGCATACCACCCTATTGCGTGGCGGTGGGTAATCCGGCCCGCGTGATCCGCGAGCGCGGTTCCAGGCCGGTTCCGCCTGGAAGCGATACCCCGGGGCCGCATTGATGTTGTGCTGTCGCCAGACTCTGGACCGCTAAGATGCGCCTTCTATTTGTGTCCAATCTTTACCCCCCACACGACATCGGCGGCATGGAACAGCAGTGTCAGGAGGTCGTGCAACGCATGCGCTTCCGCGGCCATACTTGCCACGTGCTCACCAGTCGCTATGGCGTACATGGCCGTCCGCAGCCGGAAGAGGGCGTTACCCGTGCACTATACCTGGAAGCTGATGTGAACTACTACCGTCCGTTGGACCTGTTCCTGCGCCGTCCCTGGCAGGAGCGAGCCAACCGGCGCGCAACGCGCGCGGCGATGGATACCTTCAGGCCGGACATTGTTTTTGTCTGGGGCATGTGGAACCTGTCACCGCGGGTAGCTTGCTGGGCCGAGCAATGGCTGCCCGGGCGAGTAGCGTACAACATGGGAGGTCTTTCTCCTGACCTTGACCCTCACAGGGCGTACTGGGAGAACACCAGCAAGAATGCGGTCGTGCGGATTCTCCTGTGGCCGTTTGCCCAGCTCGCCCTCGGCATGCTGAAAGCGGAACGCTATCCGCCTCGGCCCAGGTTCGACCACGTCTCGTGTTGCAGCCAGTACGTAATGGATGTGCTGACCCACACTGGTGTCATTCCGCATGGCGCGGTTGTCATCCCGAACGGCATTGACCCGGCACCGTTCATCCGCAACGCGCGCAAGGCACGCGGGCGCAATGACCCTTTGCGTCTGCTGTACTTTGGTGCTTTGACGGAGCGCAAAGGGGTCCACACGGCCATCGAGGCGCTGGGGCTGTTGCAGCAGCGCGGCCAGGCTGACCGGCTGCAACTCACCATCGTTGGCGAGGGACATCCGAACTATGAGGCGCGCCTGCACACACTAACCAGGTCTCTGGCGCTGGAAAACCGAGTGCAGTTCGCCGGGCGTGTTCCCCGCGCACAGATCCCCGAGATTCTGCCGAATCACGACATCTTTCTCTTCACGTCAATCGAGCCCGAAGGCTTTGGCAGGACCATCATCGAAGCGATGGCCGCTGGTCTGGGCGTCATCGGTACTCCTGTGGGGGGCAGCAAAGAGATCTTTCAATCCTATCCTGAGGACATGCTCTTTCCACCTGGGGATTCTGAAGCATTGGCCCGTCAGGTCCAGAGGGTGGCGGATGAGGACGGTTTGCTGGAGCGCCTGGGGCAAGCAGGGCGGGCGCTGGTGTTGGAGCGCTTTACGCTGGAGCGGATGGTAGATGAGATGGAAGACTGGCTGGCAGAGGTAGTGGTATGAAGATCCTGCATGTCAACGATCACTACGACGAGCGCGGCGGCGCGCAGCAATACCTCCTGTCTGTAGCACGACTACTTGCTGAGCACGGCCACACGAACGCAATCCTCTATCGTCAAGAGACGCCTCATACGATCCGCGGTGGTCCCTGGCCTGCACACCAGGTCGAGTCGGACGCGGCAGAGGTGGTGGCCTCGACGGTGCGCCGGGTCATTGCACTGGAGCAGCCCGACGTGGCCATGATCCACCATGTGCACTGGCCGCTGTTGGTGGAGAAGATAACCCAGATGCTGCCGGCCGTCGCTTATGTGCATGGTTTTCAGGCGGTCTGTCCGGGCCTGTGCAAGTACTACCGGCGTGGCGACGAGGTCTGTCAGCGGGCGTTCGGCTGGGGTTGTGTGCCGATGCACTATCTCCGGCGCTGCTCGGCAGCGCGCCATCCGGTCACGCTGGCGCGCCTGATGCAGAGGACGGCCCGGGTGCGACAGGCGTACTTGCGCGTACCGCGCACCCTGGTTTCAACCCCGTACATGAAAGCGCTTTTTGTCCAGAACGGCTTTGCCGCCGAGCGGATCACCATTTTGCCGCCCCACTTTGTGTCTGCGGCCGATGTCCCACCCTACGGACTGCCCGGGCAACCGGATGCCCTTCTCTATGCCGGCCGGCTGGAGATCGAAAAGGGCGTTCCTTACTTGCTGCGAGCCCTGCGCCAGTTGCCGGAGCGAGTGCATCTGATGATAGCCGGTGACGGCACTCTGCGCGCCGACTATGAGCGTTTGACTGAGAGCCTCGGACTGGCGAGCCGGGTGCAGTTTCTGGGATGGCTGGATGCTGAGCACCTGGGAAGGTGCTACCAGCAGTGCGCTTTGATGGTACTGCCCTCCATCTACCCGGAGGGCTTTGGCAAGATCGGTCTCGACGCGCTCGCCCAGGGACGCGCCGTGGTTGCCTCTGCGGTCGGGGGTATTCCCGATTGGCTTGCCGATGGTGAGCTTGGCCTGCTGGCGCGTCCGGCTGACAGCGGGGATCTGGCGCACAAGATCGCGCAACTGCTCGAGGATCGGCCACGACAAGAGGAGATGGGCCGCCAGGGACAGCGCATCGTCGCCGAGCGTTACGCATCCGAACGCCATCTCAGGATTCTGGAAAGTGCCTTGTGTGACGTCTGCGTTTGTTAGGTTCGGCATTCTGCGTCAGAGCGAGGTCTTTCTGCTGGTGGCGCATGACCCTCCTTACACTGGATTCCTATCGCTAGCTTGCATGGTAGGTGTCTACAAAGGACGCAGTGACCGCGAATCTGTGGAAAGCACAACGGAGTTGCGGGGATGTTTTCGAGGGGTTCTGCTGTGACTCTTGGACACGATGAGCCGATTGCAGTGAGCCCAGTTGGCAAGGTGCAACAGCCTGGAGTCACAGTTGTTTCGCTAGCGCACAACCGACGCGCCAACGTCGCCGAGCTACTGGCATCGTTGCGCTGCCAGACCATGCGCCCGGCGGAGATCATCCTGATTGACAACGCGTCCACAGACGGCACGGTTGATATGGTCCGGCGCGACTTTCCCGAGGTCAGGCTGATCGAGACGGGCGCCAACCTGGGCATGGTGGCCTACAACCTGGGGTTTGAAGCGGCGCAGGGTGACTATATTCTGGTCATGGACGACGACGGCCTGCCGGGTAGCGCTGACTGGATTGAGCAGGTGGTAGCGCGTTTCGAGGCGAACCCGCGCCTGGGCGCAGTCTCCTGTACAGTTCGCATGCGGGACACGGGCCGCATCGCCCACGACAGCCCGCAGTTTGTGCCGGAGGGGAGTGCGGCGGAGGGCTATCCCGGTGTGGCCTTTAACGGCACCGGCGCGGGCCTGCGGAGGGAGGCTCTGCGGCAGACGCGTCTCTACCCGTGGCGCTTTTTCCGGACCTACCTGGAGCTCCATCTCTGCACGCAGTTGCTGGACCGAGGTTGGCAGGTGCGCCATTTCCCGGAGCTCGAAGTGTGGCACTCGCGTCGCCCACCAAGCACGCGGGAACGCCCATACACCTACTATGGGCTGCGCAACTACTACTGGTACACCTGGGAGCTCTACCCGTGGCCCCAGGTGCTGGGAGAGACCCTGCACGAGCTAGGCTCCAGGACCAAGCTGGTGCTGCTGGGGCAGATTCCCGTTGGCCGCTTCTGGCGGGCGACGCGTGACGCCTTCTTGAGCGTGCGTACAATCTTATCGCAACGCCGGCCGGTGTCGCTGGAGACGCTGCGCCGTATGCGCCGGGTGCGCCGCTGCGGCAACTGGCATGGTCTGGCGCCCGAAGTCAGACTTTTCGACCGGCTTCCGCAAGCGGAGAAAACGGAAGCCCTATCGGACGGGACCGAATCCTCCGCCGCAACGCACCGCCGTGTGAGCATGCTCTCTGTGGCGTACAACCGGCGCCGGAACGTGCACGAGCTGCTGACCGCCGTGCACCGCCAGACCCACCCCCCGCTCGAGGTGATCCTGGTGGACAACGGCTCTACCGATGGCACGGCTGATATGGTGCGGAGCGAGTTTCCCGAGGTCAAGCTCATTGAAACAGGCGCCAATCTGGGCATGGTAGCCTACAATCTGGGCTTTGAGGCCGCGCAGGGCGAATATATCCTGGTGATGGACGACGATGGCCTGCCGGGCAGCGATGATTGGATCGCGCAGGTGGCGGCTTGCTTCGAGGCGAACCCACGCCTGGGCGCGGCGTGCTGCACCGTGCGCATGCGCGACACAGGCCTTGTGGCTCACGATAGCCCGCAGTTTGTCCCGGAGGGGAGTGCGGCGGAGGGCTATCCCGGCGTGGCCTTTAACGGCACGGGCGCCGGCCTGCGCGCCGCGGTACTGCGCCAGGTGGGTTTTTACCCCTGGTACTTTACCATCATGTACCTGGAGCTGCACCTGTGCACCCGGCTGCTGGATGCGGGCTGGCAGGTGCGCCATTTTCCACAGCTCGAGGTCTGGCACAGCCGTCCATCGGGCTCTTCCGACCCGCCGTTCAGCTATCGTGGCCTGCGCAACTATTACTGGTACGTCTGGCAGTTCTACCCCTGGCCGGAGGTGCTGACCGAGACGCTGCACGAGCTGGGTAGCCGGCTGAAGCTGGTGGCCCGCGGGGCCATACCCTTTGCCCGCTTCGGGCGGGCCACCCGGGACGCCTTTCTGGGCGCAGGGAAGGCCCTGGCACAGCGCCGCCCCGTGTCCCGGGACACGCTGCACTATCTGCGCCTGGTGCGCCGTCACGGGCACGAGGAAGGCCCGGTCGACCGGCACCGGCCGTTTGCCGGCATGTAGCGCTAAGTATGATGAGAAGACGAGTGTAGCGAATGAGCCTGTTCACGGACCGTTTCCGCAACCGGACCAGGGGGTGGTCGTTCTGGATCGTCGCCGCGGTGATCGTGCTCGCGGCGCTGTTTGGCCGGCCGCCCCTGGCCCGCTTCCGCCTGTACTTCCTGGCGCTGGGGGCCGGTGGGGCCGGGCTGCTGATCCTGTTGCAGCAGCCCGGGCTGGGGCTGGTGACTCTGGCCGGACTGTCCTTCACCCTGCCGTTTAGCCTGGGCACCGGCAGCGAGGTGCGCCTGACGCCGCCCGTGTTCCTCATCGCCGCCGTCGCGGCCGCCTGGCTGCTGACCGGGTTGTACACCCGCTCCCTGCGCCTGCCGGCATCGCGAACGGTGCCGCCGCTGGTGCTCTTTATGGCCAGCGGGCTGGTCTCGCTGGTGGCCGGGCGCGCCTACTGGGATCCGCTGGTGCCCCAGCCGGGCAACCTGCTCCTGGTGCAACTGGGCCAGTGGGGGCTCTATGCCCTGTCCGCGGCCATCTTTGTGCTGGCCGCCGACCTGGGGACGCGCGGGCGCTGGCTGGAGGTTGCTACGTGGGCCTTTCTGGCCGTGGGGAGCGTCGCCGTGCTCGAGTTTTACCTGCCGCCCCTGGAGCGCCTGCTAGGCTGGTCGAACCCGGGCATGGCCAACCGCAGCATGTTCTGGACCTGGCTGGCGGCACTGGGGACGGGGCAGCTGCTCTTTAACCGGCGGCTGTCCGGCTGGGTCCGGGTGTGGCTGCTGGCTGTGCTGGCGGGCGGAGCCTATGTCCTCTGGTTCCCGCTGAACACCTGGACCTCCGGCTGGGCGCCCTTTACCCTGTCGGTCCTGGCCGTCGCCTGCCTGTGGGCCTGGCGCCGCAGCCGGGCCATCGCCATTGTAGCTGTTCTGGCGGTGGTGGCTCTGGCCGCCGTGCTGGCCCCCGCTGTTTTCGCCCACACCGGCGGGCAGGAAGAGCTGGAGATCAGTTGGGGCGGCCGCACGTTTCTCTACCGGGCGGTGCTGGATGCGGTCAAGGATCACCTGATCCTCGGCCTTGGGCCGGCCTCCTACCGGCACTATACCAGGACGCGCTGGCTGGCCACGGGCTTTGGCAGGGCGCTCTACATTGATCCCAAGATATCTTCACACAACAACTATATTGACATTTATGCCCAGCAGGGGCTGGTGGGGCTGGCGCTCTTCCTCTGGTTCCTGCTGACCCTGGCGCGCACGGGCCGGCTTTTGCTCCGCCGTTTCCGCGGCGACTTTGCCGATGGCTACGTCCAGGGCGCCGTGGCCGGATTTGCGGCCACGCTGGTGGCCATGATGCTGGCCGACTGGTTCCTGCCCTTTGTCTACAACATCGGCTTTCCCGGCTTTCGCACCAGCGCCCTGGCCTGGATGTTCCTGGGCGGGCTGGTAGCTATGGAGGGGCGGCCGTCCTCGATACTCGCAGAATCTGAATCTCAGGAGGTAGGATGACCGTAGCACTCGTCACCGGCGCGGCCGGTTTCATCGGCTCGCACGTGGCCCGCCACCTGCTGGCACTGGGCATGGAGGTGGTCGCCCTCGACGACCTCAGCGGGGGCTTCCGGGACAACGTACCGCCCGGCGCCCGCTGGGCGCAGATGTCGGTAACCGACTATGGTGGACTGCAGGCGCTGTTCGCGGCCGAGCGGTTCGACTATGTCTATCACCTGGCGGCTTATGCCGCCGAGGGGTTGAGCCACTTTATCCGCCGCTACAATTACGAGACCAACCTGGTTGGCTCGGTCAACCTGATCAACCTGAGCGTGCTGCGCAAGGTCAAATGCCTGGTCTTTGCCTCCTCCATCGCCGTCTACGGCGCCAACCAGCTGCCCATGACCGAGGTGCTGACGCCGCAGCCGGAGGACCCGTACGGCGTATCGAAGTACGCGGTGGAGCTGGACCTGGGCGCGGCGCAGCGCCAGTTCGGGCTGGACTCTATCATCTTCCGGCCGCACAACGTCTACGGCGAGCACCAGAACATCGGCGACAAGTACCGCAACGTCATCGGCATTTTCATGAACCAGGTGCTGCAGGGCCAGCCGCTGACCATTTTTGGCGACGGCGAGCAGACGCGGGCTTTTTCCTACATCGATGATGTGGCGCCGGTCATCGCGCGCGCGGCCCTTATGCCCAAAGCGTACGGCGAGGTCTTTAACGTGGGTGGCGATCAGCCCTACACGGTCAATGAGCTGGCGCTGGCTGTGTGCGAAACGATGGGCGTCACGCCGGACCTGCGCCATCTCCCCGCGCGTCACGAGGTACAGCACGCATACGCCGCGCATGACAAGGCGCGCGCCTTCTTCGACCTGCCGCAGCCGGTGGCTCTGCGCGATGGGCTGGCACGTATGGCGGCCTGGGTGCGGCGGGTGGGCAGCCGCAAGACGCGGGATTTTGCCAACATCGAGATACCCTTTGGCCTCCCGGCCGGCTGGTGATGATCCCATGGATCCGCTCCGTCCTGACCTGACCGTTTCGATTATCAGCGCCGACAACCTGGATCTGCTGTTGCCCTGCCTGCGCTCCGTGTTCGCGAATACCCATCGTATCAGGCTGGAGGTTTTTCTGGTGGACAACGCCTCGGCTGATGGCACGGCGGCGGCTGTGGAAACCGAGTTCCCTCAGATCAAAATCATACGCAACGCAACACGGTTGGGTTTCTCGACCAACAACAACCTGATGCTACGCCAGGGTCAGGGACGCTACGTGATGCTGCTGAATGACGATACGCTGGTCTCGGATGGCGCGCTGGACGGCATGGTCGATTTTATGGACACACACCCCGATGCGGGTGCGGTGGGTGCGTCCCTGCTCAACCCGGACGGTTCGCTCCAGCAGAGCTTTGCCCGGTTTCCTCATCCATTGCTGGAGGGCTTGTGGCCGGTGACGAACTGGTCCTATCGCTCGCTGCGGCAAGCGTCACGGCCGTTCCCGGTCGATAGCGTCTGTGGCGCTGCCATGGTGGTGCGACGAACTGTGTTGGACCAGGTGGGCCTCCTCGATACCGCTTTTGATCCCATTTATTCCGAGGAGGTCGATTGGTGCTATCGCATCAAAGAAGCTGGCTGGCAAATCCATGCGTTGCCCCAAACTCATATCATCCACTATGGCAGCCAGACGATGAACCGGGCTGTGCCACGCAAGTATGAGCTCTTGCTGTCTCATAAGGCGCTGTTCTTTCGCAAGCACGGTGGCAGAGGGGCGGCAACGGCCTACCTGTTGAGCCTGACCCTCTCCACGAAGGCCAAGCTTGTCTGGTGGTCGACGCTTGGCCGGTTGGCGTCGGGTCGCGAGACGAGCAAGGAGAGACGGAAGCTCCACTGGCATGTGCTGAGGCGCATATGGAGCTTCTGAGGACGGTTGGCTTGCGCCGCTGTGTGAAGCTGGCTCGTTTGGCCGGTAGCGAGTTGGTTGAGATGCGGCGGGCGGAACAGCTGGCGCATGGATCAGCGGGCAACTAGCGTGGCCGCAGTAGCACCGGTGCAACAGAGAAGGTGCACGCGCAGGATCCTGGCTCTGGTTGTGCTGCTGGCGGTGCTACTGCGGATGGGCGTGGCTCTCTACCTGGGCGATGCCGCGAACGCACCCCCGTTGCTTGTAGATCAGGTCTCTTACCATACCCTGGCCACGCGGCTGCTGGCCGGCCACGGCTTTAGCTTTTCCACCGGCTGGTACCCCTTTACCCCGGCGGACACACCTACCGCCCACTGGTCCTTTCTGTACCCGCTGTACCTGGCGGCGATCTATGCCGTGTTTGGCGTGCACCTGCTGGCGGCGCGCCTGCTGGGCGCCGTGCTGGGCGGGGTCCTGCTGCCGCTGGCCGTTTACCGCTGGGCGCGGCGGCTGTTCCCGGACCGGGAGCGGGTGGCCCTGCTGGCTGCGGCCTGCGCAGCCATATACTTTTACTTTATCCTCTATGCCGCCACGCTGATGACCGAGACGTTCTATATCACGGCCCTGCTCTGGTCGATGGACGGGGCGGTGGCGCTGGCCGCGCAGCCCACCGTGCGTCGCGGAGCGCTGCTGGGGTTGGCGCTGGGCAGCGCCACGCTGCTGCGGCAGTCTATCCTGCCCTGGGTGCTGGTGCTGGGCGCCTGGCTGCTGTGGGCGGGCCGGCGCGCGCAGCGGCTGCGGGCGATGCTCGCCTCCGGCGTAGCGGCGGGAGCCGTGCTGCTGCTGTGCATCGTGCCTTTTACCCTGCGCAACTATCGCGTGTACGGCCGGTTCCTGCTGCTCAACTCGAACGCCGGCTATGCCATGTACTCCGCCCAGCACCCGATGCACGGCACAAGTTTCCAGGAGTTTGAGGCCGCGCCGCTGCCGGAGGACCTGGTGGGCCGGGGGCTGAACGAGGCGCAGTGGGATCAAGAGCTCATGCGCCGCGGCACCGGCTTTGTGCTGGCCGACCCCGGGCGCTATCTGTTACTGTCCCTCAGCCGCGTGCCGGACTATTTCGAGTTCTGGCCCACGGCCGACACGACCCTGCTGCACAACGTCGGGCGGGTGGGCTCGTTCGGCCTGTTCCTGCCCTTTATGCTGTACGGGCTGTGGCTGGCGTTGCGCGGCGCCATCACACGATCCTCATGGGCCGCGTTCTCCGTGACGCCGCTGGCCCTGGCGCTGCTGTTCCTCGCCTTTTACCCGCTGTTGCACATCCTGACCTGGGCCGCGCCGCGCTACCGCCTGCCGGTGGACGCGGCGGCTCTGCCCTTTGCTGCTCTGGCGTTGCTGGAGCTTGGACGCAGGATGTGCCGGCGGGTGGCGGCCTCCCGGATGGGAGACCGGCCACCATCGGGGGGGATCCACTGAAAGCCAGCCGGGGCCTGGCCTGTGCCGTGCTCCTGGCGCTGGGCCTGTACCTGGCTACCCTGTCGCGCAACTGGACGGCGGACAGCCTGCTCTATGCCCTGGATATCGAATCGGGCGAGGTGGCGCGCATGGTGGACCCCTACCACCTGCTGCTGCATCCGCTGGGCTGGGCCTTTTACCGGCTCTGGCGGTGGGCCGGCTGGAGCGGAGGAGCGCTGCTGCCATCGCAGGTGCTGAATGCCCTGGGCGGCGCGGCATGCGTGGGACTGGTGTATGGCGTCGCGCGCCACCTGACCGGGTCGGCGCGGGCCGCGGCGCTGGCTGCGGCCGGGATGGCCGTGTCCGGCGGGCTGTGGCTGCTCAGCGTGGAGGCCGAGTTTGTCACCATCCCGCTGGCTGCCCACCTGGCGGTGCTGTGGGGCGCTCTGGCGGCTCCCGCGCATCGCGCCCGGCGGCCGGCATATGCGCTGGGCCTGGGCCTGGGTGTGGTGCTGTCCGCGCTGACCTACCTGACGGGCGTGTTGCTGCTGGGCGTGGCCGCCGCCGGGTTGCTGCTGCGGATGGAGTGGCCGCGGCCGGTGCGCTTGCGGCAGGCAGCGATCGCAGCCGGCACGGTGCTGGTCGTGACCGCCGCCGGCCTGCTCTGCGGGATTCTGTGGAGCCGGGGCGCTCTGGCGCAATGGCCGGGGCGATTGCTGGGAGGCGGGGTGTACGGCCAGTTGTCGTGGACGAGCCTGCCCCGGGGTGCTTATGCCTTCCTGCGCTCGCTGGCGCTGTATCCGAATCTGGCCATGAACGACAGCACCCGCGCCTTTCTGGCCTCCGCCGCCGCGCCGCAGCGCGCGCTGTTTGTCCTGTATTATCTCGCTGTGCTGGCCGTGGCAATGGCCCCACCGGTCCTGGCCTGGCGCTGGCGGCATGTACTGTGGGCTGAACACCGTCGCGAGTTGGCCGTCCTGGGGACGTGGGTGGCACTGTTCGGGGCATTTGCCGTGTACTGGGTGCCGGGGGATGTCAGCTTCTGGGTGCCGCTGCTGGCGGCCTGGTGGCTGCTGGCGGCGCTGGTGATGGTGCCCCGGCTGAAGCACGGGAGGGTGAGCATGGCGACTGCCGTGCTCCTGCTTCTGGCGGCGAATGGTCTGCTGGCGATGGCGCCGCGCCGTGACCTGGGGCGCAATGTGCGCTACACGCTGGCTCAGGAGCTGGCCGGGCACACGGCGCCGGCGGATCTCATCCTGCTGGGCGACGGGGATGGGCTGGAGGCCCTGTACGCGGTCTACTTTGGCCGGCGGCAGGTTGTATCCTTGCCGTTGGAGGGGGCGGACCTGCCAGCCGTCGGGCAGTGGTTCGGCGGGGCGGTGCGCCGGGTCCGGCAACGCGGCGGCCGGATCCTTGCCGCCGGTTACCCGCGCTCCCGGGAGCCCGGCCTGGAACAACTCTGCGCATCGGCGGCGCGTGCTCTGGACCGGCCGTGCCCGCGCCTGCTCGAGGCCTGGCAGTTGCGCGGTGATTCCGTCTGGGAGCTCTGCCCCCGGGAGTAGGGCAGCAACCGTGCACGTGGGGTATGAACATCATCGGGAGGGTATGGACCATGCCAAGACCTGACGCGCGCCGGCGGCTTTGCGCCCTGTGGCTGGCCTGCCTGCTGTCCCTGCCAGGTGGGCCGGGCGGTGCGGCGGTGTCCTCAGCCGGAGCCGTCCAACCACCCGAGCCGGTATGGTCCATCTCTTGCGTGGACTGCCCGGTAGACAATTTCGCGGTGAACGACCGCAGTCTGGCGCTGGACGCCGACGGCTACCCGCATGTCCTCTACTCGGGCGATGACCTGTACTACGCCTGGTTCGACGGCGCCTGGTGGCATTCCGAGGCGGTCGACGATGCGCCGGGAGGGGACAACACCTACACTTCGTTTTCGTCCCTGGCCCTCGATGGAAAGGGTGTGCCTCATATCAGCTATACGAGCGGCACCAACACGGCCCTTTATTACGCCATACGCACAGGCGGCCGGTGGCAGAGGCAGGTGGTGGAGAGTGGGGCGCACTACGGCTACGACGTCGCCCTGGCTCTGGATAGCGCCGGCGGTCCGCACATCGGCTATTCGGCCGGTGGCCAGCTGCGCTACGCTCGCCGGACAGGCACAGGCTGGAGCATCGAGGCCGTCGATAGCCGGGGCTGGCTGGGCTGGCACATTTCCCTGGCCCTGGATGGCAATGACCGGCCGCACATCAGCTACTACGATGACATCGATGGCGACCTGCGCTATGCCTACTGGAGCGGTGTTGCCTGGGAGCGAGAGACGGTCGAGAGTGCCACCTGGCTGGGCGAATGCAACTCGATCGCCGTCGACGCGGCGGGCATTCCCGGCATCAGCTACATCGACTATACCACCGGCAAGCTCAAGTATGCCCGCCGGCGCGATGGCGCCTGGACCATCGACATCGTCGATGATGCCCGCTGGCTCGGTGGTTTTACCTCGCTCGCTCTGGACCACGCGGGTCACCCGCACATCAGTTACACGGACCTCAACACGGGGGTGCTTTATGCCTCCTGGAGCGGGACGGGGTGGATTACCCAGACTGTGGATAGCACCAATGTCTGGGACACCGCGCTGGCTCTGGACGGCAATGACGTGCCCCACATTGCCTATTACCGGTGGTCCGACCGCACTCTGCAGTACGCTTCGTGGCTGGATGCTGACTGGCAGAGGGTGACGGTGGACACGGTGGGGCAGGTCGGCCAGTACACGTCACTGGCCCTGGACACCCTGGAGCAACCCCATATCGGCTACGTCGACTATGCCCACGCCGACCTGCGCTACGCCCAGGGGGCGGGTGGTTACTGGGAGACCGAGGTTGTCGACAGCGCCGGGGACGTGGGTCGCTACAACGACCTGGCGCTGGATGCAGAGAATCACCCTCGCTTCAGCTACTATGACGGCAGCGCCGGCGACCTCCGGTTTGCCTCCTGGACCGCGGGCGGGTGGGTTATCCAGGTCGTGGACGACGTTGGAGATGTGGGCCTCTATACCTCGCTGGCCCTGGACGGCGGCGGAAACCCTCATATCAGCTACTACGATGGGAGCAACGGGGATTTGAAAGTCGCTTACCGGGCGGATCAGGGGTGGATCGCCCAGACGGTCGATAGTGACGGCGATGTGGGTCTGTACACGTCGCTGGCGCTGGATGGCAGCGGGCGCCCTCACGTCAGCTACTATGACGCTACCCATGGCGACCTCAGGTATGCTTCCTGGACGGGAGACGAGTGGGTCGTCCAGACCGTGGACGGCGCTGGCGACGTGGGCCTCTACACCTCGCTGGCTCTGGATAGCAGCGACGACCCTCATATCAGCTATCACGATAGGACGAACGGTCATCTCAAGGTTGCCCGCCGGGCGGGCGGCACATGGGCCATCGAGACCGTCGATAGCGCCGGCCGTGTGGGCCAGTATAGCTCGCTGGCTCTGGACTCGGGCGGGATGGCCCACGTGAGCTATTACTGCCTCAGCAACCCGGGCGGCCTGAAATATGCCTATGAGACGGGCAGCGGCTGGATCGCCGGGACCGTCGCCAGCGGATGGACGGTCGGTCAGTCCACTTCGCTCGCGTTGGACCGCAGCAATCTCGCTCGAATCAGCTACCATGATGGGGATTATCGGGATTTGAAATACGCCGCGCTGAGCCAGATAACGCGGACCTATGTGCCTGTTGTTACGCGCAGCGCCGGAAACTGACCGCTGATTATGCGCCTCTGTTACGTTCTGCTCTCGCCCACCCCGGGCATGCACCAGTACACGGCGGACCTGGCCAACCGCATGGCCGCGGCCGGGCACGAGGTGCACCTGGTGACTACGCGCCGCGTGCCGCGCGACCGCTACGGACCATCCGTGGCCATCCACACGCCGGTGGACACCCGCGACCGTGGCTTTTCGCCCCGCGGGTTCTCGACGGCACTGCCGGTGGCACGCCGGGCGCTGCACGCTATCCGCGCCCTCGCTCCGGACGTGGTGCACGTCACCGGCGCGCACCTGGTGAACCCGCTGCTGTTACGGGCCCTGCGCGGCGATGGGATCCCCTCTGTGCATACCCTGCACGACCTGCATCCGCATGCCGGGTCGAGCTACGGCCGCCTGCTCTACGTCTGGAACGCCCGGGTGCGCCGCGAGGCGGGCCACCTGCTGGTGCACGGGCGGGTTTTTCGCGACGAGCTGGCGGCGGCCGGCGTCGACCTCTCGCGGGTGACCAACACGCCGCTGACGCACCTTTTTGTGAGTTACGAGCGGCAGAGAGAGCTGGAGCAGGCCCCGCCGGACGTATCCTACGAGCCCTTTGCCCTCTTTGCCGGCCGCCTGGAGGAGTACAAGGGGCTGGACGTGCTGGCCGAGGCGGCCAGGCGCGTTGTGGATAAGGGCGTGCGCGTGGTGATCGCCGGGCCGGGGCGTCTCGAGGACCACGTGCGCGGGCCCCTGCCGGCCAACGTCGACCTGCGCGCCCGGCCGGTGGGCGACGACGAGCTGGTCGAGCTCTTTTGCCGCTGCGGCCTGCTGGTCCTGCCCTACATCGAGGCCAGCCAGTCGGCCCTGCCGGCGGCGGCGTGCTTTTTTCGCAAGCCGGTGCTGGTCACTCGCGCCGGAGCCCTGCCCGAGTACGTGGTCGACGGCGAGACCGGCCGGATCGTGCCTCCGGGCGACCCGCAGGCCCTGGCCGGTGCCCTGGCGGAGGCCCTGGCCGATCCCTCGCGCCTGGAGCGGATGG
>JAEAMG010001245.1_pt1 | contig 20454 bp, 19 predicted proteins | sample 8958741 | NCBI WGS metagenome assembly JAEAMG01 (sample SAMN16933256, study PRJNA681125) | bioreactor sludge metagenome | isolation source: anaerobic bioreactor treating anionic surfactant - SDBS | place: India: Bengaluru | collected 2019-02-28 | reverse complement strand
CTGCCGGGGCTGCGCCACCATCCCGAATGGCTGCTACGCGCCGAACACTACTTCGCCCGTTATGGCGTCGCCAGCCTGCTGGTCGGCCGCTTCATCGGCCCGCTGCGACCGATGCTGCCGATGACCGCGGGGATGCTCGACATGCCGTTCGGCCGCTTCCTGCTGGTCAGTCTGGTGGCGGCGGCCGGCTGGTCGATGGCCTACCTGCTGCCCGGCTGGACCGCGGGCGCGGCGCTGCGCCTGCCGCTGGCCGAGGGCTTCTGGGGCGAAGCGGGAGCCGTCCTCGGCGCGATCGTGCTGCTGATCGGCGCCATCATCCACGGCAGCTTCCGTCACCAGCGCTGGGTCAGCGCCGTCGCCGCCGGGCTGAGCACGCTGATCCTGCTTGGATTGTTCTTCGGCTGGCCGTACCTGCGCGAGTTCGACGAAGGACTGCTGACAGTGATCCAGGCCGAACGCAGCGTGCCGATGGACCGTGTCATGGTGCTGATCACCCGCCTGGGCGACTTCCACACGCAGCTGTGGGCCGCGGCGCTGCTGAGCCTGCTGTTGCTGTTGCTGCGCCAGTGGCGCGCTGCCCTGTTCGCCATCGCCACGCTGCTCGGCACGGCGCTGGCCAACGGCGCGCTGAAGGCGACCTTCGCCCGCGTGCGGCCGGAAGTGCTGCTCGAACCGCTGGGCAGCTACAGCTTCCCCAGCGGCCACAGCTCGGCGGCGTTCGCGCTGTTCCTCACCCTCGGCGTGCTGGCCAGCCGCGAGCAACCACCACGGCTACGCCTGGCATGGCTGCTGCTGGCCGGGCTGCCGGCCACCGCCATTGCGCTGTCGCGGGTCTATCTGGGCGTGCACTGGAGCACCGACATACTGGCCGGCGCGCTGCTCGCCTCCACCTTCTGCTCGCTCAGCCTGACGCTGGTGCAATGGCGCACACCGCTGCCGGCGCTGTCGCCGCGCGCATGGTGGCTGATCCTGCCGGCGTGCCTCGGCCTGCTGGGCGCCTTCTCACTCTGGGCGCTGCCGACGGCGATGCAGATGTATCGGTACTTCTAGCCGACCAGCTCGCCCTGCAGCGCTTCCAGCAGGGACTGGATCAGTTCGAGCTGCGCTTGCGGCGCATCCAGCGCCAGCAGGTCGAGCTTCTGTTGGGGCTGGAACGGCAGCAGATAGGCCAGCTGCGCGGCGAGGTCGCGCTGCCCGGCCGGCGTGCCGCCCATGCCCAGATTTTCCACCATCGGGTGGCGGCCCAGCGCCTGCAGCAGCACCAACAGATCGGCATGGCTGTCGTCCAGCGGCCGCTCGGCGAGTTCATCCAGCCAGCGCACGTCGGCGATGCTGAGCTGATCGCGCTGGACCTCGGAAGACTCCACGCAGAAGCGCCGCCCGCCCTCGACGCGAATACCCAACAGGCCGTTGGGCTGCTGCTGCCAGTCGCGGATCAGCGCCTCGCAGCCAATCCGGGCGAACGCCGCCGGCGCCGGACCGACTTCACTGCCCTCGAGAATATGCACCACACCGAAGCCATGACCGGCCTTCAGGCAGCCGCTGAGCATGTCCAGGTAGCGCGGTTCGAAGACTTGCAGATCCAGCGTGCAGCCGGGAAACAACACGGTATCAAGCGGGAACAGCGGCAGCTTCATGCAGGCTCCATCACAGCAACAGGGTCACCACCAGCGGCAGCAGCACCGCCGTCATCACGCCCATCAGACTCATCGCCAGCGCGGCGAAGGCGCCGCACTCGTCGCTCTCCTGCAGCGCCTGGGCGGTCCCCACCGCGTGGGCGGTCAGGCCGAGGGCCATGCCGCGCGCTGCCGGATGGCGCACACCACAGCGGCGCAGCAGCGCGGGGCCGAAGATCGCCCCGAGCACACCGGTGATCATCACGAACACCGCCGCCAGCGCGACCACGCCGCCGATCTGCTCGGCCACCAGCATGGCGATGGGCGATGTCACCGACTTCGGCGCGAGGGTCATGAGGATCATCCGCTCGGCACCGAACAGCCAGGCCAGCGCCATGCCCAGTGCGGTGGCGGTGACGCCGGCCACCAATAGAGTGATCACGATGGGCGCGAACAGTTCGCGGATTCGCCGCAGATTCAGATACAACGGCACCGCCAGCGCCACCGTCGCCGGGCCGAGCATGACCGTCAGCAGCTGCGCGCTGTCGGCGTAATCGGCATAGCTGAGCCCGCACAGCAGCAGCACGCCGATGACCAGCAGCGCCGAGAGCAGGACCGGCTGCAGAAATACCCAGCGAGTCTTCTCGTAGGCGGCGAACGACAGCTGGAACGCGGCGAGCGTGATGCCGACGCCGAACAGCGGATGATGGATCAGCGCCTGCCAGGCGGCGTGCCAGTCGAGCATCGTCGTCATGCGTCCTCCCGCCGGCGGGACTGCCGCTGGATCAGCGCCTGCATCAACCAGCCGGTGAATACCAGCGAGATCAGCAGGGAAATCACCAGCACGCCGACGATCGCCCAGAAGTCCTGCAGGATCGCCTCGGTATAGACCATCACCCCCACGGCCGGCGGCACCAGCAGCAGCGGCAGATAGCGCAGCAGACTGCTCGCCGCCACCTGCAGCGACTCGCTCGCGCTGCCGCGCAGCAGCAGCGCCGCGAACAACAGCAACAGGCCGATGATCGGCCCCGGCAGCATCGGCACCAGCAACACATTAAGTACCGTGCCGAGCAGCTGGAACAGCACCAGCCAGGTCAGACCGCGCAGCAGCATGGGAGCCCCCTCCGGCAAATGTCAGCGATTATAAGCCGCAACGGCGCGCCTCACGCAGCGGCGGCTTCGCTATGACGCGCCATTCGCCCGGTCATGGGTGATTGCGCGGGCAAAGGGTGCGTGCTGATCTTCAAGGACATCCACGTCCCGCAGAGGAACCGCCCCATGCCCCAGGTACCGCTCGATGAACTCAAGGACTACATCGGCAAGGAACTCGGCCACTCCGACTGGCTGACCATCGACCAGAGCCGCGTCGACCACTTCGCCGAGTGCACCGGCGATCACCAGTTCATTCATGTCGATCCGGAGAAGGCCAGGCAGACGCCGTTCGGCGGCACTATCGCGCACGGCTTCCTCTCGCTCTCGCTGCTGCCGCTGCTCATGGAAGACCTCATGGTGGTGCCGCAGGGCACCAAGATGGCAGTCAACTACGGGCTGGACAGCCTGCGCTTCATCCAGCCGGTGCGGGTCGGCTCGCGGGTGCGCCTGCACGCGACCCTGCTCGACGCCCACGAGAAGAACCCCGGCCAGTGGCTGCTCAAGACCCGCGCCGAGATGCAGATCGAAGGCGCGGAGAAACCTGCCTATATCGCGCAATCGCTGGCGCTCTGCTTCGTCTGAGGCGATTGCGGCATACTGCGGGCGTTCCGTCGTCTGGATGCCCGCATGCGTCACCTGACTCCCCTGCTCCTTGCCTGCCTGCTCGCCGCCTGCGGCGACGGCGAACCGTTGCTGCCGCCGGATGCCGTGCTGCCCGACGGCGGACGCTACCGCGGCACGCTGGTGGATGGCCTGCTGCAGGGCGAGGGACGCATCGACTACCCCAACGGCAGCAGTTACCGCGGCCAGTTCAAGGACGGTCAATGGCACGGCCAGGGCCGCTGGACCGGCGCCAACGGCGACCGCTACGAAGGCGCCTTCGAACACGGCCTGTTCCACGGCGAGGGGCGCTTCAGCTACGCCGCCGGTGGCGTCTATGCAGGCCAGTTCCGCCAGGGCCGCATGCACGGGCTGGGCACCTTCAGCCAGGACGGCGCCCGCTACAGCGGCGAATTCCAGAACGACCTCTATCACGGCGAAGGCGTCCTCGAATATGCCGACGGTGCGCGCTATCAGGGGCGCTTCGCCAACGGCCAGCCAGACGGCACCGGCACGCGCAGCGATGCGGACGGCTCGTACAGCGGGCAATTCCGCGACGGCTTGCTCAACGGCGACGGCGTCTACCTTTCCGAGGACGGCGAACGCTATCGCGGTGGCTTCGCCGACGACAGTTTCCACGGCGCGGGCCGCTATGAAGATGGCGGCGGCGATGTCTGGGAGGGCCAGTTCGTTCACGGCGAACTCACCGGCGCCGGCCGCCACGCCAGCGCCGATGGCAGCCAGTATCGCGGTGAATTCCGCCGCTGGCAGTACCACGGTAGCGGCGTGCTGGAACGTGCCGACGGCAGCGTCTACCGCGGCGGGTTTCGACACGGCAAATTCAGCGGCGACGGCCAGCTGACCCTCGCCAACGGCAGCGTGCAGCGCGGCAGCTGGCGCAACGGGCGCCGCGTGCGCGACGAGCACGGCAGGCGGCTGCCGGACCCGCTGGAAATCGGCCTGCTGCGCCAGGGCGCGCTGCTCGACCAGGCGCTCACCGCGGTTCCGGCTTCCACGCCCGCCGCAGAGCTGTACAGCCTGGTGCTGGCCGGCGACGGTCGCCAGAGCGTGTTCCTGCGCGAGGCCGACTACGTGCAGCGCCTGCTGGCCGAGCGCTTCGCCGCGCGCGGGCAGATCAGCCTGGTCAACCACCGCGATCACCTCGGCGATCGTCCGCTGGCAACCCGCGAAAACCTGGCGCGCGCCGCCGCCACCCTGGCCGAACGCAGCGGCGCGGAGGATCTGGTGTTCATCTACCTCACCAGCCACGGCACCGCCGATCACCACTTGATCCTGCAGCAGCCACGCCTGGGGCTGGACGACTTGAGCGCCCCGGACCTGGCCGATCTGCTCGCCCCGCTGGCCGAGCGCAACCAGGTGGTGGTCATCTCCGCCTGCTATTCCGGCGGCTTCATCGAGCCGCTAAAGGACCCAAGGCGACTGGTGATGACCGCCGCACGCGCCGACCGCGTGTCCTTCGGCTGCTCGGAGGAAAGCGATTTCACCTATTTCGGCCGCGCGCTGTTCGCCGAGGCGCTGCAGCAGACCGACGACATCGTGCACGCCTTCACGCTGGCGCAGGCGAGGGTTGCCGAACGCGAGCAGGCCGACGACTATCAGGCATCGGAACCCCAGATATGGGCGCCCGAGCCGGTCGTCGAACACTGGCGCAGCCTGCAGCAACGACGCGCCGCCTCACACTGATTCGCCAAGGAGCATGACCATGTATCTGACGCCCCAGCGCATTCTGCTTGCCGGCGCCACCGGACTGACCGGCGAACACCTGCTCGACCGACTGCTCAACGAACCCACCGTCGAACGCGTGCTGGCGCCGACGCGCAAGCCGCTGGCGGCGCACCCGCGCCTGGAAAACCCGGTCGGGCCGTTGCAGTCGCTGCTCGGACAGCTCAACGGTCCGGTCGATACCGCGTTCTGCTGCCTGGGCAGCACGCTCAAGCAGGCCGGCACCCAGGAAGCGTTCCGTGCCATCGATTTCGATCTGGTGCTGGCCTTCGCCCGCCGCGCACGCGAGCTGGGCGCGCGACACCTGCTGGTGATCAGTTCGCTGGGCGCCAGCCCGGACAGCCCGATCTTCTACTGCCGGGTGAAGGGCGAGATGGAAGCAGCGCTCGAGGCCCAGGACTGGCCGCAGCTGACCATCGCGCGGCCGTCACAGCTGCTCGGCCCGCGCCTGGAGTTGCGCCTGAGCGAGCGGATCGCCGCGCCGCTGTCGCAACTGCTGCCGGGCAAGTACCACGGCATCGAGGCCTGCACGCTGGCCCGCGCGCTGTGGCGTCTGGCGCTGGAGGAAGGCGACGGCGTGCGCATCGTCGAGTCCGACGAGCTGCGCAAGCTCGGCAAATAGCGGCGCCCCGGCAGCACGGACGCCGCCGACAGGATCACACCTTGATGAAATGCTCGCGGTAATGCCGCAGCTCGGCGATGGAGTCGCGGATGTCATCCAGCGCCAGGTGCGTACCGCTCTTGCTGAACCCCTGCATGATCTGCGGCGCCCAGCGCGCGGCCAGCTCCTTGAGTGTCGAGACGTCCAGATTGCGGTAGTGGAAGTAGCGCTCCAGCTCGGGCATCTGCCGATAGAGGAAGCGCCGATCCTGGCAGATGCTGTTGCCGCAGATCGGCGACTTGCCCTTCGGTACCCACTGTTCGAGAAACGCCAGGGTCTGGGCCTCTGCCTCGGCGGTGCCGATGCGGCTCTCACGCACCCGCTGGGTCAGGCCCGAACCGCCGTGCTGACGGGTGTTCCACTCGTCCATGCGTGCCAGCACCTCGTCGCTCTGATGCACGGCGATCACCGGTCCCTCGGCCAGCACGTTGAGCTGACTGTCGGTGACGATGGTGGCCATTTCGATGATGACGTCGGTATCCGGGTCCAGACCGGTCATTTCCAGGTCGATCCAGATCAGGTTCTGCGGGTTCTGCATGATGGGCTCCTTGGCTGTGGCGCGCAGTTTAGCCGCTCGTCTGCGGGTCGTCAGGCCGGGGCGCACCGGGGCGCCAGAGCAGCAGCTGCGATTGCCGCCAGTCATCGACCGCCAGCCGCTCTTCGGGCTCGACGCCCGGCACCGCGAAGCTGTTGCTGATCAGCAGCGCGTCCGGCCGCATCTGCACGCAGGCCTTGCGCCACAGCGCCGGCATCGGGGCCGGCGAGAGGAAGCAGTAAACCACCTCGTACCGCGCCAGATCGACGCGCCACAGGCTGCGCAGGACGATGTGGCAATTGCGCCGCGGCAGGCAGCGCAGCCAGGCGATGATGAACGCCAGCGGCGCGGTCTCCACGCCGACGAAGCGCGCCTGCGGATAAGCCTGGGCCAGACGCGACAGACTGCCGGCCAGACCACAGCCCAGATCGACGAAACGGAAGTCCGCCGGCAGCCCGGCCAGGCGCTCGGCCAGGCGCCGCTCGGCCGCCCGACCGGTCAGATACAACGGCACACGCTCGAAAAAGACGTTCCAGTTCAGCAATAACAGCGCGGCGAAGGCCGCCAGCGGCAGCCATCCCGGCAGGCTGTGATCACGCAGCGCAACCAGCGCGGGCACGAAGGCCAGGTTGATCGGCCACCACCAGCGCGACAGGCCCAGCCGTGCGCCCAGCAACGCAGCAAGCGCACCCTGCATGACGGCCGCCTGCAGCAGCGAGACGTGCAGACCCAGCAGGCGCGCCGCGGCCAGCAGCATCAACCAGGTCAGCAGCAGCGCCGCCAGCTGCGCACCCAGGGCGAGCAAGATCGGCGGACGAAAGCGCGGCGAGTCGGACATGAAGAACACGAAGACGGAACGGCAGGCCAGTCTACCTGCCGCCTGCGCGCCGAAACAGGCGGTCAGCGGCGCCGGCCGGCCGTGCTAGACTCGCGCACCTTCATCGACCGACGCCCCGCACATGGCCAAACGCCAACTCAACCGCCGCCAGAACTGGCGCATCGAGAAAATCCAGGAAGAACGCGCCGCCCGCGCGGCACGCCGCGAATCTCGCGCGCTGGAAGAACTGGAAGGCGGCGATCTGGGGCCGGAGCAGTTCGGCCTGGTGATCGCGCACTTCGGCGTGCAGGTCGAGGTCGAAGCACAGGAAGGCGAGCACAGTGGCCAGGTCTTCCGCTGCCACCTGCGCGCCAACCTGCCGGCGCTGGTCACCGGCGACCGCGTGGTATGGCGCCCGGGCAACCAGGGCATCGGCGTGATCGTCGCGCAGCTGCCGCGCCACTCCGAACTGTGCCGCCCCGACACCCGCGGCCAGCTCAAGCCGGTGGCGGCCAACGTCGACCTGATCGTCATCGTCTTCGCGCCGCTGCCCGAACCGCACGCCAACCTGATCGACCGCTACCTGGTCGCCGCCGAACATGCCGGCATCCGGCCGCTGCTGCTGCTGAACAAGGCGGACCTGATCGACGAGCACAACGAGGGCGCGCTCAACGCGCTGCTGGCGGTCTACCGCACGCTTGGCTATCCGCTGCTGGAGGTGTCGGCCCACGGCGGCGCCGGCATGGACGAACTGCGCGCGGCGCTGGACGGCCACGTCAGCGTGTTTGTTGGCCAGTCCGGGGTGGGCAAGTCATCACTGGTGAACAGCCTGCTGCCGGGCGTCGATACCCGCGTCGGTGCGCTCTCGGAGCTGACCGGCAAGGGCACTCACACCACCACCACGGCGCGACTGTTCCACTTCCCCGGTGGCGGCGAACTGATCGATTCACCCGGCATCCGCGAATTCGGCCTCGGCCACGTCAGCCGCGACGATGTCGAGGCCGGTTTCATCGAGTTCGCCGAGCTGCTCGGGCATTGCCGCTTCCGCGACTGCAAGCATGATCGTGAGCCGGGCTGCGCGCTGCTCAAGGCACTCGAGGACGGGCGCATCCAGCCGCAGCGGATGAACAGCTACCGGCACATCCTCAGCAGCCTGCCCGACCCCGACTACTGATCGTCGCCGCCGGCGGGCCGCGGCTGGTCGAGCTTGAGCACGCCTTCATCGAAGATGTTCAGCCGCTCGCGCACCTGCCCCGGCGGTAGCGGCTCACCGCTGGCGCCCGCCGGAGCAGACGGATTCGCCGGTGCGGCTGGCGCCTTGCTCGCATCGTCGCCCTCGGCCGGCACGAACTGCTCGTTCTCGATGTTGCGCTGCGCCTTCTTGGTCAGCACCAGGATGTCGATGCGCCGGTTGATCGGGTTGAGCGGGTTCTTGCGGTCGAACAGCGCCGAGGAGGCGTAGCCGACGACACGGGCGATCTGCTCTTCAGGGTAGCGTCCGGCGATGAGCGTGCGACGCGCGGCGTTGGCGCGATTGGCGGACAGTTCCCAGTTGCCGAAATCGCCATTGCCGGCGTACGGCTTGGCGTCGGTATGGCCGCTGATGCTGATCTTGTTCGGCACCGCGCGAATGGTGTCGCCCATCGCCAGCAGGATGTCCTCGAAATACGGCTGCAGCTGCGCGCTGCCGAGCGCGAACATCGGACGGTTTTCGTCATCCATGATCTGGATGCGCAGCCCGTCCTTGGTGATCTCGAACAGGATCTGATCCTTGAAGCGCTCCAGCTCGGGGTTCTCGTCGACCTTGTTCTGCAGCTCCTGCAGCAGCAGTTCCAGGCGCTCGCGTTCGATCTGTTCGGCGAGGGTTTCCACCTGATCGCCGTCGATCTGCACATCCGCCTGCGGCACCGCCGGGTCGATCTCCGGGTTGAGGGTGCGGTCCGGCGACGGCGTCGGCGTGCCGCCCAGGTCGATCACGTGCGGACTGGCGCTTTCGGTGAAGCCGATGGGGTCCTGGAAATAGCCGGAGATGGCGCGCTTCTGCTCCGGCGTCGCCGAGCTCATCAGCCACATCACCAGGAAGAACGCCATCATCGCGGTCATGAAGTCGGCGAAGGCGATCTTCCAGGCGCCGCCATGATGGCCGCCGGCGGTCTTCTTGACCCGCTTGACGATGATCGGTTGATTGTTGTCCATAGCGGCGCTTAGCTGCCACGCATCGCTTGCTCAAGCTCGGTGAAGCTCGGGCGATGGGCGTGGAACAACACCTTGCGGCCGAACTCGACGGCCAGCGTCGGCGGCATGCCGGAAGCCGAGGCGACCAGGGTGGCCTTGATTGCCTCGTAGAGATTCAGCTCCTCGCGCGCGTCGTGCTCGAGCGAGGCGGACAGCGGGCCGAAGAAGCCGTAGGCGGCGAGGATGCCGAGGAAGGTACCGACCAGCGCGGCGCCGACCTTCTCGCCGATCTCCGCGTTGTTGGCATCGGCCAGCACCGACATGGTCAGCACGATGCCGAGCACCGCGGCGACGATACCCATCGCCGGCAGGCCGTCGGCAATGCGATTCACCGCATGCGAGGGATGCTCCAGTTCTTCCTTGAGGCTGGCCAGCTCCATGTCGAACAGCCCTTCGAGTTCGTGCGGGGCCATGTTGCCGGTGGACATGATGCGCAGGTAATCGCAGATGAACGCGGTCATGCGCTCGTCCTTGAGCACGCCGGGGTACTTGCTGAACAGCGGGCTGGCGGCCGGGTCCTCGAGGTCCGCCTCGATGGCCATCATGCCTTCGCGACGGCTCTTGTTGAGCACCGAATAGAGCAGGCCGAGCACTTCCAGGTAATAGGTCTGGGTGAAGCGGCTGCTGAACATCTTCAGCGATTTCTGGAACACGATCTTCGTCGTGCTGCCCGGGTTGGCCTGCAGGAACGCGCCGAGCGCGGCGCCACCGATGATCAGCACTTCGAACGGATGGATGAGTGCCGCCAGGGCGCCGCCGGAGAGCATGAAGCCGCCGAGCACGCTGCCGATTACCACGATGATGCCGAGAATCTTGACCATAGGTACGTCTGGGAAGCCTGATTACCAACCGCTCGAAACGAATCGGAGCACGTTCGCACAGCGGCTCCGCGCTCCGTCAAGGAGGGGTATCTGAAAGAATTGTTCGGGTTATCGGAACTTTTGCGCCAGACTAAAGAGCATCCCGACGAAAAGCCAGTTCGGCGCCATGACCACAACGACTTCGCTTAAAGAGCATCCCGACGAAAAGCCAGTTCGGCGCCATGACCACAACGACTTCGCTCCCTCGCAGTATCCCCGCCTGGATCAAGCTTCTCGACGATTCTCCGCTGCCGGCATTCGCCGCGGTGCACGACAGCGTGCGCCGGGCGCTGCGCGACAACAGCCAGTCCATGCGCCAGATTGCCGAGCGGGTGCAGCCCAGCCCGGTACTGGCGCTGAGTTTTATCCGCGAAGCCAACCGGCATGGCGGCGAGGGCCAGCCTGCGGAGAATCTCGAAACCGCGCTCAGCCGCATCGGCGTGGAGCGCGCCGAACGCCTCCTCGACCGCATTCCCGCCACGGCAACCGCCGACATGCCGCCGGCGCTGCGGCAGATGGTGCTGATCAGCCGGCACGCCAGCCAGCAGGCCAGCGGCCTGTTCGCCGGCCGCCTGGCACGCCTGTGGCAGGACATCCACTGGGGCAGCCTGCTGTTTCTCTCGCCGGTATGGGCACTGCTGGCCGCGCGGCCGCAGCTGTTCGAGGCCTGGGAACAGCGCGTGCTGGTCAGCGGCGAGCCACTGCAACGGGTCGAACAGCAACTGCTCGGCGTGCCGCTGCTGGAGCTGTGCCTGAAGATCGCCGAACACTGGCATCTGCCCGACTGGATCATCCAGGGCTACCGGCTGCTCGGCGGCAATCGCCGCCTGCTGGTCAAGGCGCTGCACATCGCCCGCGACAACACTCACCCCTTGCAGCAGCAGCAACGGCTGGACGCCGACCCCGAGCTGCGCCGCTGGCTGACCCTGCCGAGCAACACCATCGTGCTGGCCAACGGCCTGGCGCTCGCCGCGCATCACAGCTGGAGTGGCGTGCACAGCCTGCGCTGGCAGCAGCTGATCGGCCTGTACCTGCAGCTGCCGATGGCGCAGGTGCAGCAGCTGGTCCACCAGCAGGCCGCCGACAGTGCGCGAGCCATCGGCCCGACCGACCTCTGGCACCCGGCGCAAGGACTGCTGTGGCCGTGGGACAGCCGCTTCCAGCACAAGAAAGCCGGCACCGCCAGCGTGCCCGATGCCGAAGCGCTGGCGCGCTGGCGCGACTGCTGCCGTGAGCTACTGAGTGCGCCCAGCCCCTTCACCAACGTGCATCAACTGACGGCCTGCGCGCGAACCGCGCTGGTCAGCATCGGCATGCAGCGCGTACTGCTGATGCTGCTGGATCGCAAGAACCAGCGGCTGGTCACGCAACAGGACGTCGGCCTGCCGGAGCACGCCGCGCGCCTGATCCTCGATCCGCAACACAGCCAGGTGCTGCGCCGGTTGCTGGAAAAACCCGCACAGCTGCACCTGCAGCCAGACAACATCGCGACCTTCTCCGCGCTGCTACCCGGCACGCTCAAGGCGCTGTTTGCCGGCGAGCACCTGCTGCTGCGCTCGCTGGGCAGCAACGGGCGCGTGCTGATGCTGCTGATCGCCGACCAGGACAACGCCGCGCTCAGCGCCCCGACGCTGCAGGCGTTCGACAAGACCGCCCAGTGCATCGAGCGGGCGCTGGGCAATTTCAGCAAGCGCGGCAGCTGAGCTTTTTCGCTAGACTGCGCCTTCACCGACTCGCCGAGACCTGCCGTGTCCGTCTTTGCCAACCTGCCACTGGTAATCGAGCCTGCCGACCTGGCCGAACGCCTGCACGCCCCCGAACTGATTCTCGTCGACCTCACCAGCGCCGCCCGCTATGCCGAAGGCCACCTGCCCGGCGCGCGCTTCGTCGACCCCAAGCAGACCCAGCTGGGCCAGCCACCGGCGCCGGGATTGCTGCCACCCAAGGCACAACTCGAAGCGCTGTTCGGCGCCCTCGGCCATCGCGCCGATGCGGTCTATGTGGTCTATGACGACGAGGGCGGCGGCTGGGCCGGGCGCTTCATCTGGCTGCTCGATGTGATCGGCCATCGCCACTACCACTACCTCGACGGCGGCCTGCACGCCTGGCTGGCCGAACGCCGCCCGCTGTCGCGCGAAGTGCCGGTCGCGGCTGGCGGCCCGGTCGCACTGCAACTCGACAGCGCGCCCATCGCCACGCGCGAATACCTCGAAAGCCGCCTCGGCGCGGACGATCTGGTGGTCTGGGACGCCCGCTCGCCGCAGGAATACCGCGGCGAGAAGGTGCTCGCCGCTCGCGGCGGGCACATTCCCGGCGCAGTGAACTTCGAATGGACCGCCGGCATGGACCCGGCACGCGCGCTGCGTATCCGCAGCGACATCGCCGAGCAGCTCCAGGCACTCGGCATCGTGGCGGAGAAGGAAATCATCACCCACTGCCAGACGCATCACCGCTCGGGCTTCACCTACCTGCTGGCCAAGGCTCTGGGCTACCCCAGAATCAAGGGCTACGCCGGTTCCTGGGGCGAATGGGGCAACCTGCCCGATACGCCGATCCAGTCATGAAAAGGTCATCCATGAAAGATCGCTTGTTCGTCATCAGCCAGTACCTGCTGCCGCATCACCTGATTTCGCGCCTGGCCGGCTGCCTGGCCGAATGTCGCATTCCCTGGCTGAAGAACGCCTTCATCAAGTGTTTCGCCCGGCATTTCCAGGTGGACATGAGCCAGGCACAGATCGAAGACCTGAGCGCCTACGAGCACTTCAACGCGTTCTTCACCCGCGCACTGAGGGATGGCGCCCGCCCGCTGGACCCGACGCCCGGCGCCATTCTCAACCCCTGCGACGGCGCCATCAGCCAGCTCGGCAAGATCGAGCAGGGCCGCATCTTCCAGGCCAAGGGCCACAGCTACAGCGTCACGGAGCTGCTCGGCGGCGATCACCAGCGCGCCGCGCCGTTCATGGGCGGCGACTTCGCCACCGTCTACCTGTCGCCCAAGGATTACCACCGGGTGCACATGCCGATCACGGGCACCCTGCGCGAGATGGTCTACGTACCGGGACGCATCTTCTCGGTGAACACGGTGACCGCCCAGGGCGTGCCGGAACTGTTCGCGCGCAACGAGCGCGTGGTGTGCATTTTCGACACTGAACGCGGGCCGATGGCGATGGTGCTGGTCGGCGCGATGATCGTCGCCAGCATCGAAACCGTCTGGGCCGGCCTGGTCACGCCACCCAAGCGCATGCTGAAGACGTTTCTGTACGATGAATCCGCGCGCGCGCCGATCCGACTGGAGAAAGGCGCGGAAATGGGCCGCTTCAAGCTCGGCTCCACGGTGGTCCTGCTGTTCGGACCGGAGCAGGTTCGCTGGGCGGAGCAACTCGGCCCGCTGAGCCCGGTGTGCATGGGCGAAGCGCTCGGTCAGGCACAGGCAAACTGATGCCGGCAGGGCCTGCAAAAACGAGCAGGCCCGCGCGCAGGGCGGGCAGCCGACACGCCCTGCGACAACCCCGCGTACCGGAACGACCAATCATCGGATAATATCCGACACGCCCTGCGACAACCCCGCGTACCGGAACGACCAATCATCGGATAATATCAAAATGCCATCGTCGATCATCAACACGACGGGGCACAGCTGATAGAGTTCGCTGACAAGGCACCGATGGTCGGTGCTGCGGGAGTTTTCCGGTTGCAGAGTCTTCATTTGCCATTGCGCGTACCCACGCCGACCCAGCAGAGCCTGAGCTTCTGCGAGGCGAGCGTGCGCGCACTGCAGGTGTGGCTCGCCGGCCTGCCCAAGGCCAATCTGGGAGAAATGGCACGCCAGCTCTACCAGGCGCTGGTCGAAATCAACCAGCTGCGTGTGCCGTCGCAAACCCGTCTGCAACTGCTGGAACTGCTACGCCCCGAGGTGCACTACGTCTGCGGGCACCTCGAGCGGCACTACCTGAATCAACCGATCGTGCTCGACGAGCGACCACGCAAGGTCGCCGGTCTCTGCCAGGCGCTGCAGAATCACCTGGCGACCGGCTACAAGCTGATCGTCGTGCGCGCCCTCGCACGCTCCGAGCAGGATCGCCGGCAGCTTCTGACGATCGCCCTGCAGCGTGCGGTGCACAGCCTCGGCGCGCTGCTGACGCGCTCTGCCCAGCTCTACAGCCCGGCCGCCGAGAGCCTCTGGCTCGAGCTGCACCAGCTCTATCAGCTCGCCGCGCAGCACGCCGTGCAGGGCGCCGCGGTGCGCGACCCGCTGGCGCACCACGGTCCGGGCCTGAGCACCGAGCAGTGCTACCTCGCCACGCTGCTGCTGGGCTGCGCGCGCTGCAACCAGCTGCGCCAGTCCGGCATCGCCCGGCTGGCCAAGGCACTGGAGGCCTGGAGCACGCTGGCGGTGATCCAGCCGGCCAGCGCACCGTCCAGCCTGTTCGTCTTCTCGCCGCAGCATGACAGTGCGCCGCGTTACCGCTCGCTGTTCGCCCGCGACGCGCTGCCAAGCATGTGCGGCATCGACACCAGCCGGCTGGTCGCAGCGCTCGCCGAGCACCTGCGCCTGCCGCCGGAGCATCGCGACCGCTCTTCGCTGCCGGACGCCAGTGGCATCGGCGATGACCTGCTGCTGCACCTGAGCGCAGCCTGGGGCGACATGTCCGAGCGCTCCTTCCAGCGCACGCCGGCCAACGGCACGCTGCACCTGTGCATCGGCATGACCGCCCTGCACTACCAACTCGCCGGCCGGCGTCCGTTCAACGCCGTGCTGGAGCGTCACGAGGAACCCAGCTCGGCAGTGTTCAAGGCCAACAACGGCGCCCCCGACGTCTGGGCGAACGCCTTCGACGCGCAAAGCCTCAACGGCGACGGCCTGCTGCCCGATGAACACATCGAGTTCGTTCGCCCGACCAATCCCAGCCAGGCACCAGCGGCCGCGCAAGCCAGCGAGCAGACCTACCCCGAGTTCGAGGTTCGCCTGGTCAACCACAGCCCCGGCGGTTACTGCCTGGCCTGGCCGGCCGAGGTTCCCGCACAACTGCAGACCGGCGAGCTGCTGGGACTGCGCGACGGCGACAACGGCTGGAGCGTCGCCGTGGTGCGCTGGGTTCGCCAGGTGCGCGGCGGCGGCACGCAGATGGGCGTCGAACTGATCGCGCCGCAAGCGCAACCCTGCGGCCTGCGTCTGCTGCGCAAGACCGAGCTGGGCAGCGAATACCTGCGCGCGCTGCTGCTGCCGGCAATCCCGGCCATCGGCCAGGCGGCGACCCTGATCGCCCCGCGCCTGCCGTTTCAGCAGGGCCACAAGGTGCTGATCAATCAGGAAGGCAACGAGCAGCGCGCCGTACTGCAGCGCCGCCAGAGCCATACCGGCAACTACAACCAGTTCGAGTACCAGCTCATCGGCCAGCCGCCCGCCGAGCCGGAGATGCCGGTCACAGCCTGGGGAACCCGCGCAGTCAATGGGGACGCAGATTTTGACTCACTCTGGAAGTCGCTGTAGATTGCCGGCACCCGTATTTTCGCCCGCCCGCGCACCTTCGGCGCGCTTTTGATCTGTCGTCATGGCCCTGCAAAAGAAAACCATCCGCCTGTTGATTCTCGAGGATTCGCAGAACGAAGCCGAGCGTCTGGTCAGTCTGTTCCGCAATGCCGGACAGGCCACCCGGGTGCATCGCCTCACGTCCAGCGATGATCTCGCGAGCGCGCTGCAACAGACCTGGGACCTGCTGATCGCCGCGCCGAGCAGCGAGAATCTCGAACCGAGCGAGGCCATCGCCGCCATCCGCCGGCAGGCCAAGGACATCCCGATCGTCCAGCTCACCGCGAGCAACGACGCCGAAGCGATCACCGATGCGCTGACGCTCGGCGCCCAGGATGCGCTGCCGCAAGGCGAGGACGAGTGGCTGCTACTGGTGGCCAACCGCGAGCTGGCCAACCTCGAACAGCGGCGCGCCCGGCGTTCGGCGGAAGTGGCGTTGCGCGAGGCGGAAAAACGCTGCCAGCTGCTGCTCGACAGCTCGGTGGACGCCATTGCCTACGTGCACGACGGCATGCACATCTATGCCAACCGCGCCTACCTTGAGCTGTTCGGCTACGCCGACGTCGAAGATCTGGAAGGCATGCCGATGATCGACCTGATCGAAGCCTGCGATCAGGGCAGTTTCAAGACCTTCCTGAAGAACTACCAGACGATGGAAGGCAACAGCGAACTGACCTGCAGTGGCGTGCGTGTCGATGGCGATAGTTTCAAGGCTCGCATGCACTTCTCGCCGGCCACCTACGATGGCGAGCCGTGCATCCAGGTCGTGATCCGCGCCGAAAACGACAGCGCCGAACTGCAGAAGCTGCGCGAGATCAGCACGCAGGACCCGATTACCGGCCTGCACAACCGCAACCATTTCACCGAACTGGTCGACAGCGCCGTCGAGCGCGCGGTCAATGCCGGCCAGATCGCCAGCGCGCCCATCGCTGTGCCGACGAACTCACCGACGGCAACGCGCTCAAGCGCTATGACCCGGCTGACGAACTGGCGGCGGCGGCAAGTCGCGGCAATCTCGCCGCCATGCTGCAGCAGGCGCTGGACACCAACAGTTTCCGCCTGCTGTTCCAGCCGATCATCAGCCTGCGCGGCGACAGCCACGAGCACTACGAGGTGCTGCTGCGCCTGCTCGACCCACAGGGCGTCGAAGTCCCGCCAGCCCAGTTCCTCAGCGCCGCCAGCGACGCCGGCCTGGCCGGCAAGATCGACCGCTGGGTGATCCTCAACTCGATCAAGCTGCTTGCCGAACATCGCACCAAGGGCCACAGCACGCGGCTGTTCCTGCACCTGTCCAGCGCCAGTCTGCAGGATGCCGGCCTGTTGCCCTGGCTCGGCGTCGTGCTGAAGGCCGCCCGCCTGCCGGGCGACGCGCTGGTGTTCGAGCTCAACGAACCGGATGCGGTGGCCTATCTCAAACCCGCCAAGGCGCTGGGCCAGGGCCTCGCCGAGCTGGGTTGCCATCTGGCGCTGAGCAACTTCGGCTGCGCGCTCAATCCGTTCAACACGCTGCGTCACCTGAACGCGCTGTTCGTCAAGGTCGACGGCTCCTACACCCAGGATCTGAGCCGCCAGGAGAACCAGGAAGCGCTCAAGCAGCTGCTCGCCGACCTGCACGAACACAAGCGCCTGAGCATCGTGCCCTTCGTCGAAAGCGCCACGGTGCTGGCGACACTCTGGCAGGCGGGCGTCAACTATATCCAGGGCCACTATCTGCAAGGCCCCAGCCAGTCGATGGACTACAACTTCTCCTCGGACGAGGAGTGACCACCCCCCGGCATCAGGCACGACCTTGATCGGGATCAGCGAGGCGTCACACCACTCGACTAGAGTGCGCTGACGTTCTTTTGATCCGAGAGGAGTCGCCATCATGGCCATGATGAAAGCCGCGGTGTTCGTCGAACCGGGCCGTATCGAACTGCAGGACAAGCCGATCCCCGAGATCGGCCCCAACGATGCGTTGCTGCGCATCACCACCACCACCATCTGCGGCACCGACGTACACATCCTCAAGGGCGAATACCCGGTCGCCCGCGGCCTGACCATCGGCCACGAGCCGGTGGGTATCATCGAAAAGCTCGGCAGCAACGTGCAGGGCTACCAGGAAGGCCAGCGGGTCATCGCCGGTGCCATCTGCCCGAACTTCTCCTCCTACGCCAGCCAGGATGGTCTCTCCTCGCAAGACGGCGGCTGCAGCTGCCACGGCTACAAGCCGATGGGCGGCTGGCGCTTCGGCAACACGATCGACGGCACCCAGGCCGAATACGTGCTGGTGCCCGACGCTCAGGCCAACCTGGCGCCGGTGCCTGACGGACTGACCGACGAACAGGTCCTGATGTGCCCGGACATCATGTCCACCGGCTTCGCTGGCGCCGAGGCGGCCAACATCAAGATCGGTGACATCGTGGTGATCTTCGCCCAGGGGCCGATCGGCCTCTGCGCCACCGCCGGCGCCAAGCTGCGCGGCGCGAGCACCATCATCGCGGTGGACGGCGTCGATGCCCGGCTGGATATCGCGCGACGGATGGGCGCTGACGTGACGCTGAACTTCCGCAACATCGATGTCGTCGACGAGATCATGAAGCTGACCGCTGGCCGTGGCGTCGATGCCGCCATCGAAGCGCTCGGCACCCAGACCACTTTCGAGCAGGCGCTGCGCGCGCTCAAGCCCGGCGGCACGCTGTCGAGTCTGGGCGTCTACTCCAGCGACCTGACCATTCCGCTGGGCGCGTTCCATGCTGGCCTCGGCGACAACAAGATCGTCACTTCGCTGTGCCCCGGCGGCAAGGAACGCATGCGCCGGCTGCTCAACGTGGTGGCGTCCGGGCGTGTTGACCTCGGCCCGCTGGTGACCCACCAGTACGCGCTGAACGACATCGAAGCAGCCTACGACCTGTTCGCCAATCAGCGTGACGGCGTGCTCAAGGTGGCCATCAAGCCCTGAAGCAAACAGTACCCGGAAACGACAAGCCCCGAGCCGACCCCGACTCGGGGCTTGTCGTTTCTGCCGTTATGCCTATCGGAAAAGGCGTTACTCCGCGCCTTCCCGGTCGCGATAGCCGAGCAGATAGAGGATGCCGTCCAGCCCCAGAGTAGAAATAGCCTGCTTGGCCGACTGCTTGACCAGCGGTTTGGCGCGGAACGCCACGCCGAGGCCGGCCAGACCGAGCATCGGCAGGTCGTTGGCGCCGTCGCCGACCGCGATGGTCTGCTCCAGGCGCAGCCCTTCCTGCTCGGCCAGCTGGCGCAGCAGATCGGCCTTGCGCTGGGCGTCGACGATCGGCTCGACCGCCACGCCGGTGACCTTGCCGTTGACGATCTGCAGTTCGTTGGCGAACACGTAATCGATGCCCAGCTTGGCCTGCAGCTGCCGGGCGAAGTAGCTGAAACCACCGGAGAGGATTGCCGTCTTGTAGCCGAGCCGCTTGAGCTCGGCGAACAGCAGCTCGGCGCCCTCGGTCAGGCGCAAGCTGGCGCCGATGTCCGCCAGCACGTTCTCCGAGAGCCCCTCGAGCAGCGCCAGGCGCTCCTTGAAGCTGGCGCGGAAATCCAGCTCGCCGCGCATGGCGCGCTCGGTGATCTCCGCCACCTGCTCGCCGACGCCGGCGGCCTTGGCCAGTTCGTCGATGACCTCCGCCTCGATCAGCGTCGAATCCATGTCGAACACCGCCAGACGCCGGTTGCGGCGGAAGATCGAGTCGCGCTGGAAGGCGATGTCGACGTTCAGCTCCTGCGCCACGCTGAGAAATTCGGCACGCAGCGCCGCGGTGTCTTCCGGCTCGCCGCGCACGGAGAATTCGATGCAGCCCTTGCCCAGCTCCTCGGGCACGTCCAGCGGCATGCGCCCGGAGAGGCGGTCGATGTGGTCGATGTTCAGGCCGAACTTCGCGGTGATCGAGCTGACCCGGTGCAGCTGCTCGGCGGTGACCTTGCGCGTCAGCAGGGTCACGATATGCCGCGACTTGCCCTGACCGGCCACCCAGTGCTGGTAGTCGTCTTCGGACACCGGCGTGAAGCGCACCTGCTGGTCGTGCTTGTAGCCCATGAACAGCACGTCCTTGAGCACCGCCGAGGCGCCTTCGCTATCGGGCAGCTCGACCAGGATGCCGAAGGACAGCGTGTCATGGATCACCGCCTGACCGATATCGAGGATGTTCACGCCACCCTGCGCCAGGACGCCTGTGATGGCTGCAGTCAGACCGGGACGATCTTCCCCGGTGATGTTGATCAGGACGATTTCGCGCAAGGCGCAACTCCCATGCAAAGAAGGCGCGCATTCTACAACATCCGCGCCGGGCTATCCGGTACGCGCGGGACGTCGGCGTTTCGTCCGCTTTACCGCGCAGACCTTCAGCCGCCATCGCGCTTTCCGTATACTGCCCGCCAATTTCCTTCGAGAAGAGCCGCGCTCTGTGAACCGGCCCGCATCCGTCAAGCCAGACAATTTCTTCCTCATGCTCTACCGCGCCGTGCGTCAGCACCGCGTGCCACTGGTGCTGCGCATCGCCAGCCACACGCTGTTGCTGGTCGCCCTGGCGCTGGTCATCTATGCGTGGGTGATCGGCATGCAGTTCAAGCAGGCGATGGAGCAGCAGGCCGATGCGCTCGGCCAGAGCCTGGTCACGCAGACGGCCGCCTCGGCTACCGATCTGCTGGTGGCCAACGACATCCTCAGCCTCAACGTGCTGCTCAGCAATCTGGTGAAGAA
>JAEAMG010001261.1_pt1 | contig 20488 bp, 12 predicted proteins | sample 8958741 | NCBI WGS metagenome assembly JAEAMG01 (sample SAMN16933256, study PRJNA681125) | bioreactor sludge metagenome | isolation source: anaerobic bioreactor treating anionic surfactant - SDBS | place: India: Bengaluru | collected 2019-02-28 | reverse complement strand
GATATCGTAGGATTGAAAATACTTGAGGACGTTTATGACTACAAGGCGGATGCCATGGCTTTTGAGAAGGGCAAAAAAATCCGCGCCAAGCAGTTGAATACCGTGGATTATGCCTTGCTCGCCCGCTTGAAGGTTGAGGACAAGAAGGTGCGGCAGAAGTTGTCGCGGCTGGTCAATCTTGCCGCCATGGAAGAGGCTAAGATAGTGGCGGTACGTGATGCGCAAATCGAACGCCTGAAAAAGGGGGACGAACTTGCTCCGGGCGTCAACAAGTCCGTCAAGGTATATGTGGCCACTAAGCGCCGCATGTCCGTGGGCGACAAGATGGCGGGACGTCACGGAAACAAAGGTGTTGTCGCAAGAATAGTTTCCGTTGAAGACATGCCTTTCCTTCCTGACGGCACGCCGCTTCAAATTATTTTAAATCCGCTTGGTGTGCCTTCCCGCATGAACGTGGGCCAGATACTGGAAACGCAACTGGGGTGGGCACTCGAAAAACTGGGAATGAAAATCGCCTCGCCGGTATTCAACGGCGCCAATGAGGAAGCCATTCAGGCTTACATGAAAAAAGCCGGATTGCCGCAGAATGGTAAAATACGCCTGCGTGACGGCCGTACGGGGGAGTACCTGTATCATGAAACCTTTGTGGGGCAAATCTACATGATGAAGTTGAACCACCTGGTGGACGACAAAATTCATGCCCGCGCAATAGGACCCTATTCCCTGGTCACCCAGCAACCGCTGGGCGGCAAGGCCCAGTACGGCGGCCAGCGCTTTGGAGAAATGGAGGTCTGGGCGCTTCAGGCGTACGGCGCCTCCTATACGCTTCAGGAGCTGTTGACCATCAAGTCTGACGATATTCAGGGGCGCACCAAGGCTTACGAATCCGTTGTTAAAGGGGATTATGAAGTGGAACCGGGCACTCCGGAATCATTCAACGTGCTGGTGCGAGAGATGCAGAGTCTTTGTTTGGATGTAATCAAACTGGTTAAGGCCGATTCCGTATCGGATAACGAAGAAGAGACGACGGAGGAATAACCCATGGCCAAATTCGTACCTACTACCGGGGATTTTTTCGATGCCATACAAATTCGCATCGCTTCCCCCCAGGAAATTCTGAAGTGGTCTCACGGCGAAGTAAAAAAGCCGGAAACGATCAACTACCGCACCTTTAAACCCGAAAAGGACGGCCTTTTCTGCGAACGTATTTTCGGCCCCGTCAAAGACTGGGAGTGCGGTTGCGGCAAGTACAAGAAAGTAAAGCACCGTGGGATTACCTGTGATCGTTGCGGCGTGGAGATCACGGAATCCAAAGTAAGACGGGAGCGAATGGGCTGCATTAAACTGGCCGTGCCCGTCACCCATATCTGGTTTTTCAAGAACACACCGAGTGTCATCGGCGCCTTGCTCGATCTTTCCATCCGTACGTTGGAACGAATCATTTATTTTGAAAACTTTATTGTTGTGGATCCCGGGGATACCCTCCTTGAAAAAATGAAGGTGCTTACCGAGGACGAGTATCAGGAAGAACGGGAGAAGTATGGCGCGGACCGGTTTACGGCGCTTATGGGCGCGGAAGCCATTAAACGCCTGCTTGAGGAACTTGACCTGGACGCCCTGAGTGCGGAACTGCACACGCAATTCCAGACCGCCACATCGCAGCAGATTCGCGCAAAATCAATCAAGCGACTAAAGATTGTGGAGGTATTGCGCAAGTCCGGTAATGATCCGGTTTGGATGGTATTGGATGTGATCCCGGTCATTCCTCCGGACTTGCGCCCGCTGGTGCCTCTTGACGGCGGTCGCTACGCCACCAGTGATCTGAACGACCTGTACCGACGCGTCATCAACCGGAACAATCGTCTGAAACGTCTGCTTGAACTGCGCGCCCCCGAAGTCATTCTCCGTAATGAAAAGCGCATGCTCCAGGAGGCGGTGGATGCCCTGTTTGACAACGGGCGGCACGGACGCACGGTGCTGGGCAGCAGTGGTAACCGTCCGCTCAAATCTCTGAGCGATATGCTCAAGGGCAAACAGGGGCGTTTCCGGCAAAACCTGCTGGGAAAACGGGTGGACTATTCCGGACGTTCCGTTATTGTTGTGGGCCCGGAATTGAAACTTCATGAGTGTGGCCTGCCAAAACGGATGGCCCTGGAACTATTCGAACCCTTTATTATTCATCTTCTCAAAGAACGCGGCCATGCCACCACGATCAAGGCGGCAAAACGGGCCATCGCGCAGGGCAAGGAAGAGGTGTGGGATATCCTGGAACATGTAATCAAAGATCATCCCGTCTTACTCAACAGGGCGCCAACCCTTCACCGTCTGGGCATCCAGGCTTTCCAGCCCATCCTTATCGAAGGCAATGCGATTCGGTTGCATCCGTTGGTATGCCGCGCGTTCAATGCGGACTTTGACGGTGATCAGATGGCGGTGCACGTGCCGCTTTTCCCGGCCGCGCAACTGGAAGCCCATCTGTTGATGATGTCCTCATCAAACATTTTCGCTCCTTCAAACGGTATGCCCGTGGTGACACCCAGCCAGGATATCGTGTTGGGCATTTCCTGGATGACCAAGGAAATGAAAGGCGCAAAAGGCGAATGGAAAGCCGAGTGGACAGGGCCTAAAGGAGCCCTTTTGAAGCCCGGCAAGGTGTTCACGTCCGCCGCAGAGGTGGCCCAGGCGCATGAGTCGGGAATAATCGACATTCACGCGGCCATCAAAATGCACTTTGAGGGAGAGATTATTACTACCACCGTTGGGCGCGTACTGCTCGCGGATGAACTCTCTCCCGAAATCACGATTTTGGATGTAAATCGGCAACAGGATCAAGGCACCATAGGCGATGTGATTGCGAAATGCTATGCGCGATGCGGTCACCATAAAACCGTGGCGCTTCTGGACAAGCTGAAGAAGGTGGGATTTAAGTATGCTACCTATTCCGGCCTGTCTATTGCACTGGAAGACATGGCCATTCCACCCAGCAAAGCGGACCTGCTTGCAAAGGCTGAAAGTGCGGTGCAACGTATTGACGAAATGTACCGCAGCGGCTTGATTACAGAAGGAGAGCGCCGCCACAAAATTATTGATGAATGGACTGTTACCAGCGACCAGGTAACAGAGGCCATGGTAAAAGCCATGCAGGAAAACAGGAAGGGATTCACAGGCATTCACCTGATGTATGAATCCAAGGCGCGCGGAAGCAAGTCACAGATCAGACAGTTGGCGGGAATGCGCGGCCTGTTGGCAAAGCCTTCCGGCGATATTATTGAATCGCCGATTATGTCTAATTTCAGGGAGGGGTTGAGTGTAATTGAGTACTTCATATCCTCCCACGGCGCGCGCAAGGGTCTGGCGGATACCGCACTGAAGACGGCGGACGCAGGGTATCTGACCCGGCGCCTGGTGGACGTTGCCCAGGATGTTACGATTGAGGAATATGACTGCGGCACTATTAACGGCATCTGGGTGGAGCCCCTTGTCGAAGGGGCGGAGGTAATCGCCCCCTTGAACGAACGGATTACCGGGCGCTATGTGTTGGATGACGTGGTTATTCCCGACGAACCGGAGCCCGTTGTATTAGCGAATGAGGAAATCACGGAGGCTGCCGCACAGAAAATCATGGCGGCGGGGCTTCCCGGTGTAACCATCAGGTCGGTTCTTACCTGCCAGTCGAAGAAAGGGGTATGCGCCTTATGCTATGGCCGTAACCTCGCAACCGGAAAACTGGTGGAACTGGGTGAATCCGTTGGCATAATTGCCGCGCAGTCCATCGGTGAGCCCGGCACGCAATTGACTATGCGCACATTCCATATCGGCGGCGCCGCAAGCCGCCAGGTGGAGAACCCGGATGTCCGCGCAAATGAAGCGGGACGCACCGAATTCAGAAATGTACGCACCGCCGTAAACCGGGCAGGGGAAATGGTCGCCGTGAATCGCGGCGGCGAGATCGCCATCCTGAACAAGGACGGCAAAGAGATCCAGCGGGTGGCGATTTCACCCGGCTGCCAATTACGCTGCGAAGACGGCGCGAAAATCACCAAGGGCCAGGTCCTCTTCACGCGCGACCCGTATAATATAAACATTGTAGCGGAAAAGTCCGGCGTTATTCGTTTGGAAGGCATGATACAAGGCGTTACAATGCGCCGTGAAATCAATTCGGAAACAGGAACCGAAGAAATTGTCGTTACCGAACACAAGCACGACCTGCACCCGCAAATCACCATTTTGGGCCCGGATGACGAAGTACTCGCGTTTACTACGGTGGCAGCCGACACGCACGTACAGGTGAAGGACAGTGACCATGTTCTCGCCGGCGACCTGTTGGCCAAGACATCACGCCAATTCTCCAAAACCAAGGACATCACCGGCGGTTTGCCGCGCGTAGCGGAACTTTTCGAGGCGCGGCATCCCAAGCAGCCCGCCATTATCAGCCATATTGACGGCATCGTGGAACTTTCCAGCACGGCGCGCGGATTGCGCAAGGTGCGGGTGACGCCGCCTGTGGGCAAGGACCGCGAATACATTATTCCGCCCGGAAAACACTTGAATTACCATACGGGAGACCGCATCTATGCGGGTCAAAGCATCACTGACGGTCCCATTATTCCCCAGGATATACTTGAAGTGAAGGGCGAGGATGCCTTGCGGCGGTATCTGCTTGACGAAGTGCAGCAGGTGTATCGCCTCCAGGGTGTGCGGACAAATGATAAACACATCGAGGTGATTATCCGCCAGATGTTGCGCAAGGTGCGTATCAAGTCGGATCCGGGCGACACCCCGTTCCTGGCCCATGAAGAAGTGGACAAGGTGCGTTTCGCGGGCATCAACGAAGAAACACAGCGTCGGGACGGCCGTCCCGCCGAAGCGGAGCCGGTGCTTCAGGGCATTACCAAGGCCGCGCTAAGCACCAACAGTTTCATCGCCGCGGCATCTTTCCAGCAAACAACGCGGGTTCTGACCGAGGCGGCCATCGCCGGCAAAAATGACTTCCTGGATGGTCTGAAGGAAAACGTCATTATCGGGCATCTCATTCCCGCGGGCACGGGCAGTCCCCATTATCAGAATTCCCGGCCCAAGTTGCCGTCGGACAATCTTGACGAGCATCTGCTGGTTGGCGAGAATGAGAAAGAAGGCAACCGGGAGCAGGAGACCGGCTGATCGGGTATCGCCCTGCTTCCCTAATAGCCGTACCGCGCATGGGAGAGTGACACATGTATGAATACACCCGTGGGGTAGCTTTACGGGAATTGTTGCCGGCGGCGCTTTGCCTGCTTTCCTTGTGGGCAGCGGCTGATTTTACGGACGGTGTGGTCGCTTCGGTTGCCGGCGAACCCATCCTGAAAAGTGAAATCCTGCAGGAGATCATGCCTAAGATACAGGAATTGAGCGCCTCCGCGACTTCAACGGAGGAGTTGGAACGCCAGATAGAACCCCTGTTCGAACAGGCCATTGAACACTTCATTCTCTATAAAGAAGCGCAGACCCTGGGCGTCGAGGTGCCGGAAGCGGAAGTGGAGAAGCGCGTGGCAGATGTGCGCGCCCAGTATAAATCGCCGGAAGAATACGAACGCGCCCTCGAGAGCGCCGGGTATACCCAGAGCAATTTCCGTGACCGTATGCGCCGACAGATCATGGCCATCACCGTAGGCATCAGCAAGCGCCGCCAGTTCGAAAAAGAGGCGGTGGTTTCGGAAAGCGATATCGCGCAGTATTATGAGGACAACAAGGAAACGTTCAGCGCCCCCGCACGATACAGACTGCGGCGTATTTTTATTGCCGTACCTCGGGATGAAGAAGAGCAACGCCTGGCAGCCAAAGAAAAACTTACCGGACTGCGGGAACAGCTGCTGGCGGGTTCGGATTTTTCGGAATTGGCGCGTACCCACTCCGAAGGCCCCGAAGCGAAGGAGGGCGGCCTGATGGACTGGATAGCGCCGGAGGACCTTGTGGAACCGCTCAGCAGCGCGGTCGCTGATCTGACGGTGGGCGAAATGACGGGAGTACTGGAAACGGATTTTGGGGTGCAGGTGTTGCGTCTGGAAGAAATTCAAGCGCGGGAAACCGCGCCTTTTGCGGAGGCGCGCAAGGAAATCGAACCCATTCTGCGCCAACAGCAGGGCGACAAGCGCTATCGTCAATGGATGAGCACCTTGCGCCGGCGCAATAACATTCGCATATTTCAGTAAGAGTCGGCATCCGATTCTTTTGTGAAGCAGGCGCACGATGCCGCATAAGCGGTACCGCCGGGCGGGGATGCCGCCTGTTCATGAAGGATGTGTCCCGCTATCGTATGCGGGGCTATGCTTTTTAAGTGTTCAAGAGGTCTTGAACGCAGGCGCAACAACGGACAGGCCACCCAATCTCAAGGCCTGACAGACGGTCTCTATGCCGTGGTCATGATCTATGGGGCGCTCCGTCCTCGTTTTGCTTTGTCTTCTCGCTTGCGTTTAGTCCAACCGTTACAGACACATACACGGCAGCATTTATCCCGAAGAAAATGGTGTGGCATGCGTATCTTGAAAGATTCAGACAGGTCAATCCGGTCCTACCATCAGGGCCGCTTGCGGGTATTGACGCATGTGCTTTCCTGCGTTCTGGCGCTGATCGTCGCCGGCTGCGGCCGCACGCCGGCCCGTACCGGCGAGGGCATGTTTCAGCCGTTGAACCCGGATGCGGCCGTATTCTGGGACCGGCAGACCACCGAAAGCGCGGAGCTGCTGCGCACTGTGGTCGAAGAATTCAACCGGGAGTGGAACGGCATGCCGCTGAAGGTGGAGCGTTCCGGGAGTTATGCCGACATCTTCCGCAAGGTGACCGCCGGCATCCACGCAGGCGTGTTGCCCGCCATGGCGGTCTCGTATGAAAGCATGACGTGCGAATACATACCCCTGGGCGCGGTGCGTCCCCTGGACGACCTCATCGCGGACCCGGAAAGGGGCTTGTCGGCAGAGGCCTTGAACGATTTCTTTCCGGGCGTGCTGGAAACCAACCGGTTCCCCGAGCACGGCAACCGCTTCTATTCCTTTCCCTTCGCGAAAAGCATTCTCATGTTGTATTTCAACAGGCAGGTCCTTGCCGATGCGGGCATCAGCGCGCCGCCTGAAACCTGGGAGGAATTTCTGGAGCAGTGCCGGCGCATCAAGCAGCGGACCGGCAAATTCCCCCATGCGGTGCATGCCGATTGTTCCACCCTCAACGGCATGATTTACAGCATGGGCGGCGCCGTCGTGGAGGGGCGGAAGACGCTGTATGACAGCGAACAGGCCCGCGCCGTGTTGCACCTCTATGAGACCCTCGCGCGGGAAGAACTCGCCTATCTCATCTCACCGGGTTCCTACGAAGACAATGTCGCCCTCGCCAAAAATGAAATCGCCTTCGCCTTGCGCAGCAGTTCCGGTCTGAGCGACATGATGCTGCTTATGGAAGGAGACCGGGATCGGTGGGGTGTAACCCGTATTCCCCAGCGGGATCCCGCGCGCCCGGCCACGGTGCTCTACGGCCCCAACGTGTGCCTCTTCAACATTGGGGATGACGCGGTCCAGGCCGCCTGGGCCTTCGTAAAGCATTTCACCAGCGCCGAGGTATCCGTGCGCTGGGCCCTGGAAACCGGCTACCTGCCCGTGCGTAAGAGCGCCCTGCACCACCCGGATATGTCCGCCTTTTGGGACCAATGGCCCTATAACCGCGCGCCCTACGATTGCCTGCCCATCGCGAAACCGGAACCGAACATCAGCGGCTGGCAGCAGATACGCGATCTCGCCGCCCGCGCCGTCACGGAGATCATGACCGGCGTCCGCAATGCGGAAAGCGCCGCGCAGCGACTCAAAGAAAGCGCCGACCAGGCCCTGTCCCGCGCCGCCGGGGCCTAAGCCCCCCTCAAGGTCAATTCAACAGGCGCTGCGTTCCGTCCCCTTCTTCTGTTGCAGACGGCGAGTATGCCTGCATCCGTTTATTCACAAGGCATTTCAAGGAAACATCGTCCTCCAAAATCCGCACGCAAGAAATAACGAGGATAAGGAAAGCAAGCATTTGCTTGATATCAGAAGAGGAAAGCGCTATGCTACGTCCATGCAGTTCACCTCTTCAGACGAAAGTTGAATCGCTGCTAGAGAAGCGGCCTACTGAGGAACAGGCACCAGCCCGACCCCATACGGCAGGCGCCGATCACCCTCTTGCAGGCAAAGATCAACCCACCGCAGGTGGAGATCAACCTGTCACAGGTGGAGATCAACCAGTCATTGGTGGAGATCAACCAGCCGCTGGTGGAGATCAACCAGCCGCTGGCGGAGATCAACCAGCCGCTGGTGGAGATCAACCAGCCGCTGGCGGAGATCAACCTGCCGCTGGTGGAAATCAACCAGCCGCTGGTGGAGATCATCCAGCCGCTGGTGGAGATCAACCAGCCACAGGCGGAGATCAACCTACTGCAGGGGAAGATCAACCAGCGACACGTTGACGCCAACGAAAGGCTGGATGAAGGCTGCGTCCCTTTGATTGATTGGGAAAACAAGGCGGATGAATCCGTACCATAAGAGGCGTAAAGAAGGATGCGCGAACGACTTATCAGGAGGCAAACGCGATGAACGATTATATTCCACGCAGCGCCGAAGAAAGAATCCAATGGCTGAATCGCTTCAGCACCTGGCTGCTGGCCAACGGCGCGACCCACGGCTTTGACGTAAACGAAGTCAACGCCATGCGCGACGCCGCTACGGCCGCCTTGGACGCCTACACGGAACTCGTAAGCGCCCGGGCCGCCGCGCGCGCCGCCACCGCCACCAAAAATATTACCCTGGGTGCGGCCGTCACCCTGGCCCGCGAAAATGCCCGGCGGCTCCAGTCCTGGCCCACCACCACCGACGCCGACCGCGCCGATGCGGGCCTCACCATTCCCGACACTACGCCCACCAAAATGCCGGAGGATCTGGTCCTGACCATTCCCGCGCCGCTCCTCCTGCTCGATTTCAGCGTGCGCCGCCAGGTCACGGTGCATTGGGGCCCCAACCCGGCCAACGAACAACAAAACGGACGGCCCAAGGGCGTCATCGGCTGCCAGCTGGAATACGCCCTCGGCGGCCTCCCCGCCGACGAAAGCGCCTGGCGCATCCTCGAAACCGACACCGACTCCCCTTTCATACACCGCGTCAGCGAAACCGCCCCGACCACCATCGCCTACCGCGCCCGCTACCTCGGCAAGAATCTCAAACTCGGCCCCCATGGCGACCCCGTCGAATGTGCCGTCACCCTATAAAGAAAAACCACAACAACCGAATTCAAAATTCTGAATTCTGAATTCAGAATTTAAGAAGGGAACTCCCATGAAACACCTCACCACACCCTTTGCCCGCATTGCTATCCTCATCGCCCTCACCGCATCCCTGACGGCCACCCTCGCCACCGCTGACGTCACCATCCCCGATCCTGGCCTTGAAAAAGCGCTCCGCGACACCCTCGGGCTCGGCCCCACCGCCAACATCACGGCGAGCGCCCTGGCGGGGATCCCCTATTTGTATGCCAGATATTATGAAATTGCGGACCTTACCGGACTCGAATACTGCACGGGACTGACCCAGTTGGATCTGTATTTTAACCACATCAGCGACCTCACGCCCTTGCAGGGGCTTACCCGCCTGGAGGAGCTGAATCTGCAATATAACCAGGTCATTGACCTTACGCCCTTGCAGGGGCTCACCAGCCTGACTACCTTGGTTCTGAGCGATAACCAAATCAGTGACCTTGCGCCGCTGCAGGGGCTCACCAGCCTGACGTCGCTGGAGCTGTGGAATAATCAAGTCAGCGACCTCACGCCGCTGCAGGGGCTCACGAGCCTGGCAGAGATGCAGCTGTAAGGCAATCAAATCAGCGACCTTACCGCGCTGCGGGGGCTCACAGGCCTCACGTCGCTGCATCTGGCGGCAAACCAAATCCGTGACGTTGCGCCGCTGCAGGACCTCACCAGCCTGACGGGCTTGTGGCTGTATAGAAACCAAATCAGCGACATCACGCCGCTGCAAGGGCTCACCAGCCTGACGGACCTGTGGCTGACCGAGAATCAAATCAGTGACATCACGCTATTGCAGGGGCTTACCGACCTGAATGTGTTGCATCTGCAGGACAACCAAGTCAGTGACCTCGCCCCCCTGCAAACACTCACACGCGTAACGCGCCTGTATCTGAGTGGGAACCAAATCAGCGACCTCACACCGCTGCAGGGACTCACAAGCCTGGAGCGGCTGTATCTGGACGAGAACCAGGTCCGTGACCTCGACTCCCTGCAAGACCTCGCAGGGTTGATGGAACTGAATCTGGAGAAGAACGACCTCAGTGATCTCGCGCCGCTGCAGGGGCTCACCAGCCTGACATGGCTGAACCTGCAGAGGAATCACATCCATGACCTCGCACCGCTGCAGGGGCTTACAAATTTGGAGGTTCTGGCGCTGAGTAACAATCAAATCCGTGACCTCGCCCCGCTGAACCGCCTCACCACCCTGACGTCGCTGAGCCTGCGTAATAACCAAATTACCAGTATCGCACCGCTGCAGGGGCTCACAGGCCTGTGGGATCTGGATCTGAAGAATAATCATATCAGTGACCTTCCCCCGCTGAACAGCCTCACAAATCTGGTGTCGCTGCATCTTTCCATGAACTGCATATCGGATCTAAGTTCCCTGTTCACGCTCCCCACACTCAGGTATCTTTATGTAAGTCTAAATCCGCTGAGCGACACCGCCATTAACGAACAAATCCCCCTGTTGGAAGAGATAGGCATGCACATCGAGTTCTATATCTACAGCGATTACTATTGCCTCGTTCCGGAGGGCGAGAACGAGGGGGAAGGTGAAGGCGAAGGGTTTCATCCCGCCGATACCAATGCCGATACTCGCATTGAACTGAGTGAGGCCATAGCCTATCTCGCGGGCTGGCAGCAGGATGACAATCCTATGGCCTATGCCATACGGGCGGTCTACCTGCTGCAGAAGGGGGAAATCTATGTGTATGACGCCGGCCAGGCGCCGCCGATGTGTTGGGCGCCGGCGGATCAATGAACCCTCGTAGGGCTGCGTTGAAGTTCATTTGGGTGCGACACACAACACCCGTGACTGATAGGGCTGCAGGCGCAGCGGATGCGCCGGATGCGCCTCCAGCATTGCGGGCGCTTGCGGGTCCCACCAGCGGGCGGTTCCGGCTGCGCTCACCTGTAGGTCCGCCTCCACCGGTTGCCGCCCTTCGTTGGTAAGGAAGTACAGGTGATGGTCCTCAAGCACGACATGGCGGTATCGGATATCGGGATGGGCCGGGGTTAGCGTCAGGTCCGGCGGCGTCAGTGCGGCCAGGGCATCCAGGAACGCCTCCGGCGTGGAAAGGGCCTCCGGCAGCGTCGCTATCGCGTCCTGATACACCACGACCCGCCCCGCTTCCACCAGCGGCGCCAGGACCTCCGCCACCCCCGGGTCCACGCTGTCCGGACCGTCCACAATGAGCACCTGGTACCGGGCCTCGCCAATCTGAATGCCCTCCGGCGAAACCGCGGCCTTGTGCAGCAGCGTGTCCGTATCCACATAGTTGAAGTCGCGCTGGTGCTCGAACAAGACCCGCGCGGCGCGCCAGGGCAGCAGCGTCGCCGTGCCCAGGACGGCAATGTCGCACACCTGCCTGCCTGCGCCGTTGAGCCAGGAAATGCGCCGGCAATAATCCGCGTAGGGTTTGTAGCGGTCCCACCAGATGTTGTTGGGCCCCACATCGGGCGGGCGTTCGTCGCGACGGTCGCCGCGCACAGAATAGTAAAAGGCATGGGGAGACAACATGTCCACGCCGCGCACCAGCAGCCAGTCGGTAAGCCAGCGCATTTCCTCCCAGGTAAACTCCCATCCGTAGGCGCCGAAACACTCGTTCAGGTTGCGCGCGCGGCCGTGATGGAGTTTGGCGGAGGAACTGCACTTGCCCATCGTGGAATGGGGCCCTTCGATGGACTTGTCCTTAAAAGGTTCCAGATAGCGCCAGACCACATCCTGGCCGGGCACCTGAAAGTACTGGAGGGTGCCGATATCCATGGAGCCTGCGGGATGTCCCGTAAGCTTGATGCCGTGGGCCAGGCACCATTCCGAGTAGGGTTTATAATAACTCCGCTCGAGGCGCGCGTTGACCGCCCGCGCAAAGTCCCGCCGAAAGGGCGCCGCTGCGGCATCGTCTTCCCGCCACAACGCGGACAGGTGCGGCAGGAAGTCATAGCCCAGATACGCTTCGAGAAAGGCGGGCATCTCCCCGGTCCACGGCTGCACCCCCTTTTTGTGGCCCCGGCCCAGCACGTTGGGCTCGTCCGTAAAGATGGCGAGGATGGTCTTGCCGAAATGCCGCCCCAGCACCTCGTAATGCCGGTCATGGGTCAGGTGCAGGAAACTGGCCACCGCTTCCGGGTTCAGAATATCCGCCGAAGGCGGCGCGTCCGCCTCGCCGTCATCCATGCCGTGATGGACGCCCCGTATCCGGCCCCCGGACCGGGTGTTCACATACGCGTAGTCCTTGTCCTCGTAGACCAGCGTTTCCTCCGCTTCCAGCGGTGCGCCCTTGCGTCGGCGTTCGAGGGCGCGCGTGGCATGGCCCGGATTGGCGGCCACCACCCGCCCCGCGCAGGAACCGGAGGGATACATGCCCTCGTCATATAAGATGATGTACATGCCTTTTTCGGCGGCATGGTCCACGCATACCTGCAGCAGGCGCAGCCAGGCATCGGACATGAAGGCCAGCTCCCGGGGGAGCCCCATCCGCGCATGGGGCAGCACGCCGTAGACGCCGTGCGCGGCGAAATCGTCCAGTTGACGGCGCAGCTCGTCCTCCTGCAAGTCATCGTTCAGGAACCAGAAGGGTATCAAGGTATAGTCGCGCGGCGGATCGGTAAAGCGATCAAACAACGCCCGTGTCGCGTCGGCAAGGGGCGCGTCCGCCGAAGCCGGTGGTACGCTGCCGAAGGCGGAAACCCCGGCGAGCAGGACCGAGGCCTGGCTTAAAAACTCCCTGCGTGTGTTCAGCTCCATGACATCAACTCCTTGTTTCTAAGGGCCGGACCTTGCCGGATAAGGCCCGACACGCTTCGTATTCGAGAATCACAGCGCGTTCCGCAGCCGGTCGGACAGGCGGGTATTGCGGCGCGCGATGTTGCTGTTGTGGACGGCCATGGCCACCGCCTTGCCGGAGCCGACCACCACCACCAGCCGCTTGCCCCGCGTAATGGCCGTATAGAGCACGTTCCGCTGGAGCATCATGTAATGCTGGGGCAGGAAGGCCAGCACCACGGCGGGGTATTCGGAGCCCTGCGCCTTATGCACGGTGGTGCAGTAGGCGGTGGTGAGGTTGTCCAGCGCGTCCAGCGGATACAACACCCGCCGGTCATCCTCAAAACGCACCTCCATCTCCCCCGCTTCCGTATCCAGCACGGTTACCACGCCCACATCGCCGTTGAAGACATCCAGCTCGTAATTGTTCTTGGTTTGCATGACCTTGTCCCCCACGCCGAAATTACGATGGGGCGCCAGGGGACTGTCGGGATTCAGCGCCTGTTTCATGGCCTGGTTGATGTTTTCCACACCGGCCACGCCGCGGCGCATGGGCGCCAGGATTTGGATGTCGCGCAGGGGATCGAGGCCGAAGCGCGCGGGCAGGCGCTTTGAAACCACCTCCACGATGGTTTCCAGCGCCTTTTGCGGGTCCTCACGTGAAATAAGGAAGAAGTCTTCTTCGTTGAACACGGGCAATTCGCCGTGATTGACGCGATGGGCGTTGGCAATGATGCCGCTTTGGGCCGCCTGGCGGAAGACGGTTTCCAGGCGCACGACGGGCACGACGCCCGAGGCGATACTGTCCAGGAGCACGTTGCCGGGCCCCACCGACGGCAGCTGGTCCACATCGCCCACCAGGACCAGCCTGGCGCCGGGGCTCAGGGCGCGGAACAGGGCGTGGGCCAGATGGATGTCCAGCATGCTCGATTCATCCACGACCACCAGGTCCGCCTCAAGCGGATTCTTCTCATCCCGCTGGAACGTCCCGTTCACCGGGCTGAATTCCAGGAGCCGGTGAATGGTGCAGGCCTCGCCGCCCGTCGCCGCCTCCATGCGTTTGGAGGCGCGCCCGGTCGGTGCGGCCAACAGATACGAAATGCCCTTGGCTTCCAGAATCGCCAGCAGGCTCTTGATTACCGTCGTTTTTCCTGTGCCGGGGCCGCCCGTAATGACCATGACCTTGGCCTGCACGCCGACGCGAATCGCTTCGCGCTGCTCCTCGGACAAGGAGATGCCGACGCGTTTTTCCACCCATTTCAGGGCGTTTTCCACCTGGATCGGCACATGCTCCAGAGGCGCGCGCAACAGCCGCTTTAGCCGTTCCGCACAGCCCGTCTCCGCGGCATGCATCAGGGGAAGGTACCAGGCGTCCCCTTCCTGGATCAGTTCCCGATCGTTCAGCATTTCGGTGAGTATCGGCATGAAGGTGTCTTCGGATACCTTAAGCAACTCAGCCGCGGCGGTGCGCAATTCCTCTCCCCGATAAAAGATGTGGCCCGCATCCCCCGCCTCGCTCAGGGCATGCAGCACGCCCGCCTTGATGCGCGCCGGGGCGTCCACGGCGATGCCCATCTGCCTGGCGATACGGTCCGCCGTCAGGAACCCGATGCCCGTGATATCGCGGGCCAGCCGGTACGGATTCGCGCGCAGGGTGGCCGCGGCGGCATCGCCATACTGCTTGTAAATACGCACCGCCTGCCCGGCGGTGATGCCGTGCCCCTGCAGGAATATCATGATGGACTGCACGGCCCGTTGCTTGTCCCACGCCTCCCGAATCTGCCCCGCGCGCTTTTTACCGATACCGGGCACATGGCGCAGCCGCTCGGGCGCGTCCGAAATGACCTGGAGCGTTTCCACGCCGAAGGCCTCCACCAGGCGCTTGGCATACACCGGACCAATGCCGGGAATGAGCCCGGAGCCCAGGTATTTTTCAATACCCTGCGCGGAGGTCGGGAGAATAACCTCCATGGAGGAGGTGCGGAACTGCCTCCCAAAGCGGTTGTTTTCCTCCCAATGCCCCTGCAGGCGCACCGTCTCCCCCGGTGAAATGGCCATGAGATTGCCGATGAAGGTGACCTCGGGCGCCAATTCCTCCGTCCGCAGGCGGCCTACAAAAAAACCGTTCTCGGTGTTTTCATAAACAATCCGGGTTACCACCCCTTCCATTTCGATTTCCGGCATATTCGCGGCATACGGCTGGGGCGGCTCTTCCAACCTCGAGAAATCAAAGTGCTTCGTATAGGCGTGCTCGGGTTCATGATCGTCCATGGGCAACCTCAGGCCAACGGTTCGCCGTCAAAACGGCGCAGATTGATGATATCAAGGGCGACCCGCGGACTGAGGGAGGTCAGGTGCAACACGGTGTGGGCGATGTCCTCCGGCGTCATCCAGTTCGTCTTGTCCCGGTGCGGCATGGCCTCGCGGGAGAAACGGGTATCCACGCCGCCGGGGCACACCGCATGTACCGCTATGTTATAAGGGCGCAGTTCCAGGGCGAGGCTCTTCGTCCATCCGTTCAAGGCATGCTTGGCGGCGCAATAGGCCCCCTGCTCGGGAAGCGCCTTCACTCCCGTCACGCTCGACAGGTTGATAATACGCCCGCTGCGGCGCGCCATCATGGAGGGAAGCAGCGCCCGGGTAAATAAGAAGGCGCTGGTGAGATTAATGTCCAGGGAACGGCTCCAGTCCTCCGGCGTGATTTCCCATACCGGCTTGAAAGTGGCATAGCCGGCGTTGTTGACCAGGATATCCACGTGGCCGAAAAAATCCAGGGTTTTTCTCACGGTGCGTTCGATTTCCTCGGGAATCCCCACATCGCAGGGGAGCACCAGGGTTTGCGCGCCGAAGGTGCCCGCTTCTGTGGCCGTGGCCTCCAACTCTTCGCGGGTGCGCGCAATCAGTGCGGTGCGGCAGCCTTCACGGGCGAAGGCCAGCGCTATCGCGCGGCCGATGCCCCTTCCGGCGCCGGTGATTAAGGCTGTGTTGTTTTTTAAGAGCATGGCTTGTTTCTCTGAGGCCAAAACACCGTCCTCAGGTGTCCTGTGCGTCGGGCAGTTGCTTCAACAGGCTGTTTATATCAGCCGCCATGATATTCGGGTCCGCCGTATCCATTCCCGCGTAGAGATGCCGGAAATCCTCGTTGTGGCGCAACATGGACGGGTCCTGGCCGTCTTCCCTGACGGCGTTCACCACATCCAATACCCGGATCAAATGGGCGGCGCGGGCGGGTTGATAGGTTACCGGATTGCCCGCGCAGGCCACCACCAGTTTTGCCTGAATCAAGACCTCGAGGGTGTCGCTCAACAGACGCGTCGGCACATTCCAGCTTTCCGCCGCTTCCTTCAGTTCCAGCGGATGCAGCGCCCTGTTATACCGGCGCACCAACTCGAGCATCAGGCGCACGGCCAGTGCCTCCCGATAGGCAAGCGGCGCCTTTTCGGAAAGCTGTTCCATGGCAAAGGTCTTTTCATTCTGATAGGCGAACGAGACCAGGGAACCGAACAGCAGCACCAGCCAGCTGATGTAGATATACATCAGCAACAGCGGGAACAGGGCAAAGGCGGAGAAAAAGGAGGTGTAATTGGCGAGCCCGATCTGGAACTTCACATAGGCCCAGGAATTCAGCATGTACAGAATCCCCCCCACGAACCCGCCCAGCAGCGCATACCGGAATTGTACCTTCGTGTTGGGGACAATATAATACACCAGCGTAAAGGACATCCAGAGCATCAGGAACTGCACCCCGCGCGCGAGAAGGGTAAACGGGCCGATGATGTCCACAATGTACTGGCTCTCCAGCGCGGCGCTGATGCCCAGAATGGAGGCGGCCACAAAGGGCAGCAGAAAGGTTATCATCAGGTAGTGGCTGATAACCAGCAACAGGTTGCGCTGCCGCTTCACGCCCCAGATGCGATTCAAGGTGTATTCCACATTGCGCATGAATCCGAACACCGCAATCAGGACATAAAGCAGGCCGGAAACGCCCACGGTATGCGCGCTCTTGCCCGCCTCTTCCGCCAGGCCCACAAAGATCTTGACCGGGTTCGTATACCGCGGGTCATCCGTAATGCTGTGCTCTTCCGACAAGATGGGAAACACCAGCCCAATCATCTGCTGCTTCAGTACTTCATCCTTATTGCCGGGTTCCGGGGCCTCCGTGTCGAGGAACGGGGAGCCCGACTCATTGGAGGGTTCCATAATCGGCCCCGGCTCCTCCTGTAAAACGGATTCCGCCTCCCCCTCCGTTTGCGCCTCCCCTTCCTTTTCTTTTTCTCTATCCCCGGGACGCAATGCCGTCACCGCCTTCAACAATTGATCATCCATGCGGTCATAGACCTGGTCGCCAAGATTGAAGGTCTGGATAAAAAAGAACATCATGGCCAAAAAAGGCACCAGGAACAACAGCGTGGCAAACGTGAGCGCCGAAGCGCGAAGCAGAAGCGTTTCTTCAACAAGTCCGCGGGCCAGCAAAATAATCGCGCGAATTTGCTTGATTATCAACCCATTCGGCACCACCTCCCCCGGCAACCCGATACGCCAAATGTCATGGGTGATGAACTGGTGTCCCCGCTTAAAGGAGGCTATCCAAAGTTTGATATAATTGACAATTTCGGCTTTCATTGCAGTCCCACGCGATACCATGACCAAAGGGGGTATTCACACACCACTACCACGTGCTACATTAAACACAATAAACGGAGTAAAATACAAACCAAGCATTAGAACCGTGTATCATTGGGAATTTTACGCTCTCGCCGCAAGTTGATTCACGAGCCATTCGCCTGCTACAATACATTCATTCACCACAATTCCGCGATAGCTCAGTCGGTAGAGCGGGTGGCTGTTAACCACTAGGTCCCAGGTTCGAGTCCTGGTCGCGGAGCCAGTCAGATTGAATTACGAACTTTTGTTCACCAGTGTCGTAAGTGACGGGAAGTGAAGGTATTTCGTATAGCGAAATGTTAACCTCCACGAGCCGAGTTCGTAATTTGCAGATAAAGGCCCCCTCTTCTGAGGGGGTTTTCCTTTTTTTTGGGCCAACCTGGTTAACACGAATTTCCTTGATAAGGAGATGCATCAGCTCTTTCTGGTCCTCCAGCGAAAGACAATCGATCACCTTATCAAACATTCTCAACGACCCCTTTATCGTCTCTATGTCCAAATGCTCACGCTGACGGATGCTCAACTCAACCTGAGCCATCTCAAGATGGAGTTTAGTTTTCTCTCTTTCAGCCACCAAAGCCTGTTGTTCTTCGCGTACTTCGTCCGATACGGCATCCGAAGTTTTTAGGAACTCAACAAATCGGCGTATCTGCCCAGTCAATTCACTGATTCGCTTCTCAAGTCTTTTGACTTTCTTTTCCAATCGCTGTAGGTCGTCGCCTTTACCCTTGTTCGCCTCTGAAATACATGCATTTAAGATCGCTTGATTTTCGGCCAAACATCTGAGGAATTGCTTAACAGTCTTTTCAAACGGTCTGGCTGGCAGGGATCGGAGATTGCACGGAGAGCGGCGCTTGTCATGAACGACGTCGGTGCAGGTGTAGTAGAGATACGGTTTGCCCTCCTTATCTTTTTTGCCGCTGGGGAATGGCGTCATTATTGAACCGCAATCACCGCAACGAATTAATCCCTTCAGCAGATGGATATGTTCGTCGCGATTATAAAGGTGTACCCCCGTCTGTTTTCCATTCCCACCCAGTTTAGTGTTTACCTTCTGGAAAAGAATTTCGGAGATGATCCCCTCATGTTGTCCTTTGTTCATCTTGTCTCCGTGCCTAACCTTGCCGATGTATATCGGATTCCGTGCCATGTTAATCACGGTATCACAATTAAAGAAGTTGCCGCCGATAACCTTAAATTCTCCATTCTTGGTCTTCAATTCTCTTCGTTTTGTTCTGAATCCACGGTCATTCAATTCATCGGCTACTCTCGTAGGATTGCAGCCTTCGGCAAGCATGGTAAAAAGGAGTTCGATAGCGTCCCTCTCCTCAGCATGCGCGACAAGTATCCCATCTTCTGGACGGTAGTCATAACCGAACGGTACCCAACCACCATTCCATTTTCCACGCTCAAAGTTGGCACGCATTCTGTCGCTGGTGCGTTCCATGATGATTCCACGCTCATACTCGGCAAAGCTTAGAAGCATATTCAACATGAGTTTTCCAGCCGAGGTGGATGTGTCAAAACTCTGTGTTGCTGAATAGAACGCCACGTCCTTCTCTTGGAGAAGTTGGTAGAAATCGTAAAACTTCACGAGTGACCGACTGATACGGTCCACCTTGTAAACGACGACAACGTCATACAAGCCAGCATTAATCTCGGCAAGAGCCTGAGTAATTCCTGGACGGCTCAAGTCTTTGCCAGAGTATCCCGGGTCTGAGATTGTCTTGACGTGGCGCCATCCTTCCTCCTCCTTGAGCGCAATAGCATGCTGACAAATCCCTTCCTGATTATTGATAGAGGTAAAATCCCCACGTGCCTGCTCAGTGGTCGACACGCGACAGTAAATGAGGCATCGCTTCAAAGTTCGTCTCCTTATTGATTGTTCAATATATTTATTATACGAACTTATTCGTAAAGATGCAAACCCTTTCTTTTTGTATAAAACAGGCAGGTAACTCATTACATTGAATCCGGCACTTTCAGATTTGTTGGCTGGAAGCAAATTTCAAAATGTTCTTAGCATAGCGGATCTTACAAATTTACAAAAGAAAGAGTCTGGTTAACTAACCATACGGGTTTCGTTTGAGGAGACAATCGCGCAGTAGCTTTAGCCAACTGACGCTTGCACCCTCTTACTTCCTGCATTTCTGAAATTATGTTTGCCTTTCCTCCACTTTTTTCTCAGAGGAGACGAAACTCTATGTCCATTCAGCAGCCAATAATTTCGCAGCCATAGGAGAGCATGGTGGCAGCCAAGGTATGTACAGTCCTCGAATTAGATTGCCCAAATAATGTTCTGCGTTCGGGATAGAACTCTATGGATTCGTACACACTCTTGACTTTCAGGCATCTAATCGCCTTAGCAACACTGTACTTTGGAGGAACTCTAAGCACCATGTGGATATGGTCGATCACGGCTTTTCCTTCCCAAAGTTCAATTTCTTTCTGTATGGAAAGTTGACGAAGTATTTGATCAGTTTGCTTTCGTCTGTCTCAGAAAAACACTTTCTGACGATATTTTGTTAAAATAATCACATGGTAAATACAATCACATTCCACGTGTGCTTCACTTACAAAAAATTTCATATCGGTTCCTCCTGACAACCTAAGGAGCCTTCTGCGGAGGAGACGTTATTTTAATGAAACGCTGGAACAACAGAGCCTTATTAATTATCACCAGCAGAACCGGTGAATTATCTAGGATTTTGCAATACCTTCGGCAATCCCAAATTTGCAGACCAACGGTTCGACTATCTCATCGCCAATTC
>JAEAMG010001250.1_pt1 | contig 20519 bp, 22 predicted proteins | sample 8958741 | NCBI WGS metagenome assembly JAEAMG01 (sample SAMN16933256, study PRJNA681125) | bioreactor sludge metagenome | isolation source: anaerobic bioreactor treating anionic surfactant - SDBS | place: India: Bengaluru | collected 2019-02-28 | reverse complement strand
CATGGCATCAGAGACATTTGTCGCAATTTCGATATCCCGGTCGTCACTCCATCCATATTCCTGAACCCAATCGGAACTCACGGCAAAGATGAGTGTGGCCGGGCTGGGGGAGGTGATATTGTCCTGATGGAAGCGTACGGTATACGCAATGCCATCGATAAGTGCATAATTGTAAAGTGTTTTTATATGATCGAAGGACTTAAAATCATCCGGGGTGTATCCTTCCCAGGCAGTAAGCTCGATTATCCCCCAGAGAGGATAATCCGCTACGGAGAGCGTGAAATTTACTGAGCAATTGGTACCGGTCTGGCTGAAATTTTGGAAGGGTTTGTTTCCGCTTGTCAGTTTCACTTCTGAAAGGCTCCCCGAAATGGTATCATTACCAATCATTGAGAATCCATTGTCTGAGACCATCCTCATTTGTTGAATTCCGTAATATTGATCAGGGAGGCACAGGAGAACGGTATCATTTCCATCCAGGATGTAACTGCAATTCGTCGCAGCTGTGATGTTGATCGATATCTGACTTGCATCTCCTCCTTCTCCCACCGTAATTCCCTGGGAGGGAACCTTGCATGAAGCAAGGATCCCATCCATCACCGTAATTACACCTTCCTTGACTATTGATGCATTACCGAATACGTTGGTTATTGTCAGACGAACATCATATTTTCCGGCTACATTGTATATATGGACCGGGTTTTGCTCATCAGACGATGTTCCGTCTCCAAAGTCCCAGTTCCATTGAATGGGAAGTCCTGAAGAAGAATCCTTGAAGGATACCGTGAGGGGGGAGGGGCCACTTGTAATATTTGCGGTAAATTCGGGAACTGGAGGAGAACCTACCGAGATTAATCCTTCCTTTGTCACAGCGTTCCTCTGCATCGGATTATACACAGTCAGGGTGACCGAAAAGGATCCTGCACGAGAATAAGTATGGATAGGATTTTTTTCAGATGACCCACTTTGATCACCGAAGTCCCAGTTCCAACCTTCAACGTCCCCGGTCGAAGTATCATGAAATTCTACGGTTAGGGGGGGTTCACCCTGTGTCATGTTCTGATGAAAATCAGCCAATAACGGCGACATGATTTTGCCGAGTGTGTAGAGATAAATATCATAATCACCGTTTCGAGCGTCTGTCCAGACGATCCGATCTCCCCAGATATCCGGGTCTACCTGTGCTGATCCGGTTGTATCGTTGGAAATCCTGCTCTGCTCTCCGGTCAGGATGTTAAGAAGATAAATATCAAAGTACTCAGATTCATTAGTAAAAACGATGGATTGATTATTGATAACCGGATTTTCCAGATTGTCGTTCCCGAAGGTAAGCTGAGTCTCAATCCCGGTTTTCACATCATACATATAAAGTTGAGATGCTGAATTTCGATAATCCTGCCAGACAATCCTATCTTCCCATATGGAGGGGGTGATCTGATCTGAAGGATCGGTGGTTATCTGGATTTCAACCTCAGTCGTGATATTATAGAGAGAGATGTCATAATTGGTACCGCTCTCCCAATCCTGCCAAACAATTCGATCACCCCAGAGGGCAGGGGACGATTGCCAAGCTCTTTGACAATTCCAGTAGTCAAATCATAGAGACGAACATTCCGCAAAGGATCTTCATCGTTGCCTTCCTGCCAGACAAGCTTATCTTCCCAGATCTGTGGTCTTATCTGATTGACCGAATCATTGGTAATTCTTCTGAGTTCACCATCGGAAATTGTGTAGAGGTAAATATCCGAATAATCCTCTTCCCGTGAATCCCAGACAACGTGATCTCCCCAGATATCAAGGGATGTCACTCCTGATAATCCTTGAGTCAATCTTGTTAATTGTCCGGTTGTCAGGTTTACCATAAAAAGTTCGGTGAGTAAAGATTCAGAATCATCAGGATTGATATATTTTGATTTCCACACTATTCGATCTTCCCATATGGCAGGGATTTCCTGATCAACTTCAGACGTCGTTGTTGTGATAAGGCTTTCTGTGCCGGATTTGTATTGACTATCGAGAGACGAAGGTACCAATGCCGGGTCATTTCCGGATACTGCCCAGTTGTTATCTTCTGCACCAGAAATCGTGCAGAAAACACTTGAAAAAATTATCAAATAAAACAGGATACTAGCATATTTCAAAAATATGATGGGACTTTTCCGGCATATTTTTTTTCCAATTGGGAATGACATCATACATAACCTAGGGTCTTACATATCCCCATGTAGCAAATTTCACATCGGTTAATCTGCTCCTGTAAAGCCTTAGATTAGTATTAGTTGGATCACAGGGATTAATTAGGAAGTAGTATTGTTGATCTGCACTGTCAATCATATAGGTATGTTGAGGGATCAATTTATCTGGTAATGCTAATTGGGGGGCGGGTATATTTTTGGTAGCCACTACTGTGGGATATAGGGGTATACCGTCTTCAAATGCTTCACTGTTCATTGTTGTATTCGATGGTTTTTCATGAACGTCTCGATAATGGGTAATCTGCATAATTGCCGTAATGCCATTCCCTCCTCCATCTGCAAATATGGCTTCTATATCCGGCTGCGTTTTGTCAATGGCATCCCAATGTTGATTAGCTGGACTTTTTTTACTATTTAACCACATTGCGTATGCTTTTTCATAAAGCATGGGCCAGAGAAACCCCGATCTTCCTTTGGCATATACCAGTCTATTATCGGAAGTATACGCAAGATTTCGATCATTAAGAGTAATTGTCTCCACCGTCATTGTTTCAGTGTTAAGGAAGCGGAAGTTATCTGTTTCGGGTAATAGTCTGTCATTGGCCTTATATGCCACTGCCTTTAGTGCTGCGATAAAAAAACAATCTTTAGCACATCCCTGCACAGGCTCATCTGGATATTTATAGGCCCCACTGTAATTACTACCATCATCATCCCAATGATGTACTTCACCCTGACAGCAGTTTGTGTAACTCCCGTTCTCTTCTTCCTCTCTTATCGCTCTTATTTTTCGCATAAGGTAATCCTCCTTGTGCCATGGAAAACGAGCTTTAAGCGAATAACTGGATAGTAACAGTTAATCCCTTTCGTACTGAATTGCTTTTCTGATGATGATGATGATGAGGATCATGTGTTCATCCAATGGCAATCGGGCCGTCTTTCACTGATGCTATATATACCTATGCTCATCAGTACTGAAGAAATAATAAAAGAGATGACAAAGATTTAAGAGAGATCACGTGATCTCCCTCCCGATCATCTTCACCAGCACCGCCTTCTGGGCATGGAGTCGGTTCTCGGCCTCGTCAAAGACCACGCTCTGCGGCCCCTCGATCACCTCGTCGGTTACCTCCCTCCCCCGATGAGCCGGAAGGCAGTGGAGGAATATTGCATCAGGATCTGCTTTCTTCATCAGCCCGGTATCCACCGTGAATCCTTTGAATGCCCGGATCCTGGCATCCCGCTCGCTCTCCTCTCCCATCGAGATCCAGGTGTCGGTGACCACCACGTGGGCATCCTTCACCGCCTCTGATGGGTCCTTGAGCAGGGTAATGTTCCCACCCTCTGCAACGGCACGCTTCACCACGGCTTCCGAGATCCTGTACTTCTCTGGGGATGCAACCGTTATCTCGAAGCCGGCACGGGCAGAGGCCAGGACAAGGGAGTTGCAGACATTGTTGCCATCGCCGACCCAGGTGACCTTGAGGCCTTCAATGGATCTGAAATGCTCCCTTATCGTCATAATATCGGCAAGGATCTGGCAGGGGTGCTCGATGTCCGAGAGCCCGTTGATGACCGGCACACTGGAATTGCGGGCAAATTCCTCTATGGTCGAGTGCTTGTAGGCCCGGATCATCATGCCGGACACGTACCGGGACATCACCCGGGCGGTATCCCTGATCTCCTCACCTCTGCCGATCTGGAGGTCCTGGGGGTTTAAGAAGAGGGCATGGCCCCCCAGTTCTGCCATGCCGACCTCAAACGAGATCCGTGTCCTCGTAGAGGCCTTCTCAAATACCAGGGCGAGGGCTTTCCCGTAGAGAAATTCATGGGGCCTCCCCTCCTTCCGGAGGATCTTCAGCTGATCGGCATCATCGAGGATCTCACGCAGTTCGTCCCGCGAGAGATCAAGTATCGAGAGAAGGTCTTTCTTCATCGCAACTCCTTCATATGGGAGATCCGTTTCTGGAGGAGTGCCGCAGTCCCGATATCACGCCGGTACCTGACCCGGCCTTTCACCGATCGTGCAGCGCTCTCGGCAGAGTGTTCTGCCGCATCAAGTGTATCACCAATCCCGACAAAGGCGAGGGTTCGGGAACTCTGGGTATACAAGGTACCCTCTCTCTCCTCTACATTGGCATAGTAGAGCAGAGTATCGGGAGTGTTGTCCCCGAGCACCACCGGCTTTCCTGTCCGTGGAGCATCAGGGTAGCCTTCCGGAACGATATATTTGCACACTGTTGCTTTGCGTGCAAACTTCACATCTTTTTCTGACAGCGATCCTGATATCATCCTGGTTATGATACTCGAGAGATCAGATTCGAGCAGGGACAGCACATTCATCGCTTCAGGATCTCCGAACCGTGCATTGAACTCGATCACCATCGGTCCCCGGGCGGTGTTCATGAACTGGCCATAGAGGACCCCCCGGTAGGGGGTTCCGGATTCACCCATGACCTTCACCACCTCCTTCATGATCCCAAATGCCTGAGTGCGATCCGAATCTGTGACAAACGGGAGGGAGTGGTCTGGCATAGAGTAGGCTCCCATTCCGCCGGTATTGGGGCCGAGATCCCCCTCAAAGGCACGCTTGTGGTCCTGGACAAGAGGCATGGGCACGATATGCTTCCCGTCCACAAAGGCCTGGAGGGTGAACTCCTCCCCGATGAGGCGTTCCTCGAGCACAACCCTGCCCAAGAGACTGCTCCCTCCCTGTCCAGGTGCTCCCCCATGATCCTGACTCCTTTGCCCCCGGTGAGACCGATCGGCTTGATCGCAAGATCCCCGTCGTAATTTCTGATAAACCTGATCGCGTCATCGGCATGGTAGAAGGTGCGGTAGTGCGGGCAGCCCGCGATGCCATGCCGGTGCATCATCTCCCGGCAGAATGCCTTGTCCGTCTCGAGCATGGCTGCTTTCAGGATGGGCCCGATGCAGGGGATACCTCTCTTCTCGAGGCGATCGACAATCCCCGCCTCGAGCGGGGCTTCCGGTCCGATGACGGCATAATCGGCACCCCGCGAGACCGCAAAATCGACAACTGCCGGGATATTGGTCTCCTTCTCAATAAGGACATCAGAAGAGAGCGAGGCAATCCCGGGATTGTGCTTCGGCATTACCGAGAGCAGGACCACCTCTTCCGAACGGGAGAGCGCACATGCAATCGCATGTTCCCTCCCCCCGCCACCGACCACCAGCACCTTCATAGTCATCTATAATACGACACGCAATTCTTAAAAAATTGGATCTATTGCTCTCTCATCACCCACTATCTCACGTGCACGGCAGAGGGCGTGCAGATGTACGCCCCGCTCCGCAAGCGCATCCCGGGCTCCGGCTTCCCGATCGACAACAGTGACCACGGTATCCACGAAAGCCCCTTCAGCCCGGAGTGCCTCAATCCCCCTGATAACGGATCCCCCTGACGTCGTCACATCCTCCACGAGGAGCACCGCGAGACCGCCGACTTTTCCGATGATCTGCCCGCCTTTTCCATGCAGCTTCTCGCCAGCCCTGATGATGGCGTAGGGCTTTCCGCTTGCAAGCGCCGTGGCAACCGCGATAGGGACACCGCCAACAGCAACCCCGGCCACCACATCGAACGAGGCGATCTTTTTGATCTCCCTGCCGATCACTTTCAGCACGGCAGGATTGGCAATAGCCGACTTCACGTCAAGGTAATATGAACTCTTCACGCCGGAAGCAAGAACAAACTCGCCATACTCGACGGCCCCGTTCTCCTTCAACAGATGAGCAATTGACTTCACCATGGTACATCCTTTATCCCGGCAATATACCCGATAATGTTCACCGCCCTGTGGAGGAGCGGGGTGATGATGATGATCCAGAAGAGGATCGGGAGGGTGATGTATGATACCACCCACGTGTACTCAAGGAGGAGAAGGAGGACAAACGGACCGATCACCAGATCATATTGATCAGCGATCGGCCAGGGTGCACCCCGATCCTTCCCCAGTCGCCGCTTAAAGAAACTTTTTACCAGATCCCCGAGAAGCGCCCCGAACGAGAGGAGGCAGACAACAGGGAGGGTTAGTTCCGGGAGGCGGGTGATCCCTGCAGCATCATAGGCAAGGATCTGGAGCATCCCCATAATGATCCCCGCCGCTACCCCGGCAAAAAAACCCCTCCAGGTCTTTCCATCCCCGAATATCCGCCGCCCGTCGCGAAAATGCCTCCCGCCGTCGATTGGTGTTCCCCCCCCAACAAAGGCCGCGACCGGGTTAGGCACATAAGCCGGCATCATGATCCAGAGCGCTGACAGGAGCGGGACAAGAAAGGAATCAGGACTAATCGCTAATCTCCCACTATCTGTAATAAACAGCAGATATAAACATTAAGATATCCCACAGGTAACAACTTATGAGACAGGATCGGTGGGGATCAGGATGATGATCAAGGAAACAAAAACCCTTTGCCCGATCTGCAAAGCAATTCTCGATGCAACAATTGAGGAAGAGGGTGGAAGCATCTGGCTGGTGCGATCATGCCCGGAGCATGGGCATTTTCGTGACCTGTACTGGTCTGATGCAGCGCTATGGCATAAGTTCGAGCAGTTTGACTCCGTGGGGAGGGGCGTTGAGAACCCGAATGTGGTCAATCCCGGCGGTTCCTGCCCGGAGAACTGCGGCCTCTGCAATTTTCACAAATCCGGGACGCTGCTCGCCAATATCGATCTGACAAACCGGTGTAACCTCGACTGCGACTTCTGTTTTGCCAATGCCCGGGCATGCGGATTCATCTACGAACCTTCTTTTGACGAGATCGTCAAGATGATGCAGCTGCTCCGGGCCGAAAAACCAGTCCCGGCGCCTGCAGTCCAGTTCTCGGGAGGGGAACCGACCATGAGGGATGACCTGATGGATCTGATCCGAAAGGCAAAGGAGATCGGATTTCCCCAGGTCCAGCTGGCAACGAACGGGATCAAGATGGCGCAGGATGTCGGGTACGTGGAAGATCTCAAAAGTGCAGGACTCTCCACCGTATATCTCCATTTTGACGGGGTGACCAAAGAGACCAACTCCAAGATCAAATCAGATGAAAAGGCGGTCAGGAACTGCGAGGATGTCGGTCTCGGGGTGGTACTTGTGCCAACCATTATCAAGGGAAGGAACGATCACGAGATTGGCCCGATCATCCGTTATGCTGCAGACCATATCAAAGCGGTACGGGGGGTCAATTTCCAGCCGATCGCGTTCACCGGAGCAGCCAGCGAGGAGGACGTGCAGAGGGAACGGATAACCATCCCCGAGCTTCTTGAAGATATCGAAGACCAGACCAGCGGCATCATCAGGAAATCAGATTTTTACCCTGTACCCTGCGTCGTTCCCTTCTCTGACCTTGTCGAGGCATATACCGGGCTGCCGCAGGTAAGGTTCACTCCCCACCAGCACTGCGGTGCTGCCACCTATGTGTTCATCACCGACAAGGGAATGGTTCCCATCAACCGGATGGTCGATGTCGAGAGTTTCTTCAGGTCGATAGAGAACCTGACCGAGAAGCTGAAGAAGGGCGGGTAGTTGAACAAGTACCTGTCCCTGATAGAAGGAATCCGGGAGATGAATGATTCATTCAGGAAGAGTGAACAGGGAAGTACCGCCCAGTTCTGGAAACTGATCGGAAAGACCCTCGTGATGCAGAACTTTGATGCCCTGCGTGAATTCCACTGGAATGCCCTCTTTGTCGGGACGATGCATTTCATGGACAAGTATAATTACGACCTCTCCAGGGTACAACGCTGCTGCATCCACTATGCCACCCCCGATGGGAAGCTCATCCCGTTCTGCACCTACAACAGCGGGCCGGTCTACCGGGAAAAAGTGTGGAGTACCCACCGGAAATAAAGCCTTTTTCCCCTTTTTTATATGAAAATGCCTCCGGCACTTTGATCTTTTATGCTTGTGGCCCTCAAAGGAATCATATTATTTTCTTCCCCTCTTGCACGAGGGCGGATTTCCGGAGACCGGCTCCCAGGGATCCCGCCATCATGGAAACCTGAGGGCTACCCGTTCGCGACTCTTCATGGCAATCTCTGCAACTGCCAGGTCCTGGATGGCCAGTCCGGTCGAGTCAAAGAGCGTTATTTCATCCTGACTCATCCGTTTCTTTCTGCCAAGGACCACTTCACCCAGCGTTCCTTCAATCCTCTCCGGTGAAAAGAGGCCTTTTGCTATGGGCACATTGATCTCGCCCGAGTGAACTGCCTGGGCGGGGTCATCGACAAAGATCCTGGCACGCTGGAGGATGCCCGGATCGAGCTCCTGTTTCCCGGGAGCGTCGGCACCGATAGCGTTGATATGAGTCCCTTCACGGATCCATTCGTCGCGGATGACCGGCTCGCGGGAAGGTGTCGAGGTAACAAGGACGTCGGAGTCACATACTTTTTCGAGCGGGGCAACAGTGCAGTCAAGGCTGCTGTACTTCCTGCAGAATGCAACCGCATTCTTCTCATTCCTGCTCCAGACCTTAATCTCTGTCACCTCGCGTTCGGCTGCAATGGCATCGAGCTGGGCTGCAGCCTGGCGGCCGCTGCCGACCAGCCCCAGCGTAACGGTGCGTGACGGGGCAAGGTATTTTGCCGCAACTCCCCCTGCAGCCCCTGTCCTCAGGTCAGTGAGTGTCGTTGCATTCAGGATGGCAACGGGTATCCCCGTCCCCGGATCAAGGATGATCAGGAGTGCCATTACCGTTGGAAATCCTATCCGGGGATTTCCGGGATGGACATTCACGATCTTGACACCGGCGAGGGAGAGTGAGGGGATGTACGCGGGCATCGTCCTGAAATCACCATGGTCAAAAGTGACATAGAGCTTGGGAGGCATCTGGACGCGTCCGCGGCCATGCTCGGCAAAGGCCTCCTCCACCACCCGGTTCACCTCGCGAATATCCAGCCCTTCGGCAGGGTTCTGGTAATAAAACATACTACTCACTCTCCCTTCCCGGAAGAAGAAGATACTCACTCCTGCGCCCGTTCCGCGGAGCTTATCCCCTTTCCCGGACCACCCTGTACCTGCAAGAGAAGGAGGCGTGGGAGATCATGATCCATATTATCCCAAAACCAACTGACACAACGGATGACAACTCGACCGCTGCTGTTGCAGGACAGATCAGGAGCCAGGGCGGGACCTGTGAGCTGATAGACATCCACCGGATCGATCCGTTCATGCCTCCTTTCGAACACGAGATCGTCTGGGTATGCGGGCTTACCCAGGATGAACACCAGTTTGAGGTGCTCCAGGCACTCTCCCTCTCAAATGTCCTGGTGAATACCCCCCAGGCGATAGGGATCTGCGCAAGCAAGGTGTTCACCACCGCCCTCCTCATGCGCCATTCGGTTCCTTCTCCTCGGACCCTTTTTACCAGCTCGAAGGAGATTGCAAGCCGTTTCATCCAGGAACACGGGAAGGTGGTCATAAAACCGATATATGGATTTGATGGCCACGGGATCTTTCTCATTGATGCTCCCGGACAACTGGGGAATCCCCCCTACTATCTCCAGGAGTATGTCCCCAACGACCGGGACTTCCGGATATTCGTCATCGGAGGTGAGCCGGTCGGGGCCATCATGCGGGTATCCGATACCCTTGCGCATAATATCCACCAGGGCGGCACCGGAATTCCCAGTGAGATCGACGACGAGATGAGATCAATTGCAGCGGCGGCAGCACGGGCGACCGGTGTCGACTACGGGGGTGTCGATCTGCTCCGGTATCATGACAGCTATTGTGTCCTTGAAGTGAATGGCACTCCGAACTGGCACTGCATGGCTGCACCCATCCCTGCGCTCCTTGCACGGTACCTCCTCGAAAAAGAGCGTGACCTGAAGGCCTGAAGAACAGTTCTGAGGAAATAAAACGGGAAGAAAAACGAAAGAACCCAAAAACCTGAAGTTACTGGATATATTCCATCTCTTTCAATGTCTTTGCGGCAAGTTCCCTCATCCGGGCAGATATCCGCCCTGATGCAGAGAATTCCACTTCCTTCATCGCATTGGCAAGTTCGTTCCCGAGGACGAAAATGGCATATTTATGCTCCATCTTGCTTTTATGCAGCTGCGATGGGTTAATTTTCAGGGAGTGATATTCGGAAAATTTCAGGTCGGGATTGGATCCTTCGAAGTAGTCCTTGATCTCATAGAGCATCTGATGCAATGATATCAGTTCCTCCTTATGCACACGCTCACCCGTCTTAGTCTTCTCTCCCGGAGAAATATATAAGTAGCGATGAAAAAAATCAGGAGATTTTAATGAGCCTGATCGTCAGGGGACGCTTGATAATCCCGTTGAATTCCCTGGCCGCGATATATTCAATCCCTTTGCCGGCAACGAGATCAAGGATCCGCTGGTTGACTTCGCCATCGGTGACGAGACCTGCAACATCTCCGTTGAGATCGGTAAATTCCTTCTCAATCTCATCGGAAGGCGATTCTTTCAGTACTGAGAGATCCGAGGAGAGAAATCGTGCTATCCTTTTTCCCCTGACCGCATTGATCTGATCACCGAGGGTTTTCGGTTTTTTCTCCCCGGCGTCCTGCTTTTTCTTCAGCGGCACCTTCCGCTTCTCTTCCCGTTCATCCTTGGTACCCTCTTTTCGGGAATTGGGACGGAGCAGCTCTTCACTCTCCCCGGCAGGTACCTCTTCAGGCACCTGTTCTTTGACGTACTCCACCGGGACCTTGTTTCGCAGTGCCTTGATAATCTCTTTTCTGGAGAGGTCTTCTACGCTCTTTCCCCGTGGGGCGTAGGCGACGTAATCGATCTCTGCGACCTGGAGGAGTTCCTGGAGGAGGAGATCGCCCCCCCGGTCCCCGTCAAAGAATGCGGTAGCAGTCTTCTTCTCACAGAGCTCGATAATGGTCGGGGAAATCTTGGTCCCCTCGACTCCAACCGCATTTTTGATGCCATACCTGAGCAGGTTGATCACATCGGCCCGCCCTTCCACCACAATAATGGCATCCGACTCCAGGACGTTGGGACCTGCCGGGACCTGGTCCCCGCCGATATTGCCAATCTTCTCGATCCGGAGGCTCTCCCTGACACTGTCGATGATCTCGGTGCTGTCGATCGATCCCTCCTCAAAAGAGTCGATCAGAAGTTCCTTTGCCCGTTCAACGATCTTCTTCCGTTTGCTGACCCGGATATCCTCTACAGTGACCACATTGACGCGGGCGACACAGGGGCCTACCCGGTCGATGGTCTCAAGGGATGCTGCCAGGATCGCCGTTTCAGCCCTGTCAAGGGATGACGCGATATATATTTCGCCTTTTGTTTCGCCTTTTTTACTGGAGATCTGGACATCGATCCTTCCGACACGGCCGGTCCTCTGGAGATCGCGAAGGTCGAGATCCTCACCGAGCAACCCTTCAGTCTGGCCAAATATGGCACCGACTACATCGGGTTTCTCGACCACCCCCTCTGCTTCGAGGTGAAGATGAATAAGGTACTTGGTAGTATCTGATGAATACACGTAAGCGCACCCCCATGCATCATGCAATCGGTGTAATGCCTGATCATAGGTAAACCATAGTTGCTCCCGGGAAGGGATAAACTATCTGTTTATTATTAATATTTGATGATTTATTTATTTATTAGTATACAATATGTCAGGAGAGTGTAAGCACTGATCTGAGCTGATCCGGGGTCATCCCTTCAATGAGTATCTTTTTTACCGGCGCGGTGCTTCCGGAAATGATGCGTACCCGTGAATGCTCGATACCTATCGCCCCGGCGATTATCGTGACTACTTCTCTGTTTGCCCGCCCTTCCACTGCGGGTGCCCTGACCCTGCATCCCACCGCCTTTCTCCATTCATTGAACCCGGAAGGAAAACAGGAGCTCTTTGAACCGGCGGCAACTTCGATCGTGATAATGGTGCCTTTATCAGAACAGGAGAGAGCAGGGGTGATATCGGTCATGAGCCATCAGGAGTATGATGTCGCCCGGCACTAACAACACCGGATCACCAGTGGCATGCTGCCGTTCTTCACCATGTTTTTCCCATTGCCGGGCGGTGCCTGTCGCGCAACCGGGTTGTCCCGAAGCTCATCTCCAGGTCGTCGCCAGTTGATCACCCGGGGACCTAAGGAAGCGCTTTGTCGGCACGATCACTAGGTAGGGCCTCCCCCAATATAACCCCTTCCCGGGTACCACCGCGGGGAGGCCGGGTAAAAATCACCGGAATCATAGGCGATCTTCCCGGACTGGATCACCATATCCGGGAATACTGCGGGGTGCCCTTCAAAGGGGGTCCACCCTGCACGACTGTGCAGGGTCTCTGCAGTGATACTGGTGCACTGCGATCCGAAGAGGGCAAAATCTGCCCGGTCCCCCGGGCTATATCCGGCCTTCGGGATGCCGAGAATTTCTGAAGGGCGCCACGAGGTCTTTGCAATGAGGGTGGTCCGGTCTATATCCCCCTTCACCAATGAGGCTACAAGGAGGGGGAGCATGGTCTCGACGCCTGGTATTCCTGAAGGAGCATCGGGGAAAGGAACCGACTTCTCCTGCATGGTGTGTGGGGCATGGTCTGATGCAATCACATCGATCCGCTCCCATACAGACCAGAGCCTTCGCCTTTCAGTCTCGGTCCGAAGGGGCGGGTTCACCTTGCAGGAGGTATCGGTCTCCCCAGCCTGCTCATAGGAGAGATACAGGTGATGGGGGGTGACCTCCACCGATGCACTGCCTGCGGCAGCTACCGCAGAGGCAGTACTCAGGTGGCAGAAGTGAATGTGGCAGTGGTGCTGCCACCCTGCGATCCGGTTGACAGCCCTGGTCTCCCCTGCCGGACCACGAAGACGGTTGTGGGTGGCAAGGTCGGAGGGACTCCCCGGCATGGCCTCCTCGGCATGGATGGTTGCGAGCCCGCCGAGCCTGCCGATGGTCGCAAGCGAGGCTTTGAGAGCCGGAGCATCGAGCGATTCACCATAACTCGACGGAGCAGCAAAGATCTCTCCGAATGCCATTGCCCCTGCCCCCCAGAGTGCCGCGAGATCGGTCCGGGCCAGGACCCCGCCGTTGATCGCATAACTGCAGACCGAGTCCCGCGCTGCTTCCGAGATACGCTCCCGGAACGTCTCCTCGGTTATGAGAGGAGGAATGGTGTTTGGCTGGTCTACCACCATGGTAACGCCACCGGCAATCGCACTCATGCTCCCGCTCTTCCAGTCCTCCTTTCCGCTCTGCACCCTCCCTCTCATGTGGACATGCATATCGATGGCGCCGGGAAGGACGGTGAGGCCTCTGCACGATATCAGCTGGTCAGAGGGGCAGGGTGAGCCTGTGTGGACAACGATGCCATCGCTGATCGAGAGGTCCGCCACCCTCCCTCCGGGCAGGGTCACCTCTGTGAGTACCAGTTCGCAGCGGGGAGGGATCATAGAGAGGTAGTGGGTGCGGCGAATGGAAAATAGTTGTTTATGGATCAGCAGCAGGGGAGCCCTCTGCGGTTTTTTCGAACCGGCTCATCAGGACGATGATGGCCGGCATGACAATGATGGCCCCGATGAGTGAGAATCCGACGGTAATAACAGTGACGAGGCCGAAATTGCTGATCATGTTGAAGGAAGAGGCGATCAGTGCCGCAAAGCCAAAGACGGTTGTCATCCCGGATACGGTGATGGCAGTCCCGATCTGCCCCGTTGCCTGCTGCACCGAATCGATGACCGGCAGGCCATTTGCCCTCTCCTCGTAGTACCGCTCCATGATCAGGATGGTATATTCCGAAGCAACGCCGATTGTGAGGGACCCGAGCGTGGCGGTCATCGGCGTGTAATCGATGCCGAGCACGTACATCACAAGCCCGTTCCACCCGACGATCATCATGATGGGGATGACCGGTGTGAGGGCTTTGACAGCATTACGGTAAATAAGGAGGAGGAGACAGAAGATCATCACGAAAGCAAGGAAGGTCATCTGGGTCTTCCCGACATTGATCTCCTTGATCAGGTTGGTGAACATCTCTCCCATCCCGGTGATCCTGACCGAAACTCCCGGTGGTGGCTCGTTCCATTCGATCTCCTGGGCAAAATTATCGATCATCGCCATCGCGACCTCGTTCTCCATGTCCACTGTCGAGAAGAGGATCACGGCATCGGTCGTGCCGCTGATATACTGTTCTTTCTGGGTCCCGGGGATCCGTGACAGGATCTCGTCGATCTCCGAGTTTGAGGTCGGAAGGATTCCGTTATTGTAGGCCACAATCAGGCTTGCAATGCTCTCTGATCCGGTAATCTTGCTGTTATGACCTTCCTCATACTGCTGGAACTCGTACATCCACCGTATTGTTCCGATATCGAGCACGTTGTCTCCCCTTACATAGAGGGGAAGCGAGGCGGTCGATCCCATCGTCCTGCTGACTTTCTTGAGGTTGATCAACGCTGGCATGTCCTGCGGAACGAACGTCTCCTCGTTGGTGTTGATTGCGATCTCGGCATCCATCAGGAATCCGACAACGCCGATGAGGGCACAGACAAGAAGAATCGGCACCGCCTGCCTTGCGATCTTCCGGGCGAGGGTGCCGACCGCCGCATTATACCGTTCCATCAGGTGGCTGTTTCCTTCGCTTCCAGTTGCATTGTTGATGCCATGTTTGGGGCGGTACTTGAGGACAAGGCCGAGAGAGGGGATGGCAAGCAGCGCGACGAGGTAACAGCAGGCGACGCCGATGACACAGATGACGCCGAAACCGGCGATCATGGGTACCGGGGAGATCCAGAGCGCCAGGAATCCCATGGAGGTCGAGAGCATGGCAAAGAGGATCGAGGGTCCCGATCGGGTGATCGTGGTCCTTGCTGCCTCCTCCAGGGAGGACTTTCTCGCCTCTTCATCAAATCTCGTCTGGATATTGATTGCATAGTCGATCCCGACCCCGATCAGGACAGGAAACGCGGCAATCGCGACCATGGTGATCGAATACGGGGAGTATCCGATCACCCCAAAGGTGAGGATGAGCCCGGATGCAACGATCCCTACCGGAAGAAACCGGTACCTGATATGGGAGAAGAACAATCCCACGGCGACGACCATCAGGACCATGGCAATAAGGATCAGGGTCCCCATCGAGGTGCCCATCTCCTCTCCCATCTGCTGCTGGAATGCCGGATCCCCCGTCACAACGATATGAACCCCGGGTGGTGGACTGGAGAGCGTGACGATAGCATCCAGGTTGTCAAGGACGGAATTTTTCGTCTCCTGCGAAAGGCCGGGCTCAAGGGTTATCACCCCGATAGTGAGCAGGTGCGAGGGGATGTATCGTGAAGAGATTTCAGAAGGGATGCGGGAGATGACAGCATCCAGCTCGGCAGAGGATCGGGGGAGGACGCCCCCGTTCATCTGCTTTACCATGGAGGCAATACTGGATGTCCCGGTGATGTACCGCTGTTGTGAGATCTCCTCTTCGAGCCTCTCGAGATACCGGAGTGTCTCGAGGTTGAGCACGTCATCGCTCTCCACGAGCAGCATGATGCTCTCTGACTGGAAGGTGTCGGTATACTCAGAAAGGAGCATCGAGCGGGGGGTATCGGGGTCAAGGTAGGTCTCCGATCCCGTCTCCATCACGATGAAACTGGTCCCGACAAGGGCCACGGCAAGAAGGATCGCGATGAAAAGCAGGACCATCTTCGGCTTTTTCACGACCCTGTCTGCGATGATTTCAAAAGGAGATCGCATCGGTTAGAACACCGTCAGTACTAAGAGGTCGGTGGTATTGGGTATTAAAGGAATTGTTGTGAAGAAGACAACAAAATTCCTCATATACCCCGATGCCCCCAAAAATAATTGATGAAAAAGATACCTGCAAGAAAGAACCTGGCATTTGTGATATTCCCTGAAGAATCCTTCATGCGGTGCAGGTGAATCAGTATGGGAGAGATGTTCCGGAAAACATCCGGTGAAGGGTAATCGAAAATTGCTTGTAAACGTGGTCCTGTGAAAAGGTGAAACACGCCAGAGTTCTGGATCAGGTCAGGTGACCAGTCATATCATGGGAAAACGGGAGACTTCAGGATTCCCCTGCAGAGAGTTACCAGGTCACTGCTGGAAGGGATGACTCACGATCACTGAGTGGAATGGAATGATCCATCTGGTCTTTGCAGAAAAGGACAGTCTCGCCTAGTCATTGCGGGAATAGGGACGACTTACCCTGTCACTGAGTGGAATGGAATGATTCACCTGGTCTTTGCAGAAAAGGAAAGACTCTCCTCGTCATTCCTGGAAAAGAACGTCTCACCTGATCCTGCATAAGAGGGGAGACTTCAGGATGTTCTGTGCAGAAGAACCTCTCTGATCGCCCTTTCGAGGATCTGCTCTGCAGCGATATGGTCTTCATCAGAAAGGACCAGCGGGGCATGCTCCACCACTGCCTGATCGTTCCCAAGGAACAGCCGCTCATTTCCCGCCATATCAGGTGATCCCTCCGTCGTATGATGCAAGATTGATGAATATCAGGGTCTCCCTCCCTCTTCTGCTGCATGCAAATCCCGTTGCCATCCAGGGATACGCCCTCGGGTACAGCAGTTCGGCATCCTCTCCGCCGATATACAATGCATTCCCGGAGGGTGTGGTCTGGTGGACGAACAATATCTTCGGATCGTCTTTCTTTTTTGAAACCAGTCTCTCAGCATCAGTTGTAAATGAAGTAAATCCCAGGTCCCGGATGATCTGTGGAGTGATGCGGTGGAATCCGTCATTGCATTCTGCAGGATCTATCGACAGGAGGAAGAGGAGCCGCTTGGAAAAATCAGCCCTCACTCCCCGGTATACCAGATTGCCGGGAGTGATGGATGATCGGCTGATGGTATTGTCAAGATGATGAACCAGCGCCTGGAAATGAGGGGACTCCTCAAGTCCGCTCAATTCCCTGGGATGCCGGAGATAGTACTGCACCTCGTTGCTGTATTCGAGGTAGAAGGCAACTGCTTCCTTTTCCTGCGGGGTGAGGTCATCCCGATCCTCCAAGCGGATGCTCTGAAGTTCGTTTTCTGTCACAGGAGAAGATAGTACGAAAGGAGATGAGAAAAGCGTTTCATTTCAATCCGGGAATGAGGTGATGGAAGGGATCTGGTACAACAAGGTAGCTGTGGCACAGGTATCTGGTCCAACAAGGTATACCAGACCCGTCATCATCCTTCCAGTTCTTTGGGGAAAAAATGACGAGGGATGTGAAGCAGGAAGGGGAGAACGAGCAAGTCGCAGAAAGGAGATCGTTCCACTCCTCTTCGTTCAAACAGGGGATCTGAACATAAAAGAGAGGATTACTTCAGGATCCGGGGATCAGCTGCGCAACTTCGGTGAATTAAACCAGAATCCGTATACCTGATGGGTATCATCTCCTTTCCGGAATACGACCCTGACGTCAACGCCCTGTTCCTGTTCGAAATCTGCCTTGTAATTCACGACCAGGAACTCTCCGCTTCCTGTCACAACGGGATCACCCCTGGATACAGAGGAGCCGATCTTCGAGACGACCAATGCCCGATTCTGTTCGAACACCTTCTCATCCAGACCCTTTTTCATCTCACTGCTGAAATCCCGTGAATACTGGGTATAATTGTTCTGGTTAAATCCATCCAACAGGTTGTCGGTGATCGGATTGGCGAATGCAATGACATGTGCCTGATCTTCCGGGGATAATGGCATCTCCGGACTGATACAACCACAGGAGCAGAGCATGATGACTGCTGCCAGGATCAGAAGCAGGGGATTTGGTAACCGGTTCATCATGATGCAATGATACCCTTCTGATAATAATATTGATTAAAACAATGCGAGGGATGGGAGGTAGAACGGAGCGTGTAATGCGCGACGATTGGTGGCCGCGCACATCTATTCACCCCAACCGCTCGCTTCTTGATCCACCCCCCCAACTATATCTGAGATTGGCATCTCGCTTTTACCTATTTTAAAATTTTTTTTAATTTTCCTTTTGTTGAATTTTTTATTATTAATACAATACATTTCAAATATTTGATCATAAAAGAGATATTATGTCTATTATTGTCTCATATTTTACAAATAATGGAGAAATATTAGATACTAATGAAGATAGCCTTCTCATCAACGATCAAGTGATTTCTGGTACTTCCATGCGTTTTCCGAAAACAGAAATCTCGGCTGATTATCCCTTCCATCTCTTTTGTATTGCGGATGGTATCGGTGGACATTTATTTGGGGGTATTGCTGGAAAAATGGTTCTCGAATATATGAAAAAAAAACGTCAGTTTATTCAGAATCAAGATGATGTTATCAAGACAATTTACGAAGCAAAAATATCTCTAAACGAATTCATCTCCAAAAATCCCAATTATTACAATTTTGGTTCTACTATTGCGGGAATTTTGATAGATGAAACAAAATGTATTTTTTTTAACAGTGGAGATAGCAGGATTTATACTCTAAATTGTGGTTTTTTTAAAAGGATAACTCATGATCATTCCCTCGTAGAAGCGTTATATTCTCAACGATATATAACAGAAGATGAAATGCGGACCCATCCACAAAAAAATGTTATCACATCTGCGATCATGGGTGACTTGTCTCTTGAAAGGCCTGAAGTGTTTATCGAGGAATTTATACTTCAAGGAGATGACATTCTCTTTATTTGTTCAGATGGAATATGGGAGACACTCTCATTAGATGATATCGAAGAGATCTATAATACGAATGGATTTAATGGATTTTCAAAGGGTATTTTTGACGCTTGTATGAAAGGGAAAGCCAGGGATAATATCAGTATGATTGCTATCTGCAATCATTCTAAGGAAGTGAGTTCATTATGAGCGGATATGAAGTAATTGTATCTCCCCCAAGTCCGGAGGAAATCTTACATAATGAACACCGATATATGTCACAGATATTTTCAGAGAAAATTTCAAGCATCAAATACAATTATCAAGCCCCACTGATGGTTGAGCTTAATTGTGCCAAGGATATGGAAGAATTAGAAAAGCTTGCTCAAAAAATAATAAACTCATACGATATTGGCTGTGTTAGATCAAACAATCATTCTAACATTTTAGATGATAAAATTGAAGTGTTCAATCTCCATGCCGATTGGGCGATTTCTAAACTTATACTCGCAAAATCGTTTGCATCGACCATTGAAAAAATAATGAATAAATTTCAGGGTCCGGGATTTCATGAAATGATTTTTGATAAGGAAATTCATAATCTAAAAACATATGGTCAGAATATCCTTAATTCAGCCACTCTTGATTGTAGAAATTTATCACAATGTACGACATTCCTTGAGGAAGAGCAACAAAAATTTTTAAAGCACTCAAACGATCTTGTTGCGAAATTGACACTCTTGAATTCCCGGGAGATAGATATAGAAGGATTTCAGGAACATTTACCTGAACTTCCTGCTGAAACCGATAGATCAGGTAACTGTCAAAGTCTGATCGAATCTATTCATTATTATTATAATGAACTTTACAAGGAAAACCCCTCTTTTGCCACAACATCAGAAAATCTCCTGAATGAGGCAAAATCCAGCAATACTTCATCTAATCGTCTTGAATTAATAAGGGATCATTTTAAATTAGCATATCTAACCGAACAAAAATCCTCAAACAAAACAAAAAGTCGATATTATCCAATGATAGACACAATGATAAAAAAACTCTCTTCAATTCCTGAATCTTCATCATTAATACTAGAGGGAAATTCTCTAAAAGACAAATCTTCATTAGAGACAAATTCCTTTTTGGAATTTCAAAAAAAGTATCAGGATTTTGTGTATAAGCATGAAATGAAGGTCTGGGATAAGAACAGGATGGCGATTATCGCTAAAAATATCGCGGAAAAACTTATAAAGAAGGGATACCGGGTCGCTTTACACGAACAGAATTCAGAATTATCAGATTTGATTCAGGCTGAGGAAACTATATATTTCGATACTAACTGGGATGGTTATCAGGTGATGTTGCGACTTAATAAAAATGGAAAAATTGTTACGAGACTAGTCAATAACCACGAAATAATAGGAGTTTCAAGAGAGAAAGATATTGAAACCGGACATTCTTGGTGTAGAAAACTAGATGAAATTGTAAATTCTTTAAGAAATGAAGGGTACATCATCGATGAACAAATAAAAAAATCGCCGGAGGAAGTGGACATTCTCTATCAACCCCATTACGGCTCTCAAAAAAAGAAATCTAATATTAAATCGGGAAGTAGTTTGAAAAATAATAAGTACCAAACAAAGCATAATTGATGAATAAATTTTTCTTATTTAAAAACAGGCTGAGTCTCTATGTCAGATGATAAACCGGATAAGACATTGATTGTCAATCCCGATATAACCCTC
>JAEAMG010001254.1_pt1 | contig 20562 bp, 22 predicted proteins | sample 8958741 | NCBI WGS metagenome assembly JAEAMG01 (sample SAMN16933256, study PRJNA681125) | bioreactor sludge metagenome | isolation source: anaerobic bioreactor treating anionic surfactant - SDBS | place: India: Bengaluru | collected 2019-02-28 | reverse complement strand
CGACGGCAATCGCGCCGGCCAGCGCCGCGCGCGCATCGAGCACCTGGCCAGCGTCAACGTCGCCGCCCACGGCCACAATATCAATCTGGTCGACGTCCGCACGCTCCCCAGGATCCACATCGCCATCCGGCGCCGCGATGGCGCCAGGGCAGGGCGCGTGCATGGCCCTGGTCCGGACCGGAGCGCATCGCACACCAGCTGGCGGCCGTCACCTGCAGATGCACCTGGTGGCTAGGTCCGACATGGTAGTGCGCTGCGCTGGCGCGCACGCCCTGGTGACCATCCTGCAGCGCTTCGCCTGCAATCGCGCCGGCCAGTGCCGGGCGCGTATCGAGCACCTGGTAGCCGAGCACGTTTTCGCAGTACGCAGTGCCGGCGCACTTGCCTTGCTGGCCAGCAGCAACGTCGCCGCCCGCGGCCGCAACTTCAATCTGGTCGACATCGGCACGCCCCCCAGGATCCACATCGCCGTCGGGGTACCGCGACGGCGCCAGGGCTAGAAATGGATTACATCAGGCACTAACTGGCGACCTCACTCGATTGAACCCACCGATCGACATGAGATAGAAAAAAATATCCCTCCAGTCTAGAACAAATTAGCAGCTGTCGAAACAGAAAATCTAAGGCCATAAAATATTTTTATAATCCTCGACGTAAAAAAAACTATTCAAAGACTGTACTTTTGATATACAGTTTGGTTTTCACATCTTCAAGGAAATAATAATGAATCTCGCCAACATGACCATCCCCGAACTTCAAAATTTGAGCAAAGAGATCGACGCTCAGATTAAGAAGACGCAGGATGAAAATCGCCAACATGCTCGCGATCAAATTGAAAGCATCGCACGGGCCGCTGGCATCCCGCTGAAAGAACTCATCAGCACCCAACAAAAAACCTCGGCAAAACCTGTCGTCGCAAAATACCAAAACCCCGCGAATGCGGACCAAAAATGGAGCGGCCGGGGTCGCCAGCCAACATGGGTTAAAGATCATCTTGAGCAAGGCGGCTCACTGGATGGTATTACCATCAAGTGAACGAATATGAAATAAAAGGCCCAGCATATGCTGGGCTTTTTTTATGCATGCCAAAAGGTAGTCAAATCTTCATCAAAACGTATCCGTACAGCAACAAATTACCTTCATTGCGGTTGACAAATAAATAGTTAACATTGAAAATATGCAACTCTTTCATTTCTCGTAACCATACGCAGAAAAAGCTATTATATTAATTTAAATTGACTTAAACGGCAATTTAAATTAAACTACTCTCTTCATACGTCCCTAATTCGACGGCACCTGGAGAGAGAAGTGACAGCAGCACGAAAACCCAAGCAAGACATCGCACCTGGGCCCGCCCCTACCTTCCAATCTGACGGCCCAAGCTCGGCGCCGAAAGTTATCTTCGCCCTAGTCTCCCTCCTCATCCTTCTTCAGGTGCTTGATTGGCACAGTACGTTCCTAGCAATTTCGCAAGGACGTACTGAGCAAAATAAATTAATCGTCATGCTGAGCAATAAAATCGGCATACACGGCGCGGTTTCCGTATTTAAAATAATTGCAATAATTTTAAGTGCCACTTATCTCATCTGTTCAAATAAAAAGAAAACAATATTTGCAACAATATCACTTGTCGTAATTATAATTCCATATATCGCAGTTGTTATTAATAATTATTCATACTAAGAAAAGAGAACACGGTATGCACATTTTTCGCTGCACCAACGGGCATCAGAATGCCATAGATTTCAAAGATAGCCTTAGCCAGCCATGCCCAAACTGTGGCCTCACAGTCTGGAAATTCAGAGATAGTGTTGGCACAGTGGATGGGAAAAATATCGGTCCGGAAACCGTAACCCTGGTAGTAAAAAAACCCATCGACAAGAAATTTATCCTCCTTGGTATTGGCGTTATTATTGTGGCAATTGGCGCAACAGCCTATTCAAATAGCGTGGCAAACGTATCGATTAAAAAAAAGACCGAATTAGTTTTACCGATAAGTAAAATGTCAGCCCCCGAAAAAGTACACGATATTACCAACGTCGAAATTACGGATTTAAATGTAATACAAAAAGATAACAGTATAGCTAGCATATCTTTTATCTTAAAAAGCAAAGATGGGACAGAAGTTGATTTTCCAAAATTGATTTTAGAATGGAAAAATACAAACGAAGAAAAAACAACTCTACAACCTAAAGACTACACGGCTGAGCCAGGAAAACTTGTAACGGCAGAAGTCAACATTGAAATCTCTAAACCCGTTGACGCCACCGGCATCGACATACAAATCGTCTACTAAAATGAAAAAAATTACCCTGGCAATTGCTTTGTCCGCATTAAGTTTCAATTGTGCAGCCGCATTTAAAGACGATCTGCTAGCCAGATTCCCAGTAACAAAAGACGCCAAAATAGAACGCGCCTTTGGCGATTTCTATTCAGTTATTCGAGGCAATGAAGTAATCTTCGTCAACAGTGATCTATCAATTCTTATCAATGGCGAAGTAATCGATCTAAAACAAAATCGATCAATAACTTCTAGCCTGCGGGACGCCAATAAACCAAAGATAAACATTGCCGACTTGAATCTGCAAGATGCCATAAAATTTGGCACGGGATCCGAAAAAATCTATATTTTCTCTGATCCTGACTGCCCATTCTGTAAGCGCCTCGAAGGAGAATTGGAAAAATTAACTGATTTGACGATCTATGTTTTCCCGTTTCCAATTACCGGATTGCATCCAAACGCAGCAACAACAACGGAAAGCATCTGGTGCAACAAAGACCGGGCAGGCACCTGGCGAAATTACGTACTACACGGCACTATGCCTGCATCTGCAAAATGCAAGAATCCTTTGGAAAAAAATATCTCCTTTGCACAAAAAAATCAGATCTACGGCACCCCAGCAATTATCTTTGAAGATGGCAAGATAATTCCAGGAGCGGTGTCTGCAAGTGCGATCAGAGCTCAATTGGACACATATAAAACAAAATGATTACTGTCACCTTTTTTAAGGTTAAGGCGGCACTGCTGCGGCTGGGCAGAAAATCAACGACGATTGCGCCAGTCTCGCCTGATAAAACTACAAAAAAGAACCATAACGACCGCAACAATTTTTCCAGGGAAATGCATTCTCTCAATTTGCAGATGCATGAAGTAATCAATAAAAATGCAGATGGAGTCAACCGTATCGCAATTGCGATTAGGCGTGAAAGTGACATTTTACTGTCTCTGGGGGTTTCAGATTCCCGAGCGGCAAAGGCTGGAACAATTGCTCAAAAAGCGCTCGAACTGGCCAACAAAGGGCGCGGGGAAAACCTCCAATATGAACGAGTAGAACTGACACCTGATGATAGGGCGGCCCTGGTAGCACAAGCAATTATGCTTGTTAATAAAGCCGAAAAACTGATGGCAGATGCAAAAAAAGGAAATAGAAAAAATATAGACGCGGCAATAACGAAACAAGCACTATATCTAATCGACCTGAATCAATTAACTATTAACGAGTAAATAATGATCCGAATTGCGCGAGCCATCTTCGAAGAAACACAGTTTACAACATTTCACATTTTCTCAATTGCATTTTTTGTGTTGAGCACATTCATAGTCTACACCGCAAACGAATTAGGCGCGTTTGCTCCGCTGCTAATCGCTGTTGGGATTTATATTGGGATATTTGCGATTGTGCTCGAAGTGATTTATTGGGGCCGAAAGGCAATGATCACGCTCATAACGAAAATTGAAAAATGAAAGTGTTCCTATTTCTGTTAATTTTCTTTCCAGGAATATGTATAGCCAGTTGCTACGACATGGCAGCCAAAAGATACGGAGTCGATCCGTTAATGATTCAAGCAATGGCCCATGTTGAATCGAATGAGAATCCAGGTGCCATTGGCCTACCGCTTCCTGACGGCAATGTGGCATTAGGTTCGATGCAAATAAATACGGTCCATTTGCCGGACATAGCAAAATACAACATAAGCCGTGAAGACCTACTTGATGAGTGTACCAATATTCATCTTGGCGCATGGCAGTTCTCACTGCATATAAAAAGATTTGGAAAGAAATGGAAGGCTGTTGGGGCATACAATACCGGGGCAGCTTCGACCAATATCGAAGCGCAGGAAAGATACATAAAAAAGGTTGCTAGCGCTTACGAAATTTTAAAGAACGGGGGCAGTCTAAAAAATAAAAGAAAAATAAAACGAGGAACGGCTGACCATACAGCAATGCCCAGCGCAAAGGAATTATCTAGTAAATTAAAAATATGGAATGACGATGATGAATAAAGCAATGATTGGCCTGATAGTATTCCTTGCGCTACCAATCAGGGCGGAAGATTTAGGCACAAAAAACAAAACAGTTCCAATTGGGCGCGACGGCCGGGAGCAAATGAAGGACCAAATTCGCGCGAAGGAAAAAAATGGGGAACTCAAAAAATTTTGGGAAAATTACCGAGAAAAAACAATATCAGCAATTAAGAATCCCGCCCCCCTTGGAATTGCCACCGACACAAAATTTCGAGCAGAGGTAAGAGAACTGAAATTCTATTTGCCACAGGATTACAAGGATAATAACGGTGTTGTGATAGCAAAACGAGGAACAGTTATTGAACCCCTGAAGATACAACCATTGGTAACAGGGTTGATTTTCATAGATGGAAGAGACATTAGACAAGTTGAATATGCGATCAAAGCTGGTCGCACTGAGAGATTAAAAATAGTCCTTACCGCCGGTTCGCCATATGATTTAAGAGTTAAGTATAAAGATTATGATTGGAATGGAACAAAAACAATACCGTTCTATTTTGATCAGAGGAAAATGATAATAAATCAGCTAAGCCAACTATATAAAATAAATATTTCATCTGTGCCAGCAAAGCTTACACAAGAAAAAGATAAATTGAAAATTGAGTTTGGGGTAAAAAAATGAAACAGATGGCGATCAAAACTATCATCTTTTTTTTATCGGTAATCCCCCTTGCCCAAGCTGAAATTGGCATTGGATCGAAATGTACGGGTGCCTTTCCAAATCTAATTTCTGATATTTGCTATGACTGTATGTTTCCCATTAGTCTCGCAGGTAATGCAATGAGCTTCGGTGTTTCCGGGGATGATTACCAAAGCGGAGCTGGGTCTTCTCCGGTTTGCGTGTGTCTGAGTAATTTATCAATCGGCATACCATTGAGTTTTTGGGAGCCTACATTTATGGTTGACGTTACAAATAAACCAGGATGCATGCCATTACTCGGCGGCATTGATATTTCCCCTCCGTACAATTCGATGGAGTACGGTGCAGAGAAAAAAGACGGCGCGCATCTTGGTGCAACTAAAAAAAGTGCATTCATGCATGTGAATGAATATATAAATCCAGTTATGACAGCGTTAGGAGTTATCTCGGACTCTCCGTGCCTAGACACCCGTGGTTTTGACGTACCGTTTCTCAGCTGGGCAGATCCGACGTGGAATGACGATTCATTGGCAATGATCTTAACGCCCTATGGCTACGCATTTGCAGGCCTTCCATCCGTGGCCGCAGAAATGCCGGATGCGATTCTAGCCACCTTTGGATTTCCAAGCGCCTCTCTATTTTGGGTAGCGGGCGCCTGGGGTGCGATGTATCCAGTGACGGGCAATGTCTCCGTGGCGAATTCACCAGAACAAGTTGCTCACCTCTTGATCGCCAGGTTATTCGCAAAATTACATGCCGCCGGCGTTCAACAATCGACAGCTGGAAGAGATGCGCTTGAGTCGTGCGGCGCCCTTGGATTCCCCGAATTTTTAATGGATAAGCGCCAATACAAAACCAACCGAACATTCCCATGGCCCGATAACATGTGCACTCCTATTGGCAGACCGCTCCTAATTCAAGAAAAGGGAGCTGCAAGACCTCAAGATAAAGATTATGGTTATTTCATTTTTAGAAAAAAGGATTGCTGTGCGCCAGCTATTTCAATCTAATATTTCCAAATGCGTGCGAAGGAAAATTATCTTGGTCTTGTTCTGCATACCAGGATATTCGCATAGTGAGACGTTGTTTGAATCAATGAGAGAGGCAAACCAACAAGGTATGAGTGGGTATGTTTTTGTTTCTGAAAAACTTTCCGATACCACACTCATCGCTCTTAGCCGCGAGGCCAGCAAAGCAGGTATGGGTATGGTGCTGAATGGATATGTGATTGATGGTCCTGGCGGCCTCGATGCAACGAAAGCCCTTGTGCAACGAATTAACAGTGCATGCTGTGGCAAGAACGGAGCAAACTGGCAGATAAATCCGTTGCTCTATGAGCGGTATAAAATCAGAACGTCACCATCATTTGTCATTGCTATCGGAACAGGGAAATCCAACAATGATTTTTCTAAAGTTAGCGGTGAAATGAGTGTAAGTAATGCTCTCAAATTTATTGCTCAACAGTCTAGCATCAAAAGCATCCGGGATAAGGCGCGTAGCACGTATGTCAAGGCATTCTCGACAGAGTAGAGCGCTTTATTATAATTGAGCTTATAGTAAATTTATGTTAAACTTTTGAAAAATCAAATCGATATGAACCTGAGAAAAATTCTGTTTATCTTTACCCTGGCAGGCTTTTCGCTAAACGCACATGCAGAAAAGACTGCATTTAAAGAGCGCGTTCCTTATGCAAGCGGTGCAGCCGAAATTCAACCGTTTGCAGGTGGTGAGTATGTTTATGATACCCAGGAAGTTGATACACGCATTGTTTCAAAAGCTTTTATCAGTTCTCAAGTAAAGCGCACAGATTTCAGTTTCTTTACTGCCGATGAGGAAGAAGCATTGCTTCGATTTAAGGATAAGGAAATTGAGAAACTGGTTAAGCAAAAATTACTTGAACAACGATCGTTGCATCTTAATAAGAAAAAGAACTATCTTTGGCCTAAAGTAGTACTGCGCGGTTCGTTAATTTGTGTTCCAGAAATCGAAAATAGTGAGGCGATTGATTGGAGAGAACACTTAACGTGTTATGACCAGGTGAAGGGGAAGTAATGTCAGTACATAAGGTTCCAAAGTACGGGCGGGCGGGTGTCGCGTTTGCTGGCGTTGCCCTTACAGAGGCGGCGCCACTAATCGCATCTATGTTTATAGGTTTGATTGTTGGGAGTTTTATCGGATGGATCGGATATCTCGGCTTTCCATTTTTGGGATACGTAATTACAAAAGTTTATCTTGAGTGGAAAAAAGGAAGACTGCCAGGTTATCTTGCAGCTATGCTTTATCGATATGGTATTTCTCCGTATTCAAAAGCTTTCGATAAACGCAATAAGATATTCATCGGCAATAGTGTAGTTATTAATCCAGGGTCAAAAGTATTTATTGACGATGCAATACCAAAACAATCAAATCAAGGGGCGGAAGAATGGAACTAGATGCAAGAAATAAATCACTGCGCGAAAGTGCATCTCTGATTCGAAAACAGCAAATGGTGCTTGTTTTCCTCGCTGGCGCGTTAATCATCCTTTCATACATAATTTTTAATCAAACAAAAATTGTTATCCTGGAAACACCAGGTATGCCAGCGAACTCGGTAATTCAAAAGACATCCATGGACAAAGGTGCTCAGCGCGCCGTACTGGTTGCAGTAACAAACAACTTGGCTCAAATTAATCCTGCCAACATTGAATATCAAAAGGCATTTCTTCAAGCATTTTTAGCTCCTGCTGTTTATACGAAAATCAGCATGGAAATGGATACTCAGATTAAGCGCCTAATCGATCAGCGCGAATTGGGATCGTATTATTTTGTCTTGAAAAGCACCGAATATGATCCAAAAATAGATACGCACTTCATCCTGGGTGACGTCCATACGGTTAATGCGGCCAAGGATACGGCCGAACCATATGTTTTTGAATACGTGATGCATGTTGAAAACTATAGGCCAGTTATTGATAACGTCACATCATATCCGGGAACCAGACCACATAATAGCGCTTGGAAGGAAGGACAGAAAAAATGATTATGAAGATTAATTCACTCTTGATTGCAGCAGGTGTATTGCTTGCGAGCTCATCGTTGGCGCAGCAGAGCGCATCCGCAACTTTTGGTGGTCAAAGCCAACAACAGGCTCAGATTGACTTCAAACCAATCGATACTGCGCCGAAGAAGAGCCCTCCGGCGGGGAAAAAGAAGGAAGAAAAAAAAGCCCGCGATCCACTTAGCATTCATGCCGATGCTGCAGTAAAGAACACAAACCCAAGAGAGATAGTTTTACCTGGTGTAATGAGGATTAATGGCGAAAATGCACACGCCCTGGACTTCACCAAAGCAAGATCGATACAGCTGACAAATGGCGGGTCGGAAACGGTTTATCTCAGCGCAAAATATCCAAATCGAATTCAGCTTCCATTTGCTGACGCAAAGATAATTGGCGCAGAAGGCATTACGGTAAAACCAAGTAAGACAAGCAACAATATTTATATCCAGTTCGATGAAGGTTTTTCAAATCAGATTCAGGTGTACTTTGAAAACAAAACTGGATCTAAAGCGGTGTTGGGCCTTATGCTGGTTCCAAAAGATATCCCTGGACAGACGTTGTTGGTCCAAGATAACACGACATTGGACGGCGAAAGCATTGTGGCTCCAAAGACAAACGATTACATTTCAAATACTCAATATCTTTTTGAAGTAATCGCACTTGGCGGAGTTCCACAAGGATTTTCACGTACCGACCTAGACATTCCGCCGATTATTATGAGCGGTTTAGTAGTCAAGCCAAGGAAGCTTTATTCGACCTCGGATCGAGACATTTACGAATATGACGTAACGAATCCAAACAGTAAGAAGGCAATTATTAGCGAGCAGGAATTTGATGGCGATAGTGTTCTTGCCGTATCGATTTTCCCGAAGCCAATACTTGAAAAGAATGAACAAACGCGCGTAATTGTCGTTGCCCGGAAAAGAAAGGGATCATAAATGAGTATCAAATCATTGTATGAAAAGTATAGGCAACAATGGACCGACATGGATCCAAAGTTCAAATACGCTATCGGCGCCATTATCGTTGGTGGCGCCATACTAACGTATGTGAAATCGAAAGAGCACGATCAAATAGAAAGGCAAATTGACGAAGACAAAGCAGCTAAAGCGGCGCAAATTGCGGCCAATACAGTCACGCGACCTGGTATTGGTAATGGTGGCATGACAATGTCTGCGATGCCTACAACAAACCGCAACCAGGGCCTTGAGGATCTACTTTCGTCACTTCAGAAAGCTAGTTCCGACTCAAAAGATTCGGTTGAGGCCTCCAAAGCTGCGACAGCGATGATTTCAAAGCTTAATGAGCGAATGAGTTTGCTAGAAAATAATCGCGTTACTGCATCCGTAGGCACTGCATCTGCTGGCAATGGCCCGGCCGGCGCTCGGCTCGACCAAGTCGATATCAACGGAAGCTTGCCACCACCAGTCGACTTTTCACAGCCAGGCGATAAAGCGCACGGCGAGATAGAAAAAGGGGGCATTAACTCGGGTCTTACAGCTGAAGCGCCGGCCGCTGCACCACAAAGAAATAAAATGAAGGTTTGGGGCGAAGCGACAGAGAATTCAAAAAGCAAAGATCAAAAAAAATCCCCAGCGCCTGCGATCAGCATTCCAGTTAACGCAGCTCTGGAAAGCGTTATGTTGTCCGGAATCAATGCTCGATCAAACTCAGCAGGTGGCGCCGCGAATGGCGCAATTCTTTCGGCCAACAATGTAGGTTCGCCGTTTGTTACCCGCGTGAAAGGTCAAGCCATTTTGCCAAACGGTTGGCGCATTGGTGATTTCGAAGATTGCTTCATTAGCGGTACAGGAATTGCGGTATTGTCTAGCGAACGTGCAAACGTAATATCCAATCGAATTTCTTGCATTGACAAGAAAGGTGCCATATACGAAGCACCAATTAAGGCCTACGGTTTGGATCTTGACGGCATTCAAGGAATAACTGGCAGGGTAGTAACAAAGCAGGGGGCAATTTTGGCTAAAACCGCGCTGGCCGGACTTGCAGAAGGACTAGGCACTGCAGTATCGCCAAGCAGTGTTCCTGGGTACAATTCCAATCAGCAAAGCGGTGAGAAACAAGGCATTCAATATCCAAACCTTGCCCTGGTAGGTCAATCAAGCCTCGGGGCAGGTATATCCAACAGTTCGCGCCAATTAAGTAAGTTTTACCTTGACTATGCAAAAGAAATGTTTCCAGTTATCGAAGTAAATGCCGGTACGCGCATTACTTGGATTTTGCAAGAAACTGTTGAGCTCACTCGCCCGGAGAAATAAATGACAAATATGTTTAAGATCTTAATGTATGCATCGATGTTGATGCTAGCCGGCTGTAGCTTCAACCCTGTGGGAGAATCTTCCTTTGAGTGCAATAGGAAAGATAAGCCATCTGAATATTGTCGCTCTTTCAAAGCACTAGAGAAGAGCACAAATGGCAATCTTCCGGAAAGTCGATTCGACAAAGAATTCAAGATGTCTGAGTACGATCGCGCGACGGGGATTGCTCCAGATTCCAGGGATGAAAAAAAAGTGGAGATTTCAGCGACCAATAGTCCTGGTCTTCTCCCACACAACATCAACCAAAATGGTGACATATTGGCCGGAGCACCAGTGCGACAAGCGCCAATTATTCAACGTGCCTGGATAAAACGCTTTACGGATGAAAACGATGCATTGCATGGTGATGTCATCGTTTACAAGGAAATTAAACGCTCCAAATGGAGCGGATTCGATATGGCCCCGAACGTAGTAGTTGGCCAGTCAAATATATATCCGCACAAAGTCAAAGAATCGCAAAGCACTCCAGACGATCCGCGTCATGGTAGTCCAGCACCAAATTTCAGCCAACCTGAAAGCAATTTCGAGGAATCGGTAGAAACAGCAACGTCACCCGCTGTAAGTGGTGACAATTAACGCCCTGATAAGGCAGAAAGGCTGTACAAAAATGAAGCATCCACAAACCGCCACGGCAAAATATCTGCAAAACCTGTTGATGGTTGCCGCCCCAGTGGGCATCCTCGCCTGCATGGCCGCCATGAACGGCGGCACCGCATTGGAGGCAAGTGCCTTCGATAGCGTCGTAACGACCCTCAAAAGTATGCTTTCGAGCACCTGGGTGATGATGCTCGCCATCATCGTCCTGGTCGTCGCCGTTTGGCAGCTCGCGCATGGTGGCGGCTACAAGACTGTCGGCCTGGTGATCGGCGTCCTGGCCATCGCTCTGGTGGGCCCAACGTTCCTGACGACGATTTCGACCGCAATGCCTACCACCGAGCAAGTTGCCAAAATCAACGCTCAGCACCACGTTGTGCAAGTTGCACAAGCAACTTTGACCGCGGGCACTTCCGCAGTCGCAAAATAAGCATTATCTGCAACTCTAATATGGCGAGATGATTCTCGCCATATTTTTCACTTTATGGGAAACCCGATGCGCGTACAAAATCTTGCTTACATCCCTACTCAGGTGGCAAGCGCTTTTATTCATATTGAATCGTACACAAATGATTCAAACTTGATTATTTCTAAAGCGGACAATGACGCTACCTTCATTGGGCGAGCTTATGAAATGAGCCCGCTCACCGGCGGTGGGAAAGAGTTTGTGGGACTTATTCAAAATTTGTTCAAAATGGCACCAGATGATTCGTTGGTGCAAGTCAGTCTGATTAATTGTCCAGATTACGAAGTACCATACATCATGACAAAGGGGAAAACCTTTGGCAATGAATTACTGCAAGAACTAATTAACAGGCAAGCTCAGCATTATCAAAGAGCTGCCGAAGTTGATTTTCTGTACAACATGCCAGCAGTCAATAAAAAAACGGTCGTAGTCTCTTTCATGACTCCTGTTAAGACAGTAGACGATAAAGCGCTTGAGACAGCGCTTGATACACAGAATGAGTTTTTATCGGGATTAAAGTATTGCGGCTTCTACGATGCCCACACATTAACGCCTGGAAATCTGCTTTCTGTCTATCGATTGTTCGCCAACATCTATGCGCCGCGCGAAAAAGTACAAACAGATGAAATGCTTGATTTACGGCAACAGGCCTTTGGGCCTGATAACATATTCGATTTCCGTCCAAAAGATTACGCCTTATTAAATAAAAAGATTTATTGCGCTGCAGTAGTACCAAAAGCACTACCACTAAGCGTGAGCAATGGATTAATGAACTTGCTCATTGGCGCACCACTTAATAACGGTTCGGCAAAAGACGGCGGTGGATTACGCGTAAAAACTCCTTTCATATTTACTGCGACTGTCCGGGTTGCGAATCAAAGGAAAGAAATTGATAGAATTCGCATTGCTATTAAATCAAGGAGTAATCACGATAAACCCCCGATTACCCTGGGCACTGAAGATAGGGAAGGGATCCTAGAAGACCTTAACTATCTGCAAAAGACGTGCTCCGATGGCACCAACAAGTTCACCTATGGAAGTGTTACTGGATTTGTCTTTGGAAAAACCAAAGCCGAAATGGTAGCAGCACGATCAGCTGTTAAGACCACTTTTAATAATTTGGACTTTGATGCCCGTGACGTAGAGGACACGATTGGCCCTAGGTTTGCTCAGGCCTTACCGCTAAATTATTCGTTATCCATTGCTAAAAAATTGGAAAACGAAGCAATTATGCCGGCAAGTGCGGCATCCTGCCTGTTGCCAATTTTCGGTGACTATTTAGGCAATGCCGATTTACAGTCTGCGAGAACAGGAATTTGCTATTTGACTCGCCGCGGTTCCGCATATTATCACGACATATTTCGAACCAATGGCAATAAGAATGGAATATTATGCGCAAAAAGCGGCGCAGGTAAAAGTGCAGCGGCACAGTTCATGATGACAAGTGAGCTTGCTGCGGGATCCAAGGTTTACTTCTTCGACAATGGTAAATCGACCAAGAAATACTGCAAATCAGTTGATGGCGAATACATTGAATTTGGATTAAGTGGTGGCCATAGGCCGTCGCTCAATCCATTTACAGGCCTTACTGAAAATGAATTTGAAGAGCAAGCCGATACAATTGCGGCACTTATTCTAAAAATGGCTTACTTCAATGAGCCACAAGAACCAGGCGCTCGCATCGCCGTGAGCGAAGCTGTTAAAGCCGCATATGGTCAAAAACGCGGCCGAGCTGATATTAAGACGGTAATTGCAAGTTTACAAAATATCAAAGAATCGAATGTTGAGAGTAAAGATAAGACAGAAGTTGTCGTAGCTGCAGGAAATCTAATTCCTCGATTAATTAGCTTCGTTGATTCCCCAGCACGCGGCGCATTCTTCCTGGGAGAATCAAGCTTAAAAACAAACAAACAGCTTACGGTGTTCGAACTTTCAGCCCTGGATGGCGATGAGCACCTGAAGCAGTGTGTGCTGTTCTTCGTTCTCAACGGAATCATGAATACCGTAAAGAACACGAAGGGCAAGAAACTAGTCATGCTTGACGAAGCCTGGCAAATTATTCGCGATGAAGGTGCGGCTTCGGTGATGGAAGGTCTGTATCGAAAAGCTCGCAAGGATGATGGTTCGATTTGGGTTATCACTCAAAGCCCGCGAGATCTTTCCGGCAACCCAACCGGAGAGGTAATCTTAAGTCAATCGTCCTGGAAGCTTGTAATGGAACAAGAGCCAGAGGAAATTGATAAGATCGTCAAAGAAGGTGTAATGACGAAATTCAAAGATGATCCATATTTTGCAAAAGTAATTAAAGATATCAGAACCGAAAAAGGGAAATACTCTGAAATACTCATTTGCGGAGAAAGCTCCTATGAAGCGGTTAGATTATATATTGATCGATTTACAGGCGCTCTTTATGCAAGCGATAGCGAAGAACGCGACGCTGTATTTCAATTAATGAATGAAGGAATGAGCGCGGTTGATGCCGTTAATGCAGTGATTGGCAACACAGAGACGAAAAGGAAACAGTGGATAAAAGAAATTGTTTCTCAATTACGGCGCTTCGAACATCTAACTGATGCCGAAATTAAAAAAGAAATGGAAGAGGCGATGAATGAATAAAATAACAAAGAAAGTAGTCAGCATCATGACCACAATCGTTCCTGTCGCGTTTTTATGCGGGGTTAGTTATTACGCAGGAGGCAAGCTAAACTCAACCGTGCCGAACGGGAAATATCTTACTGTCGATAAATCAGGTGTGATTTTGAATGCTGTTTTTGATAATCCCGCACAAACGCCAGAGGAAAGAAAAGCAAACATATCCGATCCAATCATATCCGTACTTAAAAAATATGCGGATATGGGTTATGTAATTATCGAAGCCGGAGCCGACGAAAGGGGTATGCATGCTATTGCGGCCTTGCCACCTAACACGAAGGATATTACCGCCGAATTAATTAAAGTAGTCACTGATAAAAAAACAGAAAATGACATCCAAAAAAATAAATAAAATTGCCAGACGAAAAGAAATGAAGCGCCCAAAGACGGCCGCAGCAGTGGCTATAATTTGTGGCGCACTTCTATATTTTTTTTCTGGCAAGCCGCTACTCAGTATTTCTTGGGATCCGCATGAGATCAATTGCCTCCCAGAATTGCGACTAGCGTTATTACTACACTTCAATCCGGAAGACGTTAAGACTGGCGATTATGTATTTTGGAAGCCAGAAAATGAATTGTCTTACGTAAAAGAAGATTACGTTTTGAAAAAGGTTGCGGGCGTTCCTGGCGATCTATTATTGATAAAAGACGGAAGAATTCTTGTTAATGGAATTGAGGTTGCTACAGGATTGCAAAACGCAATTCTTTATTCAAAAGTTCCGAAAGATTTCGAAAGAAAGACAATTATTCCGGCCAACTCCTATTTCGTAATAGGCACTGCTCAAATGTCAAACGACTCAAGGTACTGGGGGTTTTTAGTTAAGAAGTCAATAGCTGGCAAGGGATATCGGCTTCTTTAAATCTTTGGCATAATCAACGATAGAGGCTGTTTTTACACACAACTATGCATAAATTATTAATTTCTTTCTTGATGCCGTGCCTTTTTTTCGCGTCAGTAGAAGCTCAAGAAGTGAGAACAGATGACGCGTATGGGGATGCTTTCTTGCACTACCAGCCGTACATTGTAAAGCGTGATGCACAAAGTAAAAAGGAAGATGAGATCAAGGTGAAAGTTGTTAAGCCTAAACCCACATCCCCTGAGAAAAAAGTTACCGTTAAATGGTTGCAAGAGAATTATAAAAAACTAGAAGAGCAGGCGATCGATGACCCAACGAATGACAATGTTGCGGCCTATCTGTATGTGAAAAGAATTACGCTTGATAAATCTCAGCGATTTTCCGACAAGGTGACAGAGGTCACAAACCAGGATCCGCTACTCAACGAAAATAATAGAATTCCCTACGCCAGCTCAGGTGCGCAAACTATCCGAAACGCCGCTCGGCAAGCCCAGGAGCAGGCCGTTCGGGAACTGGCAGCTACAGGTGGTTTAATAATTTTTGTTGACGGTGCATGCCGGTTTTGCGTTATGCAGATGCCAGTAATTCAGGCATTGAACAAGAATTATGGTGTTGAAACCCTGGTGATATCACTAGATGGAACGCGCCCCAAAGGGTATGCGGGTCCGCTGGTTAAGGATAATGGACTTTATCGAAAATTGGATTTGAAATTGACTCCAAGTATCGTTTATGTTCATAAACCAAAAGCATATATTTCTGGCGAAGATGATAATAAGTATCGAATAGTTGCGCAAGGATTTTACGCCCAGGACGAGTTAGTAAAGCAGATTGCCTTTGCAGGGCACAGCACCAATATCCTATCTCAGGCAACAATGAAAGATCTTGATGTATGGGATAGAGGCATTGCGACCACAGAAGATTTGGGGAAACTTAAACTTGATGTAAACGATACCAGGTCAATCAAAAAGAAACTCCAACCACTTTTACAAAAACAGTACTAAAAGGCCAACCGTCATGAAAATTAAGAAGCTTGTTATATTTCTCGCACTGACGGTCTTCGTCAGTAGCGCAAGTGCCGGAATCATGGCTGATTTGAATTCAATGTTTATGTCGAACTCAACGGCACCAACAACTCTGACGACAAAAGATCGCGTTGGGGTTTTTGGTGGCAGTGTATCGATGCGATCACCGATTAAACAGATCAACTTGGTGGCGTTTGATCCGCCCAGGATGAATGCAGGCTGTGGCGGTATAGACCTCTATGGTGGAAGTTTTAGCTTCATCAACGGGCAAGAGCTTATTGCTATATTTCGAAGCGTGGCGTCCAATGCGGCGGGCTTGGCATTTAAAGCGGCGATTAAGGTTATCTCCCCGTCCTTAGACTCACTTATTACTGAATTTCAGACAATGTTACAGGCAATGAATAATCTGGCCAAAAATTCATGCAGCCTGGCTCATCTTATTGTGGATCCTGCCGAGAAATCTATATCGAATGCTATTGATGGCGATGGCGTTGTTGGCGGCGCAATGTCTTCCATGTTTTCGGATACCGCATCTGCATTGAAAGGATATATGCAGGATGCCACTAGCTTTTTTAACAAAGTAGGCGAAGTTAATCCTCGTGCTGGTAATCAAGTTACAAAAGCTATACTCGCATCTGGCACCAGTGCAATATTAGGCCTAGCTGGTTTGCCCAATTCGGATGGGAGCCTTGATGATGCGACCAATCCCAATTCTCTCAACAACAAAATTCTAGTTTCGTTACTTGGCTATGAAATTTCCGGCATACCTTGTTCGTCACGAAATGAAGATAATATCTCGGATAATTCAAAGACTGTTTCTAACAATAACTTGGGTCGTGTGAGCTGCGGTGCTGGTGCGTTACTTACCCTAGATGATTTTATTAAGGGCGGAGGCACCGGATCAAGTCGCCCAAACAATCCACTGAGGTTATATACTTGTATTAATCCTGGTGGTAAAGGTACTTCGAATGGCGGTTTTGATCCGCAAGTTTGTACTATCATGAAAACCGACCTCTTCAACTACGAGGGTATTACAGGGTGGGCCAACAGTATGTTATTTGGCTCTCCAGATGACACTACTCTATCACCTGCATCAATTTTAGGCGTAGTTAATAGCGGAAGCAGCGGAAAATTTTCACCAGCGCAAATTAGATTTATCCACCAGGCTGGTTTGCCTATAGTGGGACTACTACAGAAAACAAGCAATCCTGACTTCCGTATGAAGATTGCTCGCCGACTTAGAGTACCTATTGAAGATTGTATATCTGCTGAACTTGGGGTTGCTTTGTACAAAGCAGCAATTGGCATTCAAAATAACAATTCCTATGTTATTAGTGATGCTGTTAGGAAAAATATAGATCAACTTCGCACGGACTATTTGGCACGGCAAAGTGCTTGTGTTCATGATCGATCCCTTCTGGAAATAACGCAACAACTAAACCAAGCTGCAATTCTAACTGGCAACAATAATCGGTAAATCATATGCTCTCCTTGCCTACTCAAGTTATATATACAGCCAATGCTGATATTACATTGCTTAACGCAATTTTTAATGGCGTTGCAATGATGTCCAAACAAACTGCGTTGATTTGGGGATTTGCTATGATGGCTGCGGTTTGGCGCATTGTAACGATGACTGCCGCGGCAACTTTGCGGTCAGCGAATGGGCCTGAAGCAGGCTCAGGTTTAGCGCAGAATTCAGTAAGCCTTATCATTCCATTTTTACTTGCGATTGTTTTGACTACACCAAGTTTAAAAACAAAAGTCATCGTTGAAAGCGCGCTGAATAGTACGACCACTGTTATTGACAATGTTCCATATGTGATTTCTGTCGTCCCCGCAACAGTTAGCGTGCTATCTCAAAAAGTAGGCGCCGTGGTGAAGACAGCTAATTCTGCCACTGGCACGGATTATTCTTCGCTGTCCGCTGCGGATAATGGTTTTATAAATCCACTGAAAACCTTGCTGACTTCGCGCACGGCAATTCTAAAAATGGGAGCAATTAATTCGCAGATTAACTCTGTAATAACGGCCTGTCTGAGTTCTGACTCGGGAGCGAATTATGCGACCATCGCTAATCTGGTTATCAATGCCGGGAACACAGGTGCAAATGCCACTCAATCCCTTTCTGTATTCGACCAGGCCGGCAGTGCCCCTACCGCTATTGGAGCTCTTCTTTATCAAGCAGCTCTGAATCCTAATGGGTTCGTGAACGACATTGATGTTGGCGGCAATCATGTCGTCAGCTGCTATGACGCAGCCCTTCAAGTTGCCACGAATATTAATTCTGCTTTATATTCGGCAGAATTTGCCCGCGGCGTACAGGGTGCGGTTAACTCAGCCGATCAGGTAAATAGATCAGCCAATTATTCTGTTGGATCTCTTTCGACTAACTATCTTGCAGTAAGAACAGCCAACACTGTCACAAATACTCTTGCAGGCGGTACGTCACAAGCGAATGCCGAAATGGTGAATTTGCTTTTTTCGGAGCTAATTAAGAATGACCTGGATTGCCTAAAGGCTGATAGCTCCAATAAAACAACCTGTCTCGCTATGGCTGTTCAATCGAATGAAATCGAGAGAAATAACATTCAAAGTGCAGCAAATGGCGTCGAGACACTTTTATACGCTGGCCAGTTTAGCAATTACATTACCGCTTTAATCATCGGCTTGGGACCGTTAATTATTATGTTTATGATGCTTTCCGGCATTGAGGCTGTGAAAAATATGAAGGTCGCCGTTCATATGTTGGTATGGCCGCTTCTAATTATGAATGTAGGTGCCGAATTAATTAACGGCATGATTTATAACGCTGTTTCAAATTTCATGTCTTCTATTGCCCAGGGCGGGTATATCTCCCAAGCTGTTGCAGTCGAAGTTTATAAAAACTTTTCCCTTAAGGTTGGTACAGCGAGTCATCTTATGGCAACATTGCCAGTGCTGATGACAACAATCTTTGCACTTGGACAGTCTGCAGCCTTAGTAAAAATATCTGGGTCGATGGGTTCTAAGTCGAAGAACGAGAGTTCGGCCGCAACACCTGCCGCTGTAAATAATGCTCCTCTGGTAAATAATGGAAGCATGGCACGGGCAGAACAAGGCGTGGGATTTTCTAAGGTCGCTCTCAGTGGGGCATTGGATGCGGTATCGACCAGCAGCCAGTACGGTAGTCTCGCTAATGAAGCAGGCAAAACAGTGTCTGCAGCGGTATCCAAACAAAAGACCATCTCGGAAGGTGAGTCCAATGTTCATGACTGGAAGCGAGCATTTCAGACCGGCGATTATAGTAAATGGGGACTCAATAAATCAGAGGGTGAGACGATCCGTGATAGCTATGAGCATAATCTTAAGACATTGGAGGGTCAAAGTTCCTCCAGGAGCGTAGGTGATGCGAAGAGTAATGATACCAATAGCAATTATGCACTGGGAGCTGGGATTTCTATAGGTGCAAAGGGGGTTTCTGGAAGTGTTGGGGCAGACGTAAAAACAGTAGCGAGTGCTTCCGATGGATTACGCGCAAGTCAGGATACAAAAAAAGAGAAAGCGCTCAATGAATCTGATGCGCTATCCAATGCGTTGAGCTCCGAGACTTCGAAATCGAAGTACAGTAATACTGGTGGTGATAAATCTAAGTCATTGCAAGCATCTCTTGCAACTCAGCGTAACTATTCACGCACGTTATCCGAGTCGCAGACTCTTAGCGATACAACAAATGACGCCGTTAAACGCAGCGAATCGTTTGTACAACAATCTGGAAAAATAGGCTCTACAGAAATTGCGAATCAGTTTGCCACAAATGGTGAGTATTCTAAATTTCAACTTTCTGAAGGAAAAGAGTTTGATCGGATGCCAGCACTTCAAGGCTATAAAGAAAAGGCGGCAACTGATATGGCAAGTGGCGCAAGCGATCGAATTGTTGCAAGCGGCGGTGCTCACGATGCAGCTGTTCGGCATCGTGCTGCGGTGATGTTGGCGAACGATCCAAATGCGAAACCTGAAGACAGATTGCAAGCCGATCACTACTTGGTTAAATCGGCCCAGGCCATGCAAGCAATGACCTTCAACGTTGGGAATACCAGCATGAACGCGATTGATGTTGGCCAACCTACTGACCGCACTGGTGTGAATTCGGGAGATCTTGTTCGAGCTGCAAGTTCACTTGAGCCTAAAGCCAATGCCGCGCCGGCTCCATTTAGCATTAATCCAGTTTTGTCCCCAGGCGGGGTTAAACCTGCACCTTCAGTATCGCAAGTATCTGCACCGGCGCCCCAAGCGACAGCAACAACGCCGGCAGCCGACGTAACACCTGCGACCTCGGCAACTGCAGCACCGGCAACAACGGCAGCGGCAACGGCAGCAGCGGCAACAACGGCACCGGCAACAACGGCAGCGGCAACAACGGCAGCGGCAACAGCAGCACCGGCAACTGCAGCAACACCGGCAACAGCAGCAGCACCGGCAACAGCAGCAGCACCGGCAACAGCGACAACACCGGCAGCGGCCAAAGCAGCACCGACATCAGCAGCAGCACCGGCAGCGGCCAAAGCAGCACCGGCAACAGCAACAACACCGGCAGCGGCCAAAGCAGCACCGGCATCAGCAGCAACACCGGCAGCGGCCAAAGCAGCACCGGCATCAGCAGCAACACCGGCA